>JAESGY010000139.1_pt1 | contig 60092 bp, 58 predicted proteins | sample 9269841 | NCBI WGS metagenome assembly JAESGY01 (sample SAMN17022865, study PRJNA683097) | algae metagenome | isolation source: Spirirestis rafaelensis WJT71-NPBG6 and co-occurring heterotrophs from... | place: USA: Pinto Wells, Joshua Tree National Park, Colorado Desert, CA | collected 2006-08-15 | reverse complement strand
TGCGATCCTTGTTGATCCAGGCCGCCCGCGTGCTGCTGCTTTGGCCGGCCAAGTGGCGCCAGCACAGTTTCGGGAATTGGCTTGCCGCCGCGTCCACACGCCTGCACCACAACGTGCTAGCGGCAGCCCTGGCCAACAAGCTGGCCCGCGTTGCCTGGAGCGTGCTGAGCCAGAACCGCATTTATGAACCACGAACAGCGGCTGTGCTGGGCTAAGGGCAGCACCGCCCCTCTTCTACCCCTAGCCGATTGGAACCCGCCGAGGTCTGCGAGAGGAAGACGAGATGGAGAACGCTCGCGCCGTCGTATCTGTGCTCTCGTGACCCTGATGGCCGTAAAGGGCCGATCTGCTTATGAGAACAGATGCGCGCGGATATCCATGATGGCCAGGAGCTCGCCTCCGCAAAGGGCCGGATACATTAGCGCAAGACCAACCTCGCCATCCCGAATTCCCTTGCGACGCACGGCCGGTCCATACATCGGGTCAAATCAAGCGAGTATCCGTGACCTCAGGAAGGTCTGCTTGCCAGCAGCTAAGGACACCCGGATTCCGCCTCCCCAGCATCATTACGAGACATCCAGGTTGACCAAACTCGCCGAAGATCTGCGTGGAGTGTCGATCTCCGCACCCTGCGCCCGCACCGGATGTCTCGTTAACCATGAAACATCCACAGGCTCGCTTTTCCTTACATCAACAGGCAGGCACCGACGCCCGGCACCAAGAGGCCCGAGAGGGTGCGGACTTGCAGTCACAAGCAATCCTTCGGCCGATGATATCGGAAAGGATTGAAACCTGACCCGCATAGAATTCAGGTGACAGCCCACAGTCTGATGAAGTCTCGTTGTCAAGAATTGAGCTTTCCTGCCTTCGGCATCGAGAATAATTCATCTGTCCACATACGCTCCTTTCGAAACAGCCCCGATCCCATTTCGCGGTTGCTTGCACCGATATTTCATTTTTAAACTATATTACTTGTCGGCACTCGGGATGACCATGCCTCGGGATAGAGAAATAGGGTCATAATTGATGCCACGAGTGGAAATCCGCCTGGGTCACCCGCCCACGCGAATGCGTTCACAGGGTCATAAGGCCCCAACCCAAGTGTGTTGATCATGGTTCTGCGTTTCACCGCCGTCGCTGACAGCGCCCTGGCTGTTGCCCCGGATTCCCGTGGCCGTCCGTCTCGAACTCCTTCCCTATGCGGATCACCCTGTTGCTCTGCACGAGCGGGTCCTGTTGCTTGCATACCTTGACGAGCACGGCTCCATTTCGGTGGCTGGCTGCCGGCACGTGCTCCGCTCCAACTCGAACCCGGTGGGAGTTACCGCAGCCCTGGTCCTGAAGAGCGTCATTGTAGCCGATCTTGGGACTGGACTGCTTGAACCCCGGACCCGTATACGACGAGCCGAACCGTTCTGCACCTCCGAGCGAGAGGGTCAGCAATGATCATCCGCCATGATGGCCCCGCGCCGCAGCTTCAGGCTCATATCACGCGGCTCAAACGTCTCGTCGCCGACTTAGACGGGATTGCGCAGGGGCAAAATCCCATCCGTGACACTCTCAGCGAAGCACCGTTGCTGAACGGATGGCGTCAGGTAGTGCGTCCCGATCCGTGCTTGACTGGGATGGTGGAGGGGCATCCCAGGATCGGAGACTTACGTCCCGCCCTCACCACAGGCTGTGGGCGCTCGCTCCCGGTCTCGGCTACGGCGCAGCCTGAGCCGCTTTTACGCCCCCGGCCTGCCCGCCAGCGGCTAGCCGCGCAAAGACGAGCCGGAAGCACCCGGCTCGCGCCTTTCACCTCGTCCCTTATCCCCACCCTTTCAAGGACAGGCAACCTCGCGCGCCTGAATGATCCCTCATGCCTTCTTCCACCCGCCCCCTGTATCATTCCTCCCGTCCCGACAAACCATCGCGGCCCAGGTCGAAGCGCGGCCATATCCACACCAAGTTCTTCGCAGGCGACGCCGATCCGGCGCTGATGCTGGCCGCGATCCCGCTCGTGAGCACCCTCCGCCGAGCGAACGCCCACGCCATGCTACATGGCGGCAGCGGCACGGTCGTGTTCCTGTCAGCCCACCGGCAGGATGCCCTTCTCTTCAAGGAAGCCGCCGAGGCCCTGTCCCGCGCGACTCGGCGCAAGCGGCGGCGCGGCGAACTCTTCATCGACAACCGTGACATCGAGGCCGCCCGGATCCTCAACACGGAGGAGAAGCTGCGCTGGGGCAAGGCTGAGGCCAAAGCGCTGCTCCTGCTGACATAATCACCCGTGATATGTCGCCGAAACATCACTTGACCACAATGCGCCCTGTCATGTGTGGATGGGGCCTGCAAAAATAGTCGAGACTTTGCTTGCTTGCCACGCCGTTAAACATGATGGGAGCTGAAGTCTGGCCTCCTGCAATCGTCCCTGTAACGAACCGGCTGAAGCGCCTATGACCATGACCAGGCAGGGTCTCCGGTTCGGCGGTCTCTTTCAGAAATACTTTCTCGTGCTGTTTCTGGCCGTGGTCATCCCGCTCGCAACCAATGGCGTCAGTGAGGCCTGGTTCGGCTACCGCGATCAACGGACGAGGCTCGAGCAGCTTCTGGGGGCAGAGGCGAGGTCCGCGGGAGCGAAGATCCAGGGCTTCCTCGACGGTATCACCGATCAGCTCGGCTGGCTGGTGCAGCTCCCCTGGACCGAAGAGCCGGACGAGAGGCGGCGGATCGATGCCTTGCGCCTGCTGCGGCAGGTGCCGGCCATTGCAAGCCTGACTCTGCTCGACGGCACCGGTCGCGAACGCCTGTATGTCTCGCGCATCGGCCTGAATCGCACCGAGAGCCGAACCGATCGTTCCGGCGACGAAGCGGTTGCCAGAGTCCGCTCGGCCCGGCTCTGGTACGGCAAGGTCAGCTACTATCGGGATTCCGAACCCTACATGACCCTTGCGATTTCCGGTAACCGCCCGTCCGTCGGCGTGGTTGTCGCCGAGGTGAACCTGAAGCTGATCTGGGATGTGATCGCTGCCATCAAAATCGGAGAGACGGGCCAAGCCTTCGTGCTAGATGGGCCAGGGCGGCTCGTGGCCCACCCGGACATCAATCTTGTGCTGCGGGGCGCCGACGAGGCCACGCTTGCTCCCCTCCGGGAGATCCGGGCGGCCGTCAGGCGCGCCGGTGCGGATGTCGCAACCGGCTGGAACGCCGCGGGCATCGCCGTTGCCGCTGCCGCCACGCCCGTTGCGGGCCCCGACTGGACCGTCGTGGTCGAGCAGCCCCTCTCCGAAGCCTTTGGACCGATCTATGCAGCCCTGTGGAGAAACTTCGCCCTCCTCCTGGTCGGCGGCGCCTTCGCATGTCTCCTGGCTTTCATTCTCGCACGCAGGATGACCAAGCCGATTCACTTGCTCGAGGAAGGCACCGAACGGATCGGCGCCGGGCAATTCAATTACCGGATCCAGATCAGGACCGGCGACGAACTCCAGCGGCTGGCCGACAGCTTCAACACGATGGCCGCCGAACTTGCCGTGTCGCAGGAGCGCCAAGAGCGGATCGCCAAGCTCAAGCGGTTCCTCGCTCCCCAGGTTGCGGAACTGGTCGACCGCACGGGTGACGACGATGTGCTCGAGGGCCGCCGTACCGAGGTGGTCGCCGTATTCTGCGACCTGCGAGGCTTCACGGGTTTTTCGGCGAAGGCGGCTCCCGAAGAGGTGATGAGCGTATTGTCGGAGTACTACGACGCGCTGGGACGGATCATCGCCAAATATGAGGCGACGCTCACGAGCTTTTCGGGCGATGGGCTGATGGTGCTCGTCAACGCCCCCGTCCCAGTTGCGGACCCGGCGCTGCAGGCTGTGGATCTGGCGGTAGAGATGCAATTGAGCGTGCAGAACCTGATCACCGGCTGGCAGCAGCAGGGCTACCGGATCGGGTTCGGGGTGGGAATTGCCAAGGGACCGGCCACGGTCGGACGGATCGGCTACGAGAGCCGGTTCGATTACACGGCGATCGGAAGCGTGGTAAACCTCGCCGCCCGCCTGTGTGCATCCGCCGCCGACAGGGAGATCCTCACGGACATGACGGTAGCGGACGAGGTCCAGGGAAAGCGCGCCGTGGTTCCGATGGGCCTGCGCCTGATCAAGGGCTACGATGAAGAGCTCCTCGTATACCGGGTATCTTTCACGGAGGGACCCAACGCCGCCTGATCCTACCCCTTCAGGATGGCTCAAATCGGTCGCCGTTGCGGCTATAATGCCGCCAAGCGGTCAGCTGCCCTGAAACTGCAAGGTGACTGGATAATGGCAGTTGGAATATGGTTCCATTCCGCGCATCTTCCCCTCGTTCACGTGCGAATGCCCATGGGATGAGACGACGGGATGTGCTCACGTGGCTCGGAGGTGCCGCGGCGTGGACGCTGCCAGCGCGCGCGCAAACACCGGCCATGCCGGTCATAGGGTATCTCGCGCCTGAATCGCCTGAACCCTTTGCCAGCCGCCTCAAAGCCTTCCGGGAGGGTCTCGCCGAAGCCGGCTATGTCGAGGGCCGCAATGTGGCGATTGAATACCGGTGGGCGGAAGGCAACTACACTCGCCTGCCCGCCCTTGCAGCCGATCTCGCCAGCCGAAAGGTCGCCGTCCTCGCCGCGTCCGGCGGTGCACCCGCTGCGCTCGCGGCCAAAGCGGCAACGAAGACGATCACCATCGTGTTCGAGATGGGGGGCGATCCCGTTGCGCTCGGCGTGGTCGACAGCCTGTCACGGCCGGGAGGCAACCTGACCGGCGTCTCGAGCTTGAGCGTGGAGGTCTCGCGCAAGCGGCTGGAATTCATGCACGAACTGCGTCCGGCTGCAGCGTCCTTCGCTGTTGCCGTGAACCCGACCAGCCCCACCTCGGGCTCACAGGTGCGCAACCTCCAAATGGCCGCCGAGGCTCTCGGGGTGCGGCTCCATATCATGAATGCCAGCACTGAAGGAGAGTTCGAAGCGATGTTCCTGTCTGCCACCCGGGAACAGGCAGGGGGAATGGTCTTCACGTCGGATCCATACTTCGCCTTTCGCAGCACGCAGCTTGCCGATTTGTGCCTTCGCTACTCCATGCCTGCAGTCACGCAGTCCCGCGACTTTCCCATGGCAGGCGGCCTGATGAGTTATGGCGGCGACTTCATGCAATCGCATCGCCGCGCCGGGAATTGCGCCGGACGAGTGTTGAACGGCGAAAAGCCTGCCGATCTGCCCGTGCAACTCGTCACGAAAGTCGAGATGGTCATCAATCTGAAAACGGCGAAGGCCCTCAGCATCAACATCCCGCCCGCACTGATCAGCAGCGCCGATACAGTCATCGAATGATGCCGTTACTCCCCTTCTGATCAGTGCCTTGCGGGTAGCTCCAGCGTGTCGAGGGGCAGCGTCAGCCCTCGATGGCCTCGATGACGATCTCGAAGGTAACGCATACAGGATTGTCGCCACGGGTGATCTCCCCCGAGGAAATCACCCCCTCCATATCGACGACGTCAAGAGAAAGCCGTGCCCGCCCCTGCCCGCCCTCACTCTCATGGCGGCCCGCACGGATCAGGACCTCCGTGGCATGTGAATCCACCTGCGATCCATCGGCGAAGCGCACGCCGTTCAAGCTGCCGATGCCATGGACATGGGCGCTTGCGATCCCGTGCGTTAAGCAGATTTCCTCGATGGCAAGGCTGATGTCCTGATTTGGACGAACCTTCGCAAGCAACGCGCGGGCGCCCGTCTTGGAGGAGTTGGCACTGGCATCTCGAACCGGCTCGAAGAGGGTGAAGTTCGTCTCCACATCAGGCATAGCCTCGAAGGTCGCATCCTTGAAGCCGATCCCCGCTACCTCGATGGGCTCTGCCGCTCGAGACAGGGGAGCGAGCATGTGGCCCATCCGCTGTCCTTTGGTCGTGTCCCAGATGCCATGGCAATGGAGAAAGGTTTTTCCTTCCCGCACGCCGACGATAGCGCAGGCGCGCGTCACATCCACCAGCCCGTCCGGTTCGAAAGTTTCGCTGTACCAGGCAACATAGCGCGGATCGGTGGATGCGGCAGGCATCACATACCGGAACGGTTCGCAGCGGCCGCCCCGGAATTCCACGAAGCCGCCGATGCAGCCAGCCTCCCGCATGCCCGCAGCGACAGCCTCGTCGATCGTCAGACCGGGCTTCAGGACGAAGCGGATCGGCACCGCAATGCCGGGCACGGCGGCAAAACGCTCCACACAGGCAGGCCCCGGATGATCGATGTGTCTCATGATCGGCCCTCCTCCCGCAGTCTTAATCCGCCCGCATGATCTGCTTCGGGTCGGCGCGCGGATCACGCGCTCCCCAGCGCCCAGCCTCCATCCGGGTCAGGAATCCCGGCAGAGCATTGCTAAACAGGGCGGGTTTCTCCGAGTGCGGCTCCCAGCTCCAGTGGTTCCCGCCGAAGGCGTGCACGAAGAAAACAGGCGTGCCTGAACCCGTGGTCTCGCAGAAGAGCCTGATCCCATCGCCCGTGGTTGCAAGTGCCATAGAAATCGATCTTCATTGAAACTCGGAGACGGCGCAGCTCTGCCCGCCGTCGACCGGGAGGCAGACGCCCGTGATGAACTGCGCCTCGTCGGATGCGAGAAAGACCGCCGCATTGGCCACGTCCCAGGCTGTTCCCATCCGGCCCATTGGAACGGCCGCATTGCGTGCCGCGACCATCTCATCGACCGAGGCATACTGCCCGGAGATCTGGCGATAGATCAGCGGCGTGTCGATGAGGCCCGGCATGATGCAGTTGGCCCGGATGCCCTGACGGGCATATTGCATCGCGAGCGCCACCGTCGCCTGATTTACCGCCGCCTTGGTGGCGTAATATGCGAAATAAGGATAGCCGGTCCAACGGATCGCCGCGAGGGAGGAGATGTTGATGATGGCGCCACGTCCCTGCCGCAGCATGTGCGGGATGACGGCCTTGGCCGTGCGGTAGACGGGTCCGATGTTGAGCTTCAGCGCGGCTTCGAACTGCTCCTCGGTCAGCTCGACCGGCCCGCCCATGTGAGTCACGCCCACGTTGTTATGCAGGATATCGACCTGCCCGAAGGTTGCGACGGCCTGCGCGACCGCTGCCCCGACCGAATCCGTATTGGTGACGTCGGCGGCAATCGCAACCGCTTCGCCGCCTTCCTTTGCGATGATCGATGCCGTTTCCTCCGCCGCCTCCCGGACGAGATCGACACAGGCAATGCGGGCTCCCTCGCGGGCATAGGCAACGGCCGCCGCCTTGCCGTTTCCCCACCCATCTCCCGAGGAGCCAGCCCCGAAAACAATGGCCGTTTTTCCCTTCAGACGGTCGACCATGAAGCCCTCCGGCGCATGGCTCCAGCAGGCCTATGCACGTTCAGCAGGAAACGGCGTGCGACCGGCGGATGCCGCCGGTCGCGAGGATGGAGATCAGGTCAGGCTGCTGCCCACCGATTTCTCGAGGATGGCCCAAGCCTCATCGCCGTACTTCTTCTTCCATTCCGCATAGAAGCCGGCCTTCCGCAGCGCCTCGCGGAAGAGAGCCGGATCCGGATCATTGAACTGCATGCCTTTGGAGACGAGGTCGTCCTTGAGGCCCGCGTTCAGCTTCGCCACGTCTGCGCGTTCGGAGACCGCCGCCTCATTGAGGTGCTTGGCCACGATGGGGCGCAGATCCTCGGGCAGCCGCTCCCAGGCTCGACGATTGGCCAGGAACCAGAATCCGTCCCACATATGATTGGTCGTGGAGACGAATTTCTGCACCTCGAAAAGTTTGGCGGTAGAAATGATCGCGAGCGGGTTCTCCTGCCCATCCACCACCTTCGTCTGCAGCGCCGTATAGACTTCCGCGAAGTTGATGCTGGCCGGGGCCGAGCCGAAGGCGGTAAACATGGAGGTCCAGAGCGGGCTTACCGGCACGCGGATCTTGAAGCCCTTCAGATCATCCGGGGTCTGGATGGCTTTATTGGAACTGGTGATCTGTCGGAAGCCATTGTCCCAGATCTTGTCCATCACGACGAGGTTCGCTTTGGTGATCTGGCCGCGCACATAGGCGCCAAGCTCGCCGTCCATGGCCTTCCAGACACTGTCGTAGTTCGGGAAGGCGAAGCCGATGCCGCTGATTGAGGCGTTAGGCACGAGGGTGGACAGGATCAGGGGCGAAAGCGTGAAGAATTCGACGCCGCCCGACCTGACCTGGCTCAGCATGTCCGTGTCGGAGCCGAGCTGGTTGTTGGGGAAGATCTGGATCTCGACTCGCCCGCCGGTCTCCTGCTTGATCCTGTCCGCCGCCTCCTTCGCACGCAGGTTCATCGGGTGCGTGACCGGCAGATTGTTGGCGTATTTGTACGTGAACTCGGCCGATTGGGCACGTACCCCGAAGCTGCCGACAAGCGCAGCGGAGGTGGTGCCCTGCAGCAGGGTACGGCGTGAAATGATCATGTTACTCTCCCTCATGCTTATTGTGTAAGGCGACTTGCAGCTCGCTCCTGTGTTACAGGAATGCGGTGGAAATTCCTGGAATTGCGGCGATCAGCACGAGGCCGACGAGCAGCGCCAGGATGTAGGGCCAGATGGCGCCCATGGCTTCGTCCGGCGGGACGTTGCCGATCTTGCAGGCGATGTAGAAGCCGATGCCGATGGGAGGCGCCATCAGGCCGATATTCATCGCCGTCACCACGACCATGGAGTAGTGGATGTCGTTGATGCCCAGGTTCTTGGCGATCGGGAACATGAGCGGCGCCATGAGGACGATTGCCGGCAGGCCCTCCAGCACGCAGCCGAGAATCAGGAACACCACGATGCTCACGGCCATGAAGATGATCCAGCCGCCGGGCAGTCCTGCCATGTAGCTCGCAAGCTGCTGGGCGAAGCCGGTCTGGGTAAGCGCCCAGGCCATGGCAAGGGCCGTGCCGAGGATCAACAGGATCGCGCCACTCAGCGCAGCCGTCTCCACGAGCATGTCGTAGAACTTGCGCAGCCCGATGCCGCCATAAAGGAAGATGCCGATGATCAAAGCATAGAGAACCGCGATGGTGGAGACTTCCGTGGCAGTCGCGACACCGCCACCGACCGCGCTCCGGATCAGGAATGGCAGGACCAGGGCCGGCGCAGCGATGAGCAATGTGCGCCCCATGGTCCGGAAAGGTGCGCGTCGCACGTCGCCGAGACGCTCGCCGGAAGCTTTCAGGCGCGCCAGAGCCGCCAGAACAGCGAGCAGCACCATGGCCACGACGAAGCCGCTCGTAAACAATCCTGCGATGGAGACGCCAGCCACGGATCCGAGCACGATGAGAACGATGCTCGGCGGCACCGTGTCGGCCATGGCCGCACCCGTCGCCAGCAGCGCGATCATCTCCCGGGGCTTGTGGCCGCGCCGCTTCATCTCCGGAAACAGGGCCGGCGCGACGGTGGCCATGTCCGACACCTTCGAGCCGGAAATGCCGGAGACCAGAAAGAGTGAACCGAGCAGCACATAGGACATGCCGGCCCGAACGTGCCCCAGGAGGGAGGCAAGGAAGTCGACGATGGCCTTACCCATGCCCGTGGCGTCGAGAATGCAGCCGAGGAACACGAAGATCGGCACAGACAGGAGGATGAGGCTCGACATGCCCTCATCCATCCGGCCGATCATGACGAAGATCGGCACGCGTGTGCTGAAGGCCAGGAACGCCAGGGTACCGATGCCGAAGCAGAATGCGATCGGCACACCCATCACGAGACACAGGGCCACGACACCGACGAGGAAGATGAGGATATTGACGTTGCCGAGCCTCAGCAGCGTGGGCGAGAGGAGCCAGAGAATCCCGATGATAGCCGCGACGAGGAACAACGACACGGCCAGATCACGCAACGTCGAGGTTCTCACCGCATGCGAAACGATGAAGCCCAGCATGGCGAAGATGCCGAAGGCAATGGCAGAGACGCGGAAGCTGTTGGGAATGTTGAGGGCCGCCGATGTGACGTACCACTCCTCCATCACGTACTCGACAGCCGGTTGCAGCATGACGAGCAGGAACGCCGCAGTGAGGACGAGGCCGAGCGTATGAATGAACCCCTGCAGCCTCCTGGGAAACATCCCGGTGAAGAGTGTCAGCCTGAGATGCTCGTTCCGGTCGATGGCGATGGCTGAGCCCAGCATGGCAAGCCACAGGAAAGAGATCGACGCCGCCTCATCGATCCAGATCACCGGATAAGAAAACACATAGCGGGAGGCGACACCTGCCAGAAGCAGCACGATGATGACGCACAGAAGCAGCGCCGAGATTGCCTCGACCGGGCGGACCAGCAAAGTCGCGATGCGGGGCGCAGCGATCCCCTCGGCGCTCGACAGCGGGGCGATGGTGTCGCCAGCGGCAGCCATGTTGCTTTCCATGTTCAATACGCCCCCTGGCGGCCTGTTCTGCTGCTCAGGGGCAGCCGGATTCGAACGCGGTATGACACCTCACGCTCCAATCGAGGGAACCAGCCCGGCCTGCATGAAAGGTTGAGAGGACTTCATGACGGCTCCCTCAACGATCATCCTGCTCCCTCCCGACCCTGCCGCGGCAGCAACAAACACCCTGCAACAGGTCCACTTTATGGATCTTTATTTCTCAGATGCCAGCAAAAAGATACACGTCTTACAAGTCATTGCAACACAGGACGAAGCATTTTAGCCTCCGAGGAAGGCTGAGGACCGGCAATTATGGTCCACAATATGGACCAATGCGGATTTGCGCCATGGATGATGCCTCCTTGTCGACCGGAGATCTGTCAGGATCGCAGAGCGTGGACAGAGCCCTGCGTCTGCTGGCACTCGTCGGGCGCGAAGCGGAACGCGGCGCGCAGCTGAGCGAAATCGTCGAGGAGAGCGGCCTCAACAAACCGACCGCGCGGCGGTTGCTCCTCGCGCTCATGCGGTCCGGTCTCGTGGAGCAGGAGGCGCGGACACGCCGGTACTATCTTGGCGTGGAAGCCTATGTGCTCGGCACCCTCGCATCGCGCCGCCACGGCCTGCTGGAGCTCTCGCTCGAAAGCCTGCGCAGTCTCTCCGACATCACGATGGACACGAGCTTTCTGTCCGTGAGGCGCGGCAACTACGCCGTGTGCCTGCATCGGGAGGAAGGCACCTATCCCGTGCGCACCCATGCCCTGCAGGTTGGCAACCAGCATCCTCTCGGCATCGGCGCCGGATCGCTCGCTATGCTGTCCTCCCTCGATGACGATGAGGTGGAGACCATCCTCGCCGCGAACAGGAAGGTTCTCGAGACCCAATACCCCTATTACCCAGCGGAGCAGATCCGTGACGATATCGCGGCAGCGCGCCGGCAGGGGTATGCGCTCAATCCCGGTCGCATCGTTGCCGGCTCCTGGGGCCTCAGCCTTGCGATCAGATTTCCGGACGGGCGGATCGCCGGCGCGCTGAGCCTTGCGGCCATTGACAGCCGCATGAGCACCGGACGCCAGCCGGACCTCGTCCGCCACCTCAGAACCGAGGTCGAAAAGGTCGAGAGCAAACTCCGTAAGATGTTTCTTCCCGCGGGCTCCTGACCATGTCCATCCATCGTCCTGTCCATTCGGAACGTACCCCATGAACAGCACTCCTCCCCTGATCGCACCTGCGACGAAACGGGTCATGAACTTGTCTCACATCCTCCGCCAGGCCGCGCGCCGGCACGGTGCGGAGATCGGCTTCGTCTGGGGCGAGCGCACATGGAGCTGGGGAGAACTTGATCGGCGCGTCGACGCAATGGCGGCGGCACTTGCTGCAAAAGGCATCCGGAAGGGCGACCGCGTGCTGGTGCAGTCCAAGAACTGCAATCAGATGTTCGAGTCGATGTTCGCCTGTTTCCGGCTCGGCGCCGTCTGGGTGCCGACAAACTTCCGGCAGACCCCGGACGAAGTCGCCTATCTGGCACAGGCGAGCGGCGCTTCGGCCATGATCTGTCACGGCGACTTTCCCGAACATGCCGAGACCATCCGCGAAGCAGCGCCGAGCGTCCGCTTTCTGATCTCCATCGGCCGCTCCGGATTCGGCGAAAACTATGATGATCTCGTCGAGGTTCACAGGGGGCAATCGGTGCCGGAAGCCGCTGTGGAGTACGACGACCCATGCTGGTTCTTCTTCACCTCAGGGACGACCGGACGTCCCAAGGCGGCTGTTCTCACCCATGGTCAGATGGCTTTCGTAATCACCAACCATCTCTGCGACCTGATGCCGGGAACCACGAGCGTCGATGCATCCCTGGTCGTCGCTCCCCTGTCCCACGGCGCCGGTGTCCATCAGCTCGTGCAGGTGGCGAGGGCTGCCAAGACAGTGCTGCTGTCGAGCGAGCGCTTCGATGTCGATGAGGCCTGGAGCCTCGTGGAGAAGTGGCGCATCACGAGCATGTTCACGGTGCCCACTATCCTGAAGCTCCTGACGGAGCACCCTTCGGTGGACGCGCACGATCACTCCTCCCTGCGCTATGTGATCTATGCCGGCGCCCCCATGTACCGGGAGGATCAGAAGCATGCCCTGAAAAAGCTCGGAAAGGTGCTGGTGCAGTATTTCGGCCTCGGAGAGGTCACCGGCAACATCACCGTGCTGCCTCCCGCGCTCCACGATCCGGAGGACGGGCCTGATGTAAAGGTGGGAACCTGTGGCTACGAGCGCACGGGCATGCAGGTCTCGATCCATGACGATCAAGGGCGGGAGGTGCCGGTGGGAGAGACGGGCGAAATCTGCGTCTGCGGGCCGGCTGTCTTCGCCGGTTATTACAACAACCCGGAGGCCAATGCGAAAGCATTTCGAGACGGCTGGTTCAGAACCGGCGATCTCGGCCACATGGACCAGGAAGGCTTTCTCTTCATCACCGGGCGCACCTCCGACATGTACATCTCGGGTGGCTCCAATATCTATCCGCGCGAGATTGAGGAGAAGATCCTCACCCATCCGGCCATCGCGGAGGTCGCGGTACTGGGAGTTCCTGACAGAACATGGGGCGAGTCCGGCGTGGCTGTCTGCGCCCTGCGGCCTGAGCAGACCCTGGACGAGAGCGATCTCCTCGCATGGCTCGATGGAAGGATCGCGCGCTACAAGCTCCCGAAGCGTGTGTTCTTCTGGGATGCCCTGCCGAAATCGGCCTACGGCAAAATTACGAAGAAGACTATCTGTGAGGAACTGGAGGCAAAAGGTTTGCTTCAGCCTGTCGATCACGCCGAGGTTCCGGACCGGCGACCATGAACGTCGTGACATTGCTCCACTGACATGTGCCGTTGGGCAGGCGGGCGGGAGCAGCTACAAAGCAGGAGAGCGCTATGTCCATGCAGCAGACAGTGTTCGTCACGGGTGGGGCTTCAGGCATAGGCTTCGCAATCGCCGAAGCGGTGCTCGATCAAGGCTGGCGCGCCATCGTCGTGGACCGCGACGAGCAGAACCTCGAAAACAGCCGGAAAGCGCTCGCAAAATCGGGCCAGGAAGTTCATTTACTTCAACTGGATGTCGCGGATGAAGCCGCAGTCGAGCAGGCGGTAGCACTATGCGAAGCGCAAATCGGCCCGATCACCGGGCTGGTCAACGCCGCCGGCATTGCGAAGGATGTACCCGCGCTCGAAACCAGCGCCGACCTGTTCCGCAAAATCCTCGACGTCAACGTCGTCGGGAGTTTTGTGACCTCACGCGAGATCGCCAAGCGAATGTGCAATCGCAGCAAGGGTGCAATCGTCAACGTCGCCTCCGTCTCCGGCATACGCGGCAATATCGGCCGGGTCGCCTATGGCGCCTCCAAAGGCGGGGTGATCACGATGACGCAGGTCATGGCCGTGGAGCTTGCGGCTTCGGGCGTGCGCGTCAACGCCATTGCACCCGGCCCGATAGATACGCCCCTGGTGCGCGAGATTCATACCGACAAAATTCGGGCCGAGTGGATCGAAAGAGTTCCTCAGCGGCGATATGGAGCACCTTCCGAGATTGCCAGCATGGCGGTCTTTCTTCTCGATGAGGTTAAGGCAGGTTTTGTGACGGGGCAGACGATCTGTGTCGATGGAGGATTCACAGCCGCAGGTCTTTTAGGTCAGTGATCGCAGACGCCACACTCGAAAAGGTGAAGCCTTGACCATTGGTGCCAATTAGCTGCCTGCAGCAGACTTGCGCTGGCCAGCAACCAGCCCCAACGAGGCGATCGCCAGCAGAGAGCAGATGGTCATGATGACGATCAGGGGCCAGACTGTTGAGCTGAGTGCGGCGCCGACGATGGGAGCGACAAGTGCCCCGAACCCAATCTGAAGACTCCCCGACAGGCCAGCGGCGGCTCCCGCGAGATCCAGCCTCACGCTCACAGCACCCGCAATGCCACTTGGCAGGACCAGCCCGTTCGCCACACCGATGAAAAGCATTGGCCCGAACAGGGCGACCGGGACCAGGAAGCCCGAAGCGATCAAAACAGCCATCGCCGCTATGCTGGCCAGGGACAGGAGGGTGCCTGCCAGGATCATTCGATTTGGCCCCATCGTGCCTGCTATGCGGCCCGTGGCGAAGTTGCCCAGGATATAGCCGCACGGCACCATGGCGAAATAGAACCCGTACTCCGCCGGGCTGCGTCCCAGCAATTCGATCATCACGTACGGGGCGCCCGCCAGAAAGGCGAAGAACATGGCCGACACGAAGCTGGTTACCAGTGTGTAGCCCCAGAACGTGCGAGAGCGGAAGAGGCTCCTGTAGCCCTGCAGGAGTGCACGAACATTCTCCCTTGAGGCACGACTATGATTGGTCTCGCGCAGCCGCCAGTACGCGAATAAGAGGGCGAGCCCACCGAACCCGATCAGAAAGGCGAACGAGGCTCGCCAGCCGAAAATCGTCTCGAGCAAACCCCCGATAGTCGGTGCTATCATGGGAGCGACCGCCATGCCCATGGTGACATAGGCGATCATGCTGGCCACCTGATTGCGCCCATAGAGATCACGGATGATGGCGCGGCTCAGGGTGATCCCGGCGCAGCCTCCAATGGCCTGCACGATTCGACCGAAAATCAAAACGCCGATGCTCGGAGCCAGCAGGCACATGGCGGAGCCTGCCACAAAAGTCAGAAGTCCGATCAGCAGCACGGGCCGGCGTCCGAACCTGTCCGACAATGGCCCGATGATCAGCTGCCCCAGGGCCATCGCGCCGAGATAGAGCGACAGGGTCAGCTGAATGGTGGTGAAATCGACGCCGAGCGCTCGCGCCATTCCAGGCATCGAGGGCAGGTACATATTGATGCCCAGGGGGCTCACGGCGGAGACAGCGATGAGCAGCGCAATAAGGCCAGGCTTCACGGCGGGCCGATCTACTGCGGCAGTGGTAGTATCCATAATTAAAAGGTCGCTTTCGGCGGTAGCCGAGGTCAGCTTGGCAGATATGACCCCTTCGCTCAAACTAAGCCATTTATTGAATCATGAAAGTGCTTGGCTTCTTCGGCGGGCGCAAGACTGATTTGCGTGTGCTGCATCCATGGACCGGCACAGTGCAGGCGTCGGCACGGTCGCCGCGCAGGCCGGGAGAGGCTTAGATGGGCGTCGATTGGGTGTATCTGATCCCGCGTCAGATCCGATGATCGGGTGAAACGGAAGGGATTACAGGGCTCTGGTCGACGCTCCTGTCCCTCGGTGAGGGTTGAGGTGGGAGGCTTGTCTGACCGGCCGCGAGACGCTGCTCCAGAGCAGCCACCTGCCGTGCCAGGTTATCGATGGCTGCCTTGAGAGCAAGAACGTCGGCTGCGTCCGGGATGGTCGACACCGCAGCGGCCGTCCGGGTAACAGCCGGTTCAAGACGGCTGTTACCGGGCTCATCCGCAAGAGCCGGCTCCACCCGTCTCTTCCGGGGAGAGAAGAGACGGCGGAACGCCTGCCAGATCAGCCAGAGCACACACACGGCCAGAAAGAGTGTGAGCAAGGCAGCCGGCAGAGTGTCGAACATGGTTGTTGCCAATCCTGTGCGTGTTGATGAAGCTATGTGGCAATGCCACAGCAACGCTCATCGTTCCCCGACAAAGGCTGGTGATAATCGATGTTCCCCTCTCCGTTGCTCCTGAGTGCCATTGCCATCGAGGGTTACGCTGTTCTCGCGGTGGAGCTCCTCGCCATTCGTCAGCTCACGCCCTACGTGGGCAACGCCACCGACACTGTTGCCATCGTGATTGCCGCGGTGCTGCTCCCCCTGGCACTCGGCTATGAGGCTGGCGGTCGCGCCAGTTTTGCTCCTGGCGACGAGACGGGTGTGCGCCGACAGCTCACCCGGAACCTGCTTATTGCCGCCTTCCTTCTCAGCCTCGGGTTGTCCCATCCCTTCCTGTCGGCTTTCTTCCAGATCCTCGACAGCCTTGGTCTCACGCACCGCCTTGTTCAGGCCGCCGTTCACACCTCCCTGTTCCTGGTCTACCCGGTCTACCTCCTGGGACAGACCATTCCGCTGGTCGCCTATTGTTCCACGGGCGCTACTCTGCCCCGCTCGACAGGTTTGATGCTCTTCCTGTCCACTCTGGGATCGTTCCTGGGCTCGGTGGTATCGACCCTCGTGTTCATGACCTTCTTCGGCGTCCACATCACAGTCGCCCTCACCCTTGGACTTCTGGTGCTGCTCGCGGGCCTTATCGGGTGGCAGAACGAGGACCGCAGGAAGCTTGCTCTCACAGCTGGTGCGCTCGGCCTCTACATCTTTGCGATCAACAGTCCCGCGGCGGTCAAGGCCTACGGCATCGTCAGCAACAATCTCTACAGCGAGGTGCGCATCGTTCCAAATCCGGCTGAGAACAGCCGCCTCCTGGTCATCAACAACAGCCCGTCATCCAAGATCGCGGAGCATCCTGAGCACCGCTTCGCCTACCTGAAGTTCATCGAGAAGGAAATTCTCAGAAGACTGGATAGCGGTCGGCCTCGGCGCATTCTGGTGATCGGCGCCGGAGGATTCACCATCGGCCTGGAGGATCGCTTTCATGCCTACACCTATGTCGATATCGACCCCGCACTGCGTGAGGTGAGCGAAGAGCATTTTCTGCGTCAGCCCCTCACCGCGAACAAGACCTTCGTGCCCGAATCCGCCCGGGCTTTCCTGCGCCGCAGCACCCAGTCCTATGATGTCGTGGTGCTCGATGCCTTCACCAACAGAATCAGCCTGCCGACGGATCTGATCACCCGTGAGGCCTTTGCGGCTGTCAGACAAGCCATGGCCCCTGACGGTCAGGTCGTCATGAACATCATCACCTCACCTGATTTTGCCGACCGGTTCAGCCGCAGCATCGATGCCACGATTCGCAGCGTGTTTCCCTTGGTGACCCGTCAGCTCCTCCCCGAGACGCGGACCGGCAGCGTGGCGAGCGTGCTCTATCTTGCAAACGGCCTCGGGAATGAGCCCTATGACATCTACACGGACAACCAGAACCGCTCGTTCTTGGATAACTGAGAGCATGAAAGTCTGCATTTGGTCATAAGGAGGACGAAGCGCAGTGCGCTTCGGCTCGGATACCAGACAACCTTACCTGACAAGCTTCGACAACTCTTGGATCAGACTTTGACGATCAGAGGATCATTGAGAACCTGCTTTGTCCCAAACTTTCATTGAATGTCTAAGATAGAGTTTTCAAGGAGGTGTGCTGAGCTCGATCTAGCCTCCTAAGTCCTTGGAGAGCTTTGTCGGGGACAGACTTTGCGAGCACCTGACAACTTGAATCAATGTTGCAGCCACCACTCCCAAACCGGAACGCGTAGAGCTCAAGCTTCTGTTCGATGCGGCATTTGGTAGCAAAATGTAGGGAAAATCAATGCTGCCCATTGAACCAGATTCCGATCGGTTTCCGGAAACATTCAGCTTGAGAGTTGAAGCGGAACTGTAGCGTTTTTCTTTAGAAAGCAAATGAACATGCGCAAGCGCAACACTGACCAAACGCATGTTCCTGTTCTCACATGAACACTCAACAGCGTCTGTCTAGCTTTTCTCGTCAAGTAAAAGGTAATCCCTCGGGGGTAGACAAGTCAAAAATTCCGGACAGATATTTTCGAAGCGTGAAGGCGCTGACAGGCAGGCGCACGCTATGCCTGAGGGGAAAATTGTTAGCTGCAGAACTGCTTTGCCGGAATCTGCGCACAGTCGTGAGAGAGGAAGCCTACGATGCCGAATCCCAGCCAAACCAGCGATCAATGGTGGGTTAACGATCAGACGCCGGATAATCCTTTTGGCAAGAGCGAGGATTATGAGTCCTTCCTAAATTATCTCGGCGCACTGGGTCGCAGCCTGACACCAGAAATCGCTGCAGGAACGCTGAGGATCAACGTCTACGAACTCAACGACCATCCCGATTATAAGGCCGCCGCTGTCGGCGCCTTGCAGATGTGGTCGTCTGTCACCCCTCTCAAATTCGAGATCGTTGATGACGCACCGTTCAATAGAGCAACGGATTGGATTGAGGTTGTCAGCCCGGAGCTTGGCGAGGACGATGACGGCAGCGCCTATTCCAGCAATCGCTATGTCAGCATCGGTCAGCGTTTCCACGACACGGAACCCAACAAGACCGATATCGGCGGTTACGTCTTCGATTCCTTCATCCATGAGTTCGGCCATGAATTCGGACTTAACCATCCCGGGCTCTACAATTACAGCGGTCCCGGCGGCGTACAGATCAATTATCTGAACAATGCAACTTGGACTTATGACCGCCAGCAATACAGCGTCATGTCCTATTTCGATGGGATTGACGTCGGCGAAACAAGCCGCTGGTCCGCAGCGACGCCGCTTGTGGCCGATATTGAGGCCATTATTCGCCGTTTCTTCTCAACAGTCAACGCGAATGGCGTGCGTACCTACCAGCATATCGATCTCAACACAGGCGACAATGTCTATGGTTTTGGCAGCACGCAATATGGCTACAAGCTGACCTCCTCGGGCATGCAGCATGACATCGGCTTCGCGATTCATGATACAGGCGGAACCGACACGATCGACTTCTCCGGCTCGACTGCGGGCACCATCTTAGACTTGCGTGCTGGACAGTTCTCCAGCGTCAATGGTCATAGCAATAACGTCTCCATCTTCGCCGGACATAACGCCGATGGGACCGACTATTACATCGAGAACGGCATCGGCAGCAGGCATGATGACATCCTGATCGGCAATGACGGCGCCAACACTCTGGATGGCCGCGGCGGCGCCGACCGCATGGCAGGCAATGGCGGCGACGATATCTACTTCGTCGATTCCATGGACGACGTCGTTCGGGAAGAGCTTAACGGCGGCAACGACACGGTCATCCTCCTGGCCAGGAACTTGAAGATCAGGAAGATCGCCAACGTCGAAAACATCATCTACGCCGACGCGTCGACGATCCAGCCCGGCAGCGGCGGCGAGACCCCACCCATCGTCGGCGACAACACGATGACCAGCCTCATTTTCGGCGACAGCGAAAACAATACGCTTGACGGCGGCGCCGGCGACGACACGGTCTTCGGTCAGGGAGGTGATGACCTGATCATCGGCGGCCGCGACTCGCTTGCCAGCCGCGACATCAACAACACGATCGATGTTGAAGACCTTGAAGATCAGACCGAAAGCGATGACGGCAACGACGCACTCTACGGCGGCGGCGGCAACGACGTCATTCTTGGCGGCCAGGGCAATGACATCCTCGACGGCGGCGACGGCAACGATACGCTGAGCGGCCAGGATGGAATCGATGTCTTCCGGGGCGGTGCCGGCGTCGACACGGTCGATTACAGCAGGGAGAGCCCGTTCCAGCTGCTCGTCAACCTCGCGACGAATGTCGCCAGCGGCGGCACCGGGTCGGGTGACACTTTCTACAGCATCGAGAACCTGATCGGTTCCGATGACCGCATCGACCGCTTCATCGGTACATCCGCCGCAAATCACTTCTGGGGCCGAGGCGGCGGGGATTATTTCAACGGCGGCGGCGGCAATGACATCCTGGATGGCGGCAACGATGGCGACATCCTGTATGGCGAGGCCGGCAACGACACGATCATCGGCGGCGCTGGGCAAGACTATCTGGATGGCGGATCGGGCACCGACACGGTCGTCTACACGGGCAGCTCCGGCGGTGTGACGATCAACCTCGCTAACGGAACGACCAATGGTGGCGACGCTGATGGTCCCGTGCAGATCGTCGGCCGAGGCACAACGATCCGGCACGATATACTCGCTGGCTTTGAGAATGCCGTTGGATCATCCTTTGGCGACCATCTTATCGGCAATGCTCAGGCCAATGAACTCTCCGGCAGTGCTGGCGATGACACGCTGACCGGCGGCGGCGGCGCTGACAGGTTGAACGGCGGCGCCGGCAGGGACACGGCAGACTACTCTGACGCAAGAAGCGGCGTCAGGCTTACGCTTGCTGGAGGAAAATCCGGCGGAGACAAGTATGTCTCCATCGAAAATCTTGCAGGATCTGGGTTCAATGACCGGCTGACCGGCAACGGTGCAGCCAATGTATTAACCGGCCAGGGTGGGAACGACGTAATCGATGGCGGGCGCGGCGATGACACCCTGCTCGGCGACTTTGACTATCAGGGCGACGCGCCGCCGCGTCCAGGAATGGGGACCGGCTACGCCACGCTAGGACCGGATGCGACAAACAATTCGATCGCAACTGCGTTCGACATCTCCAACAACTTCTCCTTGACCAGCGACCCTGACATCTTCGATTCAACGACCACCCTTCATACGACCGTCAATGCCACCGGAAACGGCAAAGGCGGATATTACAGAATCGATCTGGCGGCCGGCACGGTCATTACGATCGACATCGACAGGATTGCCGATCCGAATGTCCATGACAGCTGGATCAGGCTGCTCGACAGCAACGGCACTATCGTTGCCCAGAACGACGATGGCGGCGGCGACCCCGGGTCTACAAGCAACCGGGATTCGAGCACGGTGTTCGTGGTCCAGAAGACAGGCACCTATTACATACTGGAGGGCAGCTGGTCAGAAACGGCGCCGGGTGATGGTTGGGCGGAAGCCGTGCCGGCAGGCTCGACATATGAGCTGAACGTATCAGTCGAGTTCCCCCCTGCCCCGGCGCAGCCGGGCGTTGCGGGGTCCGACAGGCTCAACGGCGGCGGCGGCAGCGATCTTCTGGATGGCGGCCTAGCGGCTGACACGCTCACCGGCGGGGCGGGAGAGGATACGTTCCGCTTCTCGACGGCGCTTGGAAACGGCAATGTCGACTGGATCCAGGATTTCAACGTCAGGAACGACACGATCCTGCTGGACAACCTGATCTTTGAGAGCGTTGGTGGCGATGGCGCTCTCGCCTTGGGCGCATTCCACCGGAGTGCGGCGGGCGTTGCTCATGACGGAGACGACCGCATCGTCTACGATACCGATAGCGGCGCCTTGTTCTATGACGCCGATGGAACCGGACAATCTGGAGCCATTCAGTTCGCGCGACTGAGCAAGAATCTGAATGTTTCGGCAGCCGACTTCATTGTCCTATAACTTGACATCAGGTGGGGCGCCTTTGGGCGCCCCACCTAAGTACTCTCGTGCGGCTGGTTTCTCTTCCCTGATTACAAAACGATCTTCAGTGCAGCCACCGCACGTGTCCTGCAGGGCGAGCATGGAGAGTGTGTGATGAAGTGCCCGACCGACCGCCGCACCGTCTTAATGGTTGCTGGATTTGCGGCTGTTGCCGCTGCTGCCGGGCCAGTCACCGCACAATCGGCAGACATTCGCGGCGAAGTCAGATTTGAGGGCGGCACGGCTATCCCTAAGGGTTATCTCGAGATCTATCTTGAGGACCGGGCCATTCAGAATAGCGTCCAACGTCGCGTCGCGAGAACGCACATCAAAAGTGACGGCGGATCGAAGGAAATAGCATTTTCTCTATCCGCCCCTTTAATTTCGACCGCTTCGCCAACGCTGCAGATCGTTGCACGCCTGGAGCGCGAGGATGGCTGGCTGATCGCGCGGGGCAGCGCGCAGTTCAAGGTGGGCTCGCCTGTCTCCGTCACACTCAACACGGTGACGTATTAACGGGCATGCTGCCCGCCACGGCCTACTGGCCTTACCGTCGGCTAACGTGACAATCCCTTCATGACAATAGTGTCGCGAGCCGCTTATGGCCGTATGCAACCTAAATTGCTTCGCTGCCAGGCTGCAGGCGTTTCACCGACGATCCGCCGGAAGACGCGGGTTAGATGCGCCTGATCTGAAAACCCAACTTCCGTGGCAATCTCCGAGAGCGGCGTGTCGCCTCGAAGCAATCGCTCCTGCACTTTCCTTACACGGACATTGAGCTGCCACTGGTGCGGTGGCAAGCCGGTGGAGGCCTTGAAGGCATGACTGAAATAGGTCTGCGACAGGCCTGTCAGTTCCGCCAGTTTCTGCAGCCTGATGTTCTCCCCGCAATGCTCTTCGATGTAGTCCATCACCCGGCGCAGTTGCCAGGAGGAAAGAGGTGTCCGCTTGCGCTCCTGCCTGCGGCCGATCCGCAGGACATCAATCAGGAGCGCGAGGATCAGCGCGTCGCCATAAAGATCGTTGCGTGCATCTGGCCTGGCACTTTCCTCCTCGATCAGGCGCGCAAGGTTCATAACCCGCTCGTCTGAAACCATGATCTGCGGGATCATCAGCTGGTCGGAAGAAAGCTCCTCCCCCAGACGTTCGCTGAATTGCCTTGGATCGAAATGGACATCCAGGTGGCGGATATCGGCAGCCTTTGCGGTGGAGACCCACAGGCGCGCCCCTGCCGGGATGTAGCTGAACGAGGGCCGTCTGCTCTTGCTGTCAGTAAGTCCGGCCCCGGAAGACAGGCGCGCTTCCAGATCCCCGCCGCTGTGGCTCAGGAGAATGAACAGCCGTGGATACAGGGATAAATATTCGCCGGAGGCCCCGTGATCGAGACGTGCATTCCACAAATCCGCAACCACCCCGTTCCAGGACCGGTGCTTGGAGGCGCCAATCACGGAGATCCCTTCGCGGCGGGAGAGCATCTGCGGATGAAAAGCCACCCTGCCCCCTTGTTCAGCCGATGTTGGTGAGGTGCAAGGTCCCATCTGCTTGTCCGGCGCTCCATACATTCCGGCTGTATTAGAACGATAGCCCAGGATCGTTCAAGGGGCAGGAAGAATATACAAGCAATGCTCAGGACACATTGATAAGCAGTAACCCATCTGTTACCGGCATGTTACTTCAGCAGACGCAGTTTTGAACCTTTCTGATGTAGCTAGCCCGCGCTCTTATGGACATGTCTCATGCGTTATACTTCAGGGTTGCAGTTTAGATCTATTCTGAAGAGCGGCGTTGCCTTAGCGGCAATCGCTCTGTCGTCGGCCGCGTCGGCCCAACAGGCTTCTCCAGGCGTCAGCGTGCAACTCGAAGAAATTTCCGTCGAAGTTCGTCGTGCCCAGGACGCGGCAACCGGACCGGTGAACGGGTATGTGGCCGGTAGATCATCTGCCGGGTCGAAGACCGACACCCCGATCACCGCCGTTCCTCAGTCCGTTTCGGTCATCGGCCGCGACGAGATCGACGACCGCAGGGCTGTGAAGGTGGATGAGACGCTGCTGTACACCGCTGGCGTTTCGGCCCAGTCCTTCGGTCCCGACCCGGACACCGACTGGTTCTTCATCCGGGGCTTCCAGGCCACGCAGACCGGCGTGTTCCTGGATCGGCTGCCCCTCTACGCCTATGGATTCGGCGGTTTCCAAATCGATCCCTTCCTGCTGGAGCGCGTCGAGGTTCTCAAAGGCCCTGCCTCGGTGCTCTATGGCGGATCCAATCCCGGCGGCATCATCAATCTCGTCAGCAAGCGCCCGCAGAACGTGCCCTTCGGCTACGCCGAAACCGGCATCAACAATTGGGGCAATGCCTATCTGGGCTTCGACTACAACACTGTCGACACATCGGGTGCCTGGTCCTTCCGGTTCACCGGCCGTGTTGCCGGAGGCGACCAGTACACGGACGTGTCGGAGGATCTGCGTGGGGTCGTCATGCCCCAGATCACATTCCAGCCGTCGGCGGCGACCAAGTTCACGCTTTATGGCAGCTATGCGGCTCTCGATCAGGTCCGTGTGGGCGGCAACTTCCTGCCTTACGTCGGAACGGTCGTGGACTCGCCCTTCGGCAGGATCGATCGGCAGGCCTTCTATGGTGAGCCAAGCATCGACGACCAGAAGCGCAGCCAATTCCTCATCGGCTACGAGTTCGAACATGCCTTCGACACGTGGAAGGTGTATCAGAATGCCCGCTTCGGGCGCATGACCGGTTCTCAGGTCGGTCCTTACGGATACGGTTACTACAGCCCCACCGATGCGCCCTTCGGCAACCGGTTCGAACCCGTGGGGCCGGACTACCTGCTCTACCGGATCGGCTTCCAGGAGCGGACGGCGGTCAATACCTTCACGATCGACAACCGCGCGACGCGAACCTTCGAGACTGGCTTCCTCAACCATTCGCTGATGCTCGGCCTCGACTACAAGTACTTCAACATCGATCATGTGCAGGCCTCGGGCGGCGCGACGCCGATCAGCGTCACCGATCCAGTCTATGGCGCTCCGCAGGGGCCGGCCTTCGTCTACATCGATCAGGATCTCAGCCAGCATCAGGTCGGATTCTACGCGCAGGATCAACTGCGCTTCGGCGACGGCTGGCTTATGACCCTGAACGGCCGCTATGATCATGTGGATGCAAAATCGGTCTCCGCGCCGGGTCTGGCCTTCTCACCGACCTATGACACCAAGGACGGCGCGTTGAGTGGCCGCGCAGGTCTTGCCTACGAGTTCGACAATGGCCTCACTCCCTATGTCAGCGCAGCCACCTTCTTCAATCCGATCTTCGGCGCCAGCCCCGGTGTCGGAACCGACCCAGACGAGCCCTTCAAGCCGGAAGAAGGCTCCCAGATCGAGGCGGGCGTGAAGTACAAGCCTACCTTCATGGATGCGCTCGTCACCGCCTCGGTGTTCCACATCGTCAAGGAGAACGTGCTCAATCCGGCCCCTACGGTTGCCAACCCGTTCGCGCAGCAGCAGCTCGGTGAGGTGACCTCCACGGGCTTCGAGATCGAAGGCAAGGCCAACATCACCGAGAATTTCAAGGTTCTGGCCAGCTTCACGGCCTATGATCTCGAGACCACGGAGGACATCCGTGCGACCTACGTCAACAAGACTCCAAATGTCGTTCCGGAGGTCCTGGCCTCCCTGTGGCTTGATTACACCATTGCCGAAGGCGACTTCCGTGGCCTCGGCGTCGGGGCGGGCGTGCGCTACACGGGCTCGTCCTGGGTCGATCCGGAGAACACGTTGAAGGTGCCGGCCGCAACGGTTGTCGATGCAGCCCTGCGCTATCAGCGCGACAATTGGGGCATTGCCTTGAACGTCACCAACCTGTTCGACGGGGAATACGTGAAGAGCTGCCAGGGCTTTTCGAGCTGCGGCTACGGCGAGAGCCGGACCGTCACCCTGTCCGCCAATGTGAAGTGGTAAACCTCACAACCGAATGCCAACCATGAACCGGGACGCGTGCAAAGGCACGCGCCCCGGCTCCCTCTTCTGGGTTTTGCTGGACGACGCTGTGAAACACCTGCTGTTCGATCTCAAAGAGGTCAGCTTCTCGGTCGCGGGGCGCACGATCCTGGATCGGGTTGACCTCCCCCTTGCGCCGGGGCGTGTCTATGGACTGATCGGATCGAACGGATCCGGTAAAAGCACCCTCGTCAAGATTCTTGCACGCCAGCTCTCGCCCACGAGCGGAATGGTTTGCCTTGAGGGTAAGCCTCTTCCTGCGTGGACCGATCGCAGCTTCGCACACAATGTCGCCTATATGCCCCAGTTCACGCCTTCGTCCGATGGCATGAACGTGCGGGAGCTCGTGTCGCTCGGGCGTTTTCCTTGGCATGGCACTCTGGGCCGCTTCACCGAAAAGGATGCCGCGAAAGTCGCAGAGGCCATCGAAAGGACGGGGCTGTCGGATTATGCCGAGCGCATGGTGGATTCTCTGTCCGGCGGCGAGCGCCAGCGCGTCTGGCTCGCCATGATGCTGGCGCAGGACACGAAATGCATCCTCCTCGACGAGCCGACATCAGCTCTCGATGTGGCGAACGAGACACGTGTGCTGAGCCTTCTCCAAGATCTGTGCCGCGAGCGCGGCATCGCCGTCATCGTCGTGCTGCACGACATCAATCTGGCGGCACGCACCTGCGACGAGATCATTGCCCTTAGAGGCGGGCGCGTAATCGCCCAGGCACCGGCCCGGGACATCATGACCGCGGAGATCCTGGGCAGTATCTATGGCGTGCCCATGGGGGTGCTTACGCATCCCCTGCGTGGCGATCCGATCGGATATGTGCTGTGAGTGGCTGGACCTTGCGAACCCGGCGCAGCGTGCTTGCCGCGACAGCCGGTCTGGTAGCGGCTGGACTATGTTCCGCGGGAGCCTCGTCCCGACGGGTTGCCACCGTCGACTGGGCCGTGCTGGAAACGCTGCTCGCCATGGGGATTAATCCAGTCGCCGCGACGGAGCTGGTCCTGTTCCGAGACATTGCAGTTGAGCCGGAACTGCCGCCGGGCATCATTGATCTCGGCCTGCGCGGCACGGTGAATTTCGAGGCGCTCTTGCTCGCCCGTCCGGATGTGATCATGAGCTCGAACTTTTATGTGAGTTCCGAGCCGAAGATGCGCAGGATCGCGCCTGTGGAAAGCTATCGGATCTATGTTCCCGGCGAGCGCCCCTATGCCCTGGCAGAGACCATGACCCGCAGCATCGGAAGAATTCTTCAGGCGGAGGCTGCAGCCGACCAGTTGATCACCCGCTCGCGCGAGACGATTGCGGCCTTTCGCAAGCGCTTGAAGAGCGGAGACGGGCGGCCGGTGATCCCGATCAATCTCGGTGACGCCCGGCACTTTCGCGTCTTCGGAGCGGACAGCATGTTCGGTGAGGTGCTGGCGCTGCTCGGCATGGAGAATGCCTGGACCCAGCCCACGAGCTACTCGGCCATGGCGCCAATCGGGCTCGAGGCTCTGGCGCAGGTGCCTGATGCCTGGATCGTGCTGATCCCGCCCATCCCGGTGGATGCGGCCACGGCGCTCGCGGACAGCATGTTCTGGAATGCCCTGCCCAGCGTTCGCGCGGGACGCGTGCTGACGCTCGGCTCGGTCAACCCCTTCGGAGCCCTGCCGGCTGCAACGCGGTTTGCGCGCCTGCTCGTCGATGCATTGCCCTATGCGGCGAGGGCCTAAACCGTGAGACCTATGCCAACGACGCGCCGTTTCATCGCGACCTCGGGCCTGCTGGCACTGGCCGCAGGCTTGCTGTTCATGGTCGTCGTGTTCATCAGGCCGTCCGTGCCCGGTGATCCTGCCGTTGCCAAGGCCCTCGATCAGGTTCTGCTCTGGCACAGCGTCCTCCCCCGAGGAGCAGCGGCCCTCCTGTGCGGGGCTGCGCTCGGCTTGTCGGGAGCCCTGCTGCAGCGCGTGCTGCGCAACCCCATCGCTGATCCGTCGACGCTGGGCATCGCATCCGGAGCTCAGCTGGCACTGACGTTCGCGACGGTCTATGCTCCGAGCCTGATCGCATTCTCGCGCGAGGGTGTCGCGCTTGCAGGTGGTGCGATCGCGGTCGGGATCGTTCTCGCACTGAACCTGCGGCGAGGACTGGAACCCGTCACCGTGGTTCTTTCAGGCATGGTGATCTCCCTTGTCGCCGCTGCGCTAAGCGCCGCGCTCGTCCTTGCAAAAGGCGAGTACGTCCTGTCGCTCTACATCTGGGGCGCAGGTGCTCTCAATCAGCAGAACTGGGACGTGGTGCTCGCTCTCGCGCCTCGCCTCGTCGCAGGCTGTCTTGCGGCAATCCTCCTGCTGCGTCCTCTCGCCATCCTGGGGCTCGATGATGCTGCGGCCCGCAGCCTGGGCCTGGCTCTGTCCTCGACACGGTTTCTTGTGATCGCTCTGGCCGTGTGGCTCGCAGCGACCACCACGGCGATGGTCGGCATTGTCGGCTTTATCGGCCTTGCGGCGCCGGCATTCGCGCGTGTCAGCGGCGCGCGCACACAGGCGCAGGTCCTGACCATGTCCGTTCTCGCGGGCGCCGTCGCGCTTTCCTTGACAGACAGCGCCGTGCAGCTTCTGGGTTCGGGCTTCAACGATCTTGCTCCGACCGGCGCCGCAACAGCCCTCTTGGGCAGCCCCCTTCTCCTATGGCTCCTGACGCGCATCCGCACCATCACCCGTGCGCCGCTCGCGGCTCAGGTGCTCCAGCGTCGGCGCATCGCGAGCCCTCGCCGCGTCATTGTTTGGATCATTCTCGCGACGGCAGCCATGGCCGGCCTGACCCTCTGCCTCGGGCCGACTGCCGATGGATGGCATGTCGGGTCAGGGCACCTTTTGACGGAGCTTCTGCCGTTCCGTGCGCCACGCATCGTGGCGGCCGGTGCGGCCGGCGCCATGCTCGGGGCCGCCGGCACTTTGATGCAGCGTCTGACTGGAAACCCTCTGGCCGGACCCGAGGTGCTCGGTGTCAGTGTGGGAGCGGGAGTGGGCCTCGCCGCGGCCCTGTTCGTCGCACCATTGGATCCAGCTTATCGTCTGCTCGGACTGACAACGGGGGCTCTTGTCACACTCATTGTCATGCTGGGCATCGCATCCCGCTCCGGCTACGGGCCGGACCGCCTGCTCCTGGCCGGCATCGGAATCGGTGCCCTGTGCACGGCCATCATCTCGACTGTCATGGCACAGGGCGATATGCGGTCCTACGCGCTCCTGATCTGGATATCAGGATCGACTAATAACGCCGGCGACCTCGAGGCTTGCGTCGGGATCGTCTCCACCCTCATCCTCATCTTACCGCTTATGCTGTTTTCACGCTGGCTCGACATCCTTCCCCTCGGCGAAGACACGACCCGTTCGGTCGGTCTCGCTCTTCGCAGGAGCCGTCTCATCCTCGCCCTGTTCGCGGCGCTGCTGACGGCAATCGCGTCCTTCCTCATCGGCCCTCTCAGCTTGGTTGGTCTGATAGCCCCGCATCTGGCGCGGCTCATCGGCTTTGCACGCGGCCGCGATCAGCTCGTCGCTGCCGTGCTGGTTGGATGCGGGGTGATGATTGCTGCCGATTGGTTGTCCCGTGCTGTCGCCTACCCCTACGAGGTTCCAGTCGGTCTGTTTGCGTCTCTCATTGGGGGACCTTACCTGCTCTGGCTCTTGAGCCGTGGAGAAGCCAAGCAGGTTTGATGCTGTGATGCTCTTTGCTTGCCCGCGCGATCCGCTGGCCAATTCCAGGGCCATGCTCGACAAGCTCCGTCAGCATGCAGCGACGAAGGCGATATGCTGTCTCTCTAGGTGATGGCCGTCCCCGGACTTGTTCCGGGGATCAGTCCCGGCCCTCCCGATGCGGTGAAGCGCAGGGCTTTTCCAACCGGGATCACCGGCACGAGGCCGGTGATGACGGGAGAGGCTGTCATCCCCGGCGGCCGCAGGCCGGGAAGGGGATCCACTCACACGCACAGCGCTATGGCTTTCCTTTCCCTCCGCTTAAGCCAGGAATGACACTCGTTATTCCTGCCACCCTCCTCGTCATCCCCGGACTTGTTCCGGGGATCCACGTCTTTGCTCCGCCGTGGTTCCAAAGACGTGGATGGCCGGGACGAGCCCGGCCATGACAGTGGAGGTGAAGGTATGTTCTCATTTTGTTCTTGACAGTTGTTGCAAGCTCTGCTATGTCATTGCCCCAAACCTGCCTCTATCGAGGGGCGCGCTCGCGGGGCGTCGCAGTGTGGAGGCAGGCACGGTCCTGTGGTGCGGCCTTGCAAGCCGTGCCGACAGGAGGCCCAGGCTTTCGTGCCGGTGGTCGGAATCGGTTCAAGGCCTCCGTTGAGCAGACGGGCCACGCCTTGAGTGGTCACCGGACTGGCACCGCCTGAACGCCTAAACAAGCCGTGCGCGAAGAGGCACTCCGGCTCTTCCTTATCACCATTCATCATCGAGCCGGGCTGCCATTCGCGCCACCCTCGATCTCAACCACAGGCTCGCAGCCCAGCGGCTGCGGGCCCACAGGTGCTGGCTGCAAGTAAAGCGATCCCGATATTGAGCAGCAAAACAGGTTCATGACGTAAAGGAACGAAGTATTTACCAAATCTTCATTCAGACCCAGCGACACTTCATTGATAGTTCGACCGAATATAGCTGTTTCAACCACTCCGAATTTCAAGCCGAGGTTTCCATGCCTTCCCTGTTCTCGCAAACCAACGCCGATATCGGAGCCAGGCTCGCCGCACTCGACCGGTCGAAGGCCATCATCGAGTTCGATCTCGACGGCATCATCCTGGCGGCAAACCGCAACTTCCTTGACACGGTGGGCTACACGCTCGACGAGATCCGGGGAAAGCACCACAGCCTGTTCGTCGATCCAGACCACCGCAGCAGCGCCGAATATGCCGCGTTCTGAAAGAGCCTGAAGCAGGGCGAGTATCAGGCGGGCCAGTACCGGCGGTTCGGCAAGGGCGGTCGGGAGATCTGGATCGAGGCCAGCTACAACCCGATCCTCGATGCCTGCGGACGCCCGTACAAGGTAGTCAAGTTCGCCACCGACGTGACTCAGCAGGTGAACTTGCTGCTCCATCTGCGCCGGATCATCGACAACAATTTCGGAGACATCGACACGGCCCTCGGCCATTCGGATCGGGAAGCAAGAGAGGCCACAGCAGCGGTCACCAGCACATCGAGCAACGTGCAGATGATGGCTTCCGCCGCCGAGGAGCTGGCGGCCTCCGTGGCCGAGATCTCCCAAAGCATGACGAACTCCCGGGCCGCGACCGAGACGGCTTTCAACGAAGCCCGGAGCGCGAGCGAGTTCACCGACAAACTGTCGGCTGCCACGACGGCCATGGGCGGCATCGTGGGCCTGATCCAGAACATCGCCGGGCAGATCAACCTGCTGGCCCTGAACGCCACAATCGAGGCCGCCCGTGCGGGCGAAGCCGGCCGGGGCTTCGCGGTTGTGGCGACCGAGGTCACGAACCTGGCCGCCCAGGCAGCCAGGGCGACCGAGCAGATCACCACGGAGATCGATGCGGTTCAGAACGTCTCCAGCGGCGTCGTCGAGGCGCTCGCGAAGATCCAGGAGTCGGTCGAGACCATGCGCGACCACGTGATCAGCGTCGCCACGGCAGTGGAGCAGCAGAGCGCGGTGACGCAGGAGATGTCGTCGAACATGCAGGGCGCGGCTCACTCCGTGGCACGGATCTCCAACAACATCGGGGCCATCTCATCGGCGGTCGGCCGCGTGTTGCAAGCCGTCAGCACTACGAAGGAGGCTGCTGTCATCCTCGCCCGCTGATCCTTGTCCTAAGAGGCGGACAGAATTCACTGTTACGCTGGAACGCTCAAGGCCAAGGCACGTTGGACCCCCAATGCAGCTTTCCCTTGAGGAGGTTCAAATGCGTCTTGTGAAAACCGGCCTGATGGCCGCAGCTCTTGTTGTCGGCTTTGGCACGGCGGCCTCCGCCCAGTCGGTGGAGATCCGCTCCCGTTCCGTGGCCCCCGGGCATATGATGCACGATGATGACGAGGTCAGCTCGACCCGCGTGATCCGCCGTTCCGGCACCGTGGAGCGCCGCGTCGTGCGCGAGCCCTCCACCACGGCCACCGTCACCACCCGGCGCGGCGCATCCTATTATGCCCCTGGACAGGTGAAGAAGCGCGTGAAGGTCCAATCCGCCCGAGACTATGCTCCCGGCCGCATGATGATGGACGACGACGACACCACGACCACGACCACCGTGCGTCGTCGGGTGCGGACACTCGACTAAACTTCAACGAAGCCGAACATGAACGAGGCGGGGCGAAAGCCCTGCCTCATTTTACGTGAGTGGCAGAAGAGCCGATGGCTTGTTCCGGACCTTAGCCAGCGCCGTGCCTCAAAGCCCCGCCTCGTCAACACTGCTCTCCTGTCCGGCAACGGACCTGCGCGTCGCCCGCACGGCCGCTTCCTCGGCGCATTTCTCCAGATGCGCCGCCTTGTTGATCACTTGGAGGTTCGGCACGCCCCAATAGCCCAGCAGATCCGGCCAGGGTTTCGTGCGGTGCTCGGACCAGACGGCGAAGAGCGGGACGCGATGGTCCACCTCGGCGGTCTTCAGAAGACGGCGACCTGTGGTGGCGCATTTGCGGTTCTGGCGCAGCTTCAGCGCTTTCAGGTGATCGGGCGGGGCCGTCCAGAGTTCCCAGGCCACCACGCAGGCCGCATGCCAGGTGGCGTTCCGGTTCAGCTTGCCGTCGTCCCACAGGTCGCGGTGCCAGCCCAGCCGATACACCGGCTGCCCGCACACGCAGCAATGCCCCGGCCCACGGGCGAAGGCTGCCTCCCGATAAGGAGCCGGCGGCATGCGGAAGGTGAGCGGCAGGCCAGTGTCCTTTTCGGATCCGAGCCTCCATTGCCAGCCTGCGGGCTGGCCGCTCTTTCGTGCAAGCGCCCGTGCCAAGCGGTCGGCCAGGAGCGGCCGGTGCCGCCAGTAGGATTCGACCGCGCGGCGCTGGGTTGGCGGGATCAGCGGCTGGCGCAGCGCATGGGCGAGCACACAAGGTGGGAAGAGCGCGGAGAGGCGCTTCTCGAGCCGGCCGCGGGCCTTCTGGTTCTTCTCGTCTCGCCAGCTGGACATTCCGGATCGGTCGCCTCGTGTGAATCACTCTGGGGTCTGTAGCGGCAAGACCCGTCGAGGTGAACCGTGCCTCTGTCGAAAGGCAGGTCGGCGAGTTCCTCAAGGCTCATCCGCTGCAGGGCCGGATGGGACAGAGGGTCGTCTTCCCACATCGAGCCATCATCCTCCTCGCCGTTTCCTGTCAGGCGATGCAGCATCTGTTTGAGGATAGAGATCATGTTCAGCATGGCTGCATGCTGCTCGCACCTCAGGCCGAAAGAAATGGCGTTTTTCTGCGTTTGCCTGTAGAAAAGCTATATGCGCAACCTGAACCGCTTTCATCTCAATGGCCTGCGCGCCCTCGAGGCGGCCGGGCGTCTCGGCAATCTGCGCGCCGCCGCCGAGGAACTCGGCGTCACCATCGGGGCCGTGAGCCAGCAGATCCTGAAGGCCGAGGAGCAGTTCGGTCGCCCCCTGTTCGAACGGCACCCGAAGGGCCTGAGGGCCACTGCCTTCGGACAGGACGTGCTGCGCTACCTGAGCGCGGGCTTTGCCGAGATCTCGACCGGCCTGGCGCTCGCCGAGCGGCGGCGTGAGGGTGTGCTGACGGTGTCGGTAGCGCCGGTCTTCGCCAGCAAATGGCTGGTCTGGCGACTGCAGCGCTTTCGCGAGCAGCACCCCGATATCCGCATCCGGATCGACGCCGATGTGGCGCTGGTCGATCCGGGCTCTTCGGACGTGGATGTGTGCATCCGGGTCGGCCGCGGCGGCTGGCCGAATGTGAGGGCCGAGAAGCTCCTCGACCAGCTCGTCTTTCCGGTGTGCAGTCCCGCCATGGGTGAAAGCCTGCGCCACCCTGGCGACTTGGCCACCGTGCCGATCATCCGCGAGCCGACGCCCATGTTCGGCTGGAACGCCTGGCTCGGCCCGAACGGTCTCGACGAGTCCATCCTCGGTGACGGTCCCGTCTTCTCCGACGCATCCCTGTGCCTGGATGCAGCGGTGGCGGGCCAAGGCGTGTTCCTCGGCTGGGAGACGCTCGCCTGCGATGCAATCACCATGGGGCGCCTCGTGGCGCCGTTCCCCGACCGCTACGGCACAGGCATCTCATACTGGTTCGTGACCGCCCGTTCGGCTCCGCCGACACGGACGATTGGCGCATTCCGGGACTGGCTCAAATCCGAGCTCGCTGCAGGAACCTGAGACAGCCGAAGCCGACATCAGACATGAAAAAGCCCAGGCTCCGGGGCGAACGGGCGGGATGCCTTCGCATCTCTCGCCTCGCCTGCTACGGGCCTGGGCTGATCGGGTCCAGTCGGGCACTCGCATCGTCAGGCGAGCGCAGGAACAGGCCATACCGGGTTACATCCGTCCTGGCACCGCCTCATCGGAACCAGGCGGTGACGCCCGCCGCGTTCCGAAGTCCACAACAATGTCCGCTGGGTTAGCCTGATATGGGGATTGAAATGCTGTGCGCAAGGGTCGGAAACGCGGTATTCGCGATCGACCTCAGTTGCCCCACGGCACGTTCGGAAAGACATCGAGCGGGATCTTGAGATAGCGCTTTCCATTGCTCTCCGGCTCGGGCAGGCGGCCGCCGCGGATATTCACCTGGAGCGCGTTCAGGATAAGCTTCGGCATGGGCAGTTCGCGGTCTCGCCCTTCCCGCAAGGCCAAGAATTCCTCCTCGGTGGCAGCCTTCAGGAGATGCGTGTTCTCCCGGCGCTGCTGGGCCACAGTACTCTCCCATTGCGGAGCACGCCCGCCCGGCATGTAGTCATGACCGACGAAGAGGCGCGTGTTGTCGGGAAGCGCCATGATGCGCTGGATGCTGTGCCACAGCCCCTTGGCCGAGCCGCCGGGAAAGTCGGCCCGGGCCGTCCCACTGTCGGGCATGAAGAGCGTGTCGTGAATGAACGCGGCATCACCCACGAGATAGGTGATGGAGCAGAGCGTATGGCCGGGACAGAACATCACCTCCACGTCCAGGTTGCCGATCTTGAATCGCTCCCCATCGGCAAGGAGCCGGTCCCATTGCGAACCGTCTGTGGTGAAGCTGTCGGGCCAATTGTAGAACGCCTTCCAGAGCTTCTGGACCTCCACCACCTTCTCGCCGATGGCGGTGGGCGCGCCGGTTCTGTCCTTCAGGTATCCCGCGGCGGAGAAATGGTCGGCATGCGGATGGGTGTCAAGGATCCATTCCAGGCTGTAGCCCTGCTGCTCGACATGGGCGAGGAGTTCGTCCGCCGAGGTCGTTGCCGTTGCACCGGATTTGGGCTCGAAATCGAGCACCGGATCAATGATGGCGCAGCGTTTCGTGTCCGGATCCGCAACGACGTACTGGACACTGCAGGTGCGGGGTTCGAAAAACCCTTTGACGACGGGGCGTCCGGGCGGGGGCGGCACGGTCTCGGCTGGCATGACGGGAGCTCCTGTTAAGCACGTCGCAGGTGGCGCAGAGCCTTCAGCTGTTGAGATGGGTAACGGCCTTTCGGACTGTGACCTGTGACGATCATCGCGGCAATAGAGGCACCTTCAGGGTGAAGTTCCCACAATGATCCAGTCAACCTGCAGATTATCCTGATCTTAACCAAAGTGTCGTTCAATCATGCCTTATTAAGAGTATTGCTTCCTCGTCACAGGAAGCCCGAGTTGTTGCGTAGAGTTTGCCATGGCGCACAAGCCTTATTCGTCCCTTCGTCGCGCCCCGCTCCGGCGGAACCGCAGCCTGCTTCCGACAGCACTTCTCGTGGCGGTCTCGCTCAGTCCCGTGGCCCTCTTCGTTGATTTCGAGCAATCCGTCGGCACAGCGCCCGAGGCGACAGTGGCTGGCCAAGCGACCAGCGCAGCGCCTGAGCCCCTGACATTCGCTCCGTCCCTGGACCCGGCACTGATCAACCCTAACCTCACCCTCAAACCGGGCGCCCTCACCTTCAGACAGGATGCTCCCATCGAGCCCGGCTTCCGCTCGTCCGCGCGGCGCGAGATCCCTATCGCTCCCCCGCAGCCCCTGCCTGATCCGGCTCCGCCTGTGGAGGTCGCCCAAGCGGCCGCGCCGATGCCGATCCTGGCGCCCCTGCCGGTTCCGCGCCCGGCAGAGTTGCGGGCGCCAAGGACGCCCAATTCCACCCAGGTGGCGAGCGCACCGCCCGCAGTGGCGCCTCGCGGGCAGGCAGCACCAGCCGTCGCACCGGCTGACAACCGCAACTTCTTCGAGAAGCTCTTTGGCGTCCGCCCCTCCAACCCGCCTGACGCCGCGCTCAGCTATGCAGCTCTGGACCGAGGGACGGGCAGCATCGCGCCGACCGCGCGATTCGGCACCACCCCGGACGTCGTGAGTGCAGGCACCGCCGTCTATGACATCGTCGCCCAGACGGTCTACATGCCGAATGGCGAGAAGCTTGAGGCCCATTCCGGCCTCGGCGACATGATGGATAATCCTCGCTACGTGAATGTCCGCATGAAAGGCTCGACGCCGCCGGGCACCTACATCCTCACCGAACGCGAGGCGCTCTTCCACGGCGTGCGCGCCATCCGAATGAACCCGGTCGGCGGCAGCCCCGCCATCTATGGCCGCGACGGCATCCTGGCCCATTCCTACCTGCTCGGGCCGCGCGGGGATTCGAACGGCTGCGTCTCCTTCAAGGATTATGACAAGTTCCTCCAGGCCTATCTCAGGGGCGAGGTGAAGCGCCTGATCGTAACCGCCGGGCGCGGACAGGATCTGCTGCCTCCCATGGCGGGCAACCGCACCGCCCAGCCCCGCCGCTTCGCTCGCGCAATCTAGGCCACCGCCTCTGGCCTTGCGGCCCTGAGCGCCTACTTCCTGCACGGCGGTACAGGAGGAGCGGCATGGTGCGGAACGCGAACTGGGACATGGGACAGCTTGCTGCGCGGTATGCGTTGCGGCCCTCCTTCATTGCCACGATCCTGCTCGCTGCATCCGTGGGCGCTGCCCATGCTCAAGGTCCGGGCTACTTCGTCCCCGCTCCTGCCAAGGACAATGTGCAGTCCAAGCCCAAATATGAGTGCGGCACGCCTGATGCGCCCGTGATCACCCTCGACACGCAGAGCAAGTACAAGCAGGACGACAGTCAGCGGGCGACCATCGATGAAGAGGCCGAGGAGACCTATTCGGAAGCGGTCGAACCGCTACGTGTCTATGGACGCAACCTCATCAAGATTGCGAACGCCTATGTGAAGTCGAACCCGAAAAACACCGCCGCAGCGGCCTGCACGCTCACCTGGCTCGACGCTTGGGCGTCGGCAAATGCCATGACCGACATGCGCTCGAAGCAGGCGCAGTTCAACCTGAGCCGCGCGCTCAGCGGCTTTGCGCTGGCCTATATGCAAGTCCGCAACGCGCCGGGCCTCGCTGATGATCAGAAGCGGAGGGTCGAGATGTGGCTGAAGACCCTGGGCCAGCAGATCGTCGGGTCCATGGACAAGAACAATGGGACGTCCGGCCGGAACAATCACCGGTACTGGGCCGGATTGGGCGCTGCTGCTGCCGGCGTTGCTTCCGATGACAAGCAACTCACCCGCTGGGGAATTGACAGCGCCCGCATCGGCCTTGGGCAGATCACGCCTGACGGCACCCTGCCGCTCGAAATGAATCGTGGCAAACGCGCCCGCGACTATCATATCTTCGCCGCCGATCCTTTGGTGACCACGGCCGAGCTGGCGCGCAGCCAAGGCATCGATCTCTATGCCGAGAACGGCGGAGCCCTGCAGCGGCTGGTGGACCGGGTGCTGAGCTCCCTCGACGATCCATCCTTCTTCGAGAAAGCCACCGGCACCAAGCAGGAGGCCTATCCGGGCGACGGCACGGTGCCGTCATCACGCATCGCCTGGCTTGAGATTCATCAAAGCCGCCACCCGTCGCCTGAGGCAGAGGCCGTGCTGACGAAGAAGCGTCCGACAAGCTCAAGCGAGATCGGCGGCAACACCACGCTCCTGTTCCATGGTGCGGAGTGAGGGCGTGAAGTCTTTCCAATTGCGTGCCTGCTGGCAGGAAAGCTCCTGTAAGGTCTCGGCATTAGGACAGTAGTCCGAGAAGTGCGCCGGAGCCCGTTTATGGGTGAGATCGTCCCTGCAACGGACGGCCGCTGTACATCCTGAGCAGGTGACGCTCATGTCGCGCATGAGAGCGGCATGAATCTGCCGGATCCGCTCAGGGTCGAGAGACAGTGCCTCCATGAGGCGGGGCAGCTCGTCCGCGGCATCGGGGCCCCGTGCCACGAGGATAGGCAACATCTCCGCCGATACCCCGATGTCACGGGCCAATGCGTCTCTCTGATCCTTATCGAGAGCGTCGAGTTCATGAGCCTGCGCCCAGTTTGCCTGCCATCGCCCGATCGTCGCACCCAGACCCATGGTCGCCTCCTCCATGTTCCGGAGACAGACTACGGCAGCGGAAGCATCAAGCGCTTTGATCCATCGCAAACCATGGGTTTCCAATGCCGCTCCGGTCTGCCCTGTAAGCGCGAGGTCCTGACCGAACAGGGAACTCCTTGCTCGCTATCGCCTTGACGGGCAGATGCCCTCACCCCCTGTCCGAAGCCAGCACCTGTGGGCGACGTCGTTGGCCTGATACCGCCAGGAGAAACCCATGAACAGCGCTGGGCACCACATGATCCTTGAGTCCTCACCCGCAGCGCCTGCTTCCTTCAATGTTTGTCTCACACCGGGATCCCCTGGACAGGGCTTCGAAGTCACAGGGATCGACGCAACCGGAGCGCGGATCACCCATCGCTACGAGCTGTCCGAGCGGGAGCAGAGCGACTACCTCGACCTTTTTGAGAGGATCGCCCACGACTTCAGCACCCGCCTTCCGCGCAACCGCCAGGAGAGCGTGGCACCGGCTTTCAAGGCGCCCTATCGGGTTCTCCTCGACAGGAACATCTCGCCGGACATCTGGTATGGCTATGGCGATCCGGCCGTCACATTCGTTCCGGCGCAGCGCATGGGCGACGGAGACTGGTATTATCTGTTTGCCACCTCCAATGACGCGCCCAACTCCTTTCCGATCCTGCGCTCCCGGAACCTGGAATCCTGGGAGCCCGTGGGCTTCGTCTTTCCGGAGGGGCGCAAGCCCTCCTGGGCTGCGGACGGACTGAATGTCAGCGACTATTGGGCTCCGGAAATGCACATCGCCGGCGACCAGTATCTCGTCTGCTTCACGGCGCGCCAAAAGGATGGTTCACTCGCCATCGGACTTGCATGGTCTTCCCAACCGGGAGGACCGTTCGAAAGCGACGAAGCGCCGCTCGTCAGCGGCGGCGTGATCGATCCTCATCTCTTCGTGACACGGGACGGTCGCAACTTCCTGTTCTGGAAAGAGGATTCGAATGATGTGTGGCCGGCGCTGCTGAGCGCCTTCCTGCATGAGCACCCGGGCCACGTGGCATCGCTGTTCCCCTCAAGCGAGGATCAGCGCACGGCCTCGCTGGCGCTCACGCTCTGGCCCTGGGTGGAGACGCTGGAGCCGATGGAGCGATTTCTCGTGCAGCAGGTGCTGATCGAAGCAGTCGTCGACGACTTCTCGGGCTTCCGGCTGCGGCTTCAAGCTCTGCTCACCGATGATGCCCCTCATGAGATCGCACAGCCTGTCCACGATATTCTCGCTGCGCTCCGCACTCCTGTCTTTGCCCAGGAGTTCGACCCTCGCACGCGTCGACTTCTCGGTGAGCGGGTGGTCGTGCTCGAGAACGATCAGGCCTGGGAGGCGCATCTGATCGAGGGAATCTGGGTTCTGGAACATGAAGGATCCTTCCACATGTTCTACTCAGGGAATGATTTCTCGACGCCGGAATACGGCACCGGCGTCGCCATTGCCTCTTCGCCTCTCGGGCCTTACCGAAAGATGGGGCAGCCGCTCCTGCGCTCATCGGCGGAATGGCTCGGCCCGGGGCATCCTTCCGTTGCTCCCGGGCCTGACGGAGCACCCTTGCTCTTCCTTCATGCATTCTTCCCCGGCGAGGCCGGATACAAGAAGTTTCGCGCCCTGCTCGCCGTTCCGCTCGCCTTCAGAGGAGGAATCGTGAGCCTGGGGCCCACTCCTGCCCCATAACCCTCCGCCATTGCAGCCATGACCGCCATCCGGCATATCGTCTGCCAGGCATGAGCAACAGTCACGGGGGCAAAGCATGGAGACCGAGACCAGAAACATGCTCTGCATCGGTGGCGCGGCCGTCGACCGGAAGTACCGGGCCATGGACGCGATCCGGCTCGGTACCTCCAATCCGGTTCACTCCGAGCGCTCCTTCGGCGGGGTGGCCCGCAACGTGGCGGAGAACGTCGCCCGGCTCGGTGTGAGCGTCTCACTGGCATCGATCCTCGGCAAGGACGAGAACGGACGCGCCCTGCTCGACGATGTCGAACGCCTTGGCATCGGCACGCAATTCATATCGATCTCGGATGATCATGCCACGGCGGAGTATGTAGCCGTCCTGCAGCCCGATGGCGAGTTGGCCCTCGGCCTCGCCAACATGACGATCTTCGATGAGATGACCCCTGCCCTGCTACGCAAACTAAACCCTCATCTTCAGGCAGGCTGGCTCTTTGCCGATTGCAACCTGCCGTCCGAGACCCTGCACGCCCTCGTCGACATCGCTCACCGGCAATCGCTCACGCTGGCAATTGACGCTGTCTCGATGCCGAAGGTCATGCGCCTGCCACGGGATCTGACCGGCGTCGGATTGCTGTTCCTCAATCTCGATGAGGCCCTCGCCTTTCTCGGTGAACCTGAGGCCTCTCCGGAGAAAGCAGCCGCGCGTCTTCGCGCCTGCGGTGCCGAGCGTGTCATCCTGACCCTCGGCGAAGCCGGTCTCGTTGTGGCGGACCAGTCGGGAGCCCGTCAGGTCGGCGCCGTCCGTGCGACGATCACCGATGCGACGGGTGCAGGCGATGCCCTGATTGCTGCCACGCTCGTGGCGCTCCTGAAGGGCTATCCCCTCACCGATGCCGCCCGCCTCGGCACGGCGGCCGCGGCGCTCACTGTGGAGAGCACGGCCAGCGTCCGGCCCGACCTGTCCTTCGCCTTGCTGGAAACCACTTTGTCCCTTAGAGCCGACCCAACGCTTGAACGGGAGCCCTCATGAACCACGATATCGCTGGCCGCTTTCTCGACATCGCTCCCAACGTGCAAACGGCTCTCGCGGCGGGCGAGGCCGTCGTCGCGCTTGAATCCACCATCATCACCCATGGCATGCCGCACCCTCAAAACGTCGCCACGGCGCGGGAGGTAGAAGCGGTGGTGCGCGAGAACGGTGCCCTGCCGGCGACGATCGCGATCATCGAAGGGCGCATCAAGATCGGGCTGTCGGATGCGGAACTCGACTGGCTCGGTACCGCTAGGGACGTGATGAAACTGAGCCGGGCCGACCTGCCCTACGCGGTTTCCTCAAGGCGACATGGCGCAACGACCGTTGCCGCCACCATGATCTGCGCTCATCTCGCCGGCATCCGGGTCTTTGCCACGGGCGGCATCGGCGGTGTCCATCAGGGTGTCGAGACCAGCATGGACATCTCGGCCGATCTCGACGAGCTCGCCCGCACGCCGGTGGCGGTTGTCTGCGCGGGGGCGAAAGCCATCCTCGACCTGCCGCGCACTCTCGAATACCTGGAGACCCGCGGCGTGCCCGTGGTCGGCTATGGAACCGACCGTTTCCCCGCCTTCTGGAGCCGCACGAGCGAGTTGCCCGTTCCCCTGCGCCTCGATACGCCTGAGTCCATCGCCGAGCTGATCCGCACCAAGGAGGCGCTCGGCCTCGGCGGCGGCGTTCTCGTGGCCAACCCCGTTCCAAGCACCGACGAGATTCCAGCCAACGAAATGAGCGGATTTATTAATGCCGCCGTCGCGGAAGCGAAGGCCCGCGGCGTTTCCGGAAAGGCCGTGACGCCTTTCCTGCTGTCCACCCTCTTCGAGCAGACCGGTGGACGAAGCCTCGCCACCAACATTGCACTGGTCAAGAACAACGCCACGCTCGCCGCCCGGCTGGCTGCATCCCTCGCCCGTTCAGAAGGTTGACGCTTACCCGTTCGCCTCGCTCCAGGCAGCCATCGCCTCGAATGCGATGGCGTGCCGCCGGGCAAGGGCGTCGATGTCCGTGGAGTATCCGCCGCCGATGACGGTCACCATCGGAATGCCACGCCTGCGTGCCTGCTCGATCACATAAGAGTCACGGCGGCGCAGCCCCTCGTCGGTGAGATCGAGTCGCCCCAGTTTGTCGTCGCGATGCGGATCGACGCCGGCATTGAGGAAGACAAGCTCGGGCTCGAGCGCGTCCAGAAGGCGCGGCAGATGGGATCGAAGGACCTCCAGATAGGCATCGTCCTCCATATGGTCCGGCAGGCTGATGTCCAGATCGCTCGGGATCTTGCGCACGGGATAGTTCTTCTCCGCATGCATGGAGAAGGTGAAGAGGTCCGGTTCGTCGCGCAGGCAGTCCGCCGTGCCGTCGCCCTGGTGGACATCGAGATCGACGACGAGCGCCCGCTGGATCGTGCGGTCCGCCCGCAACGCCTTGGCCGCGATGGCCACATCGTTGAAGACACAGAAACCCGCTCCGGTTTCCCGCTGCCCATGATGGGAGCCCCCGGCGGTGCTGCCGGCAAGACCATGCTGGAGCGCAAGCCGCGCCGCAAGCAACGTCCCGGCGGCAGACGCCCTGGCGCGGCGAACCACGCTTTCGCTGACCGGCAGGCCGATGCGCCGCTCGACCTCGCGAGGCACGGAGCACGCGAACACCTGATCGACGTAAGCACGCTGATGAGCCATCGCGATCAGATCAGCCGAGGCCTCTCCCGGCACCACGAAGCCGTTGGGAGCAAGGCCCTTCTCCGCCAGCACCTCCGCCAGGCGGCCATATTTCAGCATCGGGAACCGGTGATCGTCGGGAAGCGAGGCCACGTATGCCTTGTGGGAGACGATGGGCACCTGCTTCATGGCTCAACCTCCGGCGATGGCCATCTCCGCAAGACGCACCGCCGACTCCTGCGAGCGCGCTCCGCAGATGAAACCGCCAGGGTGGCAGAACACGCCATCCTTGATCCCGGCGGCTTTCGAGAACTCCGTCTCCTGCAGGCCGCGCCAGGACTCAGGCAGAGACAGCCGCTGTCCGAAGGAATTCGGCTCGGGCGGAATGGTGCGGCAGTACCAGGCGGTCAGATCCTCGTTCGGGTAGATGACGAAAAGAAGATCGCTCAAGCCGCCCTCGAAAACAGCCTTCTCCCAGGGCAGCTTGCGGTCGAGAACGATCACGCGGGGATCCCGAGTCCTTCTGGCTGCCGCCATCACGAAGGAAAGAGCCTGAGCCTCGGCATGAGCCTGCCGGCAGGCCCGGACCAGGATGCCCCGGGCGAAATCAGCAGCTTCGAGGAAGGCGTCGTCATAGGCTTGTCCGCTGTCCCAAGTCGGATTAAAGGCCTCGATCAGCAGAGCAAAATGGCTCTGGCTTGCGGTGGCGACCCCGTTGTCCGCTTGGTCGATGGCCAGGATGAAGGTCGCGTCGATATCCTGCCAGACCGAGTCGAGCACGTCCGCACCGATGCCGGGCACAAGCCGCGGCAGGGCCTTGCGCCCATAATCGCGCCAGATTAGGCCGACCGAGCTGTAGGGCGTCCCGTCCTCCCGTCGCGGGAGATCCCGCATGTGGTGGTCGTACCGGCCCTGGGCGGGGTCATAGATCCCCCCGACGTCGAAGACGATGTCGGCAGACTCGATCAGCGCCATGTCACGGGTCCGAACGAACTCGAACGCATCCAGAGCATCGCGCAGCACGGAATAGGCGAAGACGTCATCGGCATGGAACGTGCCGCTATGGGTTACAATCCGCATCGCTCTCCTCCGACCAGCGTCGGCTACTCCGTATCAATCGTGAACGAACCCGCGATAGCAGAGCTATACGCTCAAGATAAGCCGTTCCGGACCAATCCTTTATGATCATTCCGGATAAATCGCGAACGAGCCTGTCCAAGCCGCTTGACCTTACCATCGTGGGAACGCCTACAGATTCTCGGACCTTGAGATGAAAGGATCCCGGCTATGCATATCTTCCACATTCCCGGCATGAAATGCGGCGGCTGCCTCCGCTCCGTCACGCGAGCGGTCCAGGCACTCGACTCTCAAGCAAGAGTTGAAGCCGACCTGGAGGCCCGCACGGTTAAGGTGGCTTCGAGGCAAGGTGAGGCTGCGCTTCTCAACGCCTTGAGCAACGGGGGCTACCCGGCTGAGCCGGTCGCCCGTCCTGCTGCATGAGGAGGCTAGCATGCCTGCCGAAGCTCAGGTCCACCATCATCGCGGCGTGCCGTCGAAGAATTCGTTGAACCGCACCGCCCTCAGCGCCACGATCCATTGCCTCACAGGCTGCGCCATCGGCGAAGTCCTTGGCCTTGTTGTCGGTACAGCCCTCGGCTGGGGAACGGCACAGACGATCATCCTGGCTGTCGCCCTCGCCTTCCTGTTCGGCTACGCTCTGACCATGCTGCCGCTGCTGCGGAGCGGCCTGCCCTTCGGCACGGCGCTTGGCCTCGCGCTTGCTGCGGATACGGCTTCCATCACCATCATGGAAGTCGTGGACAATCTGATCATGCTGTCAATTCCGGGCGCGATGGATGCCGGCCTCACCAGCCCTCTGTTCTGGGGAAGCCTTGCCGTAGCCCTTCTCATCGCCGGCGCGTTTGCGTTCCCGCTCAACCGCTGGCTGATTGCCCGCGGACGGGGTCATGCGGTCGTACATTCAATTAATGGACATTAATCCTAAATCATGAACTCATTTTCAGGAGAACCATCATGACGCATCGCATTATTGCTCTGGCAGCGGTCCTCGCAGTCCTGCCAACCCTTGCAGTTGCCCAGGGTGCCCATGGCGGCCATTCGGGCCACTCCACTCCCGCCCAGACGGCAAGGACGCCCGATACGCCTGCAACCCAGGGCTACAGGCGGGCGAATGAGACAATGCACAAGAACATGGACATCGCCTTCAGCGGCAATGCCGATATGGACTTCGTGCGCGGCATGATTCCCCATCACCAGGGGGCCATCGACATGGCGAAGGTTGCCCTCCAGCATGCGAAGGACGAGCAGATCCGCAAATGGGCTCAGGACGTTATCCGTGAGCAGGAGCGCGAGATCGCCGAGATGCAGGCCTGGCTCAAAAGCAAGGGCGTCCAGTAGTTACGCCCAGATCATAGATGGCCGGCGATGGCTTTTCTCCCTGACCCCTGTATCAGAATGCTGCCACGAACAGGCGGGTGAAGCGTTAGTGGATATCCCCTGCGGGCGAATGGAAAGGAAGAACGATGTTCACGCTTACGATCAGCGACAAGCCTGTTGCCATCACCAATGCCAATGAGGAAGAAGCCCGCGAACTCCTCATGAGCGAGGAATTCAAGGACGACCTCAAGGTTCTCGAGAGTGAAGGCGCACCCCTCTGGGACGGCTTCGCCAGCCTGAACGTCAGACCGGCGACCGAGGAGGAAAAGGCCGAGTTCGAGGGAGCCGATTTCGACGAGGACGAAGAGGATGATGACGAGGAGGAAGGTCCCTATATCATGTTCCTGGTCGACGTGACCGATCCCGATGAGGACGATGAGGGCTAACACCCTGGAGGTTCGAAAGCCCCGCTGATCAGGCAGGGTTCAAGCTTCGTCGGTCCGGCCATCCGGGCCGACGCACAGGAGGAGACTTTCATGAGTTCGACCCTGCCGATCAGCCGAAGGGCGCTGCTTGCAGGCTTTGCCGCGTCCGGACTGATCATGAGGTCAAGGACTTCTTTGGCCACTGAGATCCTGCCGAAGATGGTGGTGACCAAGGACCCGAACTGCGGCTGCTGCAGCGGGTGGGTCAAGCATGTCCGGGCGGCGGGTTTCGACGTCGAAGTTCTCGAATCGTCTGAGGTGAATCGCCTGAAAGTCCGCCTTGGCGTGCCCGAGGCGCTGGCCTCCTGCCATACGGCGGAGATCGGCGGGTATGTGATCGAGGGGCACGTTCCACCAGCCGCGATCAAGCGGCTGCTGGCCGAGAAGCCTGACGGCAAGGGCCTGGCCGTTCCCGGCATGCCTGTCGGATCACCCGGCATGGAGGTCGAGGGCGTGGAGCCCGACACCTACGAGGTGGTCCTGTTCGGCCCCTCCGGGCAGCGGACCTATGCACGCCATACCGGAGGCCGAGAAGCCTGAGGCAACGGGAACACTCCAGGATTCGCGCCGTTGGCCCGGCATGAGTTGGCTTGTTCAACCCCGCCTCGTGAACGATCCCTTCAGCGATCCGGGCCTGTACCTCGACTTCCGCTATGGCCGCCGCGCCATCCTGTTCGACTTAGGCGACGTCAGCCCTCTCTCGTCCCGGGAATTGCTGCGGGTCAGCCACGTCTTCGTCTCGCATACGCATGTGGACCACATCGCCGGTTTCGACCGGCTGTTTCGTCTCTGCCTCCATCGCCCGTCTCCGCTGACGCTCATCGGCCCGCCTGGGTTTACGGAGCAGGTCGAACATCGCACCCGAAGCTTCACGTGGAATCTGCTTGACGAGAATTCGGTCGATTTCTGCCTCTGCGCGATGGATTACGACGGCTCCCGCCTGACAAAGGCTGCCGAGTTTCACGCCCGTGAAGCCTTCAGACGCCGAGATGTTGCGCCACCTGTCTTTTCGGACGGAGTCGCCTGGATGGAGGACGAGTTCAGGATCGAAGCCGTTACCCTCGACCACGGTATCCCGTCCCTCGCCTTCGTCCTGCGGGAGGTGATGCAGGTGAATGTCTGGCGCGGCGTGCTAGGCGAGTTGAACCTTGCTCCCGGCCCGTGGCTGAACGAGGCCAAGCGCGCCGTCCGCCTTGGTTTGCCGGACGAGCATGCGATCGATCTGCCGGATGGCGGATCCATCCGTCTCGGGGACCTCAAGCACCGTGCCCTGCGAGTGGCTCCCGGACAGGTGGTCGCCTATGTGACCGATGCCGCTCCCCATGCGGAGAACCGGTCCAAGATCCTGCGGCTTGCCGACAAAGCCGATCAGCTCTTCATCGAGGCCGTGTTTCTGGAATGCGACCGCCCCCTGGCGGTGGCGTCCCGGCACCTGACCGCCTGGGAGGCCGGCGCCCTCGCCCGCGAGGCTGGCGTCCGGCATGTCACGCCGTTCCACCATTCGGCCCGCTACCTGTCTGAGCCCGATGTTCTGCGGGATGAGCTTTACGAGAGCTTCGGATGGGCAAACCGGCGGGCGATCTCCGCCTGACTTCAATCGGCGTAGATCGCCTCTTGGATCTGGCGCGGGTCGGGCCTGCGGCTGGAATTGAACCGGACAACGCGGTAGCCGCAGGATTTCAGGATCCTGTCGCGCTGTGCATCCTTGCGGGCATCATGGGAACGGTCGTCCAGCTCGATGATCGCCAGCACCTCCATGTCCTGGACAACCACCCAATCGACGCGGGTGTTGGAAATTTTCTTGAAGGCCATCCAGAAGGCACGGCTGCCTTCCTTTGCGTCGGGCCGAACGAGCGCCAGGATCGGAACCTGCGGCCAGATCTGGGAGTCGGGGCATGCGGCGAGAAGGCGGCCGTAAAACTCGCGCTCGTTCTCCGTCATGATCGCAGCGCGGCGGAAGCGCGGCTTCCGGGTCAGGAAACGGACGAGCACCAGCAGGATGCCGAGCACGGCGCTTCCCGCCAGCCATGACCATGAGAGACTGTCGATCGTCATATTGCTCCGCCTCTGCCCTGCACTCGCTCAAACGTGAATGGCCAGGCTTGGTTCTGCCCACAAAGCATTGCAGCTAGCATGAAACCGGCATGCGTGGTCCTGCGTCTTCTTATTGTCGAGTTAAAGAAAACCGGGGAGAGCATCATGGACCTCAGCCGCCGAACCTTCCTGCTTGGAGCGTCAGCCGCTGCCGCAGGAGCCACTCTGCCGTCCAGCAGCACCTTCGCCCAGTCGTTGCGCGACATGTCCGCCTATCAGCGCATGTACGGACCCGTCGACGATGATCTCTATCCCATTCCAGGTATTGAACTTTCCCGGATCAACCCGGCCTTTCTCCGGCGCGTGGTGCAGTACGATACCACGGAGGCTCCGGGAACCATCGTGGTCGATCCACGGAGCCGGTATCTGTATCTCGTGATGCGGGACGGCATGGCCGTGCGCTATGGCGTCGGGGTCGGACGCTCGGGCTTCGGCTGGTCGGGGGCAGCCACCATCAAGAACAAACAGGAATGGCCCGACTGGTACCCCCCGAAGGAGATGTTCGCCCGCGAACCCGATCTCATGGAGCAGATGGGCGAACTGCCGGGCGGACCCGGCATGCCCGGCGGGCCGGGGAACCCCTTGGGCGCGCGTGCCCTCTACCTCTGGCAGGGCAATAAGGATACGCTCTACCGCATCCACGGCACCTTCGAGCCTTGGACCATCGGCACCAATGTCTCGTCCGGCTGCATCCGCATGATCAACCAGGACGTGATCGACCTCTACAATCATACGCCGACAGGCACGAAGGTCGTCGTTCTGAACGCACCATCCGGACGAGGCAAGCGCGATCAGACCGCCGCCCGCTCCTGAGATTAAGAAAATAGGCACGGTTCGTGCCTATTTTTGCCATGGTTAACAATCACACGTCGCTTAGGGACGCGGGAACTTACGAACCATGGCGGGAATCTTCGCCCGATCCAAGCGATCGGCTGGCGGATGGAAGGCGGACTCCGTGCCGCAGAGCGGTCGCCTGTCCGGCGGAGAGAGAACCCTTCATTCCGTCATTGGCCTCTCGGCCGCAGCCTTCTCACTTGTGGTATTGTCCCTGGCTCCCATGCAGGGAGCGGCCGCGTTCGGCGAAACCCGCACGCTCAGCTTCTTCCACACCCATACGCGGGAGAGCCTGACCGTCACCTTCCGTCGGAACGGCCGGATCGACGAGGGCGCCTTGAGCCAGCTCAACTGGTTCCTGCGGGACTGGCGCGTCGACAAGCCGGCCCAGATGGACCCGCGCCTGTTCGACATTCTGTGGGAGGTCTATCGGGAATCCGGCTCCTCGCAGCCTATCAACATCATCTCCGCCTACCGCTCGCCGGAAACCAACGGCGCCCTGCGCAGCAGATCCAGCGGCGTGGCAGAGCACAGCCAGCACATGCTCGGCAAAGCCATGGACATCCGCCTGCCCGACGTGGACACCGGCCGCCTGCGGGCGATTGCCATGAAGATGCAATATGGCGGCGTGGGCTATTACCCCTCCTCCGCCTTCGTCCATGTGGATACGGGCAATGTGCGCGCCTGGCCGCGCATGTCGCAGCAGCAATTGGCGCAGCTGTTCCCGGATGGGAAGACCTTGCACCTGCCCTCGAACGGCAAGCCTCTCGCCGGTTATGAATTGGCGAAGGCGGAGGTCCTGGCTCGGAACAGCGTCCTGGCAACCCAGGCCTCGGCTGGCGGCGGTCCGTCCATCGGCAACGTCCTGGCCAATCTCTTCGGCCGGAAGGATGCTCAGCCGGCACCGCAGCCCGCACCCGCGCAGGAGAGCCAGCTTACCGTGGTGGCCTCCGCCGATCCTGAGAGCGTAGCCACCTCCGTGACGCCTGCGCCTCTTCCGCCGCAGCGCCCGAAGGAAATCAGGCTCGCCAGTGCCGCCCTGCCCGACCAAGCGTTCGATGCGGTATCAGAAGCCCTCCCGGCTCCGGCAAACGTTCCCGCACCGGAGCCGATTTTGGGCTATGATGAGAAGGCGGCGGTCAAATCCCTGTTCGATCCCCGCACGGCGTTTCTGGATTTGGGCTTCGCTTCCCGCAATCAGCACGAGCTGAGCGTGACGCAGTTCACCGGGCCGGCCGTCAAGCCGCTGCCCGTCGTCGGACAGGCCGAGGCCGAACTCTAGGACTCGATCCCCTAGAGCCAGTCAGACGCCGAAGAGGACAAGGGCGCCGACCATCAGCGCCAGCACCAGAAGCCCTCCGATGGCTACGGCCCAATGGGCTGCACGCCTCTCCCGGTGGACGAAGGTGTGCTCCGCCGCCTGAATGGCAGCTGCCTTTTGGAGGGGTGCAGCCCGCTTCTTCATCCGGTCGGCAGTGGCGCGATCCGGAAACGGGATGATCTCGGCGCTCTTCGTCGGAGCCGCGGCCGGCTTCGGATTGGGAGCCATCAGGCTGTCTTCCAACTCAACCGGAACACCGGCCTCCTCGAGATGAACCACAATCAAAGCGATGTCTTCCGCGCTCATGGAATGGATCGGCAGATTGGTTTCGAGATCCAGGGTCGTCAGTTGTCCCTGCTGGCGTCCCAGGGCGATCAAGCGGTCCAGGGTATTGCTGTCGAGCGCCTGCTGCATGAGGCACCACCCTATTGTGGTTGTTGGGCGAAAGAAGCAGCCTGAGCCGCTTCGAAGGTTCGCCGAGCTAACGCGGCAATTGCCCCAGACGTTGCAATGGACAAACGTCTATGATGAACAAGGCCGCCAGGAATGCGGGATGCTAGTTCTTCGTGGCCGTGGAGGCTTCCTGGAGAGCCTCCTTCTCGCGCCTGACCTGTTCGGACAGCTGCTCGGCAATCGCCACGAGCTTGCCGGCCATGAAGTGCTTGCCATGCAGCTCAACCTGACCCGCGAGCCCCACGGTCAGGAGGGTCTCGAAGACTGTTTCGGCGGGAAGCCCCTTGCGGATCAGGTCGATCGCGACCTTCTGCCATTGGTCGGACAGCTGATCGCGGATTTCAGAAGTATCGTTGCTCATTCCCGGACCATACAGGATCCTGCACCGGTTGTCGCGCTCCCCTCCCTCACCTTGGGGAACTGTCACGCAGGTTACATAGAACGGTTCTAAGGCGTGATCGTCACATAAGACGGAGAAACCGATATGGACGAGCACAAGGGCCGCCTTCGCGCCAGCGAGTTGGAAGACTCAGGCGATGTCGGAGTGAATCCGACGCACAACCTCACCATGGGCGAGATCATCGCGACCCGCTTCAACCGGCGCGACCTTCTGCGGGGCTCGCTTGCCGTCGCGGCCATTTCCGCGACCGTCGGCCACCGGGCCCTTGCGGCCAACGAGCAGCCGGCCAAGAAGGCCTCGAACCCGATCTCCTTCGACTTCAAGGAGATCGAGGCGGGCGTCGACCATACGCATCACGTCGCCGAGGGCTACGACGCTCAGGTGCTTCTGCGCTGGGGCGACCCGCTTTTCCCGGATGCTCCCGAGTTCGATCCCATGAAGCAGACGGCTGAAGCCCAGGCGCGTCAGTTCGGCTACAACACCGACTTCATCGGGTTCATCCCGCTCAACGGCTCCGCCGATCATGGTCTCCTGGTTGCAAACCACGAATACACCAACGAGGAACTGATGTTCCCGGGCGTGGGCGTACAGGATTCCAAGGACGCCAATTTCGCCAAGATGACCCAGGACCTCGTGGCAATCGAGATCGCCGCCCATGGCGGCGCAGTCGTCGAGATCGGGCGCGTCGATGGCAAGTGGCAGGTGGTGAAGGATTCGAAGTACAACCGCCGCATCACCGCCGACACCCCGATGGAGATCACCGGGCCGGCCGCCGGCCATGCCCGCATGAAGACCTCCGCCGATTCCAGCGGCCGCAGCGTGCGCGGCATGATCAACAACTGCGCCGGCGGCGTGACGCCATGGGGCACGTGGCTGAGCTGCGAGGAGAACTTCAACGGCTATTTCTGGGGCAAGCTCTCCGACGATCATCTCGAAGCCAAGAACTACAAGCGCTACGGCATCGGAACGCCGGCTTACGCCTGGGGCAAGTTCCATGACCGCTTCGACCTCGCCAAGGAGCCCAATGAGGCAAACCGCTTCGGCTGGGTGGTCGAGATCGATCCCTTCGACCCGAACTTTGTTCCGAAGAAGCGCACGGCCATGGGCCGCACCAAGCACGAGGGCGCTGCCGGCATCACCAACAGCGACGGCCGCTATGTGGTCTATCTCGGCGACGACGAGCGCTTCGATTACGTCTACAAGTTCGTCACCGCCGGCAAGGTCGACCCGCAGAACCGCGCCGCCAATTTTGGCCTGCTCGACGAGGGCATTCTCTATGTGGCGAAGTACAACCCGGACGGTACCGGCACCTGGCTGCCGATGGTGCAGGGCCAGGGACCGCTCACCGAGGCCAACGGCTTCAAGAGCCAGGCCGATGTGCTGATCGAGACCCGCCGCGCGGCGGACCTCCTCGGCGCCACCAAGATGGACCGTCCGGAAGACATCGAGGCGAATCCGCAGACCAACCGCGTCTACGTCATGCTGACGAACAACAGCCGGCGCAAGGAAGACCAGGTGGATGCGGCCAACCCGCGCGCCAATAATGCGTTCGGCCACATCGTCGAGATGATGCCTGAGGGCGGCAACCACGCGGCCACCGCCTTCACCTGGGAGGTTCTCGTGAAGTGCGGCGATCCCTCCGTCGCGGCGGTCGGGGCGACCTTCTCATCGGAGACCACCAAGAACGGCTGGTTCGGCATGCCGGACAACTGCGCCATCGACAGCCAGGGCCGCCTCTGGATCTCGACCGACGGCAACAACGCCAAGGCGACGGGTCGGGCGGACGGCCTCTGGGCGCTCGAAACCGAAGGCGAACGGCGCGGCACGTCCAAGCACTTCTTCCGGGTGCCGGTCGGCGGCGAGCTGTGCGGTCCGTTCTTCACGCCCAACGACGAGTCCCTGTTCCTTGCCGTGCAGCATCCCGGCGAGGCGGAGGAAGGGACCACATCCACCTTCGAGAACCCGATCACCCGCTGGCCGGATTTCAAGGATGGCATGCCCACACGCCCATCCGTGCTCGTCATCACCAAACAGGGCGGCGGCAAGATCGCCTGAGGGCGTTCAGCACCCTCATGCAGCGACAGCAAAGGAGCCCTTGCGGCTCCTTTGTTCATTCATGCGGCCGCAAAAGTCGGGCTCCTCAGAGCAGCGATAATCAGTCGATTTTCCAAGGAGGGCTGCCTGCTGCAGCCTGAGGGAGAGTGGCGCGGGCGACGGGGCTCGAACCCGCGACCTCCGGCGTGACAGGCCGGCACTCTAACCGACTGAGCTACGCCCGCGCATTTCTCATCCATCGCGTGCCAAGAGAGCGTTTCTCGCGATGGAGGCGCGCTCGTACCGGTGATCGGGCACGCTGTCAAATGGTGTTTGGATTATCCCCAGGAGGCACGACGCCGCGTTGGGAAGTCAGTCCCTGGTGCTGATCGAGAAGACCTCGTAGCCGGCGCCATCGAGCACGCGGACGGATTCGATCTCGGGATCGCGGGATTGCGGCCGCCGCGCCAGGGAGAACACCTTCAGCGCCCTCTCCTTCGCCTTTTCGAGGGAATCGGTGCGAACCAGGATCCGGCGGATGATTCCGCCGCCCGCGTCTTCGGACGCCACGGATTCGATGCGATAAACTTCAACCACGTTCCCAGAACTCCATTGTCAGCGCCTTCATGCCTTGAGACGCTGCAGTTTGTCGAACCGCTTGATCAGGCGGTCGCGTTTCAATTTCGACAGGCGGTCGATCCAGAAGATGCCGTCGAGCTGATCGATTTCGTGCTGGAAGCAGACCGCCATCAGACCCTCCGCCTCCTCCTCGTGCTCCCGGTCGTCCAGGCTCCTGTATCTCACCCGCACGCGGGCATGACGCTCGACCTCGTCGTTGACGCCGGGCATGGAGATGCTTCCCTCCATGTGCCGGATCCTCTCGGGGGAGGACCAGACGATCTCCGGATTAATGGACACATGGGGCTCTGTCTGGCTTTCCAGTTGGATCACCACCAGCCGCCGGAGCACTCCGACATGGGGAGCCGTGATGCCGATGCCGGGTGCGGCATGCATCGTCTCTGTCAGGTCTTTTGCCAAAGCCTGGACCTCATCGTCGATGTCGACGATGGCGTCCGCCCGCTGGCGCAGGCGAGGATCGGGGAAGCGGATGATGGGACGGATGGCCAAGGGATGTCCTTAGGAACGCAACAGATGATGTTCGGTGCTGATCTATCTGTAGCGGCCACCCCGCTGAAGCACCTCGATCTTGTAGCCATCTGGATCCTGCACGAAGAAGAACCGCGCCGGAGGCTTGCCGTCAAGCTTCAGCTCCTTCAAGGGCGTCGGGCTGAGACCAAGCGATTCGAAGCGGGCATGATCGGCCTCGAGATCGTCTACGGAGAATGCGAGATGCCCGTAGCCATCACCCAATACATAAGGGTCGGTCCGGCCGTGATTGATGGTCAGTTCGAGTTCGAACTCGCTCTCAGGATTGCTCAGGTAGACCAGCGTGAAGCCTTCGAACGCAAGGCGCTCCGCCACCCGGAGGCCGAAAGCCTTTTCGTAGAACGCGAGGGAGCGCCGCTCGTCGAGCACCCGGATCATGGAGTGAATGGCTTTGGCCACGGGACACCTTTGCGCTTTCGTTTGCTCCGCCGGCACTGGCAGAGGCAATCCTGATCTGACTGGTAGGGTTGGGAGATAGCAGCGGGCAGGCCGGAACGAAAGGACGGAGGCTCTCCCCGCATTTCAGCAAAAAGCCTTCCCCAGCCTGTACCGGGAAAGGCAAGTTCGGGAGGAAGAAATGCTGACTGCCCGGCTCAAACATCCAAGAAGCAGGCTTGTTACGCCCCTGTGGCGTTCCACCACACCTGCTCCTGGGGACCAGCAAAGCCAGTCAGAGCCTCAAACGTGGCGCAATCAAGGAAATTTGATGCCCGCCAAGGTTCGAAAATGAGGAACGGGAAGGAACATTGAACAAGATGAATGCTTGGTTTGGTACGGAGGCACCATTCCCCGCAACCCCTTGTCGCCTCCGCAGACTTGCAGCCCCGTTCAGCCTGATGTGGACGGGGCTTTTTCTGGTCTGAAGCTCTAAGGCTCCGCTTAGTGCTCGATCAGGTCGGCGATCGCCCGGATGCGGTTACGGACGTAACCGGGAAGACCTGCGCTGATGGAATCGCCGGAATTGAACGAGCTCTTCCCCATCAGCACCTGCGCCGGGATGAGATTGCGCAGGACCGGAACGTTCTCGAACTCCTTCTTGCGCTCCAGCACATCGGTCTCGACGGCGAGCGCCATGAAAACGGTCGCGACCGTTTTGCTCAAGTCGGAAGGATGCTCCTGAAGAACGGCAAGCAGCTTTCCGAACTGCATCACCTGGTTCACGCTGAAGATCGTCTGCTCCAGCACCCCGGCGACCGGCGCTTCCAAGGTCGTCAGCTTGGTGAGGCCGGCTCGGTCGATCTCCTCCGGAGGCAGCACACGGATCTCGGTCTGGAACTCCATGAATTCCGAGATCTTCTTGCCACCCTCCTCCAGCTTGTTGGCCAGTCGTATGCCGACCGGCAGCTTGCCCTCAAGCGGATAGCGGGACTCGATGCACAGGCTCGCCGGAGCCTCGCACCATCGGCGGCTCGGGTGGCGGTTGTGGGCGATCGAGGGATCCACCTGCGGCGCCGCCTGGTCGGCCGAGATGCGGCGGTGTTTGATCGAGGGATCGATCTTTTCCAGCGTCCCGAGGCGCGCGAAGCGGGCAAGGTCGACGGAGCCTGGCGCCTTGCCGATCAGGAAGCGTGCCTCCACCACATACATGTGCAGCTTCTCGGTGTAGGTTCTCGGGATGCCGTGCATCGAAACCTTGATGGTGGGCTCGATATAGTTTGGAAAAAGCCCCAGAAACTGCTTCTGCACGGGCCGCTCACGGCCCCAATCCTCGAAGCGGATCAGGCCTGTTCCGACATCGGTCAGCTTGTCGTTCCGTTGATCGCTGAACACGATGGTCCTGGGCTTCAGCCTTGCCGGAGGAACGGCCGTGACGGACGACACCTCCTCGATCCGGAACTCCTCCGCCGCCGATCCTGCGACAGAGACGAAGAGAGCTGCAGCGGCGATCAGCGATCGCGCGACGAAAACCTGCAATGCCATCAGTAAACCTGTCCGTTGCGCCAGAGATAATCCGGATCGACACGCCTCGGTCTGCGGGGCGCCTCGTCCTCCCACCACCAGCGGAAGCCGCGCTCCGGCTCGACCTGGCGGCGTGCGGGAGGGGCAGACTGGCGCGGATTCTCAAGCCAGCCGGGACCCTGCGCGTAAGGCCCTTCCTCATAATAATCGGGACCACCCCTGTCCTCCCCGTCGCTCCAGGGATCCGGGTTGCGGAACGCATAGACTTCCGACTGCGGCACGAGGCGGAACTGCGTCTCGGCCAGCCGCCCGAACCAGTTCAGGCGGAAGTGTTCCATGAAGCCTTTGCGTCCATCCGTCAGCCGGTCACCGGTATTCAGATCGATCGGCATGGCGATGAGTTGCTTCGCAGCCTGCGGCGATGGCGGGCTAAGCGCTGCCTTCGGCGCATGATGATCCCAGGCAGCCTGCACGATCGACTGGAAGATGGGAGCCGCCACCTTGCCGCCTGTCTGGCCGCGTCCGAGCGTGCGGCGCTTGCCGTCGGCGTTGTCATGCCCGACCCACACGGCAACCGTGACGTCGTTGGTAAAGCCGACGAACCAAGCATCGTTCTCGTTGTCCGACGTCCCGGTCTTGCCGGCAACATAGGGGGAAAGCGCCTTCAGGGAACGAGCCGTGCCGCGTTCGAGAACGCCCTGCAGCATGGTCTTCAACTGGTAGAAGGCGGCAGAATCGGAAGAGCCCAGGCGCGTCAGCGGACGCGCCTTGCGGCCGTAGACGACCTGCCCACCCTGCTCCACCGTCTCGATGGCATGGGGCACCGGCATGCTGCCCTCATTGGCAATCGCCGCATAGAAGGCTGCGAGGTCGAGCATCCGCACGGGCTGCGCACCGAGCACGAAGGGATAGTGCGGCGTGCACTCCAGATAGAGCTGCGCCTCCATGGCGAGTTCACAGACCCGCTTGAGGCTATCCTCGGGCGATGACTCGATAGCGCCGTCGAGAAGTCGCGCCGTGACCAGGTTCTTCGAATTCTCGAGCGCCCGTCTCAGGGTCATGATCCCTGAGCGCCCGCCATCGAAATTCTTCGGACTCCAGGAGTCGCCTGCCTGACTGCCGATGGGCGGCAGCGTCACGGGCGCATCCCAGATGAGCGTGTTGGGCTGCAAACCCTTCGACAGGGCCGCAAGATAGGTCAGCGGCTTGAAGGCGGAACCCGGCTGGCGGTGAGCCTGGGTTGCCCGGTTGAGCTGGCTCAAGGGATAGGAGAACCCGCCCGTCATGGCGAGGATGCGGCCGGTCCTGTTCTCCAGCACGACGGCGCCGCCCTGCACGGAGGGCGGTGTTCTCAGATCGGCACGAACGATCCCCTTGCCTTTCTGTTCGATGATTTGAACACGCACAACGTCGTAGAGCTTGAGTTCCCGACGGGCCGCCTCCCAGGCGTTCAGCGGCAGGATGCGTCCGTCCGCAAGCCCCACCCGCAGGACGTTCGCACCCGTTTTCCGATCCCGGCCCTTCTCGATCACCACGGCTGCGGGCCAGCGCACATCGTAGAGCGGCAGGCGCACCGCCTCCAGGGCACGTCTCCATGCCGGAGTCGTGGCTGCCGGATCCTTGCTGCCCTCAAGCGTCTTTACAGCTTCAGTGATGTTGGCCTCAGGCCCCTGGTAGCGCTGGCGCCCTATGCTCAGCTCATAGCGGGCGAGGCCTTCCTGCAATGCCGCTTCGGTCTCCTGCTGCAGGGCGGCATTGATGGTGGTGCGCACCGTATAGCCGCCGGCGGTGAGGCTCTCGATGCCGGCGAGCGTGCGCGCATCGCGGCTGATGTGATCGACGAAGTGAAAGCCCATGGTCCGCCTGATGCGCTCATAGGGCGCGCGGCTCGGCAGGGAGGCGACCGCCTGCTGCACCTGTTCGGGCTTCAGGAAGCCGTCCTCCTGCATACGGCTCAGCACATAGGCCATCCGCTCTTGGGCGCGCTCGGGCTTCGTATCGGGATTGTAGTAGTTCGGCCCCTTGGCCAGTCCGGCGAGAAGAGCCCCCTCGGCGACCGAGAGCGCCTTGGCGCTTTTCCCGAAATAGCTCTGGGCCGCCATCTCGATGCCCCAGGATGAGCGGCCGAGATAGATCGAGTTGAGGTAGATCTCCAGGATCTCCGCCTTGCTGAGCACGCGCTCGATGCGCGACGCCACGATCATCTCGCGCATCTTGCGGTCATAAGTGACGTCATCGCCCACAAGCAGGTTCTTCGCGACCTGCTGCGTGATGGTCGAGCCGCCTGCCGGGCGTCCGGGATTGGCCATGTTGCCCATGAAGGCACGGATCACGCCCCGCTCGTCGATACCCCTATGCTGGTGAAAGCGCTTGTCCTCTGCCGAGACGAAGGCCTGCCGCACGCTCTGCGGAATGTCCGCCAGGGAAACCCAGATGCGCCGGTGGTCCGGCTCGAAGACCTCGGCGAAACGCCTGCCGCTTCCATCCAGGACCACGCTGACGCCTGGCAACTTCAAGCCCTTGAGCTTTCCCGCATCGGGCAGTCCGGCCACGGCGGCATTGTAGTAGGATATCACCTCGCCAAGATCGACGGGCGCAGGCTCGACGGTCTCGCCTTTGCAGAACTGACGGTAGCTCGCGTGCAGATCGTTGAAGCTCAATCCCTGTAGGACCTTCAGATCTCCCGTGACGGCCTTCGGGTCATCCATGGCGGTTGCGATGAGATCGTCGATATTGATGTCCTCGATGTCGAAGGCCCGGCGCATGTGGGTGCAGCCGCTCTTGAGGATCTCAGCCACCTCACCCTGGTCCCGAGCGGGATCGAAGCTCGTCTTGACCGTCTCCGGATCGACGAGCACCTGGCTCAAGGTCAGGGCCGTCGCGAAAATTTTGACGAGGATCGCGCTCATTCCGCCGCCATCATCGAATCATTCACCCCACGAAGAAGACCATCGGCTCGACAATCGGCCGGCGCTTCGGCTGCCGGAACGAACCCTGCCCGAGCCCAGATGAATGGAAGCCGACCATCGCGGCTCTTTTGTACCGACCATGAGTAGGAAATGGGGCGGCCGAGCTTACATCCCAGATGCAGCCGGTGCTGTCACGGCAATGTGTCTCACCCGCGCCCGACGAACGGCATCTTGGTCGCCATGACGGTCATGGTGAGAACATTGGCATCGAGGGGCAGGCCAGCCATGTAGACCACCGCATCGGCCACGTGCTTGGGATCGATCCTGGGCTCCGGCGCCACGGTGCCGTTCGGTTGCAGGACGCCCTCGGTCATCCTCGCCGTCATGTCGGTCGCCGCATTGCCGATGTCGATCTGGCCGCAGGCGATGTCATAGGCGCGGCCGTCGAGGGAAGTCGATTTCGTCAACCCGAGGACCGCATGCTTCGTCGCCGTATAAGGCGCCGAGAGAGGACGCGGGGCATAGGCCGAGACCGAGCCGTTGTTGATGATCCGCCCACCTCGCGGGTTCTGGTCCTTCATGATCCGGAAGGCCTCCTGCGTGCAGAGGAACGTGCCGGTGAGGTTCGTGGCCACCACATTCTGCCACTGCTCGAAGGGGATCTCCTCCAGCGGCACGGCAGGCGAACCGATGCCTGCATTGTTGACCAGGAGATCGAGCCTGCCGAAAGCCTGCTTCGTGGCAGCAAAGAGCGACGCGACGGAGGCAGGATCCGTCACATCGGTCGGCACGATGAGAACTCCGTCCTCATCTCCCCCGATCTCGCGCGCGGCATCTTCCAGAGCCTCCCGGCGGCGTCCTGCCATTACGACGCTATAGCCGGCTTTCACCAGACCTTCGCAGATGGCTCTGCCCACCCCGGTCCCGGCTCCCGTCACAATCGCAATCCCGGATCGTTCCGCCATGATGCCCTCCTCAATCCACGACCACGTCTGCCAAGAGAGATGCATCTGAGGGCGGAAACGGCAAGGACGGACGCCAGGACTACACAGCTTTTGCCCTGACACCCCGGAACCGAACCGCAATCCTACAGGGAACCAGCCAAGCTTTCCCGCGTTCGCATGGTGCTACTCGGAAAGGAATCCGTCATGCGCAATCATGTCCTAAGCTCGGCTGCAGTTCTCACTCTTCTGGCTCTTCCTCTTGCCGCGTGCCAGAGCGGCACGACCGCGGGCGCCGCAGGCGGCGCTGTCACAGGTGCCATTGTCGGCGGTCCGGTGGGCGCTGTGGTCGGCGGTGTCGCCGGTGCAGCGGCGGGCAGTGTTCTGAGCGCGGAAGAATCGACCCGCGTCCGCAGCTATGTGGTCGCCGAGCGTCGCCCCTCGATTCGCGTCTCGGAAGAAGTCGTTGTCGGCCAGCCCCTGCCGCCGCGCGTCAGGCTCTATTCCGTTCCGCCGACAGTCGGCCTGCGGACCAACTACAGCTATACGGTCGTGAACGACCAGACCGTGCTGGTCGATCCGCAGACCCGGACGGTGGTCCAAGTCATCGAGTGATCAGATAGAATCCTCAGAAACCAGAAAGGCGGCTCTTGCGAGCCGCCGTTTTGTTTAAGTCGGGTTTTTCCCCTGGATCAGTCGTCCATATCCAGGTGGGTCATCAGAATTTCGCGTTTACCGGCGTGGTTGGCTGGTCCGACGATGCCCTCCTGCTCCATGCGCTCCATGAGCGAGGCGGCCCGGTTGTAGCCGATCTGCAGCCGGCGCTGGATGTAGCTCGTGGACGCC
>JAESGY010000138.1_pt1 | contig 60784 bp, 66 predicted proteins | sample 9269841 | NCBI WGS metagenome assembly JAESGY01 (sample SAMN17022865, study PRJNA683097) | algae metagenome | isolation source: Spirirestis rafaelensis WJT71-NPBG6 and co-occurring heterotrophs from... | place: USA: Pinto Wells, Joshua Tree National Park, Colorado Desert, CA | collected 2006-08-15 | reverse complement strand
CAAAACTCAAATTCTTGAATTTATCGACTATTTTAATAAAACAATGGCTAAACCTTTTAAGTGGACATATAAGGGTAAAGTGTTGGCTATCTGATACTTGGCTTATTTCCGCCGTACTGTACTAGTAATGAAAAAAGTCGCTGTACCAACGTAAAGAAAAGCCCGCACTCGCAAAGCTAATCCGGCAAATATGGCGATGAGGCTGAAAATTCCTGGTATAACTGCTGTGTCTTGATGAAATAAAATTGCCCACCCACAAATTATGCTGCTGCCTAGCAGCCGTAAGTAGTGACGAGATGTTTTATAATCTGGAAGGATGAGATTTACATCAACTTGAGCAATATATAGCAGTGATAATCCGATTGGTGTGATATACCACAAAGTATCTGTGAGATGTAAATCCCAAAACCAGCGAAATAGCGCCCAATCAATCAAAGCGACACTGATGTAGGTAAAACGAATATTTTCGCGAATTTTGGCGAGGAAGATGTAATATGCAGCAGCGATCGCTATCGTAATCGGGTAGACATGCAGTCTAGTTTCCCATAATATTATCAGTGGAATTATGTATGCCGCGAGTTGCCAAGGTTTTTTCGACCAGCCCCAACTCTCCCAAGGTAAGATGTAGAGAAAATAGGCAAATACACAAGCGATCGCACCATTCCAAGGAACTAAAACACCACTTAATAATTGTCCTACTGCTGTTTCGCGCCAGTAAATTCGCATTCCTGCAAATTCTAATAAACCCAGGTAAACCCAGATTTCCTCTGTTGTAATTCCCCAGAGACGGAGAGTTGGGGAAGTGGGAGAACGACGCCCTTGAAAAATAGCGTAGCGAATTAAAAATGCCCCTGTTGCTAATCCTACAAGGCGATTGACGGCAATGGGGGCGGTAATGGCTGCCATTAATAAGCAACTACTCACAGCCCAGTGAAGATGAGCGATCGCTTTTAATTCTTGGGGTGTAAGACGTAAATAGTTAATTAGCCAAGGCGACAATATGCGATAAGCATACATGATGCTGGCACCCAAAGCGGACATGGCAATCAATCCATCACCCCAAGCACCTCCCGAAGCTTGAGACATTTGATAAAACAAAAGTTCATAAGCGGAAATTGATATGCCTAGAATTCCTAAATAAAGTAGCGGTTTTAAATCTTGGTGGCGTCGCCCTACACCAATAATAATTAAAGCTACACCTAAAGAATATAAACCTGTCCACTCGCTAAAGGTGTTTAAACGCAATAGTACGCTGAATGCACCGTATATTAAAGGTAGAATGTGGAAACTACTGGGCATTGTTGATAATTGATGTCGCCGTCGCCACCATTCGCCAAAAAGCTGCGCGATTAAACCTAAGGCGATGTTAGCGATCGCTATTTTGATAACTGAGCGCTCGCCAAACCCGAAAACCTGAGCTATCAACAATTCTAGACACCAGCCGATGCCATAAAATGCCCAATTTTTCGGTTGTCGCCAACTGCGATAAACGATTGCAGCCAAAGTTAATGCCGTAGAACTTAAGTATAAAAAACTGGGGTTAGCAAAGGTTTGGTAAACAAGCAGCGAGTGCAGTGTTAGACTCAATAACTCAAAGCTACATAATGCGATCGCCCATTTGTCGGTGACAACTGCATATATCGCGGCTAATTCTTCACCAATTTTGCTCTTAAAAAAATGGGGAGGGTTTGAAGCCCCATGATTAATCGTGGGGTCTACTAGATTGTTTGTAGAAACCCTCCCCATTTTTTCTTGCATCGCTCGGTCACCTCGACTGAGCACTTTGCTGACAAGCCATAAACTGAAGATAGCGATCGCTCCCACCACAAACCATCCATCTAGCGATAGATGCGGTAAACCAAAAACGCCATCCCACAGCAGCACAGCAACAAAACTCAGCCCAAAACCTACCGTAGTTCCCGCAGATTGCTTGTTTCGCAAATAGCGCGTATTTACAAACATCAAAACTGTACCCACACCTAAACCAATTAATCTGGTTCCTGGCAAAGGTAAAATAAGTAACTGTGCCGCTAACAAAGTTAAAACGCTGAAGTAACTGCTAGTAATGCGGCGTTGTCCAGAGGTGCGGCTAGCAATTCCCATGAGGGTAATAGGGGTAATTAACCAAATTAATCCCCAATTTTGATTGTTGATTATACCGCTCGTCCAAGATGCGGAAGCATTTACCCAAAGTAGTAAATAGCTAGTTACCGCCAATCCAAAACCGATGTGCCATGCACTACGTCGCCATATTCCCCCACCGACGCTTTGCAACCATTCCGCCACCATCAGGGCTAACAAAATGCTTGCCCATACATGAGTATGCAGATTTGGAAACAGCCAATCAATTGTAGAGCAAAGTGTTAGTACTCCGGTGATGTGTGTCAGATATATCAGGGAAAGAGGAGGGGGAGAGGGGGGGACAAGGAGAGGGGGGGATGGGGAGCCAGTGCGTTGCGGGGGTTCCCCCCGTTGTAGCACCTGGCGTGGGAAAGAAGAATTATTCTCCAAGGAGTCTCCTAGTCCCCTTGTCCCCTCGTCTGCCACTCTCCCACTCTCCCGCTCCCCCACTCCCCGTTGGGTGACTGCTGCGAGAGTTATTGTGGAAAAGAGTAAATTTAGCGATCGCAATATCGGATTGACCAGAGCGATCGTTGTTAAGAAAATTCCAAATAAGAGCGTTAAACCATCTCCAAAAGTAGCTAATTCCCGCTTTGGTGTGCGATAAATTCGATCCGTTAACGCCACCATGAAAATTAGGTAGGGAAATAAAGCTACACTTAGTAACGCCCAAGGTTCGTTTTGCGAATTGGTAAGTTTTGTTGCAATAGCGATCGCTGATTGTTGTAATTCAGCAGGTATCAAACGCCAAGCTAGCCAAACTGTTTGTAAACCGATAACGAAAATCGCCGCTAAATCAACTTTGAAAGCATGTTGTTGCAAACGACGGTTGAAAAACCACAAACTCAAACCGCTAACAGCGATCGCTTGCAAAGGTGATGATACCACCGAAACTAGCCAACCGAGGAAAAGTAAGATTCCTCCTAAGATTTCCCACGGTAGTTGAGGAGTGGGGGAGATGGGGGGGGGGGGGGCGGGGGGGGATGAGGGAGATGAGGAAGTAGGAGAAACACCAGGTGCAGCAATTTCTCTTTCCCCCCCTCCCCTTGTCCCCCCCTCTCCCCCTCCTCTTCCCTGTGCTAACCAAGCGATTAACCAACCGCAAATGCCAATAGCTAAACCTAACTGGGTAATATCTACTTGGACAACAAAAATCGCCCGTACTAGTAATACTGCTAAAGCATAAACTACTACCAAGGCAGGTAAAGTGATACCAAGTCCGACGCGCGTATCGTCTTCTTGCAAAGGATTTGCAGAGGATCGATTGCGATTGTGATATACGGTAATGATAGTTGTGCTGATCATCGCCAGATAAACGGCAATTAAAGGAAATCCTGGTAATTTCCAGCCCCAGTGTAAGTATGACAGCGCCAAAATATTTATTAGGGGCAATTTCCCGATTGGCGAATTGGCGACAAATAGCCGATTATTGCAGAGTAAAACAGTAATAGTTGTGAGAATAGGAAAAGCGATCGCTATCACTAACCAATCCACAGGATTTTGCCACAACTTGAAGCTATCCATCGCCCAAAAGTTCACCGGCACTAACAAAAGGGTGACAATTAGCAATGTCTGTGCCGTTAATCTTAAATTAGGCTGTTTGCCTGCCCAAAAACTCAACCCCCAGAAACTCAAAGTATAAGCGAACAAAACTCCATACTGTCCCGAAGCGGGGAATTTCTCCCACTGACTTGCAGCAAGCACCCCAGATGACACTACTACCAGAAATACACCTAAAAATAGCAGCCAGCGGACACTTAATTCTGCCCCCAATGATTGCAACATCGTTGCGATCAAGTTCGGTTTAACAGGCTTTTGTGGTACTGGTGCGGCTTTCACAGCTTCGGTAGTTTTAAATGCTACTTGTGCAGATTTAGTCTCAGGTTGCGACACCATCGGACAAACGAGAAATTCAAAGGCTATTTGCTTAACTTGGGCATCGGATATCAAACCCAAGCGCAGCAATGTATCCAATCCTTCTAATAACTCAGGATGGGATGATGGTAGTTTGACTTCAAATTTCAAAGGGCGATCAAGAGGCGATGACATAAACCGCAAGAGTAAAGCTTGATACTTGAATCAAAATGATGATTAAAGTATCTTTTAGCTTTAACTATGGCACTTGTTTATGGTGACTTATATTAATTGTTAATTATTTGTTATTGGGCATTTGAAGAGGAGACAAGGAGACAGGGAGACAAGGGGACAAGGAGACAAGGGGGCAAGGGGACAAGGGGACAAGGAGACAAGGAGACAAGGACACAAGGGGACAAGGAGACAAGGAGGAATTTCTTCCCCTGCTTCCCCTGCTTCCCCTGCTTCCCCTGCTTCCCCTGCTTTCCCTGCTTCCCCATCTCTCCATCTCCCCATCCCCCATCCCCCTTCTCCCTATCCCAGCGTCGGTATACTTTCTCTTTGCTGTTGATAAAGTCCTTTAAACTGGCGTTGCTGGAGGTTGTGATCCACAATTGGGTGAGGATAGCCAACTGCATCACGTTCCGAAAGTGGAATTTTACCGGTAACTAAATATTCTGTATCCATAGAGCGCAATTCCGGAACCCATTCCCGAATATATTCACCTTCTGGATCGAATTTTTGCGCTTGACTGGCTGGGTTAAAAATCCGCAAGGGTTTGGGGTCCATCCCGCTTGAAGCACTCCATTGCCAACCCCCGTTATTGGCAGATAAATCACCGTCAATCAGCTTTTGCATGAAGTATTTTTCTCCCAGTTGGGGATTTATCAGCAAGTCTTTGGTGAGGAAACTAGCGACAATCATCCGACAGCGATTGTGCATCCAACCGAGTTCATTCATTTGCCGCATGGCTGCATCTACTATGGGATAACCTGTTTTACCTTCGCACCAAGCTTGAAAGTATTCTTCGTTGGTTTGCCAAGGAAAGTTTTTCAGAGTTACGCGGAAAGCACCTTCAGCTAATTCCGGGAAGTTATACATTGCGTGTTGATAAAAATCCCGCCACGCGATTTCTTGTTGCCATGTGCGGATGTTGCTTTCTGTTTCTTCACTACGACTGTTTTGTAACGCTTCTAAAGTAGCTTGCCAAACGGTGCGAATACCGATCGCCCCAAATTTTAAAGCCGCACTCAGTTGAGATGTGCCGTTAACTGCTGGAAAATTCCGCTGTTCTTTATATTCGTTGATCGCAGAATTAGTAAATTCCTCTAAGCGTTCTTGCGCTGCTGCTTCTCCTGGTGCAATTACTAAGTCTTGATCCCAAACAAATCCTAAATCTTTCGCTGTTGGTAATGCGATCGCTCCAGTAAGTTTTGCAATTTCCTCTTCTGCTTCTGTCAATTTCTCCGCATTTTCCAGCGTTGGGACTGGGTTAGCCTTCGGTTTGCTAACCCAATTCTTCCAAAAGGGAGTGTAAACTGTGTAAGGTTGATTCAAACCACTGCGAATCTCTTCGGGTGGGTGCAGGATTTGATCCCAGTTTTGATCGAGAAACTGAATCCCTTTTTCTTTTAACGCATCGATGATAGTGCGATCGCGTATGTGGGAATACGGTTCTACATCCCAATTCCAAAATACAGCCTTAGCATTTAAAGCCGCAGCTAGTGCGGGTATCGCTTGCATCGGATTGGCGTGGAGTATTAATAGTTGGCTACCTACTTCGGCATATCGCTTTTGTAGTGCTTGCAAACAGCCAATCATATAACTTACTCTGGCTGGGGCAATATCATCTCGTTCTAAAATATTCGGATCGAGGCAAAATACACCTACGACTTTAGACGAGTGCGATCGCGCTGCTGCAAGTCCTGTATTATCACTGATGCGTAAATCGCGACGATGCCAAAACAAAATTAAATCAGACATTCCATCTTTTTCATAGTTCACCTGTACTAGATTAAACGCTAATTGTACCATCTAACATCGCTCTACCGAAGAATTTCTGCCCTCAATTCAGTAGTAATAGGACTTACGCACTTTACAAAGAGACGCTTACGTGTATCAGCGATAATACACTCAGTCTTCTTGATTGAACTGACCAGAATAGTAGCAATTTTTCCATTTCTATTCTAAAACTGCATAATTTGATGGTGCTTACACCCATTCTAAATACAGCTATGAAGCTCATTCATACTTAACTTCTGAGCAATGCAAAGCAAACAACAGTTTACGCATACGATCAAATTTATGTCAATGCGTAAGTTCTAAGTAAGCCTTAATCTGAGATTTTTCGTGTTTGGGCTAGCCCGAAAACTCACCCCAAAATTAAAAAACACCCTTTAAATCGCTTGATTGGCGAGCTGCACGATCCGTTACTCATCATTAGAGAAACACCATTGCCCCACTTTCCATGTTTCTTTATATGAGCATCCAAGTAGCAATTAAAAAAGTTAGAGAAAATGCATCTTTTATGATTAAGATCTGGTTATGAAATACATCGGATTTCACTTACCCAACCTTTAATTTCACAAGAGCCATTGCATACCCCAAAGACTTTTCCAATTGGACAAAAAGTGTTGATTCTACATCCACCGTATGTGGCTGGTAAAATTGGAGTAGTCTGTGCTCAAGAAATACTTTCAGACGGTCAACCTAGCGGACGTTGGTTGATTCAGATAGATTCTGAAAATATAATAGTCTCGCTGAGTGTAAATGAGTTTCAGGTGATTATACGCTAAAAAGAGCAATTTTAGGTCGATGTTGGCGGATCTTCACCAATTCCTAGTTGTTTTTTGCTGTGTTTCAACTGCTTCCACAGCGCTTTAATCTGGTCATAAGCATCAACAGGAGAAAGTTTCCCAGATGTTTCTAAAGCGGTGATAAAGCCAACTTTTTGGGCAAATTCTTGGAGATTCGCATTAAATATAAGCTCTTGTGGTTTAGCTTGACCGTAATAGCGACTTCTGGGGTAAAGAAACTTGTCTTTTTCGTTTTCATTAGGCTGCACGATTAATTTACCCCCTATAAAAAGTAATTTTATGCAAACTTTTAATTTATTTTTAACCTTAGTAGTAAATATAACATTTTATTTCAAATATGTTTGCGTATTATCCTCCTAAAGACAGAATTAAAAAAGCATTCCGAAGCAAGGTTTGCCCGGAATGCTTTGTAATTTGCAAAATAGGGAATGGGTTATGGGAAAAAAGGGAGCAGGGGGAGCAGGGGGAGCAGGGGAAGCAGGGGAAGCAGGGGAAGCAGAGGAAGAAATATTTCTTCTTTCTTTCCCTTTACCCTTTACCCTTTCACGGCAGATGCTCCACTTGGGGAAACCCCTTGGCGCTAGCCTCTCCCTTTGGCAGAAGACCGCACTGCCTCCCCTTTCCCCCTGCGTAATGCCCAATAGACATCTCCATAAATTAATTATGCGTTACCTGAAACCCTTGTAGAGACGCGAAATTTCGCGTCTCTACATTCTTTTTCGGAGATGCCCAATTACCAAAAAACGAGTAAATCTCGTTGTCCCCACAGCATCCATACACCGCTGATAGCCATTGTTGCCAGTACTATCGAGCGAAACTGTTGAGCATTTATCTTATTGAGAATATACTTACCGAGAAAGTTAGCTGGTATAGCTACTAGACCAATGACTAAACCAGTAGCGATAATCTGCGGTGATAATATTCCAAATGCAGCATAAGTCAATATTTTAACTAAGTGAATAATTACTACATGAGTTGCTTTAGTAGCAATCAACTCTTCTTTAACTAGACCATAATTTAAATAGAAAGCATTCAATACTGGACCTGTAGTTCCAATTAGTCCAGAGACAAAAGCTTTGACGAAGCCCGCAGGTAAAATATACCAAGCTTTGACTTTAAATGTAGTTTCTTTTTGTTCTAATCCAAAGCCAAAAATGCTAATTACCAAAAAAACGCCGATGAGTAACTGCAACCAATCTATATGAATTTGGGTAAAAGTATACGCACCGAGCATCGCCCCAATAATAGCGCCTGGAGCATACCATAATGTCAATTTCCAGTCAATATATCGCCAAAAAAGTACGATGCGATGTGCATTTCCCAAAAACATACCGATAGTAATTACCGGCGGAACCGATGCGGCACCTTGAATCGAGTTAACTAGAGGTATGAGCATGAAAGGACTACCACCACCAGCTAGGGTGCTAACCAACCAAGCAAAAAAGCTGACTACTGCTAGAGAGAAAATAAGCATTTAAATAAAAGAAACAGTTATAAGAAGGTGTTTATCTGCGGTTCCTTTATTCTTTTATGTATTGCAACTAATTGAAACCTGCTATGGTGGTAGGTTGCTGCAATTACTCAGGTATCACAGGACTCATTGGATCGAGAGGGACAGAGAAGACAAAATAGATTACCCCAGCACCCAAAATAAGCATAGCGAGGCTGAAAAGAATTACCCAGCGATCTGCGGGTTCATAGGTATCTTCATCAATGTTATCGCGGACGGCGAAATAGTGTTGAGTTGAGAGTAAAACTGTCAATAGACCAACTAGAGCGAAAGTTAAACCCAACTTCCACCCTGCCCCAGGATGTGGTATTAGTGGTGCTTGGAAGTGGCGAAGACGGACGATGACAACACCAAAACCCATAAGAGCGATCGCACTCCGCATCCATGCTAAGTAAGTGCGCTCATTAGCCAAGTGATCCCGCACTCGCGACGGATTCCTTAACTTTGCCTTTTGTATATCTACATTTCTGGCTTTGAACAGCAACCGCATGAGTAACACCCTAACTCTAATTTTATATTTATAAATAAAATGAGCCTAAAATCCAACTACCTTCAGTAGCAATTTCATCTTTCATTTTACTAGCAATGTCTCTTGTGTTAAAAAGAGAAAGCCAGATTCCAAGTTTTATTTGTTCCCAGATTCTGGCTTTGGCGATATTCAGATTTGTTTGCACTTTTCGCCTAGTTACGGATGCGCGTTTTTTGAGCCGCGACTTTTATTCATTGAGCGCAGATCAACTCTTCAGGGTGTTTTATAATAGCCTTCTTTTGGTAAAGTTGGCTCGTCGTAGCGACCTTGAAGTAGAGGCTGCACCTGTGGCTCAATCTTAGTAGGAATCTTGGATTCTACAGTCTCTTTCTCTAGATTGTTCTGCACAACCAATTGCTTTTTATTAGCTATTTTAGCAGTAGGCGCGTTTGCAACTCGTGTATCTATAGTTGCGCTAGTTACATTAGGGATAAACCAATTGAGATCACCTGCTTTGAAAACTTGAGTAGGAGGAATATTCAACTCAACAGCAGAAGTATCAGGATTTGTCTTTACCACTAACTGAGTTCCATTAACTATCTTAATAGCACCAGGTCCAGCTAATTCTTCACCTTGTTGGTTAGAGCTTATAGCTGTTAGTTTGGCATCATTTGGTAGATAAACTCCGTTACAATCCCATTTTTCTTTGGTTGTCCGACCAGGTGCTAAAAAGTAAAGTGCAGTATCGTATGGATAATCTTCTCCAACGTCGTCTTCATCTGGTTGTGGTCCATAGACAGCCAGCGTTTTGTCTGTTTCATTTGCACACTGTCCCCAGCTGGTTCCGGTTTCTAAAGCGTATTTTTTAAACTCTAACTCATCAATTTTCTTTTGAATTTCCTCAGGGTTAGTGTTTTCGCCTTGAGATAGTGTATTTTGCGCCGTCTTCAGACTCTCAAGAGCTTTAGTCACCTCTATGTAGTCAGGATTTTTGGTGAATTTAGGTCTATCAGCAAATGAAGGTTGGGCAAACACTAGGTTGACCAAAATTACCAAAACAATTAAAAGAGATTGCAATATTTTCACGTTTTTTCTCCTTATCGATTTTGCCATGTAGTCAACTTGACAACTTTTATTTAAGTCTATTCTAAGTTATCAAACTTAAAATATTTACTTAACTTTATATTTTCTGTGGTATTTAATTTACTTCCTATTAATTATATAATAATAACTTTTAGAGATGAACAACATATAAATACTAACTTTTTATCAAAAATTTCCAGTGCGAAGTATTCTTTAGAAACATGAAAATTTGAGAGTAACATCTTGAATTGAATACTTCGCTTTTGCCTTTAATTTTTCTCCATTTCCGGAGACTCTCCCAAATTTTTTGCCAGAATTAACCAGGTTAAATATAAGCAGCTTGCAACTGAAGTGATGAGAATTGAAGCGCCGCTTTCCCAGACAATATAAGCACCTAATGCAATCAAGACAAAGGGAACGAGTGCGTTGCTGTGAGGAGTAATAACTTGATTAATAGCTGGGAGCCTAGTTAATGTGTAGGCAGCGTAACACCAAACTCCTACGAGCGAAAAGAAGATTCCGAGAATTATCAAGAGGCTTTCCCAGGTACTGTTGGCAAATAAAGGCATATAGATGCCAATATTGTCACTTCCGTTAGCGATAGTCACAGCAGCTACGCTGTAAGTTTGAGGAGAAATAAAACTAGCGTTCGCGAAGCGACTCCAATGGAGTCTCGCACTTTTTTCCGTCACAACTGTTTCTGATTCAACAGAATCACTTTCTTTACTCAGCAAGCGACTTAGACCAGTCGCAATTGGCATCAATCCAAGTAGTCCAATCCAGTTTTGTGGCACTACTAAACCACCAAAGAACCCAGTCATACTAGCAATAACTAGTACTGCAAAACCCAAATATTGACCAATATAGATGTGCCGACTACGAAATGTTTTATTCACTTGCGAAAAAAACAACGTGAGGATAACAAGGTCATCAATGTTGGTTGCAGTGAAAGCGGCTAAACCAGTAGGAATTGCTGTTACTAATTGATTCATTTACATTCATTCCTTATTTGCAAGGTTAGTTGTTAGTCGATAGTAGTTATTAGTTAGTGCAACTAAGTAGAAAATATTTTCGGCATCAGTGAAACTGAAGTGAGTTGTTTCAATTTCGTGCTTCATTTTCCTCACCATTTTGGGATAACGTCCTCTTTGAATGAAAAACCAGCTACAACGGAGCATCAAATACAACAAGAACAACTAAGGGAAAGTATTGTCAGGTGTAGTAGGCAGAATGTTTGTAATGCTACTGCCAATGCCAACAGTATCGACAAGAGAAATCCGGGATGAAAGCCACTGCCAACAACGAGAACACCATCTTGGATATCGCGACAAACATTAGCCCAATCATGCCAACCAGAAAACTCAGCGACGTGCCGTTTCCAGAAAAGGGAATTATCAAGGCTATATTTGCGGCTGGTGTTGTCGTAGGTGCGATAACGGCAATAGATTGAGCTATAATTTCCCCGTAGGAAAGACATTCTCTCTTTAAACCGTGAGCACTTTGATTTAGTTGGATTTCAGCAGTCATAGACAATCTCCTTTTATTGCCAAGCTATGTGTAGCTATAAGCGCTACCACCTATGCTTCTTGGCTCAACTTCAAAAAAGCAAGCTATGCCTCAAGCAATTTAAGTTTTAAAATTACAAAACTTAATTTTCTTGATACGCATCAGCTTTGCAAGGGCTGCCGTGCATCTAGCTTGATATTTACTCTAAGCGACCTATATGATGAAAGCAAATGTTATTTATTTTCCAAACAATAAATAAAAGTGATTAAGAGTCAGATAATTAGTACATTTGGTTGAATAAATTTAGCCATTGCAGATACCCCCCAACCCTAGTAGGAAATGAGTCTTTATTTCTCTTTCCTGAAAGGATTGTGGGATCAAGATTTAACTGAAAAGTTTTTATCAAACACTAAGTTTTAGGGATGCATTAAATGGCGGGAATGACACTTGACCAATTGCGAGTTTTTGTAGCTGTGGCGGAAAATCTCCACTTTACCCGTGCTGCCGAAGCGCTTTACATTACTCAACCCGCTGTGAGTGCCGCAATTCAAAGCTTGGAAGAGGAATATGCAGTCAAACTTTTCCATCGAATTGGTCGCCACATTGAGATCACTGAGGCAGGAAAGTTGCTACAAATAGAAGCACAGGCAATATTAAAGCAAGTTACTCTGACTGAAAGGAATTTACGGGAATTAAACGATCTGCAACGTGGTAAGTTGAATTTGGGAGCAAGTCTGACGATTGGTAATTATTGGTTGCCAGAAAAGATTAGTGAATTTCAGCGCACATATCCAGGGATCACTGTCAATTGCACTCTCGCCAATGCAGAAACGATTTGTGCAGGAACAGCGACGGGTGTGTTTGATTTGGGTTTGGTGGAAGGAGAAGTGCAACCATCGTTGAAGGCTTCTTTAGAGGAAGAAATTGTCGCCAGCGATCGCTTGCTAATTGTGGTTGGCAAATCTCACCCTTGGTTTGAATTAGGAGAGGTTCGCTTAAGCGAATTAACTCAAACTGCATGGGTGATGCGCGAGTCCGGTTCTGGTACGCAGCAAAGATTTGACCAAGCTTTGCAAAATTGGGGGATCGATCCATCGCAATTAAATGTCATTTCTGTTTTGAATAGTGGCGAGATGGTCAAGGCTGTAGTTGAAAATGGTGTAGGTGCTACAGCAATCTCTGATTTGATGGTGAAAAAAGAACTGTCTCTGTCAACTTTGCGATCGCTTACAGTCATTGATAATAGAAATGGTTCGTTAAGTCCTACGGAAATAACCCGTCCTTTTTTAAAGCTAAAACATCGCCAGCGTTTTCAGAGTCGGCTTTCTACCGCTTTTGAACAAATGTTGATCCCTGTAGAAACTTTAAAACTTTGAATAAGCGCCACAAAAAATTTGTGCGTCCAGATGGCAGCCAGGTAGAATTCACAGTTCAGCCAGAACAATATAGTGAACTACCCCAACCTATAGACGGACAGGGCTTCCCAATTCATCGGGAATAGCCTCTAGGACTCCGTAGCTCTATTGGTCTGACATTCCCTCCAAGGGCAGAAGTCCTGATTCCCAAGACCCAAATCTTTTTCTTGCAACATATACCTATTAGCTTGGTTTTCGCTTGTGGCATTGATGGTGAGCCACTTGGCGGTGTCAGTTTCTGTCCCGTCAAAGTGGCGAACCCGAAGGGTCAAGACACTAATTATCCTACCACAAAAATTGGTGATTCCTTATACATCCTGGATGTATAAGGAATCACCCGCTCACAATCCCCACCTTATGAGTACATTGAAGGTGGCGACTTCCGCAATCCGTTAAAATTGATGAAAAGGATAGTTTTTTGCGACTTTGATGGCACTATTACGGCTGAAGAAACGTTTGTTGCGGTTCTGAAACATTTTGCACCAAAGCTTTCTGCCAGTTTGCTTCCGCAAATGTATGCACGAAAGTTGACTTTGCGAGAGGGAGTCCGGCAAATACTCGAATCAATTCCATCTTCAAGCTATGGGGAAATTTTGGAATTTACTCGACCTCAGGCGATGCGTCCGGGATTTATAGAACTGCTAGATTTTCTAGAGGTGGAAAAAGTGCCTTTGGTGGTGGTTTCTGGGGGACTGCGGGGAATGGTGGAAGTTGTTTTAGGTGGGTTGGTGCAACGGATTCATGCACTTTATGCTGTGGATGTAGATACAAGTGGTGAGTACTTGGTGGTACGCAGTGAGTACGAGGGGGATACAGAACTAATTGCGAAAGTGCAGGTGATGGAAGAGTATCCGGCTGATGAGAAGATAGCGATTGGGGATTCGGTTACCGACTTAAATATGGCAATTGAGGCTTCTGTGGTATTTGCACGCGATCGCCTAGCCAAATATCTTGATGAATCCCAAAAACCTTATATTCCCTGGAATGACTTCTTTGAGGTGCGTGAGCAATTAGCCAGATTATGGGAGCGATCGCATGATTGAATACGAATCACTATCTACCCACGGTCAACAATTAGATCCTCGTTACGAGCTAATCGCTACAGCCCGTAACTTTTACCATCAAGGTTGGATGATGGGAACTGCGGGAAATCTCTCGATTCGCTTACCTGATAATAGTTTCACCGATTACCGCTAGCGGTCGCTCTAAAGGCAAATTATGCCAGAGTGATTTCGTTCGCATTTATCCAGATGGCAAAGTAGCACAATCATCACCTGATTTGAAGCCTTCGGCGGAAACAGCCATTCATCAAATTCTTTATACTCTATTTCCCGAAGCACAAGTTTGTTATCATATCCACTCAGTTGAGGCAAATTTGGTTTCTCGCTTTGTGCAGGGAGATACCGTAATCTTGCCACCCTTGGAGATGTTAAAAGGGCTAGGAGTGCGGGAAGAAAATCCTCGTTGTGTTATTCCCATATTCGCTAACCATTTACAAGTTTCCCTGATTGCAGCTGAGATTAAAGAGCGCTTCAGTGTTACTTTACCGCAGGTGTCAGCCTTGCTCATCCGCGACCACGGTGTTACAGTCTGGGCATCTTCTCCCGAAACAGCTCATAACTATATAGAGTTGATCGAATATATATTCCGCTACATGGTAGCATCTCGCCAAGTGGGCATTGGGGAGATAGGGACATAAAAACAGAAGCAGACGAAGGATTTAACGCATTTTTTCAAGCCGTTCCCCCGTCACAAAGCTAAATCTTCATTCTTGTTGCGATCGCTCCAGATTAAATTAGCCATTCTGAAGTATCTTGAGGCTACAGGCATTAATGTCTATAGTTCACAGATGCGATCGCTATGTGCCAATTACTCGGAATGAACTGCAATGTTCCCACGGATATTTGCTTTTCTTTTGAAGGCTTTTCTGCACGAGGAGGAAAAACTGACGACCATAGTGATGGTTGGGGGATTGCTTTTTTTGAAGGTAAAGGATGTCGGCTTTTTATAGATGCCAAACCCTCGGTTACTTCTCCAATCGCAGAAGTGGTACGATGCTATCCCATCCACTCTACCCATGTAATTGCCCATATCCGCAAAGCAACTCAAGGTGAAATTAGTTTAGAAAATTGCCATCCCTTCCGTCGGGAACTGTGGGGAAGGTATTGGGTATTTGCTCACAATGGAGATTTACCAGATTTTCATCCTCAAAGTATGGGGTTTTATTACCCCGTAGGTAAAACCGATAGTGAAAGAGCGTTTTGCTTGATACTAGAAACGTTAAGACAACGATTTCCTGAAGGTCAGCCAAACGTTAAAGAACTTTATCTGGCACTTCGGGAAATTACTGAATTAATTTCTATATACGGTATTTTTAATTACTTGTTATCAGAGGGAGAGCATTTTTTTGCTCACTGTTCAACTAAACTTAGTTACATTGTACGCCAAGCGCCCTTTGCTGCGGCTCACTTGATTGACCAAGATGTAACTGTAGATTTCCAAGAATTGACGACTCCAAGCGATCGCGTTGCTGTTATCGCTACTACCCCCCTCACCGACAACGAAGTTTGGACGCAAATTCAACCAGGAGAACTACTAGTATTTCAGGACGGTTTGCCCTTAAAATTTACATAGATAGTCGCGCATGGGGCATGGAAGGAATCCTCGGATCGTTCGCGCATTAGGTTCTTGAACTTTTTTAATTCGAGCGTGCCCAATGCCCATTGCCCGATGCCCATTGCCGAAATTTTTTATGTTCTTAAATCTACATATTATCTATCGACCATGTGGAGTTATTCGCTTGCGTTTTTAGCTTCATCGCTGTAATATCTATTGCACGATATGTATATCGATAAATAGTAGATTAATTTATTAGGAGCATAAAAAATGAGTTTTTGGCAACGCCAGCTGAAGCAATCGGGGCTTACCATTGGGCATCTGAGGGGCAGACTCAGGTTGCGTTCCTTCAAAGGCTTTGTATCGATGTTTTTGGTGGGAGCGATATTGAGTGTGGCGATCGCCTCCTGCTCTGGTGGAAATGCAAACAATTCTGCCAATAACGCTGCTGGTGGTTCTGGTGCTAGCCCTGTTGCCGCCAACAACAAAGACGTTGAACTAACCCTTGTTTCTTTCGCCGTCACCAAAGCGGTTCACGAAGCAATTATACCCAAATTTGTCGAACAGTGGAAGAAAGACCACAATCAAAATGTCAGGTTTAAGCAAAGCTACGGCGGATCTGGTTCGCAAACTCGCGCAGTCATCGACGGTCTAGAAGCGGATGTGGTTCACTTAGCACTAGCATTAGACACTCAAAGAATTGAGAAAGCTGGATTGATTCAGCCAGGATGGGAAAAAGAAGTCCCCAACAATGGTATTGTCTCAAAATCAGTTGCCGTATTAGTCACCAGAGAAGGCAACCCGAAAGGCATCAAAACCTGGGCGGATTTGGGTACAAATGGTGTCAAGCTGATTACCGCTGACCCGAAAACATCAGGTATTGCGCGTTGGAATTTCTTAGCATTATGGAATTCAGTAATTAAAACTGGTGGAGACGAAGCTAAAGCGACTGATTTTGTCACCAACGTTTATAAAAATGTGCCTCTTTTGACCAAAGATGCCCGTGAAGCTAGCGATGCCTTCTTCAAACAGGGTCAAGGAGATGCCCTAATTAACTACGAAAACGAAATTATCTTGGCACAACAAAAAGGCGAAAAAGTAAACTATGTCGTCCCTGATGTCAATATATCCATCGACAACCCGATCGCAGTCGTAGACAAAAACGTTGATAAGCACGGCACAAGGGAAGTAGCAGAAGGTTTTGTCAAATACCTTTATAGCCCCGAAGCACAACAAGAATTCGCCAAATTGGGATTCCGACCAGTAGACGAGACAGCACCGCAAACTAAAGAACTTGCCGGCAAATATCCCAAAGTCAAAACTCTCGGTACAGTTGGTGACTACGGTGGTTGGGATACCGTGCAGAACAAGTTCTTCGCAGATGGCGGTCTTTTTGACAAGATTCAAGCCCAAAAGAAATAGTTATAGGGCAATGGGCATTGGGCAATTTTGTTGAGGGGGAAAGGGAAAAGGGGAGGCAGTGCGGTCTTGGGGTCTCCCCAAGTGGAGCACCTGCCGTGAAAGGGGAAAGGGAAAGGAATTAATTTTTCATCTCCCCCTGCTCCCCCTGCTCCCCCTGCTCCCCCTGCTCCCCCTGCTCCCCCTGCTCCCCCTGTCTCCCCCTCCCCCCCTCTTTTTCAAAATGGCAGTCTCCTCACCTCCCTCTTCTCCTCGGCAACTCATTCCCCCAGAACCTCCAGCTTGGAAGAAGTTCTTAAGCAATTTGTCTAGAATTCCTTGGACATGGCGAATTACTGTGGGATACCTCACGGTAATGTTGTTCGTCCCCATAGCCGCAATGTTCCTGAAAGCGGGTACCGAACCCCCGGCTAAATTTTGGGAAATTGCCACTAGTCCGATCGCACTGGCAACTTATGATGTCACTTTTACCACATCACTAATTGCATCTCTGTTTAATGGGGTCTTTGGTACTCTCATTGCTTGGGTTTTGGTTCGTTATAAATTTCCCTTGAAACGGTTCATTGAAGCTTCAGTAGATTTACCTTTTGCGCTACCGTCAGCGGTTGCGGGGTTAACTTTGGCAACAGTTTACAGCGATAATGGCTGGCTTGGCTCGTTGCTAGCACCGCTGGGCATTAAGGTATCTTTTACCCGTCTGGGGGTAGGGGTGGCAATGACGTATATCTCGCTGCCCTTTGTCGTGCGGACAGTGCAACCTGTACTTCAGGAAATGGAACGCGAAATTGAAGAAGCTGCCTGGAGTTTGGGTGCAACTCAATGGCAGACTTTCTGGAAAGTGATTTTTCCGCCTTTATTTCCGACAATTTTGACTGGTATTGCCTTGGGTTTCTCCCGTGCAGTTGGGGAGTATGGTTCGACGGTGATTATCGCTTCCAATACTCCGTTTAAAGATTTGATTGCACCTGTACTAATTTTCCAGCGATTAGAGCAGTATGACTATTCTGGGGCAACTGTAATTGGTACTGTCTTACTGCTGATTTCCTTGGTGTTGTTAATAGGAATTAATCTTTTACAAGCTTGGGCAAGAAGATATGACACAAAATGATGCCTCTTTTCCACCTCGCATTCACTCAGGTGCAGCAGATCCAAAGCCGCAAAAACCTGTTAAATCGAGGGATTGGATGCCAATTATTTTGATTGGGATAGCGATCGCCTATTTGGGCTTAGTTCTCTACATCCCTGCTGCTAACGTCTTTTACCAAGCTTTCAAAAAGGGGGTTGGTCCATTTCTGTCTAACCTTACCCATCCTGCCTTTCTTCATGCAGCTTGGCTAACACTGATACTAGCTGTAATTACTGTACCTTTAAACACAGTATTTGGTTTATGTGCAGCTTGGGCGATCACTCGTCACAAGTTCCCCGGTCGTGCTTTCGTCCTCAGCATTATTGACTTGCCCTTTTCTATCTCACCCGTTGTCGCAGGTTTGATGATTGTGTTGCTATACGGGCGAAATGGATGGTTTGGCGGTTGGCTCCAGGCTCATAATATCAATATTATCTTTGCCTTTCCTGGTATGGTGTTGGCTACAGCATTCGTCACTATGCCGTTTGTCGCTCGTGAAGTGATTCCGGTTTTAGAAGAATTCGGCAAAGATCAAGAAGAAGCAGCCAGAACCTTGGGTGCAGAGGACTGGCAGATATTTTGGCGCGTCACTTTACCTAGTATCCGCTGGGGCTTACTCTACGGCGTGATTTTGACAAATGCCAGAGCAATGGGTGAATTCGGTGCTGTATCCGTAGTTTCAGGAAACATTGCCGATAAAACTCAAAGCTTACCTTTATTTGTCGAAGACGCTTATAAGCAGTATGAAACCGAAGCCGCTTACTCGGCTGCTGTATTGTTAGCGCTCCTAGCAGTTGTCACTTTGGTGTTGAAGGAAATTCTCGAACGGAAAACCCGTATTAAAGATGTTGAATAGGATGTTGGCTGACGGTTGTTAATTGGAAAATCCCTAACTCTTAACTCCTAATTCCTAACTCCTAACTCTTAACCACTATCCACGCTTCCACTATGGCTAATGACATTGCGCTCACCCATAAACGGATTCGCTTAAGAATTCCTAAGGACTATCACTCCCAACCTGTGATTTCTCGCTTGGTGTCTGACTACGGTTTGACTGTGAATATCACTGCTGCTGTTCTCGGTGCCAATGCTATTGGTGATGGTTGGTTTGACTTGGATTTACAAGGCACAATTGGACAAATTGATATTGCTTTAAGTTATCTGCATGACTTGGGTTTGCAAATCTGGGATAACAACAGCCAAACAGGTATTTGGTAAAGCAGCTTAATTACTGCTTGTTTTAAACAAAATAAAATATTTAGGAAAAATAATGCCCTGAGACGGATTTGTTAGGCGATGCGGAGTCCCGCAACCTTACGGAACGCACTTGGGCATTTTTTGTTGTAATTTACCATGCCCCATGCTTATTGCCCCAACCCATTTACTATATATTCAGCACTATTGGGGCATTGTTTTTTAGTTTTTCTTGTGTTAAATTCCTTTACATCAACAATAAGTACTGTAATTCGATAAACTTGTCGTAGATTATTAATCACCGAGAAAAGCAATTCATCATTGTCAAGGAGTGTAATGTTTTTCAGCAACTTAGAAAAACCCGCCCCAGTCCACAGCCGGATTCGCATACCGCAGCGGTATAATAGACAACCGATAATTTCCCGTCTTGTATCTCGTTATAATTTAACCGTCAATATTACCGCAGCATCTTTAACATCAGACAGTAACGATGATGGCTGGTTTGACCTAGAACTTTCAGGAAATCCCTCAGAATTGGCAAATAGCCTATCCTACCTGCATTCGTTGGGTGTCGATTTGATGCAACTAGCGATCGCCAATCACATTCAATCAGGAAACACTCAGCCTTTCCCTCACTTAGTTAGCAATTTAACTAACAGAGAATCTGCATCAACAAAATTGAAACAAGAACCAATATATAATGCGATCGCTCAAACAAATCGAGTGCGTTTGCAACTGTGCATTTTGAAAAACTATTACCATAAACCGATAATTTGCGAATTAGTTTCTCATTATATGCTCACAGTCAACATCACCAGTGCGCTGCTAAATCCCGACATCCAAGATGATGGCTGGTTTGATTTAGATTTGTGGGGTAGACCGCAACAACTCCGCGCTAGTATAAGTTACTTAGAAAAATTGGAGTTACCACTTTGGTTAGTTTCAATTCCTGATAACAATTAATTGCAAATGACAATTTTTAATAAATATCAACCAGCAGTAGAAACCAGACCATCTGTGATTTCCCCAGCCTTGCAAAAAAAATAATCTTACTAAAGTTCGCTTGCGCTTACATATTCCCCAATGCTATCAACAAGAACCTGTGATTTGCCGATTAATTTCTGCTCATGGTTTAGTTGTTAATATTACTAAAGCAATAGTGGAAGAACATACAGATGGACATGGTTCTTTTGACTTAGAACTTCAAGGAACACCACCACAGATTAGCAGTGGTCTGACTTATTTAGAATCTCTAAATTTGACAATTAAAGGCAAACCTAATGTTGATGGAGATGGTTGGTATTGCTGATTAGAGACTAGGGATTAACAAAGCGCATAGCGCCCTCACCCTAGAAGGGTGGGGCTATACTAACGAAGTCTGCCTACGCGGACTATGGATTTTAGGTTGTGACGGCAGGATTTGTTTGTGTAGCCGAGCCAGTGCTCAATGCCCAATTCCCCACTATTAAATCTCATAGTGCCAAATTTCTTCTTCTCGCAGCACAATTCGATGCAGACTCAGACGGTGAATAAAGCCTTCCTGTTCTAATTGCCTAAGAATACGAGTGATTGTCACGCGAGTTGAACCCAATAGTTCCGCAATGTCTTCATGAGTCAGACGCATATCTATCAAACGTCCTTGTTCAACTTCACGACCAAATTTTTTAGATAACCATGTCAACAGCTTGATAAGCATGATATCAACTGTTTTATAGCCACGAACAATCATCAATTCTTCAGCTTGGTGAATGTGTGCTAGCAATACATCTGCAATTTGATCCCATCCTTGCAAATTGAAGATTGTCGCTTGCACTTTGGTAAGACATTCCATCTGATAGGGTTCAACTTTTGACAAAGCTTTGCCAACAATATCTCCTGATCCCCACACTCCCAGAGTGACGCTTGTACCGTCTTCGAGATAAGTAAATGTTCGTACAACCCCTGTTTCAATTTTCCACAGACCATGAGTCTGTTGTGGCAACAAGGTGCGACGGGAAAAAGATTGAACAGTATTCTTACTTAAAGAATTTGGCGGGGCAGAGTATAAAGACATTATTGCAAATAATCCTATTATTCGATACATTTACCGTAGTATTAAAAATATATCAATTTCTGGAAGGATTTCATATGGGGATAGCGGTTGAGAATGTTTCCAAACACTATGGTTGTTTCCATGCGGTTGACTCTGTGAGTTTGGAGTTTAAAACTGGCTCTCTGGTTGCGCTTTTGGGTCCGTCTGGTTCAGGAAAATCAACATTAATGCGGATGATTGCTGGACTAGAGACACCTAGTTCAGGTGAAGTATGGATAGTTGGTGAAAATGCGACTCACAAGCGGGTGCAAGAGCGTAATATTGGCTTTGTATTTCAGCATTATGCCTTATTTAAGCATTTGACGGTGCGGCAAAACATCGCTTTTGCCCTAGAACTCCGCAAAGCTCCCAAAAACCGGATTAAGCTGCGAGTAGACGAACTTTTAGATTTAGTGCAGTTGACTGGATTAGGCGATCGCTATCCCTCACAATTATCTGGGGGACAACGGCAAAGAGTAGCTTTAGCGCGTGCTTTAGCAGTTCAACCGCAAATCTTGCTACTAGATGAACCCTTTGGCGCTTTAGATGCGAAAGTACGTAAAGATTTAAGAATGTGGTTGCGACGTCTGCATGAAGATGTGCATGTAACTACAGTATTTGTCACCCACGACCAAGAAGAAGCAATGGAAGTTGCTGATGAGATTGTCGTCATGAATAAAGGTCGAGTAGAACAAGTTGGTACACCAGCCGAGATTTACGACCACCCAGCAACACCATTTGTCATGAGCTTTATTGGTCCAGTGAATATCCTATCTAGTAACTGTGGTATTCAAACAGGCAATCATTCCTTCACTGCGAGCGATCGCGTATTCTTACGTCCTCATGACATTCTCATTCAACCCCAGAGAGTCGAAGATGCAACACCAGCCAAAGTTGACAACATAATTCACTTAGGTTGGGAAATTCGCATCGAGTTAATTTTAGAGTCTGGGGAAAGGGTAAATGCTCACCTCACGCGAGAGCAATTCAATCAACTTCCACTCAAGGAAGATCAGCGTGTCTACGTTAAACCCAAGAAAGCAAGAGTTTTTCCGGCTTACGCTTAGAAAGAGTTAGGAGTTAGGAGTTAGGAGTAGAGTAGGTCTCGTTACAAGGCTCAGACTTGTAATGCTCTTGTGGGAGGCTCTGCCTCCCGTCAACCTGGAGGCAGAGCCTCGCGTATCACATTCCCAGTCTGAGACTGGGAACGAGGCAACAATTAACAAAGCTAAATTCCTGCACCATCGAGAAAGTCTTTAATTACCGAATCTGTATTACACTTACCTTTGTCGGTTTCTCCGTTATCCACTTGAATGATGGACATATGTAATTCAGTTTCCATCTCGACAACTTGCTTCTCTAGCTTTTTGACTCGTTCAAATAAAGCGCGTATTACCTCGGCTTCGACATCGCGCACTTTATCATGAGCTAAAGCATTGACACTTGTGTTGTCTTGACGAGTTACACGTCCGGGAATTCCGACTACAGTCGTGTTGCTGGGCACATCGCGCAGCACCACCGAACCGGCGCCGATGCGGACATTATCGCCGATTTGAATGTTGCCTAATACCTTTGCCCCTGCGCCGACGACCACATTACTACCCAAAGTGGGATGACGCTTGCCGCTTTGTTTCCCAGTACCGCCAAGGGTGGCACCTTGATAAATTAGGGCATTATCGCCGATAATCGCTGTTTCGCCAACGACTACTCCCATACCGTGGTCTATAAAAACACCCTTGCCAATCGTAGCTCCTGGGTGAATTTCAATCCCCGTAAAAAACCTACTGAGATGAGAAATAAACCGAGGTATAAAGGGCATGCCTGTTTTATACAGCCGATGTGCGAGGCGATGAAGCACTATGGCTTGAAGTCCAGGATAGCAAAACAACACTTCCAGCCAGTTACGGGCAGCTGGATCGCGCTCATAAATCGTTCGGAAATCAGTTAGTAGCATAAGCAAGTTTGGATCTTTGTTGCTAAGGGAGATAAAATCAAATACCTAAATAATTAATTCCAAAGACAGGAATTATGATGGATAATCTACGGTAAGCCGATAGATTTGAGGTGTTTCAGTCAGTCATAATTGGGATGCTATCACATCCGTCAGTTTGAGAAAAATTAAGCTCGCCGCTGTATGCCTCAAATCTATCGGTAAACCGTAGTATATTGAGTAGAGACTTGAATAGCCCAAATTACGCTCTTTTGGATCTGTCTTCTAAAGTCGAATATGCTTTGCTAGCACTTTTGCAACTGGCAATCCATCACGACAAAAAAGTTCCTCTGACGATGAGCAAGATTACTGCCAAGCAACCGATTCCAGAACGCTATCTAGAGCAAATTCTTACTAGCCTGCAACGTGCTGGTGTGGTTAAGAGTCAACGCGGTTCTAGGGGAGGCTTTCTTTTAGTTCGTGAACCTTGGCAAATTACCTTGCTGGAAATTGTCACTTTCGTGGAGGGCGATCGCAAACCAAAAGAAAGCTCTGAACCTCCCACTTTAGAAAAGAATCTGGTGCAAAACATTTGGCTACAAGCTAACAATGCTGCGGTTGAAGTTTTGAGGAGCTATACACTCCAAGACATGTGTCAAGAACGAGATCAAAAAACACAGCAAAATCCGATGTATTACATTTAGCGATTCAAGAGTACCCATATACGGTTTGCGCTTATATACGAGGGAGTTAATTGGACGGACTCGTGCCCGTTCATTTCAAGAAGATTCCCCAATCCAAAGCGCGGAGCGCAAATTGTCGTCAAGCTTATTCCTGTAACACCGGAATTGCTTTATTTTATGGTGGCAGAACAGGGCTACCATCTTATTCTAACAATGCCCATCCAATATGATGAGCGTAAACGCGCTGACTTTTTGTCGTCAATTGGCTAGTCGTCCTTTAGCCACATATGAAGGATTGCTATTGGGAATTTCTACGACAGCAGCTTTATATGCAGCAATCCTTGTGGTGAAGCGTTTAGAAAATAGCGATCGCGCTTTTTTGTGATGATATTTAGCAAAGCGCGATCGCTACCTGAGTACAGCGTTATTTAAAGACTTAGAATCAGTTCAAGGAGCCCCCGTCTTTTTTCACCAAAACAGTCAAACACATACAACTAAGAATTAATTTAGTTAGACTTAACGCTTCACTTTTCAAGACAATAAAAGCACCTAGCCCTATTAGGACAAAAGGCACAAGATAATTGCCATAGTCAGTTATCAGTTGAGCTATTCTACCCTGGTCGGTTAATTTAAGTGCTACGTAGCACCAAACAGCTAAAAGTGCAAAAAATACAATAATAATTATTAAGAAACTGACAAAACTGCTGTTAGCAAACAATGGCACATAAATACTGATATTGTCACTACCATTAGCAATAGTCACAGCCGCTACACTATAAGTCTGGGGAGCAAGAAAACTAGTAATATTTAAATTATCAAATTCTTCTGTTTCCGCCTCAACTTCTGCCGATACATCTTCAGAATTAACCAAACTACTAATACCTATTGCCATTGGCATCAAACCTAGCAATCCAATCCACTGTGGCGATAAAATCAACCCCCCAAACAAACCGGGAAGACTAAAAATTACCAGCACCGTAAAACCTAAATATTGACCAGCAACAATATGACGACGCCGAAAAGTTGCACTTACCTGCGAAAAAAACAGTAACAGAATCACAATATCATCAATATTAGTAGCAGTAAACGCCGTTACCCCAGTACCAATTGCAGCAACTAACTCATTCATTCTTCTCTTACTCTTTCTCTATGTTCTCTGTGCCCACCGTTCGCGGAGCGTGTCGCAGACAAGCCTCTCGTTCGCCTTGGTCTCGGCGATTGAGAAGAGAAGTGTCTCTGATAGGAGAAGCTTTGAGCGGACGAAACCTCCGCTCAAACTTCTCTCTGAGGTTCGTTTAATCTAGTATGTAAATAATATTTTCTGACAATCCAGCATGAATAAGCTTGGGACAGCTTTCATAGAAGGAATAATCGCCTTCTTCGCCACTAATATCGATGACATCATTATCCTGTTGCTATTTTTTTCACAGATAAATGCTAACTTTCGTCGCCGACATATCTTTTTTGGTCAATACCTTGGTTTTACAGCCATCATCATCGCTAGCTTACCAGGATTTTTTGGTGGCTTGGTAGTGCGGCGAGAATTAATTGGATTACTCGGAATACTACCAATCTTGATTGGTATAAAGCAACTGCTGAGTCGGGAAGAAACTACAGAAGTTCAGACAGTAACCAGTAATTTTAAGCAGTCCTCAGACAGAAACCCCATAGTATCTTTTGTATTGAGCCTTCTGCATCCTAATACATATAAAGTAGCGGCGGTAACTTTTGCCAATGGCGGTGATAATATCAGTATTTATATTCCCTTATTCGCTGGTCAGAATTTTGCCAGTTTGGGAGTAATTTTGAGTGTATTTTTTGTCATGGTAGGGGTTTGGTGCTTTATTGCTTACCTATTAACTCTTCATCCTACGATTGCTGATATTTTAACTCGCTACGGTAAGATTATTGTCCCCTATGTCTTAATTCTTTTGGGACTTTTTATAATGTATGAAAGAGGCACATTCAACTTACTCCCGTGGGTGAAAGCCTAACCATTTTGGATTTTCGATTGTTGGTTGGAGCGTTGTTATACGAACTCCTAACTCCTAACTCGTAACTATCTTGCCTTACGCTTGATAAACTAACTTCCAACTAACCATCATCAACATTGTGTAAATGATAAACCGCAGTGGGCGTTGAGGCGCGATTTGACAGATTTTAGCACCTAGTAATACCCCTGGAACTGAGCCTATCCAAATCGGTATTACCAGACTCCAATTAACTGTTCCCAGAGTGAGGTGTCCGAGGGAGGTAAAAAACAATAAAATAGCGGCTTGTGAAATGTCTGTACCTACCAATTTACGAGCATCAAGCCGGAAAAAGCCAATCAACACCAGTGCAAACATTGAACCGGAAGAAACACTACTTAGACCGACCAAACACCCTAAAACTGCTCCTACTGTGATCGTCTGAAAACGACCTAAGTTAGTTTTTAAGTCAAACTTTGGCATTTCGGGTAGCGTGAACTTGGGGAAAAAAGTCAAAAGTAGCAATTGTACGAGCGCTAAGACTGTGACTAACAGAATCATCACCCCAAGCAAGCGCAGCAGAATATAATCCAGGCTAGATCCACCATTACGCCTAATTAGATGCAAAATCCCCACCCCAAAGAGCGATCCTGGAACACTTCCGAATGCAAGCCATTGGACAACTTGCATGTCGAGAGTTTTCTGTTGATAGTGCTTGACACTGCCAACAACCTTCATTAGTGTGGCAGCCACGACATCAGAACTAACAGCCACCGAAGGGGGAACTTGAAATACAAAAATCAACATAGGGGTGATGAGAGATGCTCCGCCAATTCCTGTCAAACCAACGATGATGCCAACGCCGAAGCTTAACAGTGGTAGTAATAAATAGTCCATACTCCTATCCAAAACGGGGGTTTTTAAGTGGGGTAATGTAAACACCACAAATTTTTGTGTTTCTAATTGGATGAGAAACACAAAGGTTATTTAGCGAAGGCTTTGAGGATTTAAGATCCCGACCAAAAAGCCGTCTGTTGACTTTTTTCAGCACGATCGCGCTTTTCCGTTCTTGAGCAGCTTGTAACTGCCGATGGAACGCTTCTCCTGCTAAACTGTTCCTGCTTCTTTCTTTTTCTAGCATTTTACAAGTAAAACACTAAAATCCTACTGACTTACCGTATTTTAATCATAATCATAAACAAACGTCTAGTCCACAGTGTTGTAAATTACCCAATTACATGGATGAAACATGCTGTGACACTAGATACCCGCTTCTATGTGGTAATAAAAATTACTTAATTATTTATTGGTAATGGACTGTTACGTTATGTATAAAATTAGAAGATAGTTTTAAAATTAATGTAATCAAATAGCATGCAAAAAATCCAAGTGCAGCATAATGACTTGGATGGCATCTAAGAATTGTTTACCTCAGTCGAAGGGCATATTTAATATGGAAAAATTAGAAAACGTCAAAGGCGATCGCTCACAACAAAAATCGCCTTTGAGCTTTATCAAAAAACTGTTGATAGCCCGTTGGCGTTCTCTGCTAACTTTATTTATTGGGGTTTATTTACCTTTGCAAGTCTTTGGGTTACTTGCCTTGGAAGTATGGCAACATGAAGGTGGCTTTCCCTGGGATGTGCCGATATTGATAGCAATTCACAAAACAGCGCAGCCACAGTTAGATGTTTTTGCACTATCACTGACTAAGTTTGGTTCGTATTGGACTGCAATACCAATTTTTAGTGCGATCGCACTCGTGTTATTGTTGCTGAAGCGTTGGCGATCGCTAGCTTATGTACTCACCACGGCATTGGGAAGTGCGTTCATCAACCGCACAGTTAAGGAATTCATGCATAGAGTGCGTCCTGACTTGTGGGAATCAAGCGCTCATGAACTCAGTTATGCATTTCCCAGTGGTCATGCAATGACAAGTATGACGCTAATAGCTGTTTTGGTAGTTTTGGCTTGGAATAGCTACTCGCGCTGGTTAGTTTTGATTTTTGGCAGTTTATTCGTCGTTGCGATCGGCTGGACGCGACTTTACCTTGGCGTTCACTTTCCTAGTGATATTCTTGCAGGATGGATGGTTGCATTAGCGTGGGCAATTGGTGTGAGTCTAATTATTAAACCGCATTTGACTAAAGCAAGCGATGAAAATGAACAGCCAGTAGAAGAAACCTCATTACTTCCAGAAGAAACACAGTTTTGATAGCAATCCCAATTCACTTTAAATAATTGGGAATTATTTGTAGTGAGGGCTAAAGCCCTCATATAATATCAAGTCTGTATGAGGTGCTGACCTAAGCACACCATCTCGTCAATCCTTATTAGTAGGTGCATTGGTCACTCGTGCATCTACAATCGCTTGCGACACATTAGGGATAAACCAGTTAATTTCACCTGGTTTGAAGACTTTAGTACCAGCCTGATTGAATTCAATTGCCCCGGTATCTGCATTTGTCTTCAATACTAAGTTAGTCCCAACAGGAACGTTGATAATAATACCACCGTTCAAGTCTTGATTTTGTCCACCAGGAGTGAGGGCAACAGCTTTGATATCGCTGGGGAGCAAAACTCCTTTGCAATCCCATCTATTTTTTGTTGTCTTACCATCAGCCAAAAAATACAGTGAAGCTCCGGAGGAGTATTCATCTTCGTCCAGATTTGGTTCTGGTCCGTAGACAGCTAAAGTCTTTCCTGTCTGATTACTACATTGTGCCCAGTTAATACCTGACTCAAATGCATATTTTTGAAACTCTAACTCATTGAGTTTCTTATCAATTTCCTCAGTTGTGAAACCTTCTACACCCGCATGTGTTTCTTTAAGAGTCTGCAAGTTATTGATCTCTTTAGTTAGTGCGATGTAGTCAGGATGTTTGGTAAAACTTGGCGCATCTGCGAATGAAGGTTGAGCAAATACTAAATTTGCTAAAACTAGCGCCACTATCAAAATGTATTTGAACTTTTTCATGATTCTTTGCCCCTAATTCTATAAATCAAAGCTTTTGAACCAACATAATTCTCGATATTACGGAGGATATCAAAACCTATTTTTTGTAAAGAATGCTTTTTTGCTACTTAACAATTCATGTTTAACCTTACCATTTGAGCTTTATTTTCGCAAGATTAGCAAATAAATTTACTTTTATACTACTCTCTTACAGTCACCTGAATTAGCTTAAATCGCCTTTAAAGGTTGAATTCAGGCTATTTGATGAGTTGTATTAATTTTAACTGCCTAAATTATAGTTTTTTATTCTGTATGTTTTGTTACCGTTAATCTGGATTAATAATTATTTTAGATTGACATAATTTAATAGTCAGTATTCCGATGTACTTTGGGGCAATTAAGTATTTTTTTGAGAAAATTAAAATATTTTTTTACTACTACTTGATTATGAAAAAAACATCATGTTGGATTAATCTGTCTTAATAAATAGAAATAACGAAAATACGCATTAAATAGATAGAGTTATAAGAACCTAAGGTAAAAGTCATAAATTGAATAGAAAAAAGATTTCGCCTTGAATCTATCTATAAATTGCATCAAAGCCAATCAATACATGCCTCATTAGTCACGATAAATTTTGAAAAATGAAAATCAAACTGCATCTACCTAGCGTCAACAGCTTAAAGCCGGATTGCCAATATTTACCAGAAGTCCTAGCTCAACCTTTCGCTGTTATTGCATTCAGGACAAACAATCATTGCCTCTATTTGGAAACGGCATCTGGCTAAGTTTTCTGATTGGTTTAATTGGGCTAGTTTTTGTCAGTAGCAACATCAACCAGTTTGGGAGTCGTACCACCTCTGATTGATCCTCACATCGAGAAACAGAGAAAAATTAGGAAAAATAGCATTTAATCATTGTGTAACGATCATGAGTTGGCTAATTAGTACATTAATTATTGGGATCTCTGCCGCTTTTGCAACCACCTTTGACGACAATTTATACTTGACTGCCTTTTTCGGAAAAATCAATCGTACTTTTCGTCCCAAGCATATTATTCTCGGTGAATTTATTGGATTCACTGCATTAGTTGTTGCTAGTCTCCCTGGTTTCTTTGGTGGTTTAATACTTCCAGCTGCTTGGATTGGATTGCTAGGTTTCCTTCCCATTGCCATTGGTATTAGCAATTTAATGAGTCGAGAAGAAGAGGAATCAGTGCAAACTGTGTCAGTTTTCACATCTTATGACGAACTTCAGCGCCATAATCAATCACTGTGGGCAACTATACGCGATCGCCAAACCTACCGGGTTTCTGCTGTCACCATTGCAAATGGAGCAAACAACATTGGGATCTACGTGCCATTGTTTGCCAGTAGCAATCTTCCTAGTTTGGGTGTAATTCTGTGTGTTTGCTATTTGACAATTGGGCTGTGGTGCTTCCTCTCTTACCACATGACTCGTAACCGTCTGGCAGCTCCGGTTGTAGCTCGCTATGGTCAAAAAATCTTTCCGTTTATGTTAATCTACTTGGGACTCTCCATTCTAATTAAAAGTGGAACGTACCAACTTTTGCCTGGTTTTGGGATATAAAATTTCCAGCTTTTGACTTTCCACAGAAAACGCATCCATCTTGGAAAGTACAAAATTGCAGGGAAAGCCGGCGCTGACGATCCACAAACGCATCAAAAATTAATATGAGCGAGTTAGTTACTGCACTCTTCACAGGGGTAACAGCCTTCAGTGCCACCAATATCGATGATATGGTTCTCCTGACGCTGTTTTTTTCACAAGTCAATGCTAAGTTCCGTCGTTGGCATATTGTTGCAGGTCAGTATATAGGTTTTGCAACACTAATAATCCTCAGTATTCCCGGTTTCTTTGGCGGTTTAATGATACCGCGTCCTTTGATTGGATTATTTGGCTTACTGCCAATACTAATCGGTATCAAATGCTTGCTCAATTTTGAAGATACATTAGAGGAAGACGAGGGAGAAAGACCGCATAACAACTCGATTCTTGCCAAGTTAATCAATCTCCAAGTTTACAGTGTGGCAGCCGTTACGGTTGCTAATGGTACTGACAACATTAGCATCTATGTGCCTTTGTTTGCTAGCAGGACTTGGGAGAGTCTGCTGGTAATTTTAGCGGTATTCTTTCTGCTGGTAGGAGTGTTGTGTTATGTGGCATATAAGTTAACCCACAACAAAGCGATCGCTCTTGTTATGACTGGCTACGGCAATAAGTTTATGCCTTTTGTGCTGATCGGATTAGGTGCTTTTATCATGGTAGATAGTGGTACGTTAAGTTTGCTAAACGTATTTAATGGCGAAATCTCGCCCTATGAGTAACCACGGCACACAAAAATCATCGGCTGGGGCTGAAAGTGACGAATAATATTTTAGCTTCACGCGCCTACCATGTAACACACGTAACAATTAATCAGCTACTACAAGTATTAAGATAACTGTTTAAATTTAAAGCATAAAAATATTATCTCACCCTTTTTATACATATTAAAAAAAGAGGAATTAAATTTGAATATCTTAGAATTTTCTTTACTAGTTTGGATTGGCTCATTTAGCGCTGGTTTTCTCGGTGCGCTGACTGGGTTAGGGGGTGGAGTAGTAATTGTTCCTTTATTAACTTCAATGTTTGGCGTTGATATCCGCTACGCTGTTGGTGCTTCACTGGTGTCTGTAATTGCGACTTCTTCCGGAGCGGCATGTACTTATATAAAAAAAGGCTACACTAATTTACGCTTGGGAATGTTTCTGGAAGTGGCAACAACAATTGGCGCGATAGTTGGTGCTTTAATTGCTAGTTTTATTTCTGTCAAAGCGCTGACGATTGTGCTGGCGATCGTTTTAATTTATTCAGCATACCTTTCACAACGACCTAGACCCGAAAATCTCGAAACTGAGTCAACTGACTTTCTGGCAAACTATCTGAAACTCAATAGTACTTACCCAACTTCTAATGGATTAATGTCTTACCAAGTTCAATCTGTGCCGGCTGGGTTTAGCATTATGTTAGTAGCTGGAGTGCTTTCTGGTTTGCTGGGAATTGGTTCGGGAGGATTCAAAGTATTAGCGATGGATCAAGCTATGCGTCTACCATTCAAAGTTTCCACCACTACCAGCAATTTTATGATCGGTGTAACAGCAGCTGCATCCGCAGGGGTTTATTTAGCACGGGGTTACATCGATCCAGGATTGTCAATGCCGGTGATGTTGGGGGTATTACCTGGTGCTTTTTTAGGCGCAAAAGTTCTAGTGGGAGCGAAAACGCAGATTTTGCGAATTATCTTCAGCCTTGTGCTGGTGGTAATGGCTTTGAAGATGGTCTATAACAGTCTATTAGGGGGGCTGTAAAATGTATAAATTTAATTCGTCGGGTTGGGAGTGGAAATCATCGGTACAGTCAAAAATTGAAGTAGTTGCACTACCTTTGCAGTCAGAACCAGATTCTGATATTCAAGAGTTAACACAACGCGCTAGCAAAATAACTCCTGATATTGATAGTAATAAAATTAGGAAAACATCAAGTGATCAGCAACTAGAAAATCTACTTAGCAATCTTCTCAGATATGGCGTTATGATTGCTAGTGCTGTAGTTTTGCTAGGCGGTATTCTATATTTAATTCGTCATGGTGCCGAACCTGCTGAATATCACTTTTTTCGCGGAACACCATCTGAGTTTCGCTCTCCTAAAGCTGTGGTAGAAGCTGTTTTTTCAGGTAGTAGCCGTGGAATTATTCAACTTGGACTGCTGCTTTTAATTGCTACTCCTATAGTTCGTGTAATAGTTTCGCTTTTTAGTTTTATTTTGAAGCGTGATTTGATTTACATTATTGTGAATTTTTTGGTACTAGCGACTCTGACTTATAGCCTGATAGGAGCTTATTACTAATACTAATTGTATAAGTCTGGAGTTAAAGGGTGCGTTGCGTTTTCCTAACGCACCCGAAGTAATATATTATTAAATTTTCACATTTACTTGTTTACGAGCCAATTAACAATTGGTTAATCGAGCTTATATTTTGTTGAAGCTGCTGCGCTAAATAATTTTTGAGTACATCAACGCTTTCCAGGGGAAATACCCCTATTAAAACAGCACAGATTAAGCTGAATACACCAATAATTAAAGCTAAAAACCTACCAAAACAACCTGGATTAATTTCAGCAAAAAACAATTTTGATTGCCCAATAACAGAAATTGTCAGGAAAACTATTCCCAATATCAAAAATAAAGTAGTTAAAGGGGGATTAGTCATATTATTAAGTTCATCCATAATTTTTATTATAGCTATTACCTCGCAGGAGACTCATGTTAAAGGTGAAAGGGAAAAGAGATTTTTAAGAGGGGGAAAGGTAGAAAAATGATTAGCATTGCTGAATCAAAATATGAAACTTAAAAATCAAGCATCTCAAACTCTTACTCTCTGCGACTCTGCGGACGCCACTTGCTACAACGGGGGGAACCCCCGCAACGCAGTGGCTCCTCTGCGTGAGACAAATTCATATTCTTAATCAGCAACGCCAAATGATTTTAAATGTTTGGATGTTGAAATATTCCGGGTAAGCAGATATCAGGCGATCGCACAACCTCTTCTGAAAATTTAGTAAAATAATATACTAATTACTACGTAGATAGTAAGGGAACTGATAACAGGCGATCGCTATTTTACTTTTTTCAATTCCGTTAATTCTATTAGTGACGGGGATAATCTCGGCTGCATAGATGGCACTCTATTCCTACACTAGACTTTTTCTGCGTTTTTATATAAACTACGGTAAGCCGATAGGAATTGAGTGATTATCATGTTAAATATCCAAAATGTCAGTCAGGATTTGAGCGTAGCTGGACAAACCACCTCTGACGAGCCATCACAAACCGCGAATGAGGTCATCAAACCAGACATTTGGAAAAAACTTAGAGGTGGATTCTTTTTAGTACTTGGATATTTGCTGTCGCCATTATGTTGGTGGAATGACTTATTATTCAATCTGCCAATTGCTTATGGTTTTGGGTATATGTGTAGTTTATTTTCCCCAAAGTTACTTATACCTTGTTCAATTATCGGCTACTGGCTATCTAACGTTGTCGGAATTCTCTTAATGCAATTAGGGTCTGTAGATGTTTTTCAAAACCAGCAAAAAGAACGTAACCTGAAAAAAGAGTTATTCACCGGTCTAGTTTCCTCAACAGTCTTTACTGTAGTGATTATCCTCTTAATTCAGTTTAAGATTCTTGATACTCCCGTTTTATTCTCTAATGGTTAATGAAAAGTGGTTAGTTGTTAGTGGCAATTTAAAGAGGCTAAAAGGGCTTTTATAAGAGGGGGAAAGGGGAAATTTCCAATGCCCCATGCCCCATGCCCATTGCCCACTAACAAACAACACCATCAATTTTTATTAGCATCTACCAAATCTCTCAAATTCAACAATTTGGGAACGTCCTTGCCAACAATTAATGGCAACTTGCCATCCCATTTTTCGATTGTTTGTCTTTGCAGTATTTCTGGAGTCAAAGTTTCATGCAGCAAACTGTTCGTTTCAGCCTCTCCTTTTGCTAGATTGACTTCTGCCTGAGCTTGTTTTGATGCCTTTAGCGCTATAAATTCTGCCTGTTTTGCTTCTTGCTCGGCAATTTGTTTTGCTTCCACTGCTTGGCTAAATTGCGCTGAGAAGTGGACATGCACTAGAGAAATATCATCAACTGCAATATGATAAGTAGCTAGACGCGTGGTTAGTGCATCGTCAACTCCTGCTTTGACTTCCCCCCTTTTTGTGATAACTTCTTCAGCAGTATACTTTGCTATCACGGCTTTGAGCACTTCTTCAACTGCTGGATTTATAATCCGCTGTATAACACTATTTTCATCTCCAATTTGTTGAAAAATGGCATTTACTTCTTCTGGGATAATATGCCAGTTTAGCGCTACATCGGTGAAGACATCTTGTAAATCTCTTGAGGATGCCTCTGCGGAAATTTCCTGGCTTTGGACTCGAACACTCAATTTTTTGACAGTATTAACTACAGGAATGATTGTGTGGATTCCTTCTCCTAGTATTGTGTCTTGGACTTGACCAAATTTCATTAATACGCCGCGTTGCCCAGCGTTTACTATTACAAAAGGCGTTAGTAAAATGGTTATCAAGAATAAAAGTGCAGTGAGTTTAGCAGCACCATTAAAACCTTTGTTTTTTTTCATAGTTATTTTGAAAATAGGTAACGCCCGAAAATGAGTGCTTAGATGAGCGGCTCAAGCCGCTCACTACGAAAGTATCAAACACTAAAGATTTTGATAGCGGGCTAAAGCTATTAAAGGAAAATATTGTTGATAAAGGTGATATTTCAGGTAAAAATGACCGGGGAAGCCAGTACCTGTAAATTCTGATTCGTCCCAAGTACCATCTGATTGTTGAGTTGCTAAAAGGTAGTTAATTCCTTTTTCAATAGCAGGAAGCGCCATTTTAGCGATCGCTTCACCTGCTGCTATCAACCCTATTATTGCCCAAGCGGTTTGGGATGCAGTACTTTTTCCTTTTCCTTTAAGGCTAGGATCGTTGTAACTGCGACAAGTTTCACCCCAACCACCATCGGGGTTTTGACATCCGAGTAACCAAGTTGCACCGCGTTCGATACTGTTTTTGTGAGTTTGCGGTGCAACTAAAGCAAGAGCAGAAAGTGCGCCACTAGTTCCATAAATGTAGTTTACTCCCCAACGACCAAACCAAGAACCATCAATTTCTTGTTCGTTCATGAGATAGACAAGCGCTTTCTCAAAGCTTTGAGTATCAATTGACTGTTTACATTCGCCCAGCATTTCTAATACTCTGGCGGTAACATCAGCGGTGTTTGGATCGATCATCGCTTTCAAGTCACCATAAGGCACTAAATTAAGCCAGTCTTGATTGTTGTTGAGATCGAATGCAGCCCAACCACCTGCTTGACATTGCATCGAAGCAATCCAGTTAATAGCGCGTGCGATCGCTTGCTGCTTTAATTGTTCATTAGGTAGTTTCGCAATCTGCAACGCCATGACAACCACAGCAGAGTCGTCTACATCTGGATAAAAGCGATTGTCAAACTCAAATGCCCAAGCACCCGGTTTACCTTGATGATTTTTAACTGCCCAATCACCATAATCCAAAATCTGCTTGTCTAACAAGAACTCTCCACCGCGAACTACCGCTGGATGATCTGCTGCTAAACCAGATTCTACTAAAGCACGAATTGCCCAAGCTGTATCCCAAATTGGAGAAACACAAGGTTGCACTCGGTAGGAATCTTCAGTTTCAATCGCAAAATTATCAATTGCTCGCAAACCTCTAACGACAATCGGATCATTAACATCGTAATTGAGCGACTTCAAAGCTAACATTGAGTTTAGCATCGCCGGAATAATTCCGCCCCAATCACCGGTTGCTTCTTGTCTTTCTAAAATCCATTTTTCTGCGGCTTTGATACCTTCAGAGCGCCAAGGCATTAAATTCAAGTTTTCTGCTAACTTGAAAGCATTATCCAGGGTGATAAATAAATCTGTCCAATCGCCATTGCGAGGTAATTCAAATTGGATATCTGCACCTTCAACATATAATTCATTTAAAGTGATAGGTGAATCAATTTGATAAACAGGCTTATCATCAAAGACAATTAATAAAGGAACAGTGCTTGACCTTGCCCAACTCGACATTTCATAGATATTAAATGGGAAAGCATCTGGCAGAAGCATAATTGCTGGTGGAATTGAGGGAAGACCCCGCCAGTTGTAGCAGCCAATCAGTGCTAAATGAAACTTTGTAAAGATGCGAGTTTTACTGATGCCGCCGCGCTGTAAAATAAAATCTCGCGCCCGCAGCATTGCCGGATCGCTAGCAGAGACACCTAGCAGCCTCAGCGCCATGTAAGCCTCTACGGAAGTGCTAATCTCTCCGCCATCGCCGTAGAAGAGTTCCCAGCCGCCATGCTGTCGTTGTTGAGAACGCAGGTAGGTTTCAACTTTGTGTAAAGGTCTTTCGGAGTTCGTCCCCCAAATTTTATGTAGAAGGACAACTTCAGCCGTGATCGTGACATTAGATTCTAACTCTGCCCACCAATAACCTCCAGGATTTTGAATCGAGAGAAGATGATTTTGGCTCTTAGCGATCGCTTCAGTTACTTTATTGACTGTTAGCCTATCTTGAGTTTGCATGTAATATGACTCAATCTCAACAATATTACCGACACACCATTACAAAAAAAGTTCTTTGCTTACAATCAGCAAACATAGTATTTTGCTCACAGAGGCAGTGAATTGGCAAGAGCTTATGGAAGGAATTATATTCGTGGTAATACTCTTATCTTTGGCAACTTGGATTGGATTATTAACTTTGCGGGGTCAGTTTTGGCGAACAGACCAGCGACTAGAGGTAGGAGAAACAGTGCTAGAATCATTACCCACGGTGTGTGCGGTAATTCCAGCACGTAACGAAGCTGATTTGCTACCAACTACTGTGCGATCGCTTCTACGTCAAGATTATCACGGCTCATTTACCGTGTTCTTAGTAGACGACCACAGCACAGACGGCACTCCAGATATAGCTGAAGGTGTGGCACACGCTTTAAATAAATCACAGCAATTACATATTGTTTCTGCCCAAGCCCTACCTCCCGGTTGGACTGGTAAACTATGGGCAATTGAACAAGGCATTCAAGCTGTAGAGACCTTACATGCAACGTCTCTAGAAAAACCCGACTATTTTTTGCTCACCGATGCAGACATTGAGCATGATATAGCAAATCTCCGCCGACTTGTTGCCAAAGCCGAAAAAGATAATTTAGATTTGGTTTCGGTGATGGTGCGACTTCGCTGTAAAAGCCTTTGGGAACAACTTTTAATTCCGGCTTTTGTGTTTTTCTTCCAAAAAATCTATCCCTTTCGCTGGGTTAACGATCCAAATAATACAACAGCCGCAGCCGCCGGAGGCTGTATTTTAATTCGTAGAGAAGCCTTAAATCGCATCGGTGGAATTAAAACTGTACGACACGCTTTAATTGATGATTGCGCTCTTGCTTCTGCGGTGAAGGGCAGGAGGCAGGGGGCAGGGGGCAGGGGGCAGGGGGCAGGGAGACAAGGGGGAATTTCTCTGTTATCTTCCTCGGAAACCTCCACAGACGCGATAACCCTTGTCTCTACTTTCTCAACCGGTCGCATTTGGCTAGGATTAAGTACTTTAACTCGCAGTTTGCGTCCCTATCCTTCTTTAACTACGATTTGGGATATGGTTGCGCGTACAGCTTATACGCAATTGAATAATTCGCCATTGCTGTTAATTTTGACTTTGGTGGGGATGATTTTGATTTATATCGTTCCGCCTTTGGGTATTATTTTGGGTGCGTTGATGGGGAATTGGGGAATCGCATTTACAGGTTTGTTGACATGGTTGCTGATGAGTTTGGCTTATTTACCCACCATCCGCTTTTATAAGTGTCCTGTGTGGTTAGTATTTTGCTTGAGTGCGATCGCTTTTCTTTATACTTTGATGACTTTAGACTCAGCTTTGCGTCATTGGCAAGGACGAGGGGGTGCTTGGAAAGGACGAGTGTATCCAGGATAAACTCATTCAAGCGAAGAGTCGCGCTCGTAGCCCATCAGCTACCCCTAAGTGAGGTGTGGCTATGTCACCTCAAATATTTTACCCAACACCCCCGCATGCTGGTTATTTTTTGAGATGGCGCGTGTCACTATCGCTCAAGAAGTCTTTGAATCTGGGTAAGCTGATATCAGAAATTTAAATGCAGGTGTGGCAAAAATATAAAGGCTCGAAACGTGAACATGAATGGAGTTGTAAACTATGACACCTCAAGAATTTTTACAAGATTTGGCGCTAGCCGAAACAGACTCACAGAGGCTAGTAGTTTTTGCGCGATACTTGGATACAACGGCGCTAGATAATGCCACGACTCGAAGGTGGAGAACCCTTTCTTACAGTAACGAAATTCAAATGTCGCTCAACAATCTTGCCTTTCATCTAGAGGCACTTGCCGAGGCAGGAGTGTAGTAGTAAAAAGCTAAAACTCAGTAATGCCCCCACTTGTGGGGGTTTTTTAATGTTTAAAAAGAGCGTTTAATCCTGATTGTCGCTTGCGATGTTCCGTCTTTGGGTGTGTTGATGGGGAATTGGGAAATCGCATTTACAGGTTTGTTGAGATGGTTGCTGATGAGTTTGGCTTATTTACCCACCATCCGCTTTTATAAATGTCCTGTGTGGTTAATATTTTGCTTGAGTGCGATCGCTTTCCTTTATACTTTGATGACTTTAGACTCAGCTTGGCGTCATTGGCAAGGACGAGGGGGTGCTTGGAAAGGACGAGTTTATCCTGGATAAACTCATTAATGAGGTTCAGATACTCATTAATGAGGTTCAAAGACTCATTAGACCTCTTGCAAAAGTCCATAACACCCCACCCCCAACCCCTCCCCGCAAGCGGGGAGGGGAGCGTTTGCGTCAGCAAATGCGGGGTGGGGTTCTTAATTTTTGATTTATGCAAGATGTCTATTGAGGAGGATGGGGGAGACAAGGGAGAGGAATTACCCATGTGAACGTGGTAATGCCCCATGCCCCATTCCCAACCTTATTTCCCAATAGATTTGGTTGTCACTCCTTTTTCATAATGCAGGGTATACACGCCCAATGCACGAAACACCCGATACCATAAACCCATTTGCACACCTGTGGATAGCATTTTACTGACATTGGTTTTTGCGGTTTTGAACTGTGACAAGGTTAATTGATCGCCATATAAGTCGCGGACAATTGCATCAACGTGAAAATGCAGTTCCGGTCGCTGGCGCATCAAAATCAATATGGCATTCTGAATGGAGTAATCTTGGAATTCTGGCAGTAAAGGTAAAGTTCCGGGTTTTCTGGCAATGGTAAGTTTGGGAATGTCGGAAATGTCCGGTTCTTTTTCGGCAGGAGCGGTAGAATCAACTAGTTGAGAAGCAGTCTGTTCGGAGTTCTCAATTCCGGAGTGCTCAATTTCATCTTGACTATTCAAGAGCACAGCTGTACTAGAGGATGACTCAGATATACGTCTTTGAGGTTGATACATCTGCTCTTCTAGGGCGTACCCTGATATTAGAGCTTCTAGAGTAGTAATCTGCTTGCGGACTAATGATAGACGACGCTCTAAGTCAACTACTTCTAAGACGTAGCGATCGCGCTCTGCTTCTAGTAAACTCAGAATCTCAGACAACTCAGACATAGAACTACTATTCAGTGAAAGGAACAAATCGGTGGAATCTAAGGAAGTTTTTGTCAAGGCTCACGTTCGTGTGATTAAGCAAAAAGTTTATCGCTTTGTCTGTAAATCATGCAATCTGGTGGTTGAACGCACTTGCTTTCCATCACAGCCGTTGTATTGCGATAGCTGTCGTCCTCCCAAACTAAAAATCGAAAAACCTACCTCCAAGTCAATCAAATCCAAGAAGAAACCCAAAACAAAACAATCCGTGTCTAACACTCGGCGATGAGGAAGATGGGAGATGGGGAACGCGGGAACGCGGGAACGCGGTAATGGAAACAATTATCCTCCTCATCCCTCTCATCTCCCCCTCTGCCTCATTTCATGCCAGCTCAATCAGGGGAATGGTAATGCTTCATAGCCGAACGTATACCTTAAAAGAACCTAGGCACAAGGGGATATGCTGGTTGTGCGCTAGCCTGACTAATAAGTTAAACGCCAGTTTTTAGCTTATAGATAACGCTGCAACAAACCAATCATCACCTCTGGTAATTCTAAATGTGGCAGGACTCCCGAAAAAGCGATCGCCTGAAAATCTCGAATTGCATCTGTATTTAAATTTGCCAACCTTCGTCCTAATTTAACACTAGTAAACTGTGCTTTTTCACCCCAAAACATCACAGTCGGAATGCTTAATTGCTTGATATACAAACTTAAGTCAAAATAAAGGTCGCCGCGCAAAAACGCCAATGCTGCAAACTTGGCATTAGGCTGTTGTGCAGAAGTTAAATAAGCCTGTACCATTTCTTCAGATACTCGTTCGGCTTTGGCAAACAAAAAACTTTGTAAAAAATTGCGGACTGCGATTTCATTTTCAGCGCCAAGGGCATATATTAAATTATCCAACAGTGGCGTATTAATTAACCCAAGTGGAAGTCTACGTCCAGCACCTTGCCCAAAGTCATCAAATCCAGAGGGACAAACGAGAAAGAGGGCTTTAAATAATTCAGGTTGTTGAATCGCTAGTCGGATAGTCAAAGCACCTGTCAGAGAAGATGCGATCGCGGTTACAGGACTGTCACAAGTTTGAGTGATAAATTGAGCGATCGTGTTTAAATAATCGCTTATTTGATAATCTCGCACTGGATGAGCAGAATCACCCCAACCAATTAAATCTGGTGCCAATATCCGGTGAGTAGCAGCGAAAGCGGGGTAAACTTTAGACCATTCATAAGCTGATGCTCCACCACCAAAGTTATGCAGAAACAGTAGCGGGGGTAAATCAATGTCAGCCATTAACCAAGGTGCAGTGGTTTGGGTATAGTAAACCATTGCTCCCAAGGAAGTATTAACGACTTTATGCCCAAAACCAGGAGGTTGAAATCGAAGCATAATGTACTAATTTCATGAATATATTTTGCAGTAGCTGGTGACAGCGGGGGTGTGGGGGGAAAATATTTTTTTATTTGCCTCAAAATGAATTTGTCACTTATTAACAACTTATTTATAATCCAAAAGTATCTAATTTTTTCTTTTATTCGCCCATTTCGTCTAATATCTGATCTAGAAAATCTTCGATCATACTTTGATTTAAAGAACTCAAAACAGCCGGACCGCAGAGAAACTCTTTAATAGTCATCTTCGCTGAGTGAAAGTCTTTTACATAATCGCGTATTTCTGATATAACGCTAATCTGAGACTCTATTTGTAGTGAGATTTCATCAATCGGGTCAAATCCTTTTTTCTTGACTTTCTTGCATTCTGAAACCATTGCGCCTTCTGGGGTATTTTTAAAGCTGCGAAGTTCTGCTTTTAAGCTTTCATATTGAGTTTCGAGGAATTGATTTTGCTGTTCTAAGCGAGTACATTTCCTGGTTAAATCGTCTTCACTGTTGCTATCAATAACTTCTCCTACCTCATGTTTTTTTTCAATTTCCAACAGTCGTGCTAAATCGCCTTCTTGGTAAGCTTTGTTAATTTCTTTCATTATCTCGGTATGGCGCATCTGCGTTTCGCTATCGGTGGCTTTATCCGGGTGAAAGATTTCGGCTAAACGCAAGAAGTAAGAGCGAATCTTTTTTGATTCGTCGGTTCTGCTAGCAGACGGTGATTCTAATTCGGGCTGGGGTTGGTATTGCTGCTGTCGGTATTCGTGTGGAACTTCGTTTTCTTGTTCGTTGAATTCAAATAACTCGTCAAGTTCTGTATCTTCTTCCTCATCGACTTTTTGACTGATGATTCCTGCAACCTGAAGATTGTGGTAAATTTGTGCAATTTTGTGCTTGGTTTGTTTGCCAAGTTTTTTCTTAGTTAGGATTTCATTGAAGAGTGTATGAATTTCTTCGTCGAGAGCATTTATTTTTTGAAACTTGGGGGTAGTGCGCTGATAAATTTGTGTAGCGATAGAGCGCATCTGCTCAACAAAGTTATTCAGTTCGGTGCGTTTTCTCTTAATTTGTGTTAATAGACGTTGGTGTTGTGTTTCCAGCCCTTCTAAGCGAATGTGGACTGTCGAGGGTGCTAGAGTTGTAGCGGTAGCGCGTTTGGGTGCTGGAGTTCGACGAGGCATAAAAGCTATGAGTTAATTTAGGGTGTAAGTTAACTAGTAGACGGCTTTTTGTTTTGACTAGTGTAGCAAATATATGTTATTCAGTTCGATAATTATTTATACCTTACACGCAAATGGTACGAAGGTGGCAAAAGTGTTAAGTCTCAGTTTTATTCTATTGAAATTATAAAATTTGAAGTAAAACATAAAATCTTAGATAAAAGTATGCAAATACAACTTATATATAAAAAGAAAGGTAAATAATTAAAAGATGCATTCATATGCATCAACATATGAAGGTGTTCGCGCATCCTAACCAACTTGTGTAGAGGAGACAAAAAAGTGCAAATTACTAAGCGCAATGTCGAGTTAAGAGTTGATGACAGTTTAATGCGTGTTTATATAGCAGCACCTTCTTCCCCAGGAAATTACCCAGGTATTATATTTTATAGTGATATTTATCAGTTAGGCGGTGCAATGATTCGTTTAGCTAACTACTTGGCAGGATATGGCTATGTGGTAGCAGCTCCAGAAATTTTTCATCGAACTGAACCAGTTGGTTTAGTGATTGAACCAGACGATATTGGTCGGATGCGGGGTAATGATAATGCTCGGCGAACTGCGATCGCTCATTATGATGCTGATTGCCGTGCTGTGATAGAATTCCTCAAAGCAGAAAGTTCGGTTTCTAGTGGTCAAATAGGCACTCTCGGCTTTTGTATTGGTGGACATTTAGCTTTTCGGGCAGCCTTTGAAAGCGAAATTAAGGCAGCAGCCTGCTGCTATCCTACAGGTATTCCGAGTGGTAAACTCGGTAAAGGGATAGCTGATACAATCAAGCGGGTGAGCGAAATCAAAGGGGAAATGCTAATGGTGTTCGGTACTCTTGACCCCCATATCCCAGAAGCAGACCGCCAAATTTTAATTAAAGCACTTGAGAATGCTGGTATACCTCACCAAGTTTTCTTGTATGAAGCCGAACATACTTTCATGCGCGACGACGGTTATCGCTACGATTCTGCTGCTACTACCTCTGCTTGGTCGGAAATAATAGCTTTCTTTGAGCGGATGTTTGCGGTTTGAAGAAAAAGCAAGTTTTCAAGTAATTTTACTCGTAGTAAGCACTAAAGTGCTTAAGATAAGGGCTAAAGCGCTTACTACGAGTTTTACAGGTTTAGTCCTAGCTTTGTTATTGCTGAGACATCTGCTTAAATTGTTGGTATTGTTTGTCTTTGGATTCAACGTATTTATTTACGGTTTTTTTAGTAATGATCGCGTTTTCATAATCTTCACCACCCTCGGAAATTATACGTTCCCGCACGCGCTTGCGAATGTCTGAGACAATTTTGCCATTTATCAACCGAGTCTTTGACCAATCTAAAATAGGTGCAGGATATTCACCTTTGTTGATGTACGCTCCATCAAGAATTTCGCTTAAGCTGTAACTATGTAGTTCTCTAAGCCAATAGTTAAGAAAGCGACCATTTGCATCTTTTTCGGGAATGTTTTTGTTGGGATTATAAATGCGGAAAGTGTCACTTAAAGGATTGGTGATTCCAGCTTGCATCTGCCATTGCCAATTGTTAATTGCTAAATCACCATCCACGAGATAATTCATGTAGTGACGTGCGCCATGATGCCAAGATATACCACAATTAATTGTTAAGAATGTAGCACACATTGCCCGCATCCGAAAGTTCATCCAGCCCATTGTTTGCAATTGGCGCATACTGGCATCGAGTAGCGGGAAACCAGTTACACCTTGCTGCCAAGCTTGAAATAACTCTTGTTGTTGTGGAGTTAATTCTGTTGGTGTATAATACTCATCAAACTCAGGATAACGATTGGTGTGTGCTATTTCGGGATGAAAGTACAACCGTTGAGTAAAGCTATCGTGCCAACGCAAGCGATCGCGAAACGTTTTTAAAGAAAATTCCGCTTTCGGCTCATTGACAAGTTCTGCTGCTCTTGCTTTGGTGCGTTGATAGACATTTCTCACGCTGATAGTACCAAATGCCAGATGAGGTGAAAGGTGAGACGTTGACCCAGCTTGAGCTAACCACGGTTGTGAAAGCTTCCAGTGATAACCGTGGAATCTGCGCTTCAGAAATGAATCTAAAGTGGTCAAAGCTTGCTTTTCTCCACCCTTAAAGTAAACTTGCTCTGTTTCCCAAAAAGCGCTGTACTTTTGCTTAAGTTGTTTTATGGTGATTTGCGGTAACTTAAACGAACGCTTCGGGGTATTTATCTGAGTTGGAGTTGGGTGTGGGGATTGTCTAATATAAGTGTAATATTCATCAAACCATCGGTCGCGGTGTTCGTCGTCGGTTTGCACAAAGTTATTTAGACCGATGTGACAGTCGAGATTGAGTTGTTGGTAGAAGCTTGCGATCGCGCGATCGCGTTCAATACCATACTCAACTTGCACATCTCGATTGAAATAAAGCTTCGGTTTCTCAGGCTCCTCCATTAGTTGTCTTGTCAACTGCTGTAAAATATCTAGAGAATTCCCCTCAAATAAATACAGCCGACTACCCAAAGAGCGTAAATTGCGGTCTAAATTTTCTAAAGACTCAAACAAAAACCTTACACGCGCTTTACCTACCTCTGGTTGCTGATAAAACCACGGATCAATGATAAAGCACGGTAACACTTCCGCATTGTTAGCAGTCGAATTCGCGACACTTTCGTTGTCATTTAGCCGCAAGTCTCGTCGAAACCAAAGAATGTGCATACATATGTACTATTAATCTTATTTATATTTTGGCATTTTTCGCAGAGTTCGCCCTTCCCTGGCTTTTAAGGGGGAAAGTCAAAGCCTCTCTCCGCGTCGGAGCGAAAAGTTTGAGCGGAGGTTTCCTCCGATCAAAGCTTTTCAAGAGAGAGAGGTTTGGAGAGAGGTCTGCGCGATCTACTTAACTGAAAATTGCTGTAAATAACTTCTCCACTCGTTCATCTGTTGTCCCAACGATAATAAAGATAAAGCATTAGGAGGAAAAAGCGTGGGAGCGATATTAGTAGCAGGTGCGACGGGTGGTGTCGGTAAGCGAGTCGTGCGACGACTGCTTGAAAAAGGTTATAAAGTGCAATGTCTCGTGCGCGATATCGACAAAGCACGGTCTATTTTGGGTAATGATGTTGACTTAATTGCTGCGGATATTACTAAACCGGAAACTTTAACTTCCCTGGTGATGAGTAATATCGAAGCTGTCGTGTCTTGTACAGCAGTGCGGGTGCAGCCAGTAGAGGGAGACACAGCAGATAGAGCCAAATACAACCAAGGCATCAAATTTTACCTGCCAGAAGTAGTCGGTGATACTCCCGAAAACGTGGAATATCGAGGTGTGAAAAATTTGGTACAAGCGGCAGCGAAATCTCTGCAAAAATCGAGCGAAAAGGTGATATTTGATTTCACAAATATATCAGACGAGTTAAAGAATACTTGGGGTGCTTTGGATGATGTGGTGATGGGTGGTGTGAGTGCAAGTAACATGCAATTTGTGGAAAACACAGCTTTATTTACCGGCAATGTTTCCACCGCAAATTCTGGAGGTTTTGCTTCTGTCAGAACTACAAATTTTTCACCACCTTTCAACTTATCTGGTTACGAAGGTATACAATTGCGCGTTAGAGGTGACGGTAAACGTTATAAAATCTTTCTGCGGACAGAAGCAGTATGGGATGGTATTGGTTACGGCTATTCTTTCGATACTGTCGCAAATAGTTGGATAGATATTCACATCCCTTTTGCTAATTTGATTCCAGTATTTCGAGCAAAAAGTGTCAAAGATTGTCCGCCAATTGAGAAGAGCAAAATCTGTTCATTTCAATTGATGTTAAGTAAGTTTGAATACGATGGCGCTTTAAATCCTAAGTTTTCTGATGGTGGTTTTGCTTTGCAGTTGGAATCAATTAAAGCGTATGGCAAGGAAACTTTACCACAATTTGTTCTTGTGAGTTCAGCGGGTGTAACTCGTCCTGGACGACCAGGAATTAATTTAGAGGAAGAACCGCCAGCAGTCAGATTAAATGATCAATTGGGGGGAATTTTGACTTGGAAGTTAAAGGGAGAAGATAGTTTAAGAGAAAGTGGAATTCCTTATACAATTATTAGACCTTGTGCGTTAACTGAAGAAGCTGGAGGAAAGGAATTAGTTTTTGAGCAAGGCGATAATATCAGAGGAAAAATCAGCCGCGAGGATGTAGCTGAACTTTGCGTGCAAGCGCTACAACAAACAAAGGCATGTAATGTCACTTTTGAGGTAAAAGAGAAAGAAAATAACGCTAATTCTATCGATTGGCAGAGGTTATTTTCTGATCTGCAACCTGATAAATAAATGCCCTCACCCTAGAAGGGTGCAGCGTTGTGCGTACAAAGCCTGCGTAGGCAGGCTAGACAATAATATGAAAAAAATGTGGGCGCTTGGTGTCGCCGTGTTTTTGGTAATTATTATTTGGGGCGGTTTCTTATCGTTCCCTGCCTTATCGCAGCTAGTAGAATCCCGTCTCTATAACTTAGAAGCGGATGTTAATCGTGTGGAGGCGCGGTTAAATCAGATAGAGTCTGTGCTGAATCAAAACCGTTCCCCATCCTCAAGATTACCAGTTACATTACCACAGTCGGCGCGTAACAACAGACGTAATGTATCACGACAAGATCCGATGTTTGATAGACTAGCAACTTTAGTAGTTGAACTCAAGCAACAAGTTAATAAATTAGAGGCGCGGGTTGCTAAATTGGAGTCACGGTGATAGTAAATTAACATGGCAACAAATACCAATCAACCAGCAACTTATGAAGGTGGATGTCATTGCGGTGCAGTGCGCTTTCGGGTGGTAGTTGATAATCACAAAATCGATGATTGCAATTGTTCCATTTGTAGAAAAAAGGGCTTTTTACATTTAATTGTGCAGCAAGATAAATTCACTTTACTGCAAGGGAAAGATTTGTTGACAAACTACAGATTTAATACGGGAGTTGCTCAACATAAATTTTGCTCTGTTTGTGGAATTCATTCTTTCTATATTCCGCGCAGTCACCCCGATTGTATTGATGTGAATGTGCGGTGTCTTGATGGTGATGTGATGTCAAACTTTGAAGTTGTCCCTTTTGATGGTGCGAATTGGGAAGAGAATATTCACAAGTTGATTAATTAACTCTGTTTGAATAGCGAGCATCCCAATTTGGCAAAAACGCCCACAGGCTAGAAGCCTGGGGCTAAATAAACAAAGCCTGCCTTCGCAGGCTATAAATATTCAAGCCTGCGAAGGCAGGCTTCGTACGTATAGCGATACCCTTCTAGGGTATTGCGGCAAAATTGGGATGCTCCCGTTTCAATAGCGTTTTTCAATTGAATGAAGCACATTCTTTTATCTTCAAACTTCAGCTTCCGAACACGAAACGTCAGCCTTTGCTCTCGAAACTTCGTGTTCTGAACACGAAACGTCAGCCTTTGCTCTCGAAACTTCGTGTTCTGAACACGAAACGTCAGCCTTTTATCTCGAAACTCCGTGTTCCGAACTCGAAACGTCAGCCTTTGATCTCGAAACTTCGTGTTCCGAACACGAAACGTCAGCCTTTGATCTCGAAACTTCGTGTTCTGAACTCGAAACGTGAAAAAATAAATGCGATCGCTACTCTAATTTAAGATTATTGACAAAAAATATCCTTGACATAAACTCAATAACGTCTATATGCTTTTATCCCAGCGTCAACACTCTTGCGGGAAAATCTGCTAGCAATCGCTTTGTCTGCAACCAACGTACACCCAAGAGGATATCTTGCAGTTCATCTCCTCCCAATGCTGCAATTGCAAACTCTTCTTCATCTAAAAGCACGCTTCCTTGATAAAGATTAAATCGTGCCTCGCCTCTTGCGGTCTGCATTCTACTAGGATTAATGTCAACAAGCCATCCCAAACTCAGAGCATCTTGATTGTCAATTGCCAGCCAACCGGTAAATCCTGTATCTAGAAGCGCCTGGACTGGAATTATATCACCATCAGCAGAAATTAAACCGATTTCAAAGATTAACTCACCCTGAGTGTTAAATTCTCCGTAAATCATATTCTGCCGCAGGCTCCAGTTTCATTGATGCGGAGAATCAAGCATACTTTATTAGGGTGCTTTTCACGTGCCTTTTGTCTGACAACCATTTCATCTGGATCGATGAAATACTCACCGCTATCTGGTTCAATAAATATAAACCAATCGTAGTGTTCTTTGATTAACTCTGGTTGTACTTGCTCAAAAATTACTTGACAACGCTGATTAAACTCTTCCCACTCAGCTTTACGTCGTGCTTTCTCTTCCGGTGATAGTTGATTTTCTGGAAATACTCGTCCTCGACGCGGGGTGTGATTAGAAGATAGTGTCATATTTTTTACTAGCTTTTGGAAATAAGTAATTTGCTAGTTGTGATAAATTGATTTTATCTTTTGAGCATTACACGCTGAAAAAAAGCGATCGCCTGAGAAAAACTTCCAAAATGCGATCGCCTGATTATTTAATTAATCAATGACAAAAATTAACCTGCAACAGGTTCTAACAACTTGATATTCGAGAAGATAAATTCTTGAGTTGAAACTTGTCCTTCTGTTTGGGTGCGAATTTCGCGACGATTGAGGATAAAATAGTTATCAACCTTTTCATACTCGTCTGTAAATTCGCTTCTACCACCTCTTTGTTCGCGTGTTTTCGGGTCGTGGTATACAGAGTCATAAGTGTGGGATAAATAGCCCTCACCAGTATCGTGACTGCTGAAAGTATTAATCGTGACAAAAGTACCATGAATTAGACGGTGAACGTAGCACACTTCATTATTGCGGACTTTGTATCCATCGCCCTCAGACTTACCACCGACCAAAATCTCGACTGCACCAGTTTCGTCAGTGTTACCATAGCTGAACGTATTGGTGCTGTGGGTTTGTTCAAAGCTGCGACGGACACGATGAATTGCTATTTCCCAAGCTTGACCGTGAATAATTTTCTGTGCTTGCTCATCTTCGACATCAAACACTTCTGCCTTGAGATCGGCGTTAACGCGAATTTTACCAGTAATTACCTTATCATCCTCCTTAAAGGTGATATCTGCGGTGTAACCGGGAAAATTTTTATCCCAAGTGTAGCGGTTTTCATAAGCAGCCTGGAAAAGTTCTTGGGCAGAAATTTGTGTAACAGTCATTTAGTTTCCTATCGTTACTAGTTATCTTAACGTTTTACATGCGCTGGTATTAGCATAGAAGTAATTATGGAGCCTTGCCTAGTCCCCAACTGGGTACACTTATGCCTAATTCTCTTCATAGCGTATTTCATGCGATCGCCAACGCCCAAAACGAGCAAGAACTTAAACTTGCCATCATGGAAACAGTTGGCGAACATTTTGGTGTGCAACGTTGGGGTATTCATCTGCTTGATGACCAATCCACAGCAAAGGATGGTATTCAAGATATCCCGGATGTATGTATAGAAAGCAACCCTATCGGACGTTATGTAGTCGAGCGTCATGCACCGACTCACGAACAATTAATATTATCCCCAACAAGCTGGAAACAACTTTGCCCGCGTCAAGACCACGAACATGTCATGACTGGTCCAATTATTTGTGATGGTCGTCTTATTGGAACCTTAAACCTTGCCCGTTTTAGCGGAAATCCTGCCTTTGATGCCAACGATTTAGCCGACCTTAGCGCCTTGTGCTTGCATTTGTCAGCAAAACTCGCAACTTTACGCACCAAATCAGTAACATTTAATTCTCAGTTAGCAAGTAGCCTGACACCACGAGAATTAGAAATTGCCGAATTAGTAGCGCAGGGTTTAACTAACGCGGAAATTGGGACAAAACTTTGGATTAGCCAAAATTCAGTTAAGCAAGCTTTGAAGCGGATGTTTCGCAAGCTGGAAGTGTCAGCGCGTGCGGAGATGGTGGCGAAATTACAAGATGTGCTGAATTGATATTCCTAAAATTATGCTTATACAGAGCATAATTCTAGGGATGGGAGGTAATTGCTAAAATTGTTATTACTTCTTGGTCTGGACCGTAGTACCAAAAAACCCTAAAAGCAGCAGGCGTTTTGTTCTCAACATAAGCCTCAAATACCTCCTCCCCATCGGAACCCGAAAGCGCATCATATTTGTGAGTTTGGAGACTGGGATGGCGCAGATTAGTTTCCATTAATGCCAGAGTTTTTATCACCTTGCGGTACTTTTTAGGCTCTGTTTGTTCAAGATTAGCTAAAGTATCTTTTGCTTGAGTGGAGAATTGGAGTCTAAATTGCATTAATCTTCGATGTCAACGTCTGCATATTCAGCAAAAGAACCTAAATCATGTACTTCTCCTTCCTCGGCTTGTTGAATCCCTCGCTGTACAGCAGCTAGTGCTTCTGGATTTTGCCATAACCACTGCTGTTGTTCATGAATGTCTATTGGGTCTAATAGAATTTGTCCAGCGTCATTGAGCATCACTCGGTAAACTTTTGTTTTAGCGTTTTCTCCTAGTATTATGCGACCTTGCGTGTCTGTAGAAACCGCCTCTTTAATGAGGCGGAAGTTTTCATTAGTGAGCATTGCGCTTTCCCGCTTTGAATATCTTTTTTAAACTATAGCAATACTCACAAATGGCGAATGCTTAACAAGCTTGCGATCGCCTGAGTCTGTGCCAAAGATGCTTGTATTAATTCCTCTCCAAATTTCTTTACTTGCTGCACTAAAACATCTCCAGCATTTTCTGGAGAGCCTGCGTTGAAAGGTGGCGCGGGATTATACTCTAAAAGCAGCTGAATCATCTTAGCGGTTTCCTCGCCGCACAGTGTCGCAGCAATTACCAATCCAAAGTCAATCCCAGCAGTAACCCCACCACCTGTAATGCGGTTACGATCAACTACTACTCTTTCTGTTCCCACCTCAACACCTAAAATCACCAATTGCTCACGAAATGCCCAATGACAAGCAGCGCGGTAGTCTTGAAGCAGTCCGGCAGCAGCTAAAATTAAAGAGCCAGTACAGACCGATGTGATATATTTGGCTGTTTGTCCTTGCTGCTGAAGAAATTTTAGTACCTCACCATCCCGCATCATTTCTACTTGTCCTGGTCCACCGGGTACGCACAAAACATCTAAAGGTGGACAATCATCAAAAGTCGTAGTAGGCAAAATTGTCATTCCCTCACTGCTTGTCACCGCGTCCAAAGTCTTCCACAACAGATGCACGCGAGTATTAGGCATAAAGGCAAACACTTGATGCGGTCCAGTTAAATCAAGCTGAGTCATGCCAGGGTACATTAACAAACCAATGTTGTATTCTGGGTTAGCCATATTCGTTATTTATCAATGCTTTTCGTAAAACTAGAGTAATATTGATGACTTCGCCTTGCCTAGTCCTCGAAAGAGTACATTGCTGAAGGAAAATGGCTGATTGAAATGCAAAGTTTATTTCAGGCGATCGCCCTTGCTGGTAATGAACGGGAACTAAGACACTGCTTTTTAATAATTTAAAAGTATTAAATATTACTCATGTCTAAGGAATTTACAGGTTGTTTTCCTGCCTGATGACAGAGAAAATTTTAATTTGAAAAAGTAAAAAGGGCTTACGCACGCACAATATTTTTTTGTAACATTTTTAGCTTGCCAACTACCACTTTATTTTGGTAAATTGACCAAATTGAAGCTAAAATCTTAGTTTTCAAATCTCAAGGCTAGCATTCAGGTGTTGCAGTCACTACTAAAGAAAAGTAAAAGCGAAGTTTGAGTTATCGGGTGATGTCACTTCAAACAGTGGAACATCCCAGCAATCAAAATCGCAGTTGTTCAGTTCCTTAGAAAATCGGATACATGAAACAAACGCAATTGTGGTCTGTTGTTGCTTTGTCAACAACTGTTTTGGGGCTACCGTCAGTTGGTCGTGCTGCAACAGCCAACGGAAATTCTACCACTCCGGACGAGACACCTGGTAATGATGCGGTGAATGTGAAAAAGCCGCAATCGATCAGGGAAAAACTTATTTCCCGTGATATGGTTACTCAAATTCATTCTCATAACTTAGCAGGTCGTCAGGCGACAACGCTGTATATCCGTAATATTCCGTTTCTTACGTTCGTGAGTCAAACGCATATCAGCAGCTCAGATGAAAGAGCGAGTGCGATCGCTGCTAGAATCAACCAATTAATCACAGACAAAGTTGATGCCAGTCAAATTACGGTCAGTTGGAAAGCCGCAAGCTATATCATCAAAGTCAATGGCGAAGAACTAGTCGAAATCGATGGCAACACAACACGTTTACCAGATACAACCAATAACCTGTCACAAGATGCGATGCAAGCCACCAATCGCTTACGGAGACTAATTGATGTTGCTCATGCCTTAAGCCAGATTGATAATATCGCACTTCCACCGCAGCAACCGATTAAACAGCCGCAGCAGGTGAAAAAGCCACCACAGCAAAATACTGGTGGGCAAGTGCAAGCCACCTCTAAAGGTATGGCTTCATATTACGGCTATGAAAGTGGTAATCGGACTGCAACTGGTGAGAGATTTAATCCCCAAGGATTCACCGCAGCTCATCGCAGCTTACCTTTTGGAACACGAGTTCGTGTCACCAACACTGGCAATGGTCGCTCTGTTGTGGTGCGAATTAATGACCGGGGTCCATTTATTCGCGGTCGAGTAATTGACGTTTCTCTGGGTGCGGCAAAAGAATTAGGAATGATTAGCAGTGGTGTTGCAGCAGTGAAAATAGAAATTTTGAATAATTAATCCTCACCGACACCTTAAAAGGTGCGGCTATACGTAGAAAGCCCACCTGCGTGGGCTAAAAGATTCTAGCCTGCAAAGGCAGAGAGAAGTTTGATCGGAGGAAACCTCCGATCAAAGCTTCTCTTCGAGACGCTTCGCCAACGGAGCTTTGCTCGTATAGCCACAGGCTTACAGCCTGTGTTCCTCACCAAATCCGCCCCCACCAGGGGTTTCGATTACAAAAACATCCCCTGGTTGCATTTCTACTGTTGCTGTGCTATCTAAATTCTCTTGAGTTCCATCCTGACGTTGTATCCAGTTGCGTCCTACTTGTGCGGCTTCTCCACCATTTAAGCCAAAAGGACGAACAAATCGATGTCCAGAAAGAATATTAGCTGTCATTGGTTCGAGAAACTTGATACGGCGAATCACCCCATTTCCGCCCGAATGTTTTCCTTTGCCGCCGCTATCAGGACGAAGACTAAAACTTTCTAAAAGTACAGGATAGCGGGTTTCTAAAACTTCTGGATCGGTGAGGCGGGAGTTAGTCATGTGAGTTTGGACACCATCAGTTCCATCAAAATCAATCCCTGCGCCTGAACCGCCGCAAATGGTTTCATAATATTGATAGCGATCGTTTCCAAAAGTAAAATTATTCATGGTTCCGGCAGATGCAGCCATGACACCCAAAGCACCATATAAAGCATCGACAATGGTTTGCGAAGTTTCGACATTACCCGCGACTACTGCTGCTGGATAAGTTGGGTTAAGCATACAGCCAGAAGGGATAATAATTTCTAAAGGGTTAAGACAGCCGGCATTGAGGGGAATATTATCATCAACCAGAGTCCGGAAAACATATAAAACTGCTGCTTGAGTTACAGCTTTAGGAGCGTTAAAGTTACTATTTAGTTGTTTTGATGTGCCTGTAAAATCAATTTTAGCAGTGCGATTTTTTCGAGCGATCGTCACTTTAATATGAATTTGCGCTCCGCTATCCATTTCATAAGTAAATGAGCCATCTTTTAAAACATCAATCGCTCGTCTAACTGCTTCCTCTGCATTCTCTTGCACAAATTTCATATAATTTTGGACTGTCTCAAGTCCGTATTGGGCAATTATTTTCCGCAGTTCTTGCACTCCCCTTTCATTAGCAGCAATTTGTGCTTTAAAATCAGCTATATTTTGCTCAGGGTTACGAGCAGGATAAATATGATTTGAGAGATGCTGCCGTACTAATGTTTCTTGAAAATTACCCTCTTCGACTAAGAGAAAATTATCAAATAAAATTCCTTCTTCTTCTACCGTGGTACTGTGGGGAGGCATTGAGCCGGGAGTAATTCCACCGATATCAGCTTGGTGTCCGCGAGAAGCAACGTAGAAAATGACTTGTTTTCCATCTTGGTGAAAAACAGGGGTAATTGCAGTAACATCAGGAAGATGGGTTCCTCCGTTATAGGGATTATTTGATAGATAGACATTTCCCGGTTTTAAAGTGTCGCCTTTATCGTTAATTAAACTGCGAACACTTTCACTCATTGAGCCTAAATGTACAGGAATATGGGGGGCATTAGCAACTAATAATCCCGAAGAGTCAAAAATAGCGCAAGAAAAATCTAGGCGTTCTTTGATATTTACCGATGCTGCTGTGTTTTGCAGAACAATCCCCATTTGTTCGGCGATAAATTGATAGAGGTTTTTGAAGATTTCTAAGCGAACTGGGTCGGGTTGAGATGTTGTATACATTTTTGGTTTTTATTAGTTGAGATGTGAATAATTAGACTAGTTGCATCAATAGACTTATTGCACTTATTTAGGGAAAGGGTATGAAAAAACATACATTTATAGAATGAGTCTTGAGGTCTAATATCTTTTATCTCACGTAGAAACGCAAAGGTGCAAACAAGAGTGTTCGTTGGGTTACTACAAGCTAAACCAACGTTTCTCCAGCACGACGACAATCATCCAGAAGTGCGTTTAGTTCCGCAATAACTTTCCAAGGATTTCGACCTTTCAGCACAGCAGGAATTGCCGCTTCATAGGGATTTTTTCCAGTTCGTTTAACTGCTGCGATCGCACCAGTGTTAGACATTCCCCGTCCACTGACTAACCAGGCACCTAAAACATGTCCTGTGCGTCCAACTCCACCAGAACAGTGAACCACTACTTTCTCACTTTGCTGATTTGCGACAGCTAAGAACGGCAAAATTTGCTGGATTAAAGTTTCTTTGTCGGCAAATTGAAAATCCTCAATCGGTGCCCAACAAACCCGATCCAATCCAAATGTCTGTCGGTAAACTCCAAGCAAATCTGAATAACGAGTTAGCTGAGTATGGGGAAGTAAACAACAAACGCGCTTAATGTCTTGACTCTGCATAAACTCAATCCACTGGTTGACTTTTTCACTACTGTATCCAGGTCTTGCAGAACCAAACACAATCGGCTCACTTTTCCAAGCCGCAGCAAATTTGTACATTCTGTTCTTGTGAAAATCGTTGAAAACCTAGAACTGACATTGATAATTATCCCGCAAATACAAATTAAAGGTGATGAATTAATCAATGTAAGCGCTTTATTTAAGCACTTCAGTGCTTACTACTGTGAAAGCGAAATGTGCAAAATTTCGCCTGTTGTAGAGAATCCAGCACGGGTGTAAATTCGCACTTCCTCTTCATGTGCCGCCATGAGAAACGCCACCGTAACACCCGCGTCGAAAGCTTCTCGCACCAGCCGGGTTGTTAAAGCTCCTGCTATCCCCCGTCGGCGAAAAGCAACACGCACACCGATACCAGCGACTTCTGTCGTCTGATTTCCCGGCACCGAACACACTCCAGCTCCCGCAGGTTCGCCTGTTGATGCTACACGAGCAAGTACGGCGATTGCGCCTGCTGCTAAACTATTGCGAAGACGTTGACCATCTTCAGCGCTTGGTGCAGACTCTCCGTAAGCCTCGTTTTGCACCGTAACTGTAGCAAGCATCTCAGCATCCGAAACTGGTACGATTAACTCGATATCTAGGGGGACGGGAAGGAATTGCTCTGAACCAGGAGTGCAAATCATAAGTGGCAAGCGTCCCTCAACGGTAAAACCAGCAGCAACTAATGCTTCTTCGACAGCAGGTGCGAGTGTTGCAACGTACTCCAAACGCGGTTTTCGTCCGCGACTTTCATAGGCAGCGATTAAGGCGTTTACGTCGATGAGTGACGGTGTAGCTGCGTCGTCGGGGATGGCATAGTTAAGAAAGGGATTGGCGCTATGGGGGTTGAAGGTAGCGAGGAACGGTCCGATTTGCTGCGTGTCACGTTGCTGGCTTGCCGCGAAGCGCAAATATGACTGAATGCGAGAGTCCATGAATGGATAGCCTTTTTATTGTGAAACTGTGTTGAGGTTAGTGTAGCGAACGTGAGTATTTTTAAGCGTTGAAGTGCTTACTACGAATAAACTAAAGACGTTCTAAAATTAAATGATTGCGTTCAGTTAGTCTTGCTTTCCATAATGGTTCAACTACAATCGTGCTAATTTTTTCGACAATAATTGCAGGTCCACTAATACTATCTTCAGGTTGTAAATCTTCTCGTCGATAAACGGGTGTATCATGCCATTTTTCAGCGCTAAACATTCTGACTGTTTCAACAGATGCGGGGATTTCATCTAAAGGACGTTTCCGAGTAATTAAGGGTTCTTCAGGAGTATCCATCTTCTGAATTAATTCTACTGAAATCGATTCAACAATTAAGGTTTTTTCTAATTGAATGAAACCATAGCGAGATTTATGTTCAATCTCAAATTCTTCTCGCATTACCGCTACATCCAAGGCAAAATTTACGCTCAAGGTAGAGTTAGTGCCCTCATATTTGAAATTAACTTTTCTAACTATTTCCTCTTCACTGCTTGCTTGGTTACCCTCCAGGCTAAAGCCTGGTGCTATACGAACAAAGCCTGCCTTTGCAGGCTTTGCCTGCGTAGTCTCACCATTTAGAGTGACGGGTTCCTGAACGTTATTTAATTCGCTTCTCGCCTGAATTTCTAAAGACTCCATTAAGTTCTGTAATTGCGGAATTAATGTTTGCGTTAAAGGCTGTTCTACTCCTGCTTCTCTAATCGCCCTAACATCAGCTAATCCCATTCCATAAGCAGAGAGAACTCCAGCATAAGGATGCAAAAATATCTTTTTCATCCCCAATGTATCGGCAATTAAACAAGCAACCTGTGCCCCCGCACCGCCAAAACAACAAAGGACATATTCAGTGACATCATAGCCCCTTTGTAAACTTATCTTTTTTATTGCATTCGCCATATTCTCGACAGCGATCGCTATAAATCCAGCGGCTACTTGTTCCGGGGTACGAGCATTTTTTGTAATAGCTTCAATTTCTTGAGTTAATTGTGTAAACTTATCAATAACAATATCTTTATCTAAAGGCAAATTACCATCTATTCCAAAAACAGAAGGAAAATATTGCGGGTGAATTTTGCCTAACATCACATTAGCATCTGTTACTGCCAAAGCTCCACCACGTCGGTAACAAGCAGGTCCAGGATTTGAACCAGCAGATTCAGGTCCCACACGAAAACTAGAACCGTCAAAAAATAGAATTGAACCACCACCAGCCGCAATTGTATTAATTGCTAATACGGGAACTCGCATTCTCGCTCCAGCAATTTCTGAATCTAGTTGTCGTTCATATTCTCCTTTATAGTGAGCAACATCTGTACTTGTTCCACCCATATCAAAAGTAATAACTGACTCAAAACCCGCTCTTTTGCTAGTTTGAACTGCGCCGACAATACCACCAGCAGGACCACTCAAAATACTATCTTTGCCTTGAAATTGTTGTGCATCGGTTAAGCCTCCATCAGATTTCATAAACATTAATCTTACTCCAGGTAACTGGCTGGATACAGAGTTAACATAGCGACGCAAAATAGGAGTTAAATAAGCATCTACGACTGTTGTATCTCCTCGGCTGACCAATTTCATTAAAGGACTAACTTGATGTGATACAGATATTTGCGTAAATCCGATTTCTTGCGCGAGTTGGGCAACTTGTTGTTCGTGTTTCGGATAGCGATCGCTATGCATAAAAACAATGGCACAACTGCGAATTCCTGTATTGTAAACTGCTTGTAAGTCGTTTTTTACTTGTTCTATATTTACAGGAGTTAATTCTTGACCATGAGCATCATATCGTTCATCAACCTCAATTACTTGTTCATAAAGCATCGTTGGTAAAATGATATGACGAGCAAAGATGTTAGGACGGTTTTGATAACCTATTCGTAAGGCATCTTTAAAACCTTTGGTAATGATAAGGGCTAGGCGATCGCCTTTTCTTTCTAATAGTGCATTTGTGGCAACTGTTGTGCCCATTTTTACCACTTCTATAGTTTCTGTGGGAATAGGTTCGTTACCTGAAAGACCGATGATATCCCGAATTCCTTGAATTGCTGCATCTTGATATTGTTCGGGATTTTCTGAAAGTAATTTATAAACTATCACCCATTGCTGGTTTGCTAGGAGAACGATTAGAAAGCGTTCAGGATGTGTTGATAGTCTGTCTGCGATCGCCTGATTATTAGTAACAGCTACAATATCTGTGAATGTACCACCGCGATCGGCAAAAACTTTTAACATTACTCTGTTTCCTCTGCGGGTATAAAAGTAGGATAACAATAGAATTTAGCGATAGTATCATTTAATTTTTATCTAATTTTGTTTCTTTCGTTTCGGAATTTACCGTTATTTATATGTAATCATTAAAGACAGTATTTATCCTGTGAAGCGGCTGTGAGCGGCGAATTGCCTACCAAATTACTAAAAATTTCAGTGCCAAATGGTATTTACATAAACTCCTCGCATGAACAGTAGAACTCCAGTCAACAAAATCCTGATTTTGGCAGCAAGTCCGAAAGACATGAACAGAGTGCGTCTAGAGGACGAGTTGCGTGACATCGAGGAAGTATTACAAAGAGCAAGAAAACGTGAGCAATTTGAAGTAAAGCTCAAGCTGGCAGTGCGCTACAGAGATATTCGCCAAGCTTTGCTAGATTTTGATCCACAGATTGTCCATTTTTCTGGACATGGAGAGGGAGAAGGTGGCTTGGTATTTGAGGATGGCACAGGAAAAGCAAAGTTAGTAGATGCAGAGGCACTAGCAGAACTGTTTGATCTGTTCAAACACGTAAAATGTGTAGTGCTCAATGCTTGTTATTCGGAGAATCAAGCGGAAGCGATCGTGCAACTGCAACATATAGATTATGTCATTGGCATGAGTCAGGCGATCGGCGATCGGGCTGCAATTGAATTTGCCGTTGGCTTTTACGATGGTTTGGGTGCCGGGAGAAGTTTTGAAGATGCCTATAAATTTGGTAAGAATGCTATCCACATAGCAAGTATTCCAGAGCATCTGACTCCTAAATTGCTGAGAAAAAAACAGTTTGAGACGGAAGGTGCAAATACAACCGCTTCAAATTCTGGCTTTAGTAACGACGACCTCAATTATGATCCCAAAAAAGAACTTTCTACGAAAGTTTTTTTGTCTTACTCTCCCAAAGATGAAAAACTGCGGATAGAACTAGAAAATTCTCTCAGTATTCTGGAGGGAGAAGGTGTTATAAGTATTTGGCATGACGGCAAAATAAGAGCTGGCAGAAATAGAAATCTTGAAATTAATAAAAACCTGAATTCAGCCCGTATAATTCTCCTACTTATAAGTCGGCATTTTATCGCCTCGCTGCACCGTAGCAATTTTGAGGTTAAGCAAGCAATAGAAAGACAAAGTGCCGGGGAAGCCCACGTTATTCCTGTACTCCTCAGTCCAGTTGCAGGTTGGCAAAGTATAAAGTTTAATGATTTCCAGCTTGGCAACCTCCAGTATTTACCTAGAAATGGTAAATTTGTAACTGACAGTAGGTTTTGGAAAAATCAGAATGAAGCATTCGTGAAGATTGCCGAAGAATTTGCAGAAGCAGTCGAGCAAATAGCTGCTGAATCACCTTGAATACGAATTTTGAAAGCCTTCCAATAAAAGCCGCGTAAATCGTAATTTATGTCTTTCTTGCTGACATCTACCAGAACTATCAAACTTTTTTTTGCCCACTCTAACTCCCGTGATGATCACAAACTGCGGGAAAAACTAGAATCGCACCTTAGTAGTTTGCAACCAGCAAGAGTGAGTATAAACTGGCATAAAAGTCAAACGCTAGCTGGAAGAGACTGGAAGCAAGAAAGTAACCGAGACCTGAATTCAGCTCAAGTGATTGTACTGCTGGTTAGTCCAGACTTTTTGGCAGCGGAAGATTGCAGGAACATTACGAAGCGGGCGATGGAACGGCACAATGCAGGAAAAGCCTGTATAATTCCTGTTAAACTCCGCCCAGTTGATAACTGGCAAGCTCAACCTTTCAAAGATTTACAAGTATTGAAGCAGAAAGCCCACCAGTAACAGCCTGAAAATCCAAAAAATTTTCAGGCTGTTACGTCCTTCAGGGGTGGGATGAATGCGAAGCACCTTTAGGTGCAGTCCCTTCGTTAGCGA
>JAESGY010000137.1_pt1 | contig 61187 bp, 56 predicted proteins | sample 9269841 | NCBI WGS metagenome assembly JAESGY01 (sample SAMN17022865, study PRJNA683097) | algae metagenome | isolation source: Spirirestis rafaelensis WJT71-NPBG6 and co-occurring heterotrophs from... | place: USA: Pinto Wells, Joshua Tree National Park, Colorado Desert, CA | collected 2006-08-15 | reverse complement strand
TCGGGGCCCTCATGCCTTCCATGATCGGCCCCAGGGGCGGGACTGCCGTCCTCAGTCCAGGTCTTCCAGCCCGAGCGCCCGGAGCCGCCCCCGTTCCTCGTCCCAGCCCGGGCGGTCCTTGACGTTCAGGAAGAGGTGGACACGCCGCTCCAGCAGCGCCTCCAGCTCGCGCCGCGCCGATTGGCCGATGGCCTTGATGCGCGCCCCGCCATCGCCGATCAGGATCGCCTTCTGGGTCGGCCGGGCGACATAGACCGTGCAGTCCACCCGCACGCTGCCATCCTTCCGCTGCTGCCAGTTCTCGGTCTCCACCGTCGCATGGTGCGGCACCTCCTCATGCGTCTGGCGCAGAATCTGCTCGCGCACGATCTCGGCCACCAGCATGCGGTTGGGCAGGTCGGAGAGCTCGTCCTCCGGGAAGAGATAGGGACCGGGCGGCATGTCTGCCGCCAGCTTGTCCAGCAGCCGGTCCAGGCCGCGCTGCTTCTCGGCGGAGATCATGAAGGTCTCCTCCACCGGCAGAAGCTGGTTCAGCTCGGCCGCCAGCGGCAGCAGCCTCGGCGGCTCCACCAGGTCCACCTTGTTCAGCGCCAGCCAGATCGGGCGGCCGGCCTTGGCCAGCTTCTCGGCAATGGCGCGGACGGCATCCGTCAGCCCGGCCCGGACATCGACGATGAGCAGGGTGCGGTCGGCATCCTGCGCGCCGCCCCAGGCAGCGGCGACCATGGCGCGGTCCAGCCGCCGGCGCGGCGCGAAGATGCCCGGCGTGTCCACCAGGATGATCTGTGCCCGCCCCTGGGCGCCCTGGTGCATCACCACGGCGCGGATGCGGAAGCGCGTGGTCTGCGGCTTCGGGGAGACGATCGTCACCTTGCTGCCGGCCAGCGCGTTCACCAGCGTCGATTTGCCGGCATTGGGCGCGCCCACCACCGCCACGAGGCCGCATCGGGTTTCCCCGGCCGCCTGCGGCGCCCCGGGCGTTTCCATCTCTTCGCTCATGCGCCCTTCAACCCTGCCAGCCAGGCCTCGGCCGCCGCCTGTTCCGCCGCCCGCTTCGTCGCGCCCACGCCCTCGGCCTCCCGTCCGGCCGCCGCCACCGTCACCCGGAAGACCGGGCTGTGCGCCGGCCCCTCCGAGGAGGTGAGGGTATAGGTCGGCAGGCCGAGCCCCCGCCCGAGGGTCCATTCCTGCAGCCGGCTCTTCGCCGGCAGGGGCGGCTTGCGGTGCTCCTCGAGCAGGCCGGCCCATTCGCGGCGGACGAAGGCGCGCGCCGCTTCCAGCCCGGCATCCAGGTAGATGGCGCCCAGCACTGCCTCCAGCGCATCGGACAGGATGTTCACCCAGGTCCGGAAACCCTGCTGCTGGTAGCGCGGCGGCATCTTCAGCGCGGCGACCAGGTCCAGCCGCTCCGCAATGCCGGCCAGCGCCTCGGCCGAGATCAGGGCGGAGTGGCGCTTGCCGATATCGCCCTCACGCTCGGTCGGGAAGCGCTCCACGAGCCATTCGGCGATCAGCAGGCCGAGCACCCGGTCGCCGACGAATTCCAGCCGCTCATTCGAGCTGAGCCGGCTGCCCTGGGTGGCGGAGGAATGGGTCAGCGCCTGGCGCAGCAGCTCCGGCCGTGTGAAGTCATGGCCGAGCTTCCCGGCAAATTCCGCGAACGCTGCATCCTCGTTCATGCCCGCACGCTCATCGGACGGCGGAAAAGAGCCGGCCCCAGCGGATCGCCATCGGCCATGCCCAGATCTCCCACCAGGAGGCACGGTTGCCGTCGATCGAGAAGAAGATGAACTCCGCCCGGCCGACCAGGTTCTCCACGGGAATGAACCCCAGCGCGTTCTGCACCCGGCTGTCCAGGCTGTTGTCCCGGTTGTCGCCCATGGCGAAGACATGGCCCTCCGGCACCCGGAACTCCTGGGTATTGTCCAGCGGCATGTCATCCGACTGCTCGACGATGGCATGCGCCTGGCCGCCCGGCAGGGTCTCCCGGAACTGGCGGACGGAGATGCGGCTGTCGCGGTCCTCGGCGATCAGGGGCCCCATGGGCTCGCGCCGTACCGCCTGGCCATTCACATGCAGCACGCCGCCGCGGACCTGGATGCGGTCCCCGGGCAGGCCGATGATGCGCTTGATGTAGTCCTGGCTGGGGTCGCGCGGCAGCTTGAAGACGGCGACATCGCCGCGCTCCGGCATCGAGCCCAGGATCCGGCCGGAGAAGAGGTTCGGCCCGAAGGGCATGGAATAGCGCGAATAGCCATAGGAGAATTTCGAGACAAAGAGATAGTCGCCCACCAGCAGCGTCGGGATCATGGAGCCCGAGGGGATGTTGAAGGGCTCGAAGGCGATGGTGCGGATGCCGATGGCGATGAGGCCGGCATAGAGGATGGTCTTGACGCTCTCCAGCCAGCCGCCGGACTTCTTCTTCGCCATGGATGTGCTCAAGGAAAACCACCGCTGGGTTGGGCGCCCGCGGATCGGTCCCCGGGCGGGGTAGGCGCTGAGGCGGAGGCACGCCGGTCACACGGTGCGCCCCCGCCACAGGGGGTCATGGGCAAAGCGGATTCGCGCCTCCGGACGTTCCCGTCCTCCGGCGATCCGCTCCGGGCGGCGGCGATGAAGCCTGCCGGGGGGTAGGGTGTCAAGGAATGGACCGTTTCGGCCCATCCCCACGCATCAGGGCATGAAGCTGCCGCCGCCGACATCGATGGTGGCGCCGGTCAGGTAGCCGGCGGCGTCGGAGGCAAGGAAGGCCGCCACCTCCGCCACATCCGCCGGCGTGCCGATCCGGCCCATGGGCACCTGCGCGATGAAGGCGGCATTCGCCGCATCCGTCGTGCCGCGGGCCATCGGCGTGTCGATCCGGCCGGGAGCGATGCTGTTCACCGTGATGCCGTCCGGGCCGCATTCCACCGCGAGGCTGCGGGCGAAGCCCATCAGCCCGGTCTTGGCGGCGGCGTAATGGGCGCCGGCGATCTGGCTCTTCGCCCGGGCGGCCTGGCTGGTGAGCATGATGATCCGCCCCCAGCGCCGGGCCCTGAGCGGCGGCAGGCAGGCCTGGGAGACGAGGAAGGCGCCGGTCAGGTTCACCGCCAGCACGCGGCGCCATTCCTCGGCCGGCATGTCGCGGATCTTCCGGGCCCGGCCATCCGGCCCTTTCGGCGAAATGCCGGCATTGTTCACCAGGATGCCAAGGCGCGGCCAGTCCTCGCCGAGCGCGATCGGCAGGGCGGCGACGGCCGCCTCATCCGCCACGTCGAGGCGGATGGCGCGGGCCGCATGGCCCTTGGCCCTGAGGTCGGCGGCGGTCGCCTCCACCTCCTCGATCACATCGGCCAGCACCACGGGGTGGCCGGTTTCGGCGAGCTTGGCGGCAATGCCGGCGCCAATGCCACGGGCGGCACCGGTGACGAGGGCGACGCGGTCCTGCGGAGAGGTCATGGGGTCGTTCCTCCTCCCTCCCCCGCTTCAAGGGGAGAGTCAGGCTGGGGTGCAGGGCGGAGCGAGGGCCGGATGCGGGGATACATCACCCGCTCCGGCCTTCCCGCGGGTCCGGGCGCTACCGCGGATTGCGCTTACGACTGAACTCCAATCCTCTGTAGCGCCTTGTTTTGCAAGCAGGCTCACGCGTCCGGCCGTGCCCGGCCTCCCGCGATCCGCTCCAGGCAAACCTCTCGAGGTTTGCGCTTCCCGGAAGACCTGAGCAGGCTTTCTCGCCAATGGCCTGGCCCACACCATGTGGAGGCCAGGCCACCGAAGCCTGCTCAGGGCGTCAGGATCACCTTGCTGGCGGCGCGCTGGCGGGCCAGTTCGAAACCCTCCAGCCCGCGCTCCAGCGGCATCCGGTGGGTGATCATCGGCCGGAACGCCTCCGGATCGCGGCCGAGATGCGCCAGCACGCGGTCCCAGGTCCGGCGCTCGGCGCCATGGCTGGCGCGGAGCTGGTGGCGCATGCGGACGAAGTCGGTCAGCGGCAGGGTCAGCGGCGCGGCATGGATGCCGGCCGCGACGATGACGCCGCCCTTCTTCAGGACCGCCATGCCCTCGTTCAGGCTCTGCGGCACGCCCGTCGCCTCCAGCACCACATCCACCGCCCGGCCGCCGGTCAGCGCCAGCACCTGATCCGTCAGCGGCCCCTCCGCGACATCGGCCAGGTCGGTGAAGCCGAGCGCCCGCAGCACCTCGAAGCGCGGAGCATCGGCGCGGCCGGCGATGATGACGCGCGCCGCGCCGGCGAGCCGGGCGAAGAGGGCGATCGCCTGGCCGATCGTCCCAGGGCCAAGCACCAGCACGGTGTCGCCGAGGCCAACCTCCCCGGTCAGCACCGCCTCCATGCCCACGCCGAGCGGCTCGGTCAGTGCCGCGACCTCGGCATCGAGGTGCTGCGGCAGGGCGACGCAGCAGCGGGAGGGGATTCGCACCTCCCGCTGGAAGCCGCCGTCGCGGGTCAGGCCGATCCCTTCCCGCTGCAGGCAGTTGCGCGTGTCGCCGGCGCGGCAATTGGCGCAGAAGCCGCAGAAGACGAAGGGGATGGCGGCGACGCGGTCGCCCTCGGCGAAGCCGGAGCCGGTGCCGTTGCGGATGATGGTGCCGGCGAATTCATGGCCCATGGTGAGCGGCAGGTGCGGGACCATGAATTCATAGCCCGCGGTCCACTCATAGGCATGGACGTCGGAGCCGCAGATGCCGACGGCATCCACCCGCAGCACCACCTCGGCGGGTCCCGGCGGCGGCGGGTCCGGGATGTCCTGGAATTCCAGGCCGAAAGCGGCGGCGGTCTTGCGCAGGGCCAGCATCAGAAGGGCTCCGGATAGTGGCCGGCATAGAAGGAGATGGGCGGCTTGGCGTCCGGGTCGGTCAGCATGTCGATCAGCACCGGCTTCTTCGCGTTCAGCGCCGCGGCCAGGGCGCCGCGGATCTCGCCGCTGCGCTCCACCCGCACGCCTTCCACGCCGCAGGCGCGGGCGATGGCGGCGTGATCGACGGCGTTGAAGAAGACCGCCTTGGTGTGCTCGCCGAATTTCACCTCCTCGGCATGCTTCTGGTAGCCGAGGATGCCGTTGTTCAGCACCAGCGTGACGATCGGCAATTCCAGGCGCCGGAGTGTCTCCAGCTCCGCCCAGCTATGGCCGAAGCCGCCATCGCCGCAGAGGCAGACCACGCGGGCGCCGCTGCCGGCTTCCTCCGCCGCGATCTGCGCCCCGATCGCCATGGGCAGGCCCCAGCCGAGGCCGGCGATGCCGCGCGGGGTCAGGAAGCGCTGCCCGGGCCGCTTCGCGGTCAGGTAGTTGGCGATCCAGATGGAGGAATAGGAGGCATCCGCCACCACGATGTCCTCCGGCCGCAGCAGCGCGTCCAGTTCGGCCATCAGCCGCTCCGGCCGCGGCAGCGGCGCGTCGCGGCTGGTGATGCCGGCGATGGTGCGGCGCCAGGCGGCGATGCCCTCGGCGATCTCGGCCTCGATCGCGGGGCGGGCGGCGGCGTGGGCCGAGAGGTCGCGCTGCGTCAGCGCCTCGGTCAGCGCGGCGAGGGTGAGCTTGGCGTCGCCGACCAGCCGCATCGCCTCGTAGTTCCGGCCGACCTCCATCGGGTCCATGTCGAGATGGATGAAGCGGGTGCCGGGCTGGAAGAGCTTCCAGCTGTCCGTGCCGTTCTGGTTGGTGCGGTTGCCGACCAGCAGCACCGGATCGGCACGGTCCACCATCGGCCGCAGCGCCTGGGTCCGGCTGCCCTGCCCCATGACATAGCCGATGACGCCGAGGGTCAGCGGATGCGTCTCATCCACCGCGCCCTTGCCCATGACGGTGGTGCCGACGGGGAGATGCGCCGCCTCCTGCAGCGCGGCGAGTTCCGGCGCGGCGCCGGAGAGGTGGATGCCGCCGCCCGCGACCACCAGCGGGTGCCTGGCGGCGGCCAAGGCATCGGCTGCGGCGACGATGGCGGCCGGGTCGGCCAGCATCCGGTCGAGCGGCACCTGGCCGAGCGAGAGGGCGCGCGGCCGGAGCAGGGAGGAGAGCGGCGCCGCGGGATCGGTCAGCAGGTCGGCCGGCACCAGCAGCACCGCCGGGCCGGGCCGGCCGGAGGTGGCGGCGGTGAAGGCCATGTCCACATAGTCGTCCAGCCGATCGGCGCGCTCGATCCGCCGGACCCACTTCGCGACCGGGGCGAACATGCCGAGATGGTCCATCTCCTGGAAGGCATTGCGGTCGGTCGCGTCCCGCGTGACCTCCTGCACCAGGGCGACGATGGGGATGCTGGCCTTCAGCGCCTCCGCCAGCGGCGGGACCAGCAGGGTCGCGGCCGGGCCGTTCTGGGCGGTGACCACGCCGACCTTGCGGGAGATGCGGGCGTAGCCATCCGCCATGGTCCCGCCGGCATTCTCCTGCCGGTAGACCTTCTGGTCGATGCCGACATGCGGGCTGGCCAGGTGGAAGGCGCTCGGCAGGCTCTGGCCGAAGGTCAGCGTCACGCCATGGCGGCGGAAGGCCTCGGCGAGGCGAAGGGCGACGGTGGCATTGGTGCTCTGTCCGGCATGATCCGGCATGGCGTTTCCTCCTGGGTTGGCGCCAGCCTAGCATCCAGGACGCAGCGGGGAAGCCGAGGCGGCCGGGTTGACGGGCATGGTGGATCGCCCAGGGTGGCGGCGCCCCCGTCGGAGCGAGACATGCCGGAGCCTGACAAGCAGCCTCGCCGCCGCCCGGACCTGGTCGGGCTCCTCGGCCTCGCCATCATCCTTGCCGTGCTGCTGGCGGGCTATGTTCTCTTCCCCTGGCTGTTGCGGGCGATGAGCTACCAGGACTGCATCGCCTCGGGCCGCATCACCGGCTGCTGACGGGCGCCAACCAGGGGCGGCCGCGCAGAAAAATGGCGGCCGGGCTTTGACAGGCCCGCCATTCGCCTGTACACGCCGCCGCCCTGACGCAAGCGGGTGTAGCTCAGTTGGTTAGAGCGCCGGCCTGTCACGCCGGAGGTCGCGGGTTCGAGCCCCGTCACTCGCGCCATGCGTCGGTTGTACCTGGAGTGTCCATGACCGGGCGCCCGAAGCCCGATATGGGGCACCTCAGCCCCATCAGCACAGCCCCCTACCGCGCATCATGGAAGATGATCCCCAGGGTGAACCGCTCACCCGTGCGGATGCGGCTGACGCCGTGGCGGAGCATGACGCGATAGGTGCCACGCGTGCCCTGAACCGGGCGGTGGTGGACGGCGAAGGCCACCCCTTCCCCCTGGCGGAGCGGCACCACCTCGGCACGGGACTGCATGCGGGGGCGCTGCTCGGTCAGGACGAATTCGCCACCCTCGAAGTCGCGGCCGGGCTCGGAGAGCAGGATAGCGACCTGCAGGGGGAAGACCGCCTCGCCATAGAGGTCCTGGTGCAGGCAGTTGTAGTCGCCGGGACCGTAGCGCAGCAGCAGCGGCGTCGGGCGGGTCTGGCCGGCGGCGTGGCATTCGGCGGTGAAGGCCGCGAGCTCGGCGGGAAAGCGGCGCGGGGTGCCAAGGGCCTCGTTCCAGGCATTGGCGACGGAGACGAGGCGCGGGTAGAGCGCGGCGCGCAGCCCGGCGACCAGCGGCGGCAGCGGCTGGGCGAAGTATTTGTACTCGCCGCGGCCGAAGCCGTGCCGGGCCATGACGATGCGGCTGCGGAAGCCGGTCTCGCCCGGGTAGAGGGCCGCGAGTTCCGCACATTCCTCGGGGGTCAGCAGCGGGCCGGTCGTGGCGGCGCCATGGGCGTTGAGTTCCCCGGCGATGCGCGGCCAGTCCAGGGCGGTGATGCGGCATTCGATCGTCATGCCGCGATCCTATGGCATGTACCGCCCGGTGCGCCCTCCCGCCCGTTGCGCCGGTCCGGACTTGAGGCCGGGTCCAAGGGTCGCCTGACCCCTGGTTGGGGGGTTCAAGGGGGGACGGCGTCCCCCCTTGAGCTCACGCAACCATGGCCGGGCGCTTCGCGCGCCAGCCATGCGCCACCTCATAGGCATGGCCGGTGCGGAACAGCATGGGTTCGGAAAAGGGCTTGCCCACAAGCTGCATCGCCACCGGCAGCCCGCCCTCCCCGAAGCCGCTGCAGACCGTCAGGCCCGGCCAGCCCGTGACGTTGAAGGGGATGGTGAAATTGGGCTTCTCCAGGAAGGCCCATTTCGGCACGGCGTCGATCCGCGCCGCCTCGCCCGGCTGCGCCGCGGTCAGCAGGATGTCCAGATCGGTGGTGGCGGCGAAGGTCGCCGCGATCAGCTCCCGCCGCTTCTTCTGCGCCGTCAGGTAGTCGCCGGCCGAGAGCAGCCCGCCCAGCGCCAGGCGGTCCCGCATCAGCTCGCCATACAGGTTGGGGTCGCGGCGCATCCACTGCTCATGCACCGACCAGGCCTCGGAGAGCAGGATCAGCCAGCCGCAGGCGTTGTAGTCCGCGAGGCTGGGCAGGGTGACGTCGCGGACCTCCGCCCCTTCCTTCCGGAAGAACTCGGCGGCGGCGTTGATGCCGGCGAGGGTCGCAGGGCTGACCGGGTTGTCCTGCTCATGGAAATGGCGGATGACGCCGATGCGCAGGCCCCTCACGCCCTGGCCGAGTTCCGCTCGGAACTCCGGCACCGGGCGGTCGGCGCTGGCCGGGTCGGCGGCATCGTGCCCCGCCATGGCCTGCAGCAGGATGGCGCAATCCTCCACCGTCCAGGCCATCGGGCCGGTATGGTCGAGGCTCTGCGCCAGCGGCAGCACCCCGGCGCGGGAGCAGAGGCCATAGGTCGGCTTGATGCCGGCGATGCCGCAGAGCGCCGCCGGGCCGCGGATGGAGCCGCCGGTATCCGACCCGGTGCCGCCGAGGATCATGCCCGAGGCGACCGCGGCGCCGGTGCCGGAAGAGGAACCGGCGGTGAAGTGATCGGGGTTCCAGGGATTGCGCGCCGGCGGCCAGGGCAGGTCGAAGCTCGGGCCGCCGAAGGCGAATTCATGCGTCGCCAGCTTGCCCAGCATGACGACACCCGCCTCGGCCAGCTTGCGGACGGTGGTCGCGTCCTCCTTCGGGACATGGCCCTGCAATACGCGGGAATGGCCGGTCGTCGGGATGCCCGCGGTGCAGTAGATATCCTTGTGCGCAAAGGGGATGCCGTCCAGCGGGCCGCGCGGCCCCGCCTTCATGATGCGCGCCTCCGCCGCCCTGGCCTGGGCCCGGGCGCCCTCGGCCTCCAGCCGGATGAAGGCATTCAGCGTGCCGTCCAACTTTTCGGTGCGGGCGAGGCAGGCCTCGGTCAGCTCGACCGGGGAGAGCTGCTTCGCGGCGATCTGCGCCGCGGCCTCGGCGATGGTCGGGATCGCACTCACCGGTTCGCCTCCGCCGAGAAGGTGATGGAGGGCTCGGCCTCGGGCGCGGGCGCGGGGCTGCGGACCAGCCGCTGCCAGCCCTCGACGCCGCCCCAGACGGCGTAGATGCCGGCCTTCTGCTCCGGCGTCAGCGGGATCGCGGCACGCGCGACCAGCACGTCGAATGCCTCTGCGTCCATTGGGGCCTCCGTGGTCTCGGGCGGCATCGGCAACTCCCCTCGTGATGAAAGGCCGGGAGTATGCGGTGATTCGCCATGGCGGGAAGCGCCGTCGGGCCGCCCGCGAGGCGATCTGTGAGGCTTTGGTACAAGGCGCTGCACGCCTGGTGGGCAGCACAGGGCGCCGCTGCCGGAGGGCTCGGCAGATTGTGGGCAGCCGGCCGGGTTGCACGCCCTGCAGGGCCAGGGCTAGGCTCCCCATGGAAACGGAAGCGGACCGGCATACCGGCCGCGCAAGGCGACCGGGCGCGCATGGCCTGGCGCGGGAGGATCAGGTCCATGAAACTGGGCGAAGCCATCGCCGAAATCATGAAGCGCGAGGGGATCGAGATCCTCACGGGCTATCCGGTGAACCACCTCATCGAACATGCCGCCGCCGCCGATATCCGCCCGGTCATGGTGCGGCAGGAGCGGATCGGGCTGCACATGGCGGATGCCATCTCCCGCGTCACCAGCGGGCGCAAGATCGGCGCCTTCTGCATGCAGCACGGGCCGGGCAGCGAGAACGCCTATGGCGGCGTCGCCCAGGCCTATGGCGAGAGCGTGCCGGTGCTGGTCATGCCCATGGGCTATCCGCGCCGGATCGCGCATATCGATCCGAATTTCAACTCCACCATCGCCATGCGCGGCATCACCAAGAGCGCCGAGCCGATCAACCTGGCCGCCGAGGTGCCGAACATCCTGCGCCGTGCCTTCACCAGGCTGCGCAACGGCCGCGGCGGGCCCGTGCTGGTCGAGATCCCGACCGATATGTGGAACGAGGAGGTGCCGGAGCCACTGGACTATGTGCCGGTGATGGCGACGCGCTACGGCCCCGACCCCTCCGACGTGAAGCGCGCGGCGCGGATGCTGGCGGAGGCGAAGCGGCCGGTGATCTATGCCGGCACCGGCATCCACTGGGCGGAGGCCTGGCCGCAGCTGAAGGCGCTGGCCGAGCTTCTGGCGGCGCCGGTCACCACCAGCCTGGGCGGCAAGTCCTCCTTCAACGAGGACCATCCGCTCTCGCTTGGCTCCGGCGGCCTCGCCATCCCGAAGCCGGTACGGCATTTCCTGGACAAGGCCGATGTCATCTTCGGGATCGGCTGCAGCTTCACCGAGACCAATTTCGGCGTGAAGATGCCGAAAGGGCCGAAGATCATCCACGGCACGCTGGACCCCATGCACCTGAACAAGGATGTGCGGGCGGAGATCGGGCTGATCGGCGATGCCGCGCTGACGCTGGACGCCTTGCTGGCGGAGCTGGCGAGCCTCGTCCCCTCCCCGCGCGATCCGGCGCCGGTCGCGGCCGAGATCCAGCAGGTGCGGGAGCCCTGGCTGGCGGAGTGGATGCCGAAGCTGACCAGCAAGGACACGCCGCTCAACCCCTATCGCGTGCTCTGGGACCTGCAGCACACGGTGGACCGCGACAACACCATCATCACCCACGACGCCGGCAGCCCGCGCGACCAGCTCTCGCCCTTCTGGAAGGCGACGACCCCCTTGTCCTATCTTGGCTGGGGCAAGACGACCCAGCTGGGCTATGGTCTGGGGCTGGCGATGGGCGCCAAGCTCGCGGCGCCGGAGAAGCTCTGCATCAATGTCTGGGGCGACGCCGCCATTGGCTTCACCGGCATGGATTTCGAGACGGCGGTGCGCGAACGCATCCCGATCATGTCCGTGCTGCTGAACAATTTCTCCATGGCGATCGAGCTGAAGGTCATGCCGATCAGCACGGAGAAGTATCGCAGCACCGACATCTCGGGCGACTATGCCGCCATGGCCCGGGCCTTCGGCGGCTATGGCGAGAGGGTGACCGACCCTTCGGAGATCGTGCCGGCGATCCGGCGCGGCATCGAGAAGACGCAGCAGGGCATCCCCGTGCTGCTGGAGTTCATCACCTCCAAGGAAACCGCCGTCTCCCGGCTCGGCTGAGGGCGCGGCGGACACCATATGGAGTTCAACGGGCGGCCCGTGGGGCACGCCCGATCGGGGGGCGCATAATGGCGACGGTTGCGATCCGGAATGTCCGCAAGGCCTTCGGCCCGGTCGAGGTGCTGCACGGCGTCAGCGTCGACATCGCCGATGGCGAGTTCGTGGTGCTGGTCGGGCCTTCCGGCTGCGGCAAGTCCACGCTGCTGCGGATGCTGGCCGGCCTCGAGAACATCACCTCCGGCGAGATCGCGATCAGCGGGCGGGTGGTGAACAACGTGCCGCCGAAGAACCGGGACATCGCCATGGTGTTCCAGAACTACGCGCTCTACCCGCACATGACAGTGCGGCAGAACATGGCCTTCTCCATGAAGCTGGCCAAGGCGCCGAAGGAGGCGATGGAGGCCGAGGTGCGGCGCGCTGCCGGCATCCTGGGGCTGGAGCCCTTCCTGGATCGCTACCCGCGCCAGCTCTCGGGCGGCCAGCGCCAGCGCGTGGCCATGGGGCGCGCCATCGTCCGCCACCCCCAGGTTTTCCTCTTCGACGAGCCGCTCTCCAACCTCGACGCCAAGCTGCGCGTGCAGATGCGCGCCGAGATCAAGGAGCTGCACCAACGGCTGAGGGTGACGACGGTCTATGTCACCCATGACCAGATTGAGGCCATGACCATGGCCGACAAGATCGTCGTCATGAATGGCGGCAATGTGGAACAGGCGGGCCCCCCGCTCGAGCTCTATGACCGCCCGGCCAATCTCTTCGTCGCCGGTTTCATCGGCAGCCCGGCGATGAATCTGCTGCCCGGCCGGCCGGCCAATGGCGGATTCGAGGCGGAGGGCGGTGGCGTGCTGCCCTTGCCCGCCACCGCGAACGGCAAGGCCGGCGTCTACGGCATCCGGCCGGAGCATATCCGGCTCGACCCGAACGGGCTGCAGGCCAAGGTGCAGTTGGTCGAGCCGACTGGCTCCGAGACACAGGTGCTGATGCGGCTGGGCGACACGCCGCTGACCGGTGCATTCCGCGAGCGGATCACGGCCGGACCGGGCGAGACAATCGGCATCTCGCCCGACATGGCGCTGGTGCACCTGTTTGACAGGGGCACCGGCCAGCGCATCAGCGCCTGAGGAACAGGCGGACCAACAGGGGAGGAACCAGGCGGAATGCACATCATCACGAGACGCGACGCGCTGAAGCTCGGCGCCGCCACCATGGCCACGGCGGCCCTGGCGCAGCAGGCCGCGGCGCAGATCCCGGCGGCGGATGCCTCCCTGCGCCTGGCGATCGAGAGCGGCGCCCAGCTCCGCATCCTGCGCCCGGCGCGCTTCGTGGAGCCGGATGAGGTGCTGTTCCGGGAGAACACCGCCAAATTCGCGCAACAGACCGGCGTGCAGGTGCGCGTCGATTTCGTGGGCTGGGAGGACATCCGCGCCCAGACCGCCGTCACCGCCAATACCGGCAGCGGCCCGGATGTGGTGCTCGGCTGGGCCGAGGACCCGCACATCTTCGTCGACAAGGTGGTCGAGCTGACCGACGTCGCCGAGTACCTCGGCAAGCGCTATGGCGGCTGGAAATTCCTCGGCGAGAAATTCGGCAAGAAGCACAACACCAACAACTGGATCGGCATTCCCTTCGGCGGCACCTCGGGCCCTGTGGTCTATCGCGAGAGCGCGGTGAAGGAGGCCGGCTACAGCACGATCCCGAACGAGCACGACAAATTCCTCGACCTCTGCCGCACGCTGAGGGCGGCGAACAAGCCGGCCGGCTTCACCCTGGGCAACGCGGTCGGGGACGGCAACGGCTATGCCAACTGGCTGGTCTGGTCGCATGGCGGCTTCCTCGTGGATGAGGAGGGCAAGGTCGCCATAAACAGCAAGCAGACCGTCGAGGCGCTGAAATACGCGGCGGAGCTGCAGAAGACCTTCCCGCCGGGCACGCTCTCCTGGGGCGACGTCTCGAACAACCGGGCCTATGCGGCAAATGAGTGCTTCCTGACGCAGAACGGCGTCTCGCTCTACTTCGCGCTGAAGAACGACCCGGCGACCGCGGCGATCGCCGCCGATACCGGCCATGCACCGATGCCGGCGGGCGTCATCGGCTCCGCACCGCAATCGGCGCTGACCATCAACGCCATGGTGTTCAAGCACACCCGCTTCCCGAACGCCGCCAAGGCCTATCTCGCCTTCATGATGGAGCGGGAGCAGTACGATCCATGGCTGCAGAAATGCCTCGGCTATTGGGCGCATCCGCTGAATGCCTATGACAAGAGCCCGGTCTGGGACTCCGATCCCAAGCTGAAGGTCTTCCAGGACAGCATGAACAACCGCTTCTGGAATGGCTGGAAGGGCCCGATCAACCAGGCGGCAGCGGCCGCCACGGCGGAATACGTCATGGTGCAGATGTGTGCCGCCGTCGCCTCGGGCCAGCAGACCGCGGAAGCCGCGGCGCGTGAGGCGGAGCGTCGCGCGCGACGTTACTACCGGGGCACCTGAAGGAGGCGAGGCGCCGCCGGTCGGACCGGCGGCGCCCTTGAAGCGTTGGCGAGCAGAGTCGCGCCTTCGGGTGACCTGCTCCGTAATGGGAGGAAGGCTGCCATGTCCGTGACGGCAACCGCGGCCTGGAAGAATACGCGGCAGGAACCGGGATGGCTGGTCCGGCTGTTCGATAACAGGTCGTTCCTGGTCTTCATCTGCATGCTGCCCGCCGTTGGGCTGCTGACGGTCTTCCTCACCTACCCGCTCGGCCTCGGCATCTGGCTGGCCTTCACCGACACCATGATCGGTCGAGGCGGGTCCTGGGTGGGGCTCGAGAATTTCGAGTACCTGGCCGAGGACCCGGTCTTCTGGAGCTCGATCTTCTATAGCGTCTTCTACACGGCCATCGCGACGATCGGGAAATTCGCGCTCGGCCTCTGGCTCGCGCTGCTGCTGAACCAGCACCTGCCCTTCAAGAGCCTGCTGCGCGCCATCGTGCTGCTGCCCTGGATCACGCCGACGGTTCTCTCGGCCATCGCCTTCTGGTGGATCTACGATCCGCAGTTCAGCATTGTCTCCTACATCATCGTCGACGTGCTGCATCTGCGCGACAACTACATCGACTTCCTTGGCTCCGCCTGGCCGGCCCGCTGGTCGCTGATCGCGGCCAATATCTGGCGCGGCATCCCCTTCGTCGCCATCTGCCTGCTGGCCGGGCTGCAGACCATCTCGCCCAGCCTGTACGAGGCCGCGCTGCTGGACGGCGCGACACCCTGGCAGCGCTTCACCCAGATCACGGTGCCGCTGCTCATGCCGATCCTGGCGATCGTCATGACCTTCTCCATCATCTTCACCTTCACCGACTTCCAGCTGGTCTATGCCATCACCCGCGGCGGGCCGGTGAACTCCACCCATCTCATGGCGACGCTGGCCTTCCAGCGCGGCATCCCTGGCGGCCAGCTGGCGGAAGGCGCGGCGATCGCCGTCTCCATGATCCCGTTCCTCGTCTTCGCCACGCTCTTCACCTATTTCGGCATGGCGCGGCGCAAGTGGCAGCAGGGGGAAGGCAATGACTGAGGCGACCGCGACCGCCGGCGGGCCGGAGGCGCGCGCCTCCCTCGCCCCGGAGCTGATGACCTGGGACAGCAAGGCGCGGCGCGTGGTGACGCTCTATGTCCCGCTCGCCTGCTTCGTCATCATCCTGCTCTTCCCGTTCTATTGGATGGCCGTCACGGCCTTCAAGCCGAACGCGGAGCTCTACGACTACAAGACCTACAACCCGTTCTGGATCAGCAGCCCGACGCTGGACCACATCTGGCACCTGCTGTTCAACACCAGCTACCCGCAGTGGCTCTGGACCACCATGCTGGTGGCCATCGCCTCCACCTTCCTCTCGCTCTTTGCCAGTGTGCTGGCCGCCTATGCCATCCAGCGGCTGCGCTTCAGGGGCAGCCAGTATGTGGGCTTGGCGATCTACCTGGCCTATCTTGTGCCGCCCAGCATCCTGTTCATCCCGCTGGCGACCATGGTCTTCCAGCTCGGGCTGTTCGACACGCCCTTCGCGCTGATCCTGACGTACCCGACTTTCCTGGTGCCCTTCTGCACCTGGCTGCTGATCGGCTACTTCAAGTCGATCCCCTATGAGCTGGAGGAATGCGCGCTGATCGACGGCGCGACGCGTCTGCAGATCCTGACGCAGATCACCCTGCCGCTGGCCGTGCCGGGGCTGATCTCGGCCGGGATCTTCAGCTTCACCCTTTCCTGGAACGAGTTCATCTACGCCCTCGCCTTCATCCAGAGCAGCGAGAGCAAGACGGTGCCGGTCGCCATCCTGACCGAGCTGGTCTCGGGCGATGTGTACCAATGGGGGGCGCTGATGGCGGGCAGCCTGCTGGGGAGCCTGCCGGTCGCGATCTTCTACTCCTTCTTCGTGGACTACTACGTCTCCTCCCTGACCGGCGCGGTGAAGGAATAGCCACTGCGGCCTTGTGCCGTGGGACCGCCCACGGCACACTCCAAGTCATTGGAATTACTGATTTATCTCCACACGGCTTATCAACTAAAGAGCTGTGCAGATGTCCTGGTTGTCCGATGACGGAGGAGGAGACGAGCATGCAGGGTTTTGGGCGCCGAAGCGTCACGGGGCTGATGGCCGCCATGGCCATCGCGGGTACGGCATGGGGGGCGGGCGACCTGTCCCGCCAGGCCCCGATCAAAGTGGTGGTGGATCTCGGCACGGCGGAGACGCCGCTGGCCTTCTCCCCCGCGAAGCTGCGATTCGAGACCGGCAAGCTCTACAAGCTGGTACTGCGCAACCGCAGCACCGAGCCGCATTACTTCACCTCGGACAATTTCGCGGCCAGCGTCTGGACCCGCAAGGTGCAACTGACGCAACGCGGCGCGGATGGGCGAGAGGCTGTGCTGGCCGAGATCAAGGGCGGCATCCGTGAGATCGAGGTCTATCCCGGCCACAGCGCCGAATGGTGGCTCGTCCCGGTGCAGGCCGGCCGCTTCACCGACCTCCGCTGCGGCATCCGCATGGCGGACGGCAAGACGCATGCCGAGCACGGCATGCAGGGCGAGATCGTCATCGAGTAGAGCAGATCGCGGGCGGCCGTGAACGACCGGACGCGTGAATCTGCCCTCCAGACAATGGCCTATGGCGGGTTGGCGTTCAGATATGCACGCGATCCGCCGTAGCCCGCGCGGGCGCCGCGAATCCGCGGCGCCCCGTTCGGCTAGAGCTTCTTCTGCAGCCCCGCGACATAGCCGCGGTTCCAGGTCGGCGTCAGCCAGACCTCGTTCATCGTCACGCCCGGCGGCAGGGTGGCGACATAGAGGATCAGGTCGGCGCATTGCTCCGGCTGCAGCATCCGGTCCAGGTCCTCCTGGCTCAGTGGGTTGGGCCGCTTCTTCAGGATCTCGGTATTCACCTCGCCCGGGCAGAAGGCGGTGCTGCGGATGCCGTTGACGCATTCCTCCATGTTGATCGTGTGGCTCATCGCCACCACGCCGTGCTTGGCGGCGTTGTAGCCCGCGCCGCTCATCACCCCCACATTGCGGCCGGCCATGGAGGCCGTGTGGATCATCACCCCGCCCCCCTGGGCTCGCATGATCGGCAGCACCGCCCGCGCCACGTAGAAGGCGGAGGAGAGGTTGCCCTGGATGAGCTGATCGATCCCCTCCGGGCTCAGCCGCTTCCAGTCCCGCTCCTGGACGTTCAGCCCGGCATTGCTGACCAGCACGTCCAGCCGACCGAAACTGGTATTGATCCAGTCCGCCACGCGCTGCACCTCGGCCGCCTTCATCAGGTCCGCCGCCTGCACCTCCGCCTTGCCGCCCTGGCCGCGGATGCGCTCCGCCACCTGCTCCAGCCGGTCCTTGCGGCGCCCGGTCAGCACCACGGTCGCGCCCTCGGCGCCGAAGCGCTCCGCCACCGCCTCGCCGATGCCGCTGCCCGCGCCCGTCACCCAGGCGATCTTGCCGTCCAGCCTGCCCATGGGTCCCTCCCCTGTCTGCGCAGCGACGCTACCGCCCCTGCGGCGGCTTGTGGATAGCCAGCCTCCATGGTTCGATTGCGGCAGGGACGGAAACGGAGGCCGCGATGAAGATCGCCCGGGTGGAGACGCTGCGCGCGGATGCGGGCTGGCGGGCCTTCTCCTTCCTCAAGGTTACCACTGATGACGGGCTGGTTGGCTGGTCCGAATACAACGAGAGCTTCGGCTCCGCCGGCCTGTCCTCGGTCATCGAGGCGCTGACGCCCCTCATCCTCGGCCGCGACCCGTGCCGGTGGGAGGAGCTGACGGCCTGGCTGCAGGTGATGACCCGCCAGTCCCGCGGCGGGCTGAACCAGCAGGCGATCGCGGCCATCGAGAACGCGTTGCTCGACATCGCGGCCCGCGCGCGGGGGATTTCGGTCGCGGCGCTGTTCGGCGGGCCGATCCGCGAGCGGATCCCGGTCTACTGGTCGCACTTCGCCAGCTACCGCGTGCGCAACGCCGCGCATATGGGCGTGCCCACCATCCGCCACCGCAGCGACGTCGCCCGCCATGCGGCGGAGGTGAAGGAGCGCGGCTTCCGTGCCCTCAAGACCAACATCCTGGTGCCCGGCCCGGACGGAAACCTGTTCCAGTACACGCCGGGCTTCGGCCGCCATGCCGGCTGGCCGGAACTGAATTGGGACAACTGGCTGCTGGCGGAGCTGAAGGCGCATCTCCGCAGCATCCGCGACGCGGTGGGGCCGGAGATGGGCATCCATCTCGACACCAATTTCCACTTCAAGACCGAAGGCTTCCAGCGCGTGGCGGAGGCGGTGGCCCCCTTCGACCTGACCTGGCTGGAGATCGACACCCACGACCCGGCGGCGCTCGCGACCATCAAGCGCATGGCGCCCTGCCCGATCGCCAGTTGCGAGACGCTGCATGGCCGCCGGGAATTCCGGCCCTTCCTCGAGCAGTATGCGATGGATGTCGGCATTGTCGACGTCATCTGGAACGGGCTCGGCGAGAGTATGAAGATCGCCTCGCTCTGCGACGTCTATGAGGTGAACTGCGCGCCGCATAATTTCTATGGCAATCTCTGCACGATGATCAGCGCGCAGTTCTCCGCCTGCATCCCGAATTTCCGGGTCATGGAGATCGATATCGACAGCGTCGCCTGGCGCGACGAGTTCACGGCGCCGCCGGTGATCGAGAATGGCGAGCTGGTGCTGCCGACCGGGCCAGGCTGGGGCGTCGAGGTGAACGAGGCCGCGATCCGGGCGCGGCCGCCGAAGTAGCGGCCCGAAAACCGAAGGCGCACAGCCGCCGCAGGTCTGAATCGGCCCGCCAGGACATGAAGGGGACAGGAATGACCAAGTACAGGATCGTCACGCCGGCCGGCGCGAGCTTCACCGTGGCCGGCGGCGGCTATGCGCTGGAGAGCGAGGCGCTGGCCGAGCTGGACGCCGAGATCGTCGAGGCGCCGACCGACACCGCCGGCTTCATCGCCGCGGCCCGAACCGCGGATGCGATCTATGCCAAGGGCATCCCGATCACCCGGGAGATCATCGGCAGCCTGGAGCGCTGCCGGATCATCGCGCTTGGCTCGGTTGGCGTGGACAGCGTGGACGTGAAGGCGGCGACCGAGCGCGGCATCCCCGTCACCAACATCCCCGACACCTTCATCGAGGAGGTAGCGGACCATGCCATGATGCTGCTGCTGGCGGGCTTCCGCCGGCTGATCGAGCAGGACCGCATGGCGCGGGGCGGCCGCTGGAAGGAAGGCCGCCCGGCGCTGCTGAAGATCCCGCGCCTGATGGGCCAGACGCTCGGCTTCATCTCCTTCGGCCGCGTCGCCCGGGCCGTGGCGCGCCGTGCCGCGCCCTTCGGCCTGCGCATGATGGCCTATGACCCCTTCGTCGAGGAGATGCAGATCTCGGAATATGGGGTGCAGCCTGCGACCCTCTCCGAGGTGCTCAATCAGTCCGACTTCGTCAGCATGCACGCCCCGGCGCGGCCGGAGGTGCACCACATGCTAAAGGAGCAGCATTTCCGCCAGATGAAGCCCTCCGCCATCTTCATCAATACCGGCCGCGGCCCGACGGTGGACGAGGCGGCGCTGGTCAAGGCGCTGCAGGAGGGCTGGATCGCCCATGCCGCGCTCGACGTGCTGGAGGTCGAGCCGCCCTCGCCCGACAACCCGATCCTGCGCATGGAGAATGTCACGCTGACGGCGCATGTCGCCAGCGCCTCCGCCCGGTTCGACGAGGCGCGCAAGCGCCGGGTCGGGCATGAGCTGGCGCTGGTGCTCTCCGGCAAATGGCCGATGAGCTGCGTCAACCCGGCCGTTCTGCAGAACACCAGCTTGCGCCGGTGGCAGCCCATTGGCATGGGTCGCGGGCCGAACAGCTAGGAGACTCCGAGATGTCCACGAAATACGCCATCGTCACCGGTGCCGGCTCCGGCGTCGGCCGCGCCGCCGCCCTGGCCCTGCTGGGGGGCGGCTGGTCGGTCGCGCTCGCCGGCCGGCGCAAGGATGCGCTGGAGGAGACGGTCGGGCTGGCGGGCGATGCCGCCCCCCGCACCCTGGTCGTCCCGACCGATGTCGGCGACCCGAAGGCGGTGAGCGCGCTGTTCGACCGGATCAAGGCCGAGTGGGGCCGGCTCGATTTCCTCTTCAACAATGCCGGCGGCAATGTCCCGGCCGGACCGATCGAGGATCTGGCCTATGAGGACTGGGCCCGCGTCGTGCAGGTGAACCTGACGGGCTCCTTCCTCTGCGCCCAGGCGGCCTTCCGCATCATGAAGAACCAGCAGCCGCAGGGCGGCCGCATCGTCAACAACGGCAGCATCAGCGCGCATGTGCCGCGGCCGGACAGCATCGCCTATACCTCGACCAAGCATGCCATCACCGGCCTGACCAAGACGCTGGCGCTGGATGGCCGGCCCTTCGACATCGTCTCCGGCCAGATCGATATCGGCAATGCTGCGACGCCCATGACCCAGCGCATGACCAAGGGCGTCAAGCAGGCCAATGGCGAGATCAAGGTGGAGCCGACGATGGATGTCACCCATGTCGGCAACACCATCCTGATGATGGCCAACCTGCCGCTGGATGCGAACATCCAGTTCGTCACCATCGCAGCCTCAAAGATGCCCTGGATCGCCCGGGGATGAGGCCCTGCCCGCCTGGCCGGGTCACGCCCGGCCAGGCGCGACCCGCTCAATGCCGCCGCAGCGCCCGGGCCAGTTCTTCCTTCGTCATCCGCGACCGGCCGGGGATGCCGCGTCGCTTCGCCTCGGCATAGAGGGCGGCCCGGGTCTCTCCCATCGCCGCCTCCCGTGCCTTGCTGCGCCTGAGGTTCCGCCGGTTCTTCGCTGGCGTCTCGTCGCGCGCGGCGCCGGCCTCATGCAGTGCAATCGCCACCGCTTGGCGCTGGGACCTCACCGGCGTGCCCCGGCTGGTCTCCAGCTCCCCTTCCTTCCATTCCCGCATGACGCGCTCGATGGTCTCGCGCTGCGGCCCCAACTGCTTCGCCATCCCGCCCTCCCTCAGGGCATGACATCCAGCAATTCCTGGCAGGCCCTGGCGCAGTCCCGGCAGGCCTCGGCGCAGATCCGGCAATGCGCATGCATCCCGGCATGCTTCTCGCACTCGGCGGCGCAGGCTTCGCAGGCCGCGATGCAGGCCTGCAGCGCGCCCGCCATGGTGGCCTTGTTCGGCTTGGTCAGCCGCCCGACGATCCGGCCGGTGGTGGCGCAGAGATCGGCGCAATCAAGGTCGAGCCGGATGCAATAGACGAGGTCCGCCACCTTCGGCTCAGACAGGCAGGCATCGGCGCAGCTGGTGCAGGCCGCCGAACAATCGAGGCAGGCGGCAATGCAGCGCTGGATCACATCCTGCGCGGAGGGGTGGTGCGGCTGGCTGTCCAGCATCGCCTGCAGATGCTTCGTCATGGCTCGGCTCCCTCGGATGCCGTGGCAACGCATCCGGGCGCATCGGGCTCCCGGCGCCGGCTTGGCCTTCTGCCGCCGGTCTTGCCATGCTGCCCGCGAGGGTCGGCAGGAGCGGCCGGGCTCACGGGCCGATGAGGTGGCCATGTCCCGCCCAGGCCGGCCCCGTCCTGGCCGGGCGTGTCCCGGCCAGGATAGCAGCCCCCCTCAGCTCCGGCGGCGGAGCCAGCCCGCCACGCGGTCCAGCGCCTTCTCCAGCGTCGCTTCCTGCTGGGCGAAGCAGAGGCGGAAATGCCCCTCCCCGCCCGGACCGAAGGCGGAGCCGGGGGCGAGGCCGACCTTGGCGCCGCGGCTCATCCGCTTCGCCTCCGCCAGGCTGTCCGTTAGCCCCTCCACCCGGAAGAAGCTGTACATCCCGGCCGAGGCGACCGGCGCGGTCACACCCGGCACCGTGTTCAGCGCCGCCGCCGTCTTGTCCCGCAGCCGGCGGAAGAGCGCGGCATTCGCCTCGATGAAGGCATCGCCCTCATCGAGGGCCGCCACGCCGGCGCGCTGGACGAAGACCGGGGCGCAGGAGGTGTTGTACTCGACCAGCTTGGCCAGACCGTCCATCAGCGCCGGCGGCGCCACCAGCCAGCCGAGCCGCCAGCCAGTCATCGCCCAGGATTTCGAGAAGCTGTTGACGCCGATGACCCGGTCCTCCGGTCCCGCGATGTCGAGGAAGGAGGGGGCGGCGGGGCCTTCGTAATAGAGGCGCTCATAGACCTCGTCGGCGAGGATCCAGGTGCCGGTGCGGCGGCAGTGGTCGAGGATGACCTGCTGCTCCTCCCGCGTGAAGGCGAAGCCGGTCGGGTTGCCCGGGGAGTTCAGCAGGGCGAGCTTCGTCTCGGGCGTGATGGCGGCCAGCAGCCGGTCCAGATCTACCCGCCAGATCATATGTCCCCCTTGGCCCTGCGCCAGGTGCAGCGGCACCGTCTCGACCGGCGCCGAGAGGATGAGCGGGATGGCGCCGATATTGGGCCAGTGCGGGGCGAGCGTCACCACCTTGTCGTCCGGGTCCAGCACCGCCTGGCAGGCGAGCATGATGGCGTTCACGCCGCTGCTGGTGGCGCAGACGCGATCGGCCGTGACGGTCCGGCCGTTGCGCCGCTGGTAGCGGGCGATCGCCTCCCGCAGCGGCTCGATGCCGAGATTGGGGGAGTAGAAGGTCTCGCCCGCGGCGAGGGAGTCGTTCGCCGCGCACTTGATGAAGTCCGGCGTCGGGATGTCCGGCTCCCCGACCCAGAGCGGGATCAGGTCGGGGATGCCGGCGCCGTCGTTGTAGACTTCGCGGATCCTGGAGCTTTCGAGCGCGCCGACGGCGGCGCGCGGAATCGGTGCGTGCATTCAGCGCCCTGTAAAGCTGGGCTTCCTTTTTTCCAACATGGCGCTGACGGCTTCTTTGTGGTCCTCGGTGCTGTGGGCCAGGGCCTGGAAGGCGGCGGACATCTCGAGGAGGGTGGAGAGGCGGGTGTGCTGGCCCTCCCGCAGCAGCCGCTTGGTCATGCGGACCATCTGCGGCGGGTTGGCGGCGATCCGCTCCGCCAGCGCCCGGGCGGCGGGCATCAGCTCCTCAGGCGGGACCACCCGCGACACCAGCCGGACCTCCTTCGCGGCCTGCGCGTCCAGCAGGTCACCCGTAAAACTCATCTCGCAGGCAACGGACATGCCGACCACGCGGGGCAGCAGCCAGGCGCCACCGTCGCCGGGGACGATGCCGACCTTGATGAAGCTCTCGGCGAAGCTCGCCTTCTCCGAGGCGATGCGGATGTCGCACATGCAGGCGACGTCGAGGCCGAGGCCGATGGCCGGGCCGTTCACTGCGGCGATGGTGGGCGCGTCGCAGTCGTAGAGGGCGTTGGCCATGGCCTGGACGCCGCGGCGGTAATTCTCCCGCAGGTCGGCATGGCTGCCCTCGATGATGCCCTTGCGGTCGCGCATGGCCTTGAGGTCGCCGCCGGCGCAGAAGGCAGTGCCGGCGCCGGTCAGGATGACGGCGCGCACCGAGGGGTCCCGGTTGATGCGCTGAACCGCGGCGACGACGGCGTCGCAATCCGCGAAGGTGGAGATGGCGTTGCGCTTCTCCGGGGCGTTCAGGGTGAGGGTGACGATGCCCCCGTCCTGTTCGTAGGTCACGTAATCGGACATGTCGGGTGTTCCCGTGTATGCAAACTCAGACCGGTCCAGGCCAGGTCCTGGCCTGGTGGGGGAGTGTGAGGGGGCAAAGCCCCCTCACTAGCGTGCCGTCAGATCAGCCCAGAGGCTGTCACCGCCCCGCTTGAGGGCCGCCTCGCCGATCCGCCTGGCCCAGACACGCTCCGCGCCATGGCCGTCCCGCCATTCCCACATGCGGCGGGTGAAGAGGTGCAGCGGGTGGTCGTCGGTGAAACCGATGGCGGCGTGGACCTGATGGGCGATGGCGGCGCAGGTGCCCGCCGCCTCCCCGGCCACGATCTTGGCCGAGGCGATCTCGAACTCGGCGCCGGCCAGGCCGTGGCGGTCGGCGGCGCGGCCGGCATGGGCGACAGCGACGCCGGCGGCCGCCACCTCCCCCGCGCAGCGGGCGAGGAGCTGCTGCACCGCCTGGAAGCCGCCGATGGGGCGGCCGAATTGCTTGCGGGTGTTGGCGTATTCGACCGTCATGTCGAGCACCGCCTCCAGCGCCCCTGCAATGCGGGCGGCATTCAGCAAGGCGCCGGCCAGCAGCGCGGCATCCGGGCCGAAGCTCCCGGGCAGGCTTCCCTCCGCGCCCGGCACGCCGGGGGCCGCGTGGTCGGCGGGCTCCCGGCTGTAGGGGGCCTTGCCCTGGCGGGTGGCGGGGCCGGGCTGCAGCAGCACGGCGCCACCCGAGACCATCACCACCGCGGCAGCGCGGCGGCCCCAGGCGACCGGCTCCCGGCCGACCGCGAGGCCGAGCAGCCCGGCGCGCGGCGCGACGCCGCCGGCGGCCAGCAGGGCGGCCGCGGCCATGCTCTCGCCCAGCGGGATGGGCGAGGCATGGCGGCCGAGGACATGCCAGACGGCGACGGCATCGCCCCAGCCGAGGCCGGTGCCGCCCTTGTCCTCCGGTGCCAGGGCGGTGGGCAGGCCGAGCGCCTCGGCCTCGGCCCAGAGGGCTTCCGGCCAGGTGCCGGCCTCATTGCCGCGCAGCAGGTCCGGGCCGGCCTGGTCGGCCAGCAGGCGCTCCACCTGCTCGAGCAGGATCGTGCGGAGGTCGTCGGTGTCGCTCATGGCTCAGCGCAGCCCCAGCTGGCGGGCGATGATGCCGCGCAGGATCTCTCGGGTGCCGCCGCGCAGGCTGTAGCTGCGGGCGACCATGGTCATGATGCGCTGCATCTCCTGCACCTCGGGCGGCGTTCGACCAGCCTCCATCAGTTCGCGCAAGGTGTCCGGCAGGGCCTGCTCGTAGTCATTGCCGACATCCTTCACCAGGGCGGCCTCCCGCGCCGGGGTCTTGCCATCCTGCAGCATGCCGGCGACGGCCAGCGACATCTGGCGCAGCGTCCCGGCGCGGGCCAGCAGGCGGCCGACGGCCTCGGGCGCGGCCGGCTCGGCGCGCAGGTCGTCCAGCGCGGCGGTCAGCAACGGCAGGGAGGAGAGGTAGCGCTCCGGCCCCGCGCGCTCGAAGGCGAGTTCCGCGGTCGCCTGTTCCCAGCCTTTGCCTTCCTGGCCGACCAGCAGGCTGTCGGGGACGAAGACATCGTCAAAAGTGATTTCGTTGAACCCCTCCTCCCCCACCAGGTCGAGGATGGGGCGGATGGTGATGCCGGAGGCGCGGCAATCCACCAGGAACTGGCTGAGGCCCTGGTGCTTCAGCTTGGGGTCCGGCGCCGGGGAGGTGCGCAGCAGCGCGATCATGAAGTCGCAGTGATGCGCGTTGGTGGTCCAGACCTTCCGGCCGTTGATCCGCCAGCCGCCTGGCACCTTCTCCGCCCGGGTGCGCAGGCTGGCGAGGTCGGAGCCGCTGTCGGGCTCGGAGAGGCCAATGGCGAAGGCCAGCTCGCCGGAGACGATGCGGGGCAGGAATTCGCGCCGCTGCTCCTCGGTGCCGAGGCGAAGGATCAGGGGGCCGGACTGGCGGTCGCCGATCCAGTGGGCGCCGACCGGGGCGCCGACCGCCAGCATCTCCTCCAGCACCACATAGCGCTCGAGGGCGGTGCGCTCCCCGCCCCCATATGCCTTGGGCCAGGTCATGCCGATCCAGCCGCGCCGGCCGACCTCGCGCGAGAACTCCCGGTCGAACCCCATCCAGGAATAGGCGCGGACCATGGGGGACCAGTGCTTGCCGGCCTCCGCCAGGAAGGCGCGCAATTCCGCGCGCAACGCCGCCGCTTCCGGCGGGGTATCCCGCAAGTCGAAGCGCAAGCCCGCCATGGCCCGTTCCTCCTGCCCGTTTCCCCTTTCGTGGCCCATTCCGGGCCGCTGCGCCACCCCCCTCGACAGGGCCGGCCCGGGCGGGTTTCTTCCGGGGAAAGCGAGGGACGGGATCATGGACAAGTTCGGGATCGGCCAGCCGGTGCGGCGCAAGGAGGATGTCCGGCTGTTGACCGGCCGTGGCACCTATACCGACGACATCGACCGTCCCGGCCAGGCGCATGCCTATGTGCTGCGCTCCCCGCACGCCCATGCCCGCATCCTGTCCATGGACACCGCCGCCGCCAGGACGGCGCCGGGTGTCGTGGCGGTGCTGACCGGCCATGACGCGGCCGCGGACGGGATCGGGCATTTCCCGGTGATGGTCGATGTGCCGGGCAAGGGTGGCACGAAGCTGTTCCCGACGCCGCGGAAGATCCTGCAGACCGAGAAGGTCCGCTTCGTGGGCGACCCGGTGGCGCTGGTGGTGGCCGAGACCCGGGCCCAGACCCAGGACGCGGCCGAGCTGATCGAGATCGACTACGACATCCTGCCGAGCGTGACGGACACCGCCGGTGCGCTCGACCCTGGCGCGCCGGTCATCTGGCAGGAGAACGGCAGCAATCTCTGCGTCCTCTGGGACAGCGGGCGGGAGGCCGAGACGGAGGCTGCCTTCGTCCGGGCCACCAGGACCGTCTCGGTCGAGCTGGTGAACAACCGCCTGGTCGGCAACCCGATGGAGCCGCGCGTGGCGCTCGGCGAATACGACCCGGCGACGGACAGCTACACGCTGCATTCCCCGACCCAGGGCGTGATGCGGGTGCGGGACGGCCTCGCGAAGCTGATCCTGAAGGTGCCCGTGGAGAAGCTGCGCGTCATCTCCCCCGATGTCGGCGGCGGCTTCGGGCTGCGCGGCAAGGTGCATCCGGAATCCGGCATGGTGCTCTGGGCGGCGAAGCGCACGGGACGGCCGGTGAAATGGACCAGCGGCCGCACCGAGACCTTCCTGTGCGACCCGCATGGCCGCGACCATGTGACCAGGGCGGAAATGGCCTTCGACGAGGCCGGCCGGACGCTCGGCGTGAAGATCCGCACCTTCGCCGCCATGGGCGCCTATCTGCAGGATTTCGGCCCGCGCGTGCCGACCGTGGCGGGCGGGCGCATCCTCGGCACGGTCTATGACATCCAGGCGCTGAATGCGCAGGTGAGCTGCGTCTTTACCAACACCTCCCCGACCGATGCCTATCGCGGCGCCGGGCGGCCGGAGCAGGCCTATGTGCTGGAACGGCTCTATGACCTCGGCGCCGCCGCCTTCGGCATCGGGCGCGACGAGATCCGCCGCCGCAACACCATCCGGCCGGAGCAGATTCCCTATACCAATGTCGTCGGCAACGCGATCGACAGCGGCCGCTTCGCCGAGACGATGGACAAGGCCCTGGCGCTGGCGGACTGGGCAGGCTTCCCGGCCCGCCGGGCAGAGGCGGCGCGGCGCGGCAGGCGGCGCGGCATCGGCCTCGGCTACTTCATCGAGGCCTCGGGCGGGCAGCCGAGCGAGTGGGCGCGGGTGCGATTCGAGGAGGACGGGACCGTGGCGCTGACCGTCGGCACCTTCAGCCACGGCCAGGGGCACGAGACGGCTTTTGCGCAGATCCTGCACAGCAGGCTCGGCATCCCCTTCGACAAGGTGCGCTTCATCCAGGGCGACAGCGCCGTGCTGGCGGCGGGCAACGGCACCGGCGGCTCCCGCTCCTCCCAGATGGGCGGCGTCGCCATCGCCCGCGCCTCGGAGCTGGTGGTGGCCAAGGGCAAGCGGCTGGCCGCGCATCTGCTGGAAGCGGGCATCGATGACGTGGAGTTCGACGCCGGCACCTTCCGCGTGGCCGGCACCGACCTGACGGCGAGTTGGGCGCAGGTGATCGAGCTGGCGAAGGCCCCGCCCGAGGGCGAGACGCCCGGCCTCGACGAGCAGTTCCTCTACACCCGCAGCACGGAATGCAACTTTCCGAATGGCTGCCACGTGGCGGAGGTGGAGATCGAGGAGGAGACCGGCCGGGTCGAGATCGTCCGCTACACCGCCGTGGACGATGTGGGCAATGTCATCAACCCGATGCTTGTGCACGGCCAGAGCCATGGCGGCATCATGGCCGGCATCGGCCAGGCGCTGCTGGAACATGCCGTGTATGATCCGGAGAGCGGCCAGTTCCTCTCCGCCAGTTTCCAGGACTACTGCATGCCGCGCGCTTCCGACGCGCCGGATTTCGATCTGGACTTCAACGTGGTGCCCTGCCCGAACAACGACCTCGGGGTGAAGGGCGCCGGTGAGGGCGGGGCCTGCGGCGCGCCGCCGGCTATCGTCTCGGCCATCTGCGACGCGCTCGGCATCGGCCATATCGACATGCCGGTGACACCGGAAAAAGTCTGGCGGGTGCTGGCCACGCAAGGCAGGAAGGCGACATGAGCCAAGCCTTTATTCCCGCCGTCTTCATGCGCGGCGGCTCCTCCAAGGGCGTGTTCTTCCACCAGGGGGACCTACCGGCGGAGCGCGCCGCCATCGACCCGATCCTGCTCGGCGTGCTCGGCAGCCCGGACCCCTATGGGCGGCAACTGGACGGCATGGGGGGCGGCATCTCCTCCCTCTCCAAGGCCGTGCTCATTGGACCGCCGAGCCACCCGGAGGCGGATGTGGACTACACCTTCGCCCAGGTCTCGGTGGACCGGCCGGTGGTGGACTGGAAGGGCAATTGCGGCAACCTCTCCGCCGCCGTGGGACCCTTCGCGGTGGATGAGGGGCTGGTGCGCGCGGAGGACGGGGAAGCGTTGGTCCGCATCCACCAGGTGAACACGCGTAAGATCATCCATGCCCGCTTCCCGGTGCGGGAGGGCCGGGCGGAGGTGCGGGGCGATTTTACCATCGCCGGCGTCGCCGGCACCGGCGCCCGCATCCGGCTGGACTTCCTCTCGCCCGGTGGGTCGCAAACCGCCGGCCTGCTGCCGACCGGAAATCCGGTGGATGTGCTGGAGATCCCCGGCTTCGGCCGCTTGCGCGCCAGCCTGGTGGATGCCGCCAACCCGGCCGTCTTCGTGGCGGCGCGCGACCTTGGGCTGACAGGCGGCGAACTGCCCGAAACGGTGGAGGCGCGGGCCGACCTGATGGCGCTGCTCGACCGCATCCGGCGGATCGCCGGCGTCGCCATGGGCCTCGCGGCGACAGAGGAGGCCGTCAGCCTCGCCAATCCCCGAGTTGCCCTGGTGGCCGGGCCGATGGCGGCGCGCATACTGGATGGCACCGTGCTGGACCCGGCCGGGCACGATGCGACGATTCGCATGCTGTCCATGGAGCGGCCACACCGCGCCGTGCCAATGACCGGCGCCATGGGCCTGGCCGTTGCCTGCCGGATCGAGGGCAGCATCCCGCATGCGCTGGCGACCAAGGGGGAGAAGCCGGAGGAGATCCGCGTGGCACATCCCTCCGGCACGCTGAGCGTTGGCGCGGAGGTGCGGCGGGACGACCATGGCTGGCACGCGGACAGCGCGGTGGTGTTCCGCACGGCGCGCCGGCTGATGCAGGGGCAGGTGGCGGTGCCGGGCTGACCGGCGCCCGCCTCATATCGCCCTGGCATCAGTCCTGACTTGCAGCCGAGACCGGCGACCGAGAGCGCATCAATGCATTGGCATTGATGCGGGACAGGATCAGTTCCGCAGGGCCAGTTCCACCGGCCAGCCGCGCTCCAGCCGCTTGCAAAGCCGGGCATAGGGCACGCCGGCCTTCTCCGCGGCCTCATGCAGGGTCATCTGCCGGCCGCGCCAGGCCACCATGCGGCGCGGCACGCCACGGCGCGGGACATTCGCCTGCCAGCAGGCATTGCCGGGCCCGAAGGCGCGCGACGGATCGGGACGCGTGAGGCGATGGCGCGGTGACGGCCGCGGACCAACATCCTCCAGGAAAGCGGCGAAGCCCTGCCCCTTGCCGGCCCGCCAACGGCGGCAGACGCGCATGCCTTCCGACCGGTGGAGCAGGGCCTGCCAGGCCCAGTATTCCGGCGCCACCCGCCCGCCGGACCGTCCGCCATGGCGCAGCAGCCGGTCGCGGGCCACGGCCGTCCGCACGCAGCCGCAGCTGCGGGTCGTGTGGTTCTTCAGGCGATCCTCGCGCACCTCGGTGAGGTTGCCGCAATCGCAGCGGCACACCCAGCGCCGGCGGGAGAATCGGCCCCGCCACTCATAGGGCTCACCCTCATGCTCAACGTGGAGCTGGCCGATGCGCATGCCCGGCCGGATCGACGATGCGTGGTCGCTGCCACGCATCACGGCGACTATTACGGCCGCCCGCCCGGCCCTCTTTCGAGTGCGAGTTGCCAAATCAGGTCTCCCCCGACGCCCCGGCTGAGGCCTGCCTCAGGCCAGCCAGCCCTTCCTGTGGATATGCGACGTATCAGAGGATAGCCTGACTGATTGTTTCGATGAGGCCAATCACGCTTCCTGGAGCCCTTGCCTTCCACTGATCAAACCGAGAAATATTTCGCCCTTGGGTGATGCAGCACGATGGCGCTGGTCGACTGCTCCGGATGGAGCTGCCACTCATCGCTGATCGAAACGCCGATCCGCTCCGCGCCCAGCAGCCGCAGCAGCGGCTCCTGGTCCTCCAGCCGCGGGCAGGCCGGGTAGCCGAAGGAGTAGCGGCCGCCGCGATAGCCCTGGCTCAGCATCTTCTCCATGTCGCGGTCGTCGTGCTGCGCGAAGCCCCACTCGGCGCGGATGCGCTTGTGGACGTATTCCGCCATCGCCTCCGCCATCTCGACCGAGAGGCCGTGCAGATAGAGGTAATCCTGGTAGCGGTTGTCCTCGAACCACTCCCGCGCCATGTCGCTGGCCTTCTGGCCGACGGTCACGACCTGCAGGCCGATAACGTCGCGCGCGCCCGGCCCGTCCTCGATGTCACGGACGAAATCGGCGATGCACTCGCCATCCTGCTTCGGCTGGCGCGGCAGGGTGAAGCGGCAGGCCTCGGTCACGCCATCCTGCTCGAACAGGATCAGGTCATTGCCCTGGCCGGCGCATTTCCAATAGCCGTAGATCGCCTGCGGGCGGATGATGCCCTGCGCCTCGGCCAGTGCCAGCATGCGCTTGAGGACAGGACGCAGCTCCTGCTTCGCCCAGCCGAGGAAATCCTCCAGCGACCGCCCCTGCTTCCGGAAGCCCCACTGGAATTGGTAGAGCGAGCGCTCATTGATGAAGGGCACCACGGCCTTAGGTGCCGCCTCGATCACCCGCGCGCCCCAGAAGGGCGGGTCGGGGATAGGCTCGCCCTCCGTTACGCGGCGCCGCCTGCCCTGGGCGTAGTTCACGTCCACCGGGGCGAAGCCGCGCGGATCCGCCTGGCCCAGCACGCGGCTCTCGTTCCGCGCCTTGCCCTTCCGCTTCTGCTGCACGGCGGCGAGGTAGTCGTCGAAACCGTTGCCTGTCACCTTGTCCATCAGGTGCAGGCCGTCGAAGGCATCCCGTGCATAGGCGACCCGGCCGGAGGCATAGGCGCGGACGCAGTCCTCCTCCACATAGTTGCGCGTCAGCGCGGCACCGCCAAGCAGCACCGGCACATCGAGGCCGATGCGCGACATCTCCTCGAGGTTCTCGCGCATCACCACGGTGGACTTCACCAGCAGGCCGGACATGCCGATGGCATGCGCCCTGTGTTCCTTGACCGCCGCCACCATGTCGGCCAGCGGCACCTTGATGCCGAGGTTGACCACCCGGTAGCCGTTGTTGGTGAGGATGATGTCCACCAGGTTCTTGCCGATGTCGTGCACGTCGCCCTTCACGGTCGCCAGCACGATGGTGCCCTTCTCCTGCCCCTCGATCTTCTCCATGAAGGGCTCGAGATAGGCGACCGCGGCCTTCATCGTCTCCGCAGATTGCAGGACGAAGGGGAGCTGCATCTTGCCCGCGCCGAAGAGCTCGCCCACCACCTTCATTCCGTCCAGCAGGATATCGTTGATGATGGAGAGCGGCGCGATGCCCTTGTCCAGCGCGTCCTGCAGCTCCTCGTTCAGCCCCTTGCGGTCGCCATCCACGATCCGGTCCTTGAGGCGGCCTTCGACCGTCTCGGCCTTCTTCTTCGCCGTCGTGTCGGCGGCCTTGCGGCCGGCGAACAGTTCCAGCAGGCGCTGTAGGGGGTCGTAGCCTTCGCGGCGCCGATCGAAGATCAGGTCCTCGGCGACCTGCACCTCCTCGGCCGGGATCTGGTGCAGCGGCTTGATCTTGGAGACATGCACGATCGCCCCGGTCATGCCGGCCTTCACGGCATGGTCCAGGAAGACGCTGTTCAGCACATGCCGCGCCGCCGGGTTCAGGCCGAAGCTGATATTGGAGAGACCTAGGATGATCTGGATGTCCGGGAATTCCTCCCGGATCATCCGGATGCCCTCCAGCGTCCACTGTCCGAGCTTGCGGTCATCCTCATTGCCGGTGGCGATGGTGAAGGTCAGCGGGTCGATCAGCAGGTCGGATTGCGGAAGCCCATGCTTGTTGCAGGCGAAGTCCACCAGCCGGCGGGCGATCCGCAGCTTGTCCTCGGCGGTCTTCGCCATGCCGACCTCGTCGATCGTCAGGGCGATGACGGCCGCACCAAACTTCTTCGCCAGCACCAGGCGGTCATGTGCATGGCCCTCGCCATCCTCGAAATTGATCGAGTTGATGATGGGCTTGCCGCCATGCAGCTTGAGGGCGGCCTCGATCACCGGCGTCTCGGTGGAATCGATCACCAGCGGCGCGTTCACGCTGCTGGTGAAGCGCCTCACCACCTCGTTCATCTCGGCCATCTCGTCACGCCCGACGAAGGCGGTGCAGAGGTCGAGGCTGTTCGACCCTTCCCCCACCTGCTCGCGCCCCATGGCGACGCAGCCATCCCAGTCATGCGCCGCCTGCCGCTCCCGCCAGGCCTTCGAGCCATTGGCGTTGCAGCGCTCCCCGATGGAGAAATAGGCGTTCTCCTGCCGCAGCGAGACGGCGCCGTAGAGCGAGGCGACGGAGGGCACCCAGTGGAACTTCCGCGTCACCGGCGCCGGGCGCCACTCTCCATGCTTCCGCAGCATGGCATCCAGCGCCGCGATGTGAGGCGTCGAGGTGCCGCAGCAGCCACCGATCAGGTTGACCCCGTCCTCGCGGACGAAGCGCTCCATCCAGCTCGCCATCTCCGCTGCGCCCAGCGGGTAGTGGGTCCTGCCGTCCACCAGCTCCGGCAGGCCGGCATTGGGCTGCACGCTGATCAGGCCGGGCCAGTTCTGGCTGAGGAAGCGCACATGCTCCGCCATCTCCTGCGGGCCGGTCGCGCAGTTGAGGCCGATCAGCGGCACGTCGAGTGCATGGACGACGGTGGAGGCCGCGGCGATGTCCGGCCCGACAAGCAGCGTGCCGGTCGTCTCGACCGTCACCTGGACGAAGATCGGGATGTCCCTGCCGGCCGCCTTGATCGCGGCCTTGGCGGCATTGACTGCCGCCTTGATGAACAGCGTGTCCTGGTTCGTCTCGGTCAGCAGCGCATCGACGCCGCCGGCGATCAGGCCGCAGCACTGCTCCTCCAGCGCCGCCTGCAACTCGTCATAGGCGATGTGCCCGAGCGAGGGCAGCTTGGTGCCCGGGCCGATATCGCCGATGACCCAGCGGTCGCGGCCATCGGCGAAGCTCTCCGCCGCCTCCCGCGCCAGCTCGCCGGACAGCTTGTTGATCTCGAAGGCCCGCCCCTCCAGCTCGAACTCGCCCAGCGTGACCGGGCTGCCGCCGAAGCTGTTGGTCAGCACCATGTCGGCGCCGGCCTCGTAGTAGCCGCGGTGGATCTCCCGCACCAGGTCGGGGCGGGAGAGGTTCAGCACCTCGGTGCAGTTCTCCTTCCCCCAATAATCCTTGTCGATGTCGAGGGTCAGCGCCTGCACGCGGCTGCCCATGCCGCCATCGCAGAGGAGGACACGGTCGCGGAGGACGTCGAGCAGATGGGGACGGGCCATGGAAAAGGGCTTCCGTGTCAGAAGGTCAGGGCGGGGGCGGCAGGTGAGGCGACCAGGCCGGGCAGGCGCCTGGCCGGCCAGAGCCGCACGGCGAGCGGGCCGGGCACGGCCACCGGCGGCAGCGCCGCACAGCCGGCCGAGCCGAGCCAGCCGGCGATCGCCGCATCATCGAAACCGGCCCAGCGATGGGCGTGGCGCTCCAGCAGCTCACCCCGCTCATGCGGCGCGAGGTCGATGACCACCAGCAGCCCCTTCGGCCGCAGCACGCGCGCGGCCTCGGCCAGCGCCGCGGCCGGCTCCTCGGCATAGTGCAGCACCATCTGCAGGGCGGCGACGTCGAAGGCGGCATCCGGCAGCGGCAGGCGGTACATGTCGGCCTGCCGCACCGCGCAGCGGCCGGCGAGGCCCCGCTCCGCCAGCCGGGCGCGGGCCAGCGCCAGCATTTCCCGGCTGGCATCGATGCCCAGGGCCCGCTCGGCCCGCTCCGCCACCACCTCCAGCAACCGTCCCGTGCCGGTGCCGATATCGAGGAAGCGCTCGATGGCAGGCGGCAGCAGGCTCAGCAGCGCCTGCTCGATCGCCTCGGCGGGCAGCGCCAGCGCGCGGATCTCGTCCCAATCGGCGCCGTCGCGGCGGAAAGCGTCGGAGGCCTCGCGGGCCCGTTCGGCGGCCAGCCGCACGGCGGCGCGGCGATCGGCGGCCAGCAGGGGGTCGTCCTCCGGCAGGCGGGCCAGCAGCATGCGCGCCAGCTCCGCCCCGGGCGGAAGCTGGAAATAGGCATTGGCGCCTTCCGGCACCCGCTCCAGCAAGCCGGCCTCGACCAGCAGCTTGAGGTGGCGGGAGAGCCGCGGCTGGGACTGGCCCAGCACATCGCACAGGTCGGTCACGCAGAAGGCCCCGCGGGCGCAGAGCGCCAGCAGGCGAAGGCGGGTCGGCTCGGCGGCGGCGCGCAGCTGGGCCAGGAATTTGTCCATGGCACTCGCAATGACATAAAGATATCCTTATGTCCAGCATCCTCAACGGAGACTGAACGCGTGGCCTGGAGCCTGGATGCCCGGATCCCGCTGCTGGTGGCGGATGGAGAGGCGGCCCTGGCCGCGGCGCTGGCCGCGGGGCCCAAGGCCGCGGTGCTGGCGGAGGCGCCGCCCCCTCCCCTGCCTGCCGACGCGGTGGCCCTGGCGAGCTTCGATCCCTTTCTGCCGCATGCCGCGGCCTGCACTTGCTGCGGCGGACGGTCCCCGGTAGCGGCGGCGCTAGACCGGCTGTTCCAGGCACGCGTGCGCAACCAGTGCCCCTGGTTCGAGCGGGTGGTGGCCCTGGCGGAAACGGCGGAGGCGCGGGCGGCCCTTGCCGCGGCGCTCACGCAAGATGCGGTGACGGCGGCCCGCTTCCGGGTAGCGTAAGCAGGGCCGGAGTCGCCTTCAACCGCGTCGAAAGCGCCTGTTGCCGGCGCCCGGGATGCGCGTGGCGGGGCCGGGCACGCGAGACACAGCCTACATGCGTCTGCGCCTAGGCTGCCCGGGCGGATCTTACCTTACAGCAAGGTGGTCGGCCGCCACCGTTGAGACCGGACCGACATCGGAGGCATCCGGGAGATGGCCACCGGCAGCATAAGACGCCAGTGGCCACAGTCCCTAAGCAATGTAGGTGAAGTTGTCGACCTGCGCCATGTTGTAAGGCGTATGGATTACCAAATGGTCGATCGGTGCCCAATCCACCGCAACATGGGTTGCCTGGTGATGGTTCGGCACCACGGTGGTCTGGCCAACCTGCGTGCCGTTCAGGTAGCCGGTGAAGGTCACCGGCACATTGTCCATCAAGTACATGCTGGCGTCCACGGAACGGAAAGTGAAGACACTGCCGTCCGAACGCGATATGTCCCCATCCAGGCCATACGAAGCCACGACAAGCACATTGCCGCCGACTGGCGTAGCAACTGTCGCCATCGCAGGGTCGCCCCAGACGTTAGAAAAGTACTGGGTGACCAGGACGTAGGACGTGCCGGCGCCATACTGCCAATTGAAGCCGGCATAGCCATTCGAGATGGCGGCCCCAGAGTACGGAAACTGGATGACATCCTCGAAGCTAAGGACTTGCTGCGACGACGTTGGCGCAACCTCGGCCAGGCTCTTCACTACGCCGTCCACGCGGACGCTTGCCTGCTCCACATCGATCATGTCGATGTGGAAGATGTCGGAGACGAAGCGCTGTGTGGTGTCGCCGGCCAGGTACTGCTGCAGCCGCACCAATTCCGCCTTCACGGTCGCCGTCAACTGGTTGCTGTTGACAGTGATATTCAGTGTGTCCATACCGGCGCCGCCGTCGATCGTGTCATGGACTGCGCTCGCATGCCGGCCCAGCCCGACCAGCACGAGGTCATTGCCGGCACCAAGGCTTACACTGGCACCTGCGCCGGCGAGCGAGGCGCGATCATTGCCGGCGCCACCAAGGGCGATGTCACCTGCGCCGAGACCACGGAAGACAGCAATGTCCCAGGCTTCCTTGGACGAGGCATCGAACTGATCGGCATTTACGGTGCCGGTGAAGACGGTCTGAGCCATTCTGATCCTTCCCGCAGACAGCGCCATGCTGCGGCGGCGAGAACCTGTTGGAAAGCCAGAGCCTGGGAAAGAACAAGAATGATTAACTCATTTCCACATGGTATACACCACATGAAACAACCAAATACCGAATCGCTGCGGTTTATCGTGCTCAATGCGCACTCACGCTGGTCCGCAATCTGTCCGGCCATGGGCTGAGCGAACAAGTCACGCCGCCCGGGCGGGTCCACTCGTGTATGGCTCCTGACATGCTGCCGCATGCCATGCCTCAAATGCCGGCGGCCCTCCGGGCCTTGGCGTCGCGGCGCTTATCGCGGCGCGTCTTCGCGCGCCCGGCCCACTCCGCAGGTCGGGATGTCATGAGCCAAGTATCGGACCAAGCGCAGGAAGGCTTCACCTTCCTGCACTCAGACGTTGGCGCTGGCCTGCCGCCGGATTGACTTTGCCGGACAAGCGGCGGGCCGCATCAGCGGCCTCGGCTACCTGACAACGGTCGCAGGCCGGCGTTTCCTCCGCCCGGCTGTCAGTCGATGTTTGCCCTCAGGCCACGCCCAGCCGGGCGGCGTGCCAGCGCAGATGGTCCTCGATGAAGGTGGCGATGAAGAAATAGGAATGGTCGTAGCCCTCCTGCCGCCGCAGCGTCAGCGGGATGCCGGCTCTGCCGCAGGTCTCCTCCAGCAGCTCGGGCTTGAGCTGATTCTGCAGGAACCCGTCCGCCATCCCCTGGTCCACCAGCAGCGCGGGCAGCCGTGCCCCGTCCTCGATCAGCGCCGTCGCGTCGTACTCCCGCCAGGCGGCGCGGTCCGGGCCGAGATAACCGGAGAGCGCCTTCTCCCCCCAGGGGCAGCGCATGGGGGAGGCAATCGGCGCGAAGGCCGAGACCGCGGCGAAGCGGCCCGGGTTGCGCAACGCGATGGTGAGCGCGCCATGGCCGCCCATGGAATGGCCCATGATGCCCTGCCGCGCCATCTCGGCCGGCAGGTCCGCCGCGACCAGTGCCGGCAGCTCCCGCTCGACATAGCTCCGCATGCGGTAGTGCTTCGCCCAAGGGTCCTGCGCCGCGTCCACATAGAAGCCGGCGCCCAGGCCGAAATCGTAGGCGCCCTCAGGGTCGTCCGGCACACCCTCCCCGCGCGGGGAGGTGTCGGGCGCCACCAGCATCAGGCCGAGTTCGGCCGCGACGCGCTGCGCCCCGGCCTTGACGGTGAAATTCTCCTCCGTGCAGGTGAGGCCGGAGAGGAACCACACCACCGGCACCTTGCGCCCCGCCAGCGCCTGGGGCGGGAGGAAGGCGGCGAAGCGCATCTCCGTCCCCGTCTCCGCCGAGCGGTGGCGCAGCACGCGCTGCTCCCCGCCGAAGCAGCGCACTCTGGAGACGGTCTCGACCGCCATGCTCAGAACACCACGACGGAGCGGATCGACTTGCCCTCGTGCATCAGGTCGAAGGCGTCGTTGATCTTTTCGAGCGGCATGGTGTGGGTGATCAGGTCGTCGATATTGATCTTCCCCTCCATGTACCAGTCGACGATCTTCGGCACGTCAGTGCGGCCGCGCGCGCCGCCGAAGGCCGAGCCCTTCCAGACCCGCCCCGTGACGAGTTGGAAGGGGCGCGTCGCAATCTCCTTCCCGGCTTCCGCCACGCCGATGATGATGCTCTCGCCCCAGCCGCGATGGCAGCATTCCAGCGCCTGGCGCATGACGTTGACATTGCCGGTGCAGTCGAAGGAGAAATCGGCCCCGCCGCCGGTCAGGTCCACCAGCGCCTGCACCACCTTGTCGGCGCCGATCTCGTTCGGGTTGACGAAATGCGTCATGCCGAACTTCTTCGCCATCTCCTGCTTCGCCGGCTTGATGTCGACGCCGATGATCCTGTCGGCGCCGACCATGCGGGCGCCCTGGATCACGTTCAGGCCAATGCCGCCGAGGCCGAAGACGACGACATTCGCGCCGGGCCAGACCTTCGCCGTGTAGATCACCGCGCCGATGCCCGTCGTCACACCGCAGCCGATGTAGCAGATCTTGTCGAAGGGCGCGTCCTCCCGCACCTTCGCCACCGCGATCTCCGGCAGCACGGTGAAGTTGGAGAAGGTGCTGCAGCCCATGTAGTGGAAGATCTGGTTCCCCTGGGGCTTGGTGGGCTCGCAACGGAAGCGGCTGGTGCCGTCCGGCATCACACCCTTGCCCTGGGTGGCGCGGATCGAGGTGCAGAGATTGCTGCGCTGGCTGAGGCAGGTTTTGCACTGCCGGCATTCCGGCGTGTAGAGCGGGATGACGTGGTCGCCCACCTTCACGCTGGTGACGCCCGTGCCGACCTCCCGCACGATCCCGGCGCCCTCATGACCGAGGATGGCAGGGAAGAGGCCTTCGGAATCGAGCCCGTCCAGGGTGTAGGCATCGGTGTGGCAGACGCCGGTCGCCATGACCTCGACCAGCACCTCGCCGGCTTTCGGGCCTTCGAGATCGACCGTCTCGATGGTGAGCGGCTTCTTCGCTTCCCAGGCGACCGCGGCGCGCGTCTTCATCCCTCTGCTCTCCCCTGCGTGCCTCACGGCGCAATGCTGCCGCGGCGAGCGGACCTGCCCAACGCATGTCCCGGGCGCTGCATCGCCCGGTTCGCTGCGCAAGGCAACCATTCCAGCACGCCATGGTACCGCATCGCCGCCGCTTCGCCGCAACACCTCCGGGCCGCGGGGGTTCATCATCCGCTGGTGGTCATGGCCGGCAGAGCAGGCCCAAGCGCCGGGATGTTCACGCCCGTGCGCGACCGCTCTACTCCGGCGCGTCGCCGGCCGATCCGAAGGCCATCCAGCCGCCATCCACAGGGACGGTGATGCCGCTGACATAGCTCGCCGCCGGCGAGGCGAGGAACCACGCCACCTCCGCGATCTCCTCCGGCCGCCCGAGCCGCCCCAGGGGCGCGCGCCGTCCGATCGCAGCCGTGTCGATCTTCCCGTCCCGCTCCAGGGCTGCGACCAGATCGGTCCGGATATAGCCGGGCGCGATGGCGTTCACCCGGATGCCCCGCCGCCCCCATTCCGCCGCCAGCGTCCGGGTGATGGCGATGATGCCGGCCTTGGCCGCGGCATAGCCGTTCCGCCGCGGCAGGCCGGTCAGCGCGGCAACCGAGGCCAGGTTGACGATCGCCCCCTGCCCGGCCGGCAGCATGGCCTTCGCCGCCTCGCGCGAGGCCACGAAACTGCCCTTCAGGTGGATACCGAGTTGCCGCATGAAGAGCTCGGCAGTCTGCTCCACCGTCGGCAGGAAGGTGTCGGCGATGCCGGCATTGTTGACCAGCACGTCCAGCCGCCCGCAGTTCTCCAGCACCCGCCCCACCGCGGCGACCACCTGCGGCTCGGCGGCGACATCGCAGCCGAGGCCGAGATGCCCCTCGCCCAGCTCCCGCGCCCTTGCCTCGGCTGCCTCCGCCCGCAGGTCAGCGATCGCCACCCGGTGGCCGCCGGCCGCGAAGCGGCGCGCGATCGCCCAGCCGATGCCATCCGCCCCGCCGGTCACCAGCGTGACCGGGCTGCCCTGTGCCGCCATGGCGTTTCCTTCCCATTTGCTTCTGTCAGGCAGCTTCGCCCGGGACCGGGCGGGAGGAAAAGTCTCATACCTGGCGCATGACATGCTGACGCATGTCCCGCCTCAAACGCCGGCGGCCCTGCGGGCCTTGGCTTCGCGGCATTGGTCACGGTGCGCCTTCGCGCGCCCGGCTCGCTCCGCGGGCCGCAGGTCGGGACGTCATGAGCCAAGTATCAGAAGATGCCCATGGCGAGACCGGCCGCGAGCGCCGCGCCCAGTTCCTCGCAGCGCCGCAGGTCCTCCGGCGGGATGGTCTTCGGCGCCAGGATAGCCTCCGGCGTCTGGGCATGGGTGCAGAGGATCAGCGGCGGCGCCACCTCCCGCAGCCGCCAGCCGGTGGCGATGCGCGCCATCTGCCGCGCGGCATTGGTTCCGTCGCTGCCGGCGCAGACCAACAGGGCATAGGGGCGGCCGTTCAGCCGCTCCAGTACCGGGTAGTAGCTGCGATCGAAGAAGTCCTTCATGGGGCCGGAGATGGCCGCCAGGTTCTCCGGCGCGGCGAAGAGATAGCCATCGGCCGAGAGCAGGTCCTCCGGCCCTGCCTCCATGGCCGGCAGCAGCCGCAGCTCCGCCTCCGGTGCGGCGCCGCGCGCGGCGGCCTCCGCCATCTGCCGGGTGCCGCCGGTGCGGGAATGGAAGACGATCAGCAGCCTTTTCATGCGGTCCCGCGCCTGGTCAGGATGGAAGGAGAAGATGGGGTGGCCGGGGCCGCGGCGCAGGCACCCTGGTGCTGGATGGCAACGTCCCTGTCCTGGCCGGCGCGATCGCGGTCGCCCACCCCGCCACCGAGCCGATGCCGCGCCGGACGGCGACATCCCTGCGTCAGGATCGTGCGCCGGCCTGCACGCCCCCGTCGCCGCCCCTGGCCCCAAGAGATGGCGCGCCGTCGAGGCCGCACCCCTCCCGGCGGGCCGCCCCGCACCCGGCCCGTGACGCCGATGCGGGAGGGTCCGACTGCCGCTTTCCCCCAACCGGCCCAGCCGCCATCCTGACCGCCCCCATCCGCGGAACCCCGCCCATGCCCCTGCAGGCCTATCTTGCCGGACCCGATGTCTTCCTGCCCGATGCCGCCGGCCATGCCCGTCGCAAGGTGGCGATCTGCGCCCGTCACGGCATCCTGGGCCGGCCGCCGCTGAACGAGGATGTCGCCTCCCTGGCGGAGATGTCGGAGGCGGAGGCCTGGCGGACCATCTTCCGCAAGGACCTGGCGATGATGGAGGAATGCGATCTCGTCATCGCCAACCTCACCCCCTTCCGCGGCGCCTCGGCCGATGCCGGCACGCTGGTGGAGCTCGGCTGGTTCCTCGGCCACGGCAGGCCGATCTTCGGCTATTCCAACAGCGCCACCCCCTTCGCGGAGCGCAGCCGGCGCCAGGTCGCGGCGCTGCCCGACCCGCTGCCCGGGCTCGCGGTCGGCGGCTTCGGCCTGCCGGACAACCTGATGATCCCCGGTGCCGTGCTGGCCGGTGGCGGGGAGCCGATGGTGGTGCCGGAGGATGGGCACGATCGCCCCTTCGACTCGCTGGAGATCTTCGAGGCCTGCGTCGCGCGGGCGGCGCGGCGGCTGGGGCCGGTCTGATCGCTGGACAGGGCGCGCCGGGCCTGCTCCAAGCGCGCCCCTTCCTCCCCCTCGCTATGCGGTACTCATGCGCCCTGCCATCGGCATCGATTTCGGAACCACCAACAGCGTGGTCGCCGCGCTCCGGCCCGATGGTAGCGTGATCACGCTCGATCATGCGGCGGGGGCGGTGTTCCGCTCCGTCCTCTGCCTGTGGCTGGAGAAGGGCGCGACGCGCCAAGCCGCCGGGCCGGTGGGGATCGAGGCCTATCTGGAGGACCCGCTGGCCAGCCGGCTCATCATGTCCATGAAGAGCTACCTGGCCCAGCGCAGCTTCCGCGAGACGCGCATCCATGGCCGCAGCTGGACGCTGGAAGCGCTGGTGGCGGCCTTCCTGCGGGAGTTGCTGGCGCCCTTCGCCGAGGCGCTGGCCGGCGCGCGCATCGTGGTCGGCCGGCCCGTGCGCTTCGCGGGGGAAACGGCCGATGACGCCCATGGCGAGGAGCGGCTGCGCGCCGCCTTCGCCGCGGCCGGCCTGCCGGAGGTGACGGTGGCGCTGGAGCCGGCGGCGGCGGGCCACCGCTTCGCCGCCGGGCTGGACCGCCCGGCCACTGTCCTGGTCGGCGACCTGGGCGGTGGCACCAGCGACTTCTCGGTCCTGCGGTTCGAGCCGGGGCCGCCGCGCCGCGTCATCCCGCTCGGCCATGCCGGGCTTGGGATCGCCGGCGATGCGCTGGACTACCGCATCATCGACCAGGTGGTCTCGCCGCGCCTCGGCAAGGGGGACAGCTACCTGGTCTGGGGCAAGCCGATGCCGGTCCCGGTCGGGTGGTACCTCTCCTTCGCGCGCTGGCACCAGCTCTCCCTCATGCGGGCGCCGAAAGTGCTGGCCGACATCGCCGAGGTGGCGCGGACCGCCGAGCACCCGGAACGGCTGCGCCATCTGGTCATGCTGGTGGAGGAGGAGGCGGGCTATGCGCTGTACCGCGCCGTCTCCGGCGTGAAGGCGGCGCTGTCGCGGGCCGAGAGCGCGGTGCTGGACTTCCGGCATGAGGAATTCACGGTCCAGGCCGAGATCACTCGCGCCGGATTCGAGAGCTGGATCGCCCCCGACCTCGCCCGCATGGGCGCGGCGGTGGATGCCGCGCTGGCGGATGCCGGGCTGGCGCCGGGCCAGGTGGACCGGGTCTTCCTCACCGGCGGCACTTCCCTGGTCCCGGCGGTGCGGCGGCTGTTCGAGCAGCGCTTCGGCCCCGGGCGCATCGCGGGCGGCGGCGAATTCGTCTCGGTCGCCGAAGGGCTGGCGCTGCTGGGCGCGGAGGCCGGCTGAGCGGGCGGACTGGCATCCCCGGGTTTGATACCTGGCTCAGGAAATGCTGACGCATGTCCTGCCTCAAGCGCCGGCGGCCCTCCGGGCCTTGGCTTCGCGGCATTGGCCGCGGCGCGCCTTCGCGCGCTCGGCCCGCTGCGCGGGCCGCAGGTCATGACGTCATGAGCCAGGTATGAGACAAGGAGGGAGGCATGATGCTTGCTTGTCCCGGGCCGACCAGACCGGAGGCGTCATGTCCGACATCTATGCCGAACGCGGCTATGGCAGCCGCATGCTGGGCTTCGGGGCGAAGCCCGGTCTCGTGGTGGTGGATTTCCAGCGTGGCTTCATCGACCCGGCCTTCCCCATGGGCGGCGCGCCGATGGTGGATGCCGCGGTGCGCAACACCCTGCCGCTGATCGAGGCCGCGAAGCGCGCCGGCCTGCCGGTGATCGCCTGCGTCAACGGCTATGACAGCCCGCGCGCCGCGCCGCACTGGAATGTGGCACCGGTCTTCGACCTGCTGAAGGACACGCCCGCGACCGAGTTCGACCCGCGCATCGCCGCCGCCGGGCCGGATGTGGTGCTGATGAAATCCGCGCCCTCGATCTTCTTCGCCACACCCGCGGCCGCGATCCTGACGAAGGAGCGGGTGGACACGGTGATCGTGACCGGCTGCATCACCTCCGGCTGCGTCCGGGCCAGCGTGATCGACGCCTTCTCCCTTGGGTTCCGCGTCATGGTGCCGCAGGATTGCGTCGGCGACCACGACCAGGCGGCGCATGACCAGAACCTCAGGGATGTCGAGCGCCGCTATGCCGATGTAATCGACAGCGCCGCCGCCATCGCCGCGATCGAGCGCTGGCGACGGGCGAACGACCGGGAGGGGTGACGATGCCGAAAGAGATCCTCTGCGCCTTCAGCATCCATTGCGACGCCGTGGCCGGCTGGCTCGGCAGCTATGGCGGCGAGGACAGCCCGGGCGACATCAGCCGCGGCGTCTTCGCCGCCGAGGTGGGGATGCCGCGCCTCCTCAGGCTCTTCGAACGCTTCGGGCTGACGCAGTCCTGGTTCATCCCCGGCCACACCATCGAGAGCTTCCCCGAACAGACCGACATGGTGGCCAAGGCCGGGCATGAGATCGGCCTGCACGGCTACAGCCATGAGAACCCGCTGGCGCTGAGCCGCGCGCAGGAGGAGGCGATCTTCGACAAGTGCATCGGGCTGATCGAGAGACACTGGGGCCGGAAACCCGTCGGCTACGTCGCCCCATGGTGGGAAGTCAGCGCGACATCCATAGACATCCTGGTTGTGCGCGGCATCGTCTATGACCACAGCCTGATGCACCATGACTGCCTGCCCTACTATGTCCGCACCGGCGATGCCTGGACGCCGATCGACTACTCCAAGCCGGCCGAGAGCTGGATGAGGCCCTTCAGCAAGGGCAAGGTGACGGACCTCGTCGAGATCCCCGCCTCCTGGTACCTCGATGACCTGCCGCCGATGATGTTCATCAAGAAATTCCCGAACAGCCACGGCTATGTCTCGCCGCACCAGCTCGAGCAGATCTGGCGCGACCATTTCGACTTCATCTACCGCGAATATGACTATGCCGTGGTGCCGATGACCATCCATCCGGATGTCTCCGGCCGGCCGCAGGTGCTGCTGATGCTGGAGCGGCTGATCGCCCATATGCTGAAGCATCCGGGCGTGCGCTTCGTGACGCTGGAGGAGATGGCGGCGGATTTCCGCAGGCGGAGCCCGAAGTAGCGGGAGGCTGCACGAGGGCCCGGAGCCATGGGTGGACCACTCTGCCCCGGCAGCGCTTCTGGCATAGCTTGCGCCTCGGGCGGAGAGGGCCGGGCTGAGGCCCAGCCTTGACGGAAAAGGGCCCTGTGGCGGGCGCCTCTCGCCCATGGCGGCGGCGGTCGGAGCATGCCCCGCCGCCTGCCCCGCGCTGCCGCCGCGCTACTCCGCCGCCACCGCCCCGGGCGGTACGAAGGCCTTGATCGGCGGCAGGTTGCCGGTGAAGCGCTCCACCTCCACCGTCGTGAGCTGGCCCGTGCAGCCCTGCGCCAAGCGCGAGGTGCCGATATCGCGCGTCAGCACATTCGGGTTGCCATGTACGCAGAGCGGCCGGTCCTCCGCCGGGTCCTCCGGATCGTACCAGGCGCCGGTCGGCAGGTTGATCACGCCGGGCATCACCTCCTCGGAGAGTTCAGCCGCGGCGAGGCAGGCGCCGCGCGCATTGAACAGCCGCACGATGTCGCCATCCGCGATGCCGCGCGCCGCGGCATCCGCGGGGTGGAGCCGCGCGACCTCCCGCCCCCGCCGCTTCATCTCCTGGCTGTGGCCGCCGAAATCGAGCTGGCTGTGCAGCCGCGTCGCCGGCTGGTTCGCCACCAGATGCAGCGGCGCGGCCGCTTCCGGCGCGTCGCTCGGCGCCAGCCAGGCGGGGTGGCCAGGGCAATCGGCATAGCCGAAGCCGGCGATGGTCGCGGAGAAGACCTCGATCCTGCCGCTCGGCGTGGGCAGGGGCGCGCCCTCCGGGTCCTCGCGGAAGGCGCGCAGCATGCCGCCATCATCCGGGCCTTCCGGCAGGGTCAGGTATCCCGCCTTCCAGAAGGTCTCGAAATCCGGCGCATCGAAGCCCTTGGCGCGCATGTCCGCGGCCGTGCGGTCATAGAGGTGGCGCAGCCAGTCCCGCGCGCTGCGGCCCTCGGTGAAGGCCTCCTCCCGGCCCAGCCGCGCCGCCAGCGCGGTGAAGATGGCGTAGTCGTCGCGCGCCTCGCCATAGGGCTCGGCCAGCTTGTGCATGGCGACCATCAGCGGGTCGGTCTGGCTGCTGCCGATATCCTCCCGTTCCAGCGTCATCGTCACCGGCAGCACGATATCGGCATGGCGCGCCGTCGCGGTCCAGGCCAGCTCGTGCACCACCAGCGTCTCGACCCGCCGAAAGGCCTCCCGCAGCCGGTTCAGGTCCTGGTGGTGGTGGAAGGGATTGCCGCCGGCCCAGTAGACCAGGCCGATATCCGGGTAGGTCAGGCGCTGGCCGTTGTACTCATAGGCCTCGCCGGGATGCAGCAGCATGTCGGCGATGCGCGCGACGGGGATGAAGGCGCCGACCCGGTTGCGCCCCTGCGGCAGCGCGGCGGTCGAGACCAGGTTGGTCCGCCGCCCGGTATGGCCGAGCGCGCCGAGCGCATAGTGGTAGCCGCCGCCCGGCAGGCCGATCTGCCCCAGCATGGCGGCGAGGACGATGCCGGCCCAGACCGGCTGCTCGCCATGCTCGGCGCGCTGGAGGGAATGCGCGACGGTCACCAGCACGCGCCTGCCGACCAGCCGGTGGGCCAGGGCGGTGATCCGCTCGGCCGGGATGCCGGTGATGGGTGCCGCCCAGGCCGCATCCTTGGGCTGGCCGTCGCTGCGGCCCGTCAGGTAGTCCTCGAAGACGGGCCAGCCAGTGGTGTCGCGGTCGAGGAAGGCGCGATCGTGCTTCCCCGCCACCAGCAGGCCGTGCATCAGCGCCAGCATCAGTGCGGTGTCGGTATTCGGCGTAATGGGCAGCCATTCCGCCCGCGCCTCCTCCGGGCAGTCATCCCGCAGGGGGCCGACCAGCACGAATTCGCAACCGCGCCCCGCCGCCGCCCGCATCGCATCGCGCTCGACATGGCGGGAGATGCCGCCGCCCGCGACCATGCTGTTCTTGAGCGCCAGGCCGCCGAAGGCCAGAACCACCTCGGAATGCTGCGCCACCGCCGCCCAGGTGACGTTCCGGCGGCTGATATCCTCCATCGGCCCCAGCACATGCGGCAGCAGCACGCCGGACGCGCCGGCGGAGTAGCTGTTGACGCTGCGCACATAGCCGCCGAGCGCGGTGTTCAGGAAGCGGTGCACCTGGCTTTGGGCATGGTGGAAGCGCCCGGCCGAGGACCAGCCATAGGAACCGCCGAAGATCCGCTCGGCCCCGATGCGACGCAGCTCCCCCGCCACCAGGTCGAGGGCGCGGTCCCATGAGACCGGCACATACTCGTCCCGACCACGCCGCGGGTCGGCGCCCGGCCCCTGCTCCAGCCAGCCGCGGCGGATCATGGGGCGGGCGATGCGCGCCTCATGCCGCAGGGCGCGCGGGAAGTTCTGCAGGATGCGGTTCGGGTCGGGGTCGCCCGCATGCGGGCGCACCACCAGCTCTCCCTCCCGCCAGGCCGCTTCGAAGACTCCCCAATGCGCGCTGTGCGGGCGGAATTCCGCCGTATCGTCCGGACCCGTCATGCCCTCGCCTCCCCTCGCCTCGTCGCGCGGAGCCTAGAGCAGATCGCGGAGGGGCGTGAACGCCCCGGAGCGGGACTCTGCGCAGCAAACAATGACCTGGGGCGGAATGGCGTTCCGATGCGAACGCGCTCCGCCCTGGAGCAGACGCCATGCAAGTGGCCCCGGTCCGGACCTTGCAACCCGCTTATCCGGCCTCAGGGGCCGCGACGTCCCCAAGGAAGAGGCAGCGGTAGCCGCCGCGCAGGCATTGCACCGCGGGCCCGGAGGGGGCGAGCAGCACCTCAAGGCCGGCCTGCTCCATCAGCCGGTCGAGCAGCGCGGCATCGAAGGGAACTGCCTGCGACTGAGCCTGCATCGTCGTTCCTTCCTCGGGGCATGTCCGAAGGGGTAACGCCGGGACGGCATGGCTGTGGTGCCAGGAGATGCGCAACGGGCGCCCGCCCAGACACGGCCGGGGGCCTTCCCGATGGTCCGGATGGCGGCAGCCCTCGGCCCCGTGGTCGAGAGCAGCCACCATGCCCACCGCGGTTACAGAGGCGGGCGGCGCGCCCGACCGCCGGGGCGGTCAGACCCGCATCGGCATCAGGACATAGAGCGCCTCGGGCTTCGCCGCATCCCTCACCACCGTCGGCGCCGAGCCGTCGGCGAAGCAGAACTCCACCTGGTCGGCGATCTGGTCGGTGATGTCGTTCAGGTAGCGTGCCTGGAAGCCGATCTCGAGCGGCGAGCTCTCATACTTCACCACATCGGCGTCCAGTTCCTCCTGCGCCTGGCCCTGCTCGGCGGAGGTGGCGGAAAGCAGAAGGTGGTTGCGGTCGATAGAGAGCTTCACCGGGCGCGAGCGCTCGGAGCTGATGGCGGCAACGCGGCCCACCGCCTCGGCGAATTCCTTCTTCGTCACCCGCAGGATCTTGTCATTGCCGCGGGGAATGACGCGCTCGTATTCCGGGAAGGTACCGTCGATCAGCTTGCTGGTGAGCTGCACGGTGCCGATATCGAAGCGGATCTTGGTGTCGGAGAGGCGGATGGCGATCTCCTCCTGCGTCTCCTCGGCCAGTTTGCGCAGCTCGTTCACCGTCTTCCGCGGAATGATGACGCCCGGCATGTTGCCGGCACCCTCCGGCAGCGGCTCCTCCACCCGGGCCAGCCGGTGGCCGTCCGTGGCGACCGCGCGCAGCACCCGGGTGCCGTCGCTCTCGGTCGCATGCAAGAAGATGCCGTTGAGGTAGTAGCGCGTCTCTTCCGTGCTGATGGCGAAGCGCGTGCGGTCCACCAGCTCCCGCAACTGCCCGGCCGGCAGGGAGAAGCCATGCGGCAGCTTGCCCTCGGTCATGGAGGGGAAATCCTCCACCGGCAGCACGGCCAGGTCGGTACTGAAACGGCCGGCCCGCAGCTTGAGGGAGGCATCGCCACCGGCATGGTCCAGCTCGACCTTGGCGCCCTCGGGCAGCTTCCGGACGATCTCATAGAGCGTCGCGGCCGGTGCGGTGGTCCGTCCGGGGCGGGTCACCTGGACGCCCGGCACCTCCTCCACCACCGCGATCTCCATATCGGTCGCAGTCAGCTTCAGCGTGCCGTCCTGCACGGCGATCAGGACATTGGCCAGGATGGGGATGGTGTTGCGGCGCTCCACCACGCTCTGCACATGGGCCAGCGCCTTGAGCAGGATCGCCCGTTCCACCGTGAACTTCATGCCACCCAGGCTCCCCCGACGATCCGTTCAGTCGCTGCCATTCGCCATCCGGGCCCGCCCCGGCGGACGGATGGGCCCGGCAGTTTATCAGCCCCGATTCGAGCCGATAAGGTAGGGTTTTCAGGCTCCAACACCAAGGGTGGCGTTACGGAATCGACGAGATAGGGGATCCGCCCGATTCTCGTCTCTCCCCTCGGCCGGCCGGGCGGCGGGTTCGCGCGCCAGCCCAACCACGGCGGGCGCCGGGACCGCTTGGAACGGAGCCGTCATGGACATCCAGGCGCAAGGCGGCCGGCGCCTGGCCGGGCCGTCAGGTTTCCAGCATCTTCCGCAGCAGCGCCACATCCTCGGCGAAGCTCGCATCCTGCGCGATCAGCTCGGAGACGCGGGAGACGGCATGCATGACCGTGGTGTGGTCGCGGTTGCCGAAGCGCCGGCCGATCTCGGGCAGGCTGCGCTGCGTCAGCTGCTTCGCCAGGTACATCGCCACCTGCCGCGGCCGCGCCACGTTCCGCGCCCGGCGGGCGGAGACCATGTCGGTCAGGCGCAGGTTGTAGTGCTCGGCCACCTTGCGCTGGATCTCCTCGATCGAGACCCGCTTCTCATGCGCGCGCAGGACGTCGTGCAGCACCTCATGCGCGCTGTCGACGGTGATCGGCCGGCCAAAGAGGTTGGCATGCGCCACCAGCCGGTTCAGCGCGCCCTCCAGCTCCCGCACGTTGCTGGTGATCTTGGTCGCCAGCAGTTCCATCACCTTGGGCGGCACCAGCACCTGCGCCGCCGCCGCCTTGGCCTGCAGGATCGAGAGGCGCAGCTCGTAGGTCGTCGCATGCAGGTCGGCGACCATGCCGCAGCCGAGCCGGGTGCGCAGCCGGTCCTCGATGCCCGCGAGGTCGGAGGGCGGCTTGTCCGAGGAGACGACGATCTGCTTCCCCTGGTCCACCAGGGCGTTGAAGGTGTGGAAGAACTCCTCCTGCGTGTTGTCCTTGCCGATCAGGAACTGCAGGTCGTCGATCATCAGCACGTCGACGGCGCGGAGCGTCTCCTTGAACTCCATCGTGCTCTGGCTGCGCAGCGCGGCGATGAAGCGGTACATGAACTTCTCGGCGCTCATATAGGCGACGGTGCGCGCCGTCTCGCCCTCGCGGATCGCCCAGGCGATGGCATGCATCAGGTGGGTCTTGCCCAGGCCGACGCCGCCATAGAGGAAGAGCGGATTGAAGCCCGGGCTCGCCGGACGCTCCGCCACGCGGCGGGCGCAGGCATGGGCGAATTCATTCGGCTTGCCGACGACGAAGGTGTCGAAGGTGAAGCGCGCCTCGAGCGGCACCACCCAGTCGGAGCGCGGGTCGGAGGTGCGGGGCTCGGCCGGCGGCCGCGGCGCGGGCGCCAGGCTCTCGGCGAGGCCGGAGGGTTCCGGCCGCGAGGATGCCATGCCGGCGCCATCGGCCATCACGGGCTCGGCCGTCGCGGCCTGGGCGACGCGGATCTCGACACGCCGGATACTGGCATCCTCAGCCTGCCAAAGGGCACGCAGGCGATCGCCATAATGGCTGTTCACCCAATCCCGCAGGAAGCGCGTGGGCAGCAGGATGACCGCTTCGTCGCCATCGATGCCCTGCAGGGTCATCTGGCGCAGCCAGGTGCGGTACTCGACCTCGCCAACCTCGTCACGCAGGCGGGCGCGGATGCGGGCCCAACAGGCGACCATCTGTCCGGACGTCTCGGGGGGCAACCGCCGGCCTCCTTCTGCTCCCAACGCCTGCCGGCGCGCGGACAACGTCGAACCGCCCCACCGGGATTACGGCCCCGCGGCAGGAGTCCAAGATAAGCGGATGCGTGCTGTTCAGAGGGTCACATTCCGGTCGTCTCGGCAGGAGTGATGTTATCCCGGCCGCCAAGTCGACGCAAATAGTAACTCGCGAAATCGAGGTGCGGCCAAAGTAGTGCCTGATCAACCCCTCCGGAATAGGTCAGTAATTCCGAAGAATTCAGGAACTGAATCCGCTGACAGGAAGCGCAGGCAGAGCCTGCACTTCCTGCAAAACCACGATATCGTCCGCCGGAACGCGACGCCAGGCTCAGGCCTGGGCGGCGGCGCCCAGCGACTTGATGCGGGCGGACAGGCGGGAGAGCTTGCGAGCCACCGTATTGGCGTGGAAGACGCCCTTGGTGGCCGCCCGCTGCAGCTCCGGCTGCGCGGCCTTCAGGGCATCCTGCGCCTGGGACTTGTCGCCGCCGGCAATCGCCTGCTCGACCTTGCGGAGGAAGCCGCGCACCCGGGACTTCCGCGCGCGATTACGGATCGTGCGCTTCTCGGTCTGGCGGATGCGCTTGCGGGCAGAGGCCGTGTTCGCCATGGGGTCTGGTTTCGACTCAAAACAGAGTGACGGGGGGCGTACCAGGGGCACGCGGGAAGGGGGCTTCTACAGGCGCGCCCCGCGCGCCGTCAAGCGAACGGTACCGCGCGGCCGCGCCATGCACGCGACGCGCGCAGCACCGGCGCGGCTTATCGATTGCGGAACTGCGCCTTCCGCTTCTCCGCGAAGGCGGCCATGCCTTCCTTCTGGTCCTCGGTTGCAAACAGCGCCTGGAACACGCGCCGTTCGAATTTCACGCCCTCGGCCAGCGTGGTCTCATAGGCGCGGTTCACTGCCTCCTTCGCCACGGCGACCGCGGGCGCGGAGAGTTCGGCGATCTTCTCGCCGAGCTTCACCGCCTCCGCCACCACCTCGGCCGCCGGCACCACCCGGGCAACGAGATTCGCGCGCTCGGCCTCTGCCGCGTCCATCATGCGCGCGGTCAGGATCATCTCCATGGCCTTGGACTTGCCGATGGCGCGCGTCAGGCGCTGCGTGCCGCCCGCGCCGGGAATGACGCCGAGATTGATCTCCGGCTGGCCGAATTTCGCGTTGTCGCCGGCCAGGATGATGTCGCACATCATCGCCAGTTCGCAGCCGCCGCCCAGCGCATAGCCCGCGACCGCGGCGATCACCGGCTTCTGCACGAAGGTCACCGCCTCCCACCGCTTGCCGATGAAGTCGTCCAGAAAGACAGCCGGATAGCTGCGCGCCTGCATCTCCTTGATGTCGGCGCCGGCGGCGAAGGCTTTCTCGTTGCCGGTGATGACGATGGCGGCGATGGCGGGGTCGGCGTCATAGCCGCGCAGCGCCTGGCCGAGCTCGTCCATCAATTGGTCGCAGAGCGCGTTCAGCGCCTTCGGACGGTTGAGGCGAATGATCGCCACCCGCCCCTGCACCTCCGTCAGGATCATCCCGTACTCGGCCATGCGCGCCTCCATTCCTTGGGGCGGCACCATATCAGCGCTGCGTCCTCGGGCAATGGAAGGTGGCCCGCCCGGCCTGGACGATGCGGCGGATCCCCGGGCAGGGCGGCATGCCCCCGGCGGAGCCGGACCAGGACAAATTCGGGCATGTCTCGCAGGGCTGCCCCTCCCGGTCATAGACCTTGAACCGCTCCTGGAAGAAGCCGATGCCGCCATCCGCCTGGACATAGTCGCGCAGCGAGGAGCCGCCGGCCGCGATGCTCTCCTCCAGCACCGCCTTGATCGCCGGCACCAGCCGCAGCGCGCGCGCGCCAGCGACGCTCGCCGCCAGGCGCTTCGGCGAGATGCCGGCGCGGAACAGCGCCTCCGAGACATAGATGTTGCCGAGCCCCGCCACGACCTTCTGGTCGAGCAGCGCGGCCTTGATCGGCGTGCGCCTGCCGGCCAGGGCGGCGCTCAGCACCGCGGGGGTGAACTCCTCCTCGAGCGGCTCCGGCCCGAGCCCGGCCAGCAGCCGGTGCCCCTCCTCCGCCGCGGTCGGCACCAGGTCGACGCAGCCGAAGCGGCGTGGATCGACGAAGCCGACGCGGATGCCCTCTTCCGTCTCCAGCGCCAGGTGCTCATGCGCCGCGGGCTGGTTGGGCAGATCCTCCGCCCGCCGCGCCACCATCCGGCCGGACATGCCGAGATGGATCAGCACGCTGTCCCCGCCCGAGAGGCGCATCAGCATGTACTTGCCGCGCCGGCGGAACCCCTCGACCCGTGCGCCGGTCAGCCGCACCGCGAGGCCATCCGGGAAGGGCCAGCGCAGGTCCGGCCGGGCGATGCTGGCGGCGCGGATCACCCGCCCCTCCAGCACCTTGCGCAGGCCGCGCATCACCGTCTCGACTTCCGGCAGTTCCGGCATATGTCCCACCACTCCTGTCGGGGCTATGGTGGAAGCGCATGAGCGAACGCAATACCCCTGACGCCGCCTCCCCCGGCTCCGAGACGATCGATTTCGGCTACCGGGCGGTCCCGAGGACCGAGAAGGCCAGCCTGGTCCGCCAGGTCTTCGACAGCGTGGCGCCGCGCTACGACCTGATGAACGACCTGATGTCGCTCGGCATGCACCGCGCCTGGAAGCATGCCTTCGTCGCCGCCATCGCCGCCTCCCCGCGGGAGACGCTGCTCGACCTCGCGGGCGGCACCGGGGATGTTTCCTTCCGCGCGCTGGAGCGCGGGGCGGGGCGCGTCATCCTCTCGGACATCAACCCCTCCATGCTGCAGGTGGCGCAGGGCCGCGCGCTGGAACGCGGCCTCGCCTCTGGGCTGACCTTCCTCTGCGCGGATGCGGAGCGGCTGCCGCTGCCGGACCGCAGCGTGGAGAAGGTCTCGATGGCCTTCGGCCTGCGCAACTGCACCGACAAGCCGGCGGTGCTGCGGGAGGTGCGGCGGGTGCTGCGTCCGGGCGGACGCTTCCACTGCCTGGAGTTCAGCCGGGTGGAGGTCGCGGCCCTCGCCCCGCTCTACGATGCCTGGTCCTTCAAGGTCCTGCCCGCGCTCGGTGCCCGCGTCGCCAATGACGCGGAGAGCTACCAGTACCTGGCCGAGAGCATCCGCATGTTCCCAGACCAGGAGACGCTGGCGCGGATGATGCGGGAGGCGGGGCTGGAGCGGGTGCAGCACCGCAACCTGACGGGCGGCATCGTCGCCATCCACACCGGCTGGCGGCTGTGATCCGCCGGGGCTGACCGGCGGCAGAGGGTCGCCCCACCCCCTGGCCATGGGCGTCGCGCGCGTCCGGGCCGGCCCTCCTCGGCCGCGGACCGGCCATGCGTCCCGCCGGGCTGCTCGCCGCTCCCGCTGATGGCGTTGCCGGCCTCGTTCCCTACCGGGCCCTCCCCACCGCCCATCCGGGGTGGCGAGCCGCGGCCTGGATGGGGCCATGGGCACGCCCGCGGCAGGGTCGGTCACCCAGCCGGCTTCGCCGCCGACGCCTGGGCACCTTGTCGGGCTGGCGGCGTGCAGGCCCGCGGACGGCGGCTCGCATCTCGCAGGGCATCCATCGCCACCCCGCCTGGTTGGCACCGGCCGCTTCGGTCAGAAACCACGACGCCTGGGCTGCTGGGGCATGCCTGCCGGGAGTGCGGCACCCGGCTGGCGCCTCGCCATTGGTCGCCCCGGTTGCATCCAATGCCACGGTTCGTGCAGGCAGGTGCTGCGTTGCCGGGGCCAGAGGCGTATACGAATAGACGCTTCGGGGGAGTCGGGTGCGCGGGGGTGCACCGGACGGAGGCGTCGAGGGGGCTCGTTCCATCCATGATTCAGCAGCGCGAGACGCTTTACCAACTGGACAGGCCGATCCTTGCCCAGGAGGCCGCCGCGCCCAGGCCGGCGCAGCCCAGCATCGTGCCGCCTGGCTGGATCGGGCTCGAGCGATGCAACCTCAGCCTGGCCCCCGGCCAGGTGCTGGAGGTAGCGCATGTGCTGCTGCACCCGGAGGTCGGCGTCGCCCTGATCGATGTCGCGCCCGTGCGGACGAGGGATGCCGAGGCGGTTTTCCGGACCAGGCTGGAGACGGCCCGCTTCGCCGCCATCTTCCCGGGATATCTGCCCGTCCTGCACCTGCAGGTGCCGCCCGGAGCGCTCAACCAGCTCGCCGTCCTGCTGAACGAGGCCTTCACCAACCTGCCGCCGATCAACCTGCCGGGCGGCGATGGCTGGGTCAGCGTGGTGCGGCGGGCCCTGGCGCCACGCATGCCCGGGCGTGCCGCGCCTTCGCCGACTGCGCCCGCCCCCGACCGGCGGGCACCGCCCATGATGCTGAACCGCGAGGTGGCGGCGCAGCGCGCGGGGCTGGCCCCCTCGGCCGAGGCGGTGGACCCGCCACCGCCGGACGAGGCACGATCCCGCCGGCCCTCCATGCCGGTCGTGGTTGGGCTGGCGGCGCTGGCCGCGACACTGGCGGCCGTCGCGATGGTCTGGAGCGGGCCGCGCAGCGCGGAGCCCCCCGTGACGGTGGCTGCCATGCCGGACCGGAGCGGGGACGCGCCGGCCCCGGCCGCCCCGCCTGGCGGTGGCGGGGCGGCCCTGCCGGGTGCCGCAACGCCGCGCGACACGCCTGCACCGGGGCTCGGTCCCACCACCATTCCCGCGCCGCGCCGGGCAACGGATGCGAGCCCACCGGCGGCCGCGGCCGCGCCGCCCCGGGACCGTGCCACAACGCCGCCGCGCCTGCAGGAGGCCACGCCCCCCGCACCGCCGCCGCCCCAGGAGCGCGCGGCACCCCCGCCCCCCACGCCTGCGGCCGCGACCCTGCCGCCACCCGTGCCGGCACCGGCCGCGGATCGCGCACCGCGCATCATGGTGCGGGCGGCCGCCAATCTGCGCGCCGCGCCGGAGAACCGGGCACCCGTCCTCCGCGTCGTGCCGCAGGGCGAGGTGCTGCGGGAGTTCAGCCGCTCCCGTGATGGCTGGGTGGAGGTGGGCGACACGAGGCCGCAGGGCTGGATCTTCTCGAAGCTGCTGGTGCCGGCGAAGCCCTGAGCGGACTCAACCGCCTCCCGGTGCCGTCCGGATGCCCTTTGCCCTGGCACCCGCCCCGACGGAGAGCAGGCCGATATCGGTCCGGATGGGCAGGAAGCGCGCGCCACGGCGGATGATAGCGCCCGGGGTCGCGCTGGTCACCGCAGCCGAAGGCCTGCCGCTCGCCCGTCAGGCGGCCAGCCTCACCCTCACCGCGTGCTCAAACCGTGGCGCCGGCATGGTCGTGTCCTCCCGCTCATGCGGGCCGGCGTCGTAGCGCCGTGCCGCGCCCCGGCAAGCCGGCTTGACCCTGCCGTCCGCACCGCCTGCAATGGCGGCAACGTCCAAGGGGAAGCACGACATGGCGGAAGTCCGTGTGAAGTCCGAGATCGCCGGCTCGGTCTGGAAGATCCTGAAGCAGCCGGGCGAGGTAGTGGCGGCGGAGGACAGCCTCATGCTGCTGGAATCCATGAAGATGGAGATCCCGGTGGTCGCGCCGCGCGACGGAACCGTGGTGGAATGGCGGGTGGCCGAAGGCGAAGCAGTGGCCGAGGGCGACGTGGTGGTGGTGCTGCGGGCCTGACGCAAGGCGCCGCAGCGACCAGGACACGGCCGGTCCGGCGGCGCCCCGGGCCCGGAACCCGGTCACGCCGGCGCTATCGCGCCATCCCGCTGGCCCGGCACCAAGCCTGGTCGAGGGTCATGGGCCGGCCTGGGCCCGCAAGCCGCCTGCATGCGAGGGCCCGGTTTCATGCCGGGATCAGGTGGCGCCCGTGCCGGTCAGGTCAGGGCCCGGGTCCTCGGTGTCGCGCGGGTGGTCGATGCCGCTGCGGTCGCGGCGGGTCGGCCGCGCATCACCCGGGTCGGCGGGCTCGGCGCCATCGGTACCGGCCCGGCGCTCCGGCGTCGGGTCCGGCGCGGCGCGGCCGGGATCGTCGGGCGCCTCGCCGGGCCGGGTGGGCTTCGGGGTTGTGCCATTGCTCATCACCGCTGAACGCCGCCCTGTGCCCGGGGGTTCGCGCAAGGCTTGACCCGGTGGCAAGCGCCTCGGAGGCTGCGCCGCCGACCCGGGAGGCCACGCCATGCTCGAACTCCGCCCCTGCTGCGAATGCTGCGGCACGGATCTGCCCCCTGCGAGCCTGGAGGCGCGGATCTGCTCCTATGAATGCACCTTCTGCGCGGCCTGCGCCGATGGCGTGCTGCGCGGCCACTGCCCGAATTGTGGCGGTGAACTGGTGCGCCGCCCCATCCGCCCCGCGGAGCGCCTGGCGAAGCACCCGGCCAGCACGGTCCGGAAGGTGAAGCCGACAGGCTGCGCGGCAGGCTGACGGCCCCCAGGAGGACGGAAGGAGGCGCGGGAGAGACTCCCCCTTCCCTTCCCGTCGCAGGCGCCGCCTGAGCAACACGCCCGGGCCGTGCCTCCGCCCTCCTGGACAAGGGCGTGATTGGCGGGCGCGCACCAGCGGATTGGGTTCCAGGCTGAACGCCAATCCGCTGGTACCCTTTGCTTTTCAGGCAGATTCGCGCTGCCGGGCGTTCAAGCCCGCCCGCGATGTGCCCTAGCTCGCCACGGCGCGCGTGCCGAAGGCCTCGCGCAACCGTCCCGCCGCGAAGGTCTGCGCCTCCGTCGCATCCGGCACCAGCGGCGCCATGCCGAAGAACTCGTGTGTGGCACCCGCCCAGTTGCGCTGCACCACCGGCACGCCCGCCGCATCCAGCTTGCGCGCCAGCATCTCGCCATCCGAGCGCAGCGGGTCGATGCCGGCGGTGACGATGGTCGCGGGCGGCAGGCCGCGCAGATCCGCCTTGCCCACCAGGTCCAGCCGCGGGTCCTGCAGGTCGAGCGGCGAGTTCGTCACCTTGTCCACGAACCACAGCATCTCGGCCCGGCCCAGCGGCACGGCCGCACTGTTCTCGAGATAGGAGGGCGTGCGGGTATCCGTCCCCGCCACCGGATAGACCAGCAGCATGTGCACCGGCCGCGGCAGGCGCTGCTCGCGCGCGGCGATGGCCGTGGCGATCGCCAGGTTGCCGCCGGCACTCTCGCCCGCCAGCGCGATGCGGCGGCGGTCGGCGCCCAGCCGCTCCGCCTGGCCCGCCGCCCAGGCATAGGCGAGGATCGCATCATCATGCGCCGCCGGGAGTCTGTGCTCCGGCGCTTGGCGGTAGTGGCAGGAGAGGACAAGGGCTCCCGTCTGGGCCGCGAGCGCGCGCGGTGTCGCGTCATAGGTGTCGAGATCGGCGATCACCCAGCCACCGCCATGCCAATAGACGATCATCGGCACCGGACCGCTGCCACGGGCGGGACCATAGAGCCGCGCGGGCAGCGAGCCGTTGCGGGTCGGGATGGCGATGTCCTCGACGCGCGCGACGGGACGCGGCGTGGCCGGCATTCCCTTCTGCGCCGCCACGCGCTTCACCGCATCGGCCGGGGTGGGCTGGCGGCGCGCCTGCTCGACCGTCAGGGTGGAAACCGGCCTGGCGCCGAGTTCCGCCAGGGCCTGGATCACCTGCCCCATGGGCTGGTCGGCTTGGGCGGCAGTCAGTTGCGCGGCGGGCGGGCCGGCGCTGGTGCGGGCGCCGGCGACCGTGCCGGTCCCCGAGAGGTCCATGGCGGTGGTCTGACAACCGGCAAGAGCCAGGCCGCCCAGCAGGGTGCCACGACGGGTGGGAAGGCGACCTGACATGAACTCTCCCGTGAAATGATCCGGGCGTGCCAACGCCAGCGAACGAGAGCAGTTCTCTCCGCGCCGCGTCCTCCTATCGTAGGATGCGGCTGATCAGCGCCTTCCCGCGTGCGCCGCGTGGCGGGTCGAGAAGGCGCGACAGGCTCCAGCGCCCATGCGTCACGCGCGCGCGCAGCAGGCTGAATTCGAGGAACCCGGCTTCCCCGTTCCGCCGCCCGAAGCCGGACGCCCCGGTGCCGCCGAAGGGCAGCGCGGGAAAGGCGGCGTATTCCACGCAGCGGCCGGAGACCAGCGCCCCGCTCCGGGTGCTGGCGGCGACCTGCGCCTCCTCCTCCCGCGTCGCGCCGAAGAGGTAGATGGCAAGCGGCGGCGGCCGCGCCGCGATCCAGGCGATGGCCGCGGCAAGGTCGGGCAGCGGCTGCACCGCCAGCACCGGGCCGAAGATCTCGTCCCAGTGCAGCGGATGGCCGGGCGGCGCCTCGGCCAGCGCCAGGGCGCGGTGGCGGCCGGCACCGGGCGCCGCCAGCGGGATCAGGGCGGCGCCGGCGCAGAGCGCGTCCAGCCGCGCCGCCTGGCGGTCATTCATCACCACCGTATCGGGCAGGCCGATGCCGCTAGCGCGGCAGGCCGCCGCGAACTCCGCCGGCGCGTGGCCGACCAGCAGGACGGTGTCGGGGGCGATGCAGGTCTGGCCGGCATTGATCGCCTTCCCCGCGAGGATCGCGCGCGCCGCCTCCGCCAGGTCGGCGCCGGGCAGCACCAGCGCCGGGCATTTCCCGCCGAGTTCCAGCGTCAGCGGCACCAGATTCGCGGCCGCGGCCTGCATCACCTTGCGGCCGGTCCCGGTGCCGCCGGTGAAGACCAGGTGGTCCCAGGACTGCGCGGCGAAGGCGGCGGCAACCTCCGGGCCACCCTGGACCACCCGGGCGATGTCCTGCCCCCAGGCCTCGGCGAGCAGTTCCGCCAGCAGGTCCGCCGTGCGCGGCGTCGCCTCGGCCGGCTTGATCACCACGCGGTTGCCGGCGGCGACGGCATCCACGGCCGGCAGCAGGGCGAGTTGGAGGGGGTAGTTCCAGGGCGCCATGATGCCGATGACGCCCTTCGGCACCGGCTCGACCGCCGCGCGGGCCGGCCAGAAGGGAAAGGGCACGCCGGCGCGGCGCGGCCTGGCCCAGCGGTGCAGGCTTGCGGCGCTGTGGCGCGCCGCGTCCACCACCAGCTTCACCTCGGCCAGCAGCGTCTCCTCGATGCAGCGGCCGCCGTAATCGGCATCAAGCGCGGCGGCGATCGCATCGGCGCGGCGGAGCAGCAGGGCGGCCAGCGCCCGCAGCAGGTCCTGCCGCCGGCCGGGCCGCAGGGCCCCCTCCTGCGCGGCAACGGCCCGCAGCGCGGCAAGGGCGGCAGCGGGGTCGTGGATGGCCTCGGTCGGCAGGGCGGTGTCGGGCACGGGCGCTCCTGAAGCTCGTGGCGGAAGAGGTGCATCCGGGCGCGCCACCTTTCCAGCCCGACCGTGGCGGCGGATCGTCCGCAAGGCGACAGGCCTGCCATACCCCTGGCCGGCATCCATGCAGCCCGGCGCCGGATATGGGGTGCAAACCGCCGCAGCGGCGCTGCGCGCATCGTGCCGTGCGGCGGGGGGACAAGAGGTTCGCCGCCCGATCCTTCGCGCGGAATGGGCGGGAGCCGCGCCTCCACGCATGGCCAACCGCCCCACCCCGCCCGCGCCAGGGCGGCATGGTCCGCCCCCCGCCGGGCGAGAACGGTCGGGCACGGGAGGTCGCCGCGATCGGCCGCTACCGCAGCAGCACCCCGGCCGCGGCCTCCCCGCTGCGGACGGAGGCCTCGATGGTCGCGGGCAGCACCGGGTCGGTCCAGTCACCGGCGAGCGCCAGATTCGCCAGCGGCAGCCGCGGCGGGCGCAGCGGCGGGCCAGGGCTGTGGCGCGGTGTGGCGCGGCGCTCCTTCACCACCCGGCAGGGCGGGGATGCCTCCGGCCAGTCGCCGGGGAGGCCGAAGGCGAGCGCCGCCCGGCGCAGTTCCGCCCAGGCGCGCGGGCCGAGCACCGCCTGGTCCTCCCGCGCCGCCGCATCCCCGGCGCTGACCGTGACGCTGACGCCGCTGGGCCGCACCAGCACCCATTGGCAGAGCGCATCCAGCATGCCGATGAAGCGGACGGGCCCGGCCCCCCGGCGGGCGTAATGGAGATTGACGATCGGGGCGTAGCCGGTGGGCGTCTCGAGATGCGGCAAAAGGCGCTGGCTCTCCCAGGGCGGCGTCGCCAGCACCACGGCATCGCCGGGGCCGAGCGGCACGGCCTCCTCGCCGAAATCGAGCGCGACGGCGCGGCCGCCCTGCGTCACCAGCCGGCGGAGCCGGGCGCCGAAGCGGAGGGTGGCGCCGGCCCGCTCCAGCGCCGCGAGCGCGGGCGCCACGAGATCCGGCCCCAGCCCATCGCGCGCCACCAGCAGCCGCGTCGCGCCGCGCCCGCCGAGCCGCCGCAGCACCGCGCCGAGGCGGTTGGCCGAGGCATCGTCGCTCGGCGTGTTCAGGGCCGCGATGACCAGCGGATCGACGAAGCCGCGATGGAATTCGGGATGCGCCGCCATGGCCGGGCCGACCGCGCGGTCCCGCCCCGGCAGCGCCAGCTTCGCCAGCGCCAGCAGCGCGCCGCCCGAGAGGCCGCGCGGCCGCAGCGCCGGGTCACGCCAGCCGAAGGGGGAGAGCGCGACGCGGAAGGCCCGGCCATCCCGCAGGTCGAGCACCGGCAGGCCGTCCGGCTCCGGCTCCACCCAACTCTCCAGCGCGCCGATGCGCCGCAGCAGGCCGAGCGCGGCGGTATTGGCCCCGAGCAGCGCATGGGTACCGTTATCGGTGCCGTCCGGCAGGGCGCGGCAGCGGCCGCCGGCATTCGGGGCTGCCTCATGCAGGACGACCGGGCGGCCGGCCTCGGCGAGCGCCCGCCCCGCGGCGAGGGCCCCGACGCCCGCGCCGATCACCTGGTTGG
>JAESGY010000136.1_pt1 | contig 61600 bp, 58 predicted proteins | sample 9269841 | NCBI WGS metagenome assembly JAESGY01 (sample SAMN17022865, study PRJNA683097) | algae metagenome | isolation source: Spirirestis rafaelensis WJT71-NPBG6 and co-occurring heterotrophs from... | place: USA: Pinto Wells, Joshua Tree National Park, Colorado Desert, CA | collected 2006-08-15 | reverse complement strand
GGCGCGAAATATCGCGGCGAGTTCGAGGAGCGGCTGAAGGGCGTGCTCGACGAGGTCCGCCAGGCCGAGGGCGACATCATCCTCTTCATCGACGAGATGCACACGCTGATCGGCGCCGGCAAATCGGAAGGCGCGATGGACGCGTCCAACCTGCTGAAGCCGGCGCTGGCCCGCGGCGAGCTCCACTGCATCGGCGCCACCACGCTCGACGAATATCGCAAGCATGTCGAGAAGGACCCGGCTCTCCAGCGGCGCTTCCAGCCCCTCTTCGTCGGCGAGCCGACGGTCGAGGACACGATCTCGATCCTCCGCGGCCTCAAGGAAAAATACGAGCTGCACCACGGCGTGCGCATCACCGACGGCGCGCTCGTCTCGGCGGCGACGCTCAGCAATCGCTACATCACTGATCGCTTCCTCCCCGACAAGGCGATCGACCTGATGGACGAGGCCGCCTCGCGCCTGCGCATGGAGGTGGAGTCGAAGCCTGAGGAGATCGAGAATCTCGACCGGCGCATCATCCAGCTCAAGATCGAGCGTGAGGCGCTGAAGAAGGAGACGGACCGCGCTTCAAAGGATCGGCTGGCGACGCTGGAGGAGGACCTCGCCAACCTCGAGCAGCAGTCGACCGAACTCACCACGCGCTGGCAGGGCGAGAAGGAGAAGATCGCGGCCGAGTCCAAGATCAAGGAGCAACTCGACACCGCTCGGCTCGAGCTGGAGCAGGCGCAGCGCGGCGGCGATCTCGCCAAGGCCGGCGAGCTCCAATACGGACGTATCCCGCAGCTGGAGCGCGACCTGGCCGAAGCTCAGGCGACCAGCGCCACCGCAATGCTGCGCGAGGAAGTCACCGCCGAGGACATTGCCGGCGTCGTCGCGCGCTGGACCGGCATTCCGATGGAGCGGATGCTGGCCGGCGAGCGCGAGAAATTGCTGCAGATGGAGCAGGTGATCGGCAAGCGCGTGATCGGCCAGCAGGCTGCCGTCGCCGCCGTCAGCCGTGCCATCCGCCGCGCGCGGGCCGGCCTGCAGGACCCGAACCGGCCGATGGGCTCGTTCCTGTTCCTCGGCCCCACCGGCGTCGGCAAGACCGAGCTGACCAAGTCACTGGCCGAGTTCCTGTTCGACGACGCCAACGCGATGGTCCGCATCGACATGTCGGAATTCATGGAGAAGCACAGCGTCGCCCGCCTGATCGGCGCGCCGCCGGGCTATGTCGGCTATGAGGAAGGCGGCGTTCTCACCGAAGCGGTGCGGCGCCGTCCCTACCAGGTGGTCCTGTTCGACGAGGTCGAGAAGGCGCATGGCGACGTCTTCAACATCCTCCTCCAGGTGCTGGACGACGGCCGCCTCACCGACGGCCAGGGCCGCACAGTCGACTTCACCAACACGATCATCATCCTGACCTCGAACCTTGGCAGCCAGTATCTGACCAGCCTGACCGACGACGAGGATGTGGAGAAGGTCGAGCCGCAGGTGATGGAGGTGGTGCGCGGGCATTTCCGGCCGGAATTCCTCAACCGCCTCGACGAGATCATCCTGTTCCACCGCCTCGGCCAGGAGCATATGGGCCCGATCGTCGACATCCAGGTCGCCCGCGTCGGCAAGCTTCTCGCCGACCGCAAGATCACGCTCGATCTCTCGGAAGGCGCCCGCAACTGGCTCGGCCGCGTCGGCTACGATCCCGTCTACGGCGCGAGGCCCTTGAAGCGCGCAGTTCAGAAATATCTCCAGGACCCGCTCGCCGACGCGATCCTCCGCGGCGACATCCCCGACGGCTCCATCGTTCGCGTGGGCGAAGGCGAAGGCGCGCTAACGCTCGACACGTCGGAGCCGGCGCCGCGCGAGGAAGCCGCTTGAGCTTCAGCCTCGATCCACATCTGGACGTCGAGCGGCTCCGCCAAGCCTATGCGCGCGACCGGCGGGTGCGGATCGCGCCTTTTCTTGCCGGCGACGGCGCCGCCCGGCTGCAGGCGCATCTGGCGGAGCGGGAGGATTGGCGGCTGGTCCTCAACGCCGGCGACAAGGTCTATGAGATGGACCACGCCGGACAGGCCGCGCTCAGCGAGGCCCAGCGCGCCGAGCTGGACCAAAAGGTCACTGCCGCCGCCGCCCGTCATTTCCAGTTTCGCTTCGAGAGCATCCGGGTATCGGACGATGCGGTGGAGCGGCGGAACCGCGCCTCGCTGCTCGACAATTTCGCCCTCTTCATGTCGAGCGGCGAGGTGGTCGACGTCCTGCGCCGCATCACCGGCGCCGCCGACGTCACTTTTCTCGACGCCCAGGCGACCCGCTTCGGCGCCGGCCATTTCCTCACCGCCCATGACGACGACGTCGAGGGCAAGAACCGGCGCGTGGCCTATGTGCTCGGCCTGACCGGCGAATGGCGCCCGGATTGGGGCGGCTTGCTGCTCTTTCACGATGCCGAAGGGGACATCGATCGCGGGCTTGCCCCGCGCTTCAACGCGCTCAGCATCTTTGGCCTGCCGATGCAGCACAGCGTCAGCTACGTCACCCCGTCCGCGCCGCATCCGCGCGTCTCGATCACCGGCTGGCTGCGCACGGGTCTTGACGGCGCATCGCCCGCTTCCGCAGACGCGGCATCACGATGAACGAGGAAATCCCCCTTTTCGAGGTCAACCCCGAACTCGACCGCCGCGCGCTTGCCGAACGCTTCGCCATCGACCGCCGCATCCAGATCCGCGACGTCCTTACCGAACGCACCGCGCGCGAGATCCACAAGATCCTGTCGCGCCACACCCCCTGGGGCATCTCTTGGCAGGCGGGGAGTGCCAAGCCGGAGCATGTCCGACGCCATCTTGTCGCGCAGAAGACGCCGCAGCAGCTCGCCGACATGAGCAACCGGCTCAAGTCCGCCATGCAGGGCCCGGACTATGCCTTCATCTACCAGGCCTACCCGATCCTGGATGCGCATCTGGAGCGATGGGACCCTGGCCATCCGCTCGAACTGCTGCTCGAGCATATCAACGACGAACCGTTCATGGAGCTGGTGCGCGAGGTGACCAGCATCCCGGAGCTGCGCAAGGCAGACGCTCAGGCGACCCTGTTCGGCCCCGGCAATTTCCTCACCCAGCACAATGACAGCCACATGGCCGAGGGCTGGCGGATCGCCTACGTCCTCAATTTCACGACCGGCGACTGGCGCCCCGACTGGGGCGGCTATCTGCTCTTCTACGACGAGGATGGCGACGTGATCGCCGGCTTCAAGCCTCGCTTCAACGCCCTCAACATGTTCGCTGTCCCCCAGCGTCACTCCGTCGCCTATGTGCCGCCGTTCAGCCCGGTCGGCCGTTACGCCATCACCGGCTGGTTCCGCGACCGCTAGCGCGGCGGCGCCACGTCGAACGCGACGGTCAGCCGCTCGCCTGCCTCGAACGACACCGTCCCGTGCCACATGGTCGATGGGAACAGCACCAGGCGCCCCGGCTTCGGTTCGACGAGGCGGAACGGCTCGAGCGCGATGCCCAGCTCCTCCTGCGGCTGGCCGAGCGACAGCCAACCCGCCGGCGGCGCGCCTCGCTCCGCTTCGTCAGGCAGCGCCACATAAAGCGCCGAGCTCAGCCAGCCGCCCGGGTGAAGGTGATTGGCGTGATGCCCCTCCCCCTTGAGCCGCACCGACCATGAGCCGGAAAAGCGAACGGGCCGGTCCCGCCGCGGCGCCAGCGTCGGGTGCCTCGGATCAGGCGGCGGCAATTGGCGCAAATGCCGCTCCACCGCCTCGACCACCGCGGCACGAAGCTGGCGGATTTCCGGATCGACCCGGGTGAACAACTGCCCGTCCGTCTGCGTCCCGCCCCGCACCGATTGCTCGAGCGGCTGGCAGGTCGCTACATGCAGCATGCGCAGCAGCGCAGCCAATGACTCTATCGAGCCGAGCCGCTCGCCCAGATCGTAGATGCCGACCAGCCGCTCATCGCCTTCCAGCCACTGCCACCGCGCATCGCCGGTGAACCGCCAGGCGATCGAGAGATAGGGCCAGAAGGCATTGGCGAACGGCCCCTGGATCCAGCCTTCCGCTAGCCTTGCAGCCTCCTTCGGCCTGCCGCTGCGCAGCAGGTGCCGCACCTTGTAGACCGCCAAAGTATGATCGTTGAGCGGGCCGAGCGCGTCGAAAAAGGCAGCGGCCCTGTCGGGACGTCCGAGATCGTCGAAGCATGCCGCCTCATAGGCGTCAAAGATGAGGTGCGGCCCGGCCGCCGCCCGCCCCCGCGCGATAACCTCCAGCGCCGCTTCGTAGCGCCCGGCATGGGTGTCAGCCGCTATATATTCCCGCCACAGCGAGAGATCTCGAGGCGCGGCCTTCAATGCCTCGTCGAACGAGGCGGTGAAGCCGGCCTGGTCGCCGGTCATCCAGCGCAGCTTCGACAATGCCGAGTGGCCGAAGGCCCAGGCCGGCGTTCGCCTCAATCGCTCGCTCAGCAGCTCGACGGCCGCCTCGGGCCGCCCCTCCGCCAGCTCCGCCGAGGCGCGGCCGAGCACGACGGCTTCGTCATCCGGAGCGAGCGCCTGCGCCTGCGCGAACAGCCCCGCCGCGGGGCGCCCGCCTTCGAGATGCGCACGCGCCCGCCCATGCGCGATCTTTGCGTCGCGCGGGGCCAGCGCCGCCCCCCGGTCGAAGGCGGCGATCGCAGGTGCCAGATCGTCGCGCGAGCGGTGGAGAAGGCCGAGCACCTGCCAGAGCTGCGGCTCACGCGGATGGTGGCTAAGCGCTCCCTCGATGACCGTGATCCCGGATAGCTCATCCAGCGCGTCGAGCGCCTTCAGGCCGATCGCGAGAGCCGCCTCAGGATTGGTGACGGGCGGGGGCTGCCGAAGGATCGACGATCCGACGAAACCGCGCCGTTCCTCAGCCATTTCGAGCCGAGGCCGCAGCTTCGTCGAGGCTCCCGTAACCGAGCTTCACCGCCCACGGCTCGAGGATCGGCAGCACCGGCGCCATCTGCTTGCGATAGCGCTCCCAGCGTCCGCGGGCCCGGGCATAGATCTTCTCCGTCACCTGCGAATAGCTCGGGGTGCGGATGTAATCGCGGTCGGCTGCGGTCTTGCGATAGTCGAGAATCGCGTCGTCCCAGGCGAGGCCGAGGAATTCGATCAGCGGCCGCACCTCGCTCTCCAGATCGGCGACCATCGCCTCGTAGCGCAAGGTGTGGACCCGGAGCGGGAACACCTCCCGGCATTGCTCCCAATAGGAAAGCACGCGGTCGTAGAGCAAGGCCGCATTCTGCAGGGTCAGGAAGCTTGCCATGGCCTGGTTGATCTTGAAGTTCTGCATGAAACAGCTCAGCACAACGTCGCACGGATGCCGCTGCGCGAAGATGAACTTCGCGTCTGGAAAGATGCGGTGGGCAAGCGGCGCACGCAGGATGTTGAGCGGCAGCTTGTCGATCACGAGCTTGCCGGGAGGTGTTGGCGAGATCGCCTCAAGCTCCTCGAAATAGCGCTTCCGCAAAGCGTCGACATCTGTCTGGCGCGTCTCCGCCAGCGGCTCGATCCCGCCGAGCTGGTCCCGGACGCGGCCCAGCACGGGCTCCTCCTCCAGCACATGCGTCGCAGGGTGGCTCATCAGGATCGTGTCGAGCAGAGTCGTGCCCGAGCGCGGGAAGCCGACCAAAAACACGGGCGAGGGCGGTACGGGATCGACCTCGACCACCGGCCAGCTGTCATACCAGGCGTTCGTCGTGATCTCCCTCAGTCCGTCGACGAAGCGCCAATGCTCGGTGCCGTCGAAGCCGATCGCGGAGGGATCGCGCGCGGTCGCTCGGTTCATTTCCTCGAAGGCGGAAAAGGCCGTCTCGGGATCGTCGAGCCGGTCGGCGAGCTGTCCGATCAGATGCCCCCGCAAAACGGGATCGATCACCTTGGTCGACGTTCGGCCAGCGAGTCCGAGCGCCTCCTCCAGCTCTCCTTGGCGGCGGAGCAGCAGCGCCCGCAGGAAGTCGATTTCGTCTCCAGCGACCATGTTCGCCTGGGCCTGCTCCAGCAGATCTTCGAGCTTGTCGATGCTGTTGGCCTGTTCCAGCAGGATGCCGAGGTTGAGATAGGCGTCGGCATGGCGCGGGTCGACGTGCAGGGCGACCCGATAGCCTTCCTCGGCGCGGCCGAACTCGCCCATGCTGGCGAAGGTCAGGCCGAGCGCGACGTAGGTCGCCGGGTTGCGCTGGTCGAGGCGGGCGGCGGCGGCGAGCACCGGCAGCGCCTCCTGGTTCCGCCCGACGCGGTTGAGCGCGCGGCCAAGCTCGAGATGATACGAAGCGTCCCCGGGAGTGAGCCCGACCGCGACCTTGAACGCGGCGACGCTGTCTTCGTTGCGTTCGGCGGCGGCGAGCGCACGGCCGAGATTCAGATGGATGATGGCTTCGCCGGGCCTAAGGCCTCGCGCGCGCCCCAACGCCTCAATCGCTCCCTCGGCATCGCCCGCTTCGAGGAGCGTGGTGCCGAGATTGTTCCAGGCCTGGAAGTCGTTCGGCGCCGCCTGTACCACACGCCGATAGGCTTGAGCACCTTCCGCCGGTCTCGACTGAGCCTTCAGGATGTCGCCCTGCAGGCGCCAGGCGTCGGCCGGCACCTCGCCCTTCCACTGACCGTGCGCGCTGACCTTCGCCGCCTCATCCAGCCTGCCAAGGTCAAGCAGCGCCTTCGCGAGGTTCAGCCGAGCGCCGGCATTGGCTGGCTCGCTGCGCAGCGCCCGCTTCAGATAATCGGCACCGCGATCGGGGTCGCCGCTCTGGCAGCAGATCACGCCCAGAAACTGGAGCGCCGCCGCGCTGTCGGGCTGCGCGGCCAGCGCGGCCTCCGCTTCGGATCGGGCATGGCGGAGGTCGCCGCGATTGAACGATGCCGCGGCCCGCTTCAACAACTCCTGTACTGCCACCTACGCCCCTTCCGATGCTGCGCACCTTAGGGCGCAGGTACAAGTGATCAGCAGCCGGCGCCCTGGCAGTCGTTGGCGACGATCGGCTTGTCGATCATCTCCTTGGCATCGCGCTTGTTCTGCGCGCTGATCTGCTCCCACTCGGAGCGCGTGCGGCACATCTTCGACGGAAAGCGGGTGCCGGTCTTCGCCTTGTTCTTGCACACGACCTTTCCCTCGGCAGCCTTCTCGCTGGCGGCCGAGGCCGGAGTTCCGGCGAGCAAAGGCAGCGCGACCATGGCGGCGATAACGAGACGCATCTGAATCTCCTTCCTACGCATGAATTCTAGCGGACGGCGGCAAGTCTGGAAAGGCTCGCACCCAGCCGCAAGTTTTTCTCGACAAACGACCTGCGGCATCGCGCCCGTTCAGCAGGATGTCGGCGCGATCCCCGCAGACGGGACGCCGAAGGTGGCGCCCGTGCACTCCCTGTTCTGCACCGGCCGGTCGATCATCTCGCTGGCCTCTCGCCGGTGCTGCAAGGTGATCTGTTCCCACTGCGCGCGGGTCCGGCACATCTTGGCTGGAAAGCGGGTGCCGGTCCGCGCCTTGTCTTTGCAAACCAGCTTGTCGGCATGGACAGCCGCGCCCGTCGCTGCCGGAGCCGGCTGCCCTGCGGCGAACCAGGCAAGAGCGAGAAGTGAGGTGAGGAACAGGCGCATCGAGGCCTCCAGCTGCGACCCCCGACAATCTAGCAAAGTCCGGAGCGACGGAGAAGATGCCGCCTTCAGCCCTGCACCGTTCCCGTTGCCCGCACGAAATCCAGATAGCTTCCGGCGAACACCTGGCGGCCTACATGCGCCACCGGGCTCGACACGTCCGCCCAGATCTCGCCGCCGCAGGCGCGCCAGCGGCTGCAGAAGGAGAAGTCCTCCGACTGCGGGACACCGTCCGGACCCGGAGAGGGGTTGAAGAAGCCAAAATTGTACCGGAAGCGCGGCGGCGGAAACTCCTGGGTATGGAAACCGGTCCCCTCCAGTTCCGGCAAGCGGCTCATCATCGTTTCCAGCGCCGGCCGGCGGATCAGGAGGACGCCGGTGCCGACGTTCAGCGCCCGGGCGAAGCCGTCCTGGACCTCCGCTCTCCCTTCGGCATCCCGGTCGAGCTCGCCGACGAAGTCCATCGCCTGGTAGAGGATGCGCTCGAGACCTGCCGCCGTTTGCGTGCGGTCGACCCGGCCCCAGTCAAAGCGACGCCTGGGGTAGATGCATCCGGTCACCAAGGCGTCGCAGCTGATCATGCGCTCCAGCGCCTGACCCGAAATCCCCTGGTCTGAATCCAGCATCAGCAGGACGTCAGCGGTGCTGCCGAGGAAGTCGGCGACGATGACGTTACGCAACGTACTGATGACGGCGCCGCTGTGGAACCGGGTTTCGAAGCCCTGGCCGCGCCCGAGCTGGACACGCTGCGCCTGTAGCAGGGTCTCGGCCGTCGTTGAATCCACCGTGCCACTGTGGGTAGGAACCGCGATCATCAAAGCATCGGGCACAGCAAACTCCTGGCTGGGAAGACGAGTTTAGCCTCTCGGCAACGCAAAGAAAAAGGGGCGGACCCACGGGCCCGCCCCTCCTTTCGAAAGCTCGATCAGATGGCTCAGTACCTGAGGCGGCCCGAGACGTAGAAGCGCCGTCCGATCACGTCATAGAGCGAAGGATCGGTGCCCGACTGCACGTTCGGCGCATATTGCGGCGGCAGCTTGTCGAACACGTTGTTGACGCCCACCCGGAAGGTCATGTTCTCGATGTTCGCCTCGACCGCTGCATCGAAGTAGAACACCTCGTCCGGTCCGCTGAAATCGGTCTCGCCCGGATACTGGAGCTCCGCTCGGTTGCGCATCGAGTCGATGTAGCGGATGCGGGTCGAGAGCGTGATCGGGTTTAGGTTCCACGCGAGGTTGAGGGTGCCCTTCCACTCCGGATGGCTGGCGCCGCCGCCCGCCGACAGGCCTTGGCCGAAATAGCCAGCCGTTCCCGTATAATCGATCGTGACGCCCGGCAGCTCCTGTTCCTTGAAGTCGATCAAGTAGCTGACCAGCAGGTTGGCCGTCAGCGCCGACCGCTCGCCCGCCCATTCCGTCGGGAGACGGTAGCCGAGCTGGAAGTCAATGCCCGAGGTCTTCAGGAAGCCGCGGTTGATGGCGATGAAGTTGGAGTTCTCATCGCCGCCGATCTCTGGCCCTGCCCCAAGCGCAGAGATGTTCGGATTGCGGTTGATGCCCGCGCAGTAAATGTTGTCGGGATCCAGGTTCGGGTTCAGGTTGCCGAGATAGTTATGGCAGGCCGCGATGAAGAGGTTCGGATCCGGAATACGGATCAGGTCCCTCACCTTGATGTTGTAATAATCGAGCGACCCGGTGAAGCCCATTGCCTGGAAGACGGCACCGACCGTGAAGGTGTCCGCTTTTTCAGGCTGGAGGTTCACATTGGGGGCGCCGCCAAGCGGGGCCTGGGAGCCCGGAAGGGCGACGAAGGCGTCGACGGCCGCCGCCGGAATGCCCTGCGGACCGGCGTTGATGCACAGGTTCCTACCTGCGGCGCCGGTGCTCGTCCTGAAGAACGTTCCGACCGAGCAGGGGTCGAAGATCTGCGGGAAAGAGCCGCCGCCTGCAAACAGCTCGCCGAAGTTCGGCGCACGAACCGCCCGCTGATAGCTGCCACGGAACCGCACCTCGTCGATCGGGGCGTAGGATACCTCGACCTTATAGGCGTCCGAAGTAACCGAATCGGCGTCGATACCGTTCACCAGGTCGGCATTGTCGCTCTTCGAGCTGCGATATCCGAGGGTAACCTCGAGCGACTCAGCCCAAGGCTGATCGCGCAGGATCGGCAGTAGCAACTCGGCGAAATAGTCGGTGAACTCGTTAGTGCCCTCGATCGGCAACTGCGTGTTGAAGCCGGCGATCGGTCCGAACAGCGCGCCCGGATCGAAGGAGAAGCGGAAGTCCCGCTTCTCGGCGCCGACCACTGCAGAAATCGTGCCGCCCGGAAGCTCGCCGAGATCGGCCTGAACGAAGCCCTGAGTGATCTTTTGCGAGAACTTCGTGCTGGTGCGACCCACCTCGTCAACGAAGTCTACGCAGTCCTGAGAGATGGGCTGGATGCCGAACGGATTGAAGCCGCCGTCGCAGAGGCTGACGCCACCGTCGGCCGCCTCGAGCAGACGCTGCACCTGCTGCACGTTGACGTTGCCGCGCGCTTCCTGGTCGATCGTCGTGCGGCCGCGCGAGTGATAGATTTCGTAGCGGAGCCAATCGGCAATGCGGCCGCGGGAGCCGATCAGACCCTGAATGACTTCATTGTCGAAGGCCTGCTCGCGAAGGCCAGTGCCGAGGAAGCGGTAGGCGAGGTTGATCGGCTCGGTCGCGCCCGACCCGGTCAGGTTGGCGATGTCGCCGGTGCGGCTGGCAAGCAGCGGACGCAGATCGGCTGGAATGAACGGGTTGCTCAGCGGGATGACGAAGCCGGTAACGAAGGTGCTGGCTCCGCCCGGCGAGACCAGCGGGGAAGTGGCGAACGACTGGTTCGGGACGTTGGCCGGGTTGTAGATGCGCACGCCGACGGGCGTCGGCGCGAGCGCAGTGGAGGCGGAATATTCGGTATAACCGGCCTGTGTGAAGATATCGAACGCTTCGCTGATCTCGAAATTGCCGCGCATGAAGGCGGATTTGCGCTTCAGCGGCAGGACCAGCAGGTTGATGGAGTCGAAGTTGTAGGAATAGAAATCCGGGAAGTAATTGAGGTTCGGGTTCGCGCCTGTCGTGCTGAGCGGATAACGGAAGTTGGCGACGTCCCTCGCATTGTTGAAGGCGCCGCCGGCAAACAGCGTGCCATCAGAGTTGAAGTGCACCTGACTGAGCGCCGAGCCCGGAGCCTGAGCAGCGGGGACGCCATAGCTGGCAAACAACGCGTTCAGCGCCGCCTGAGAGAATGGATTTCCACCCTCGAGATAGCGGCCGGTAGGCGGCGTCGGCGTGGTGGAGGTCGCCTGTGCCGCGAAGTCGCGCTGAGCTTTGATCAGCGCCTGGCGATTGGCATAATCGAACGCGATCGCGACGTTGCCGCGGCCGTCGGCCACGTTGGCGCCGATGAGTCCGCTGAGGCGATATTCGCGCGCATCGGTTTCAGGCAACGTGTTCGAGTAGCTGGCGCTAAGCTCCAGGCCTTCGAAATCATCCTTGAGGATGAAGTTGACCACACCCGCGACGGCGTCTGCACCGTAGGCGGCACCGGCGCCGCCGGTCACCACCTCGATGCGCTCGATCAGACCCTGCGGTATGGTGTTGATGTCGACGATCTGGGTCGAGCTCGAGGGCATCGGGCGGCGACCGTCGATCAGGACGAGGTTCCGGTTGGCGCCGAGGCCACGAAGATCGATGTTGGACTGGCCGTTATTGCCCGGGTTGTTCGAGCTGGTCGTGCCGGCCGGGTTCACCTGCGGCAGGGTGTTGAGGAAGGTGTCGAGGGTGATGTCGGCATTCTCGACCGCCTCTTCGCCGGTCGAAACCTGGATCGGGCTGTTGGAGGTGAGGTTCGGACGCGCAATACGCGAGCCGGTGACCACGATTTCACCCTGCTGGGTTTCCGTTGCGCTATCGTCGATGGCCTGGTTCGGCTCGTCGCCGAGAACCGGCTCCTGGACCTGCTCGGGCTGGACCGGCGGCCCCTGATTGGCGTCCTGCTGCGCCCAGGCGGGCGAGGCGATCGCACCCGCGCTTACGAGCAGCGTGGTCGCGAGAAGCTGACGACGAAAGCGTGCAGTCATTGTATCTGTTCCCCTTGTCGCGGACCCGCGTCCGCTTAGTGCTTCGACCGACCCATCATCCCCGCAGGTCCGCCAAATCGCCGATCAGTTACGGGAGAGAAACCGATTTCGGCAATAGTAAACCAGCGCCGGGTTACTTGCGGCGACTTTGGTGTAACTTTTTTGACACACAGCGGACAGGGGTGGCGCTCAGTCGCCCATCGCCCCCGCCAGCGGCTGCGGATCGATCCGCGCGTCGCGCCACTTCATGCTCCAGTGGAGGTGCGGGCCGGTCGCCCTGCCGGTCGCGCCGACGGTGCCGATCAGCTGGCCCTGGCGCACCTGCTGTCCCTCCTTCACTGCCTGCGTCGCAAGATGGAGAAAGGCGCTGTTGAGGCCCATGCCGTGGTCGATGATGAGGAGGTTGCCTTCCAGGCTGAAGGCGGGCGGTCCGGCGAGCACGACCACGCCGTCGGCGGGTGCGACGACGGGTGTGCCCGCGCCAGGCGCCACGTCGACGCCGCTGTGGAAGGAGGCCGGCTCGCCGCGATAGATGCGTTGCGATCCGAACACACCGCTGATCCGGCCCTTGCTTGGCCAGACGAAGCGCTGGCGCCAGCCGTCGCTGTTCGAATTCACCGCCCGCGCGGCCGCTATCCGCGCCAGTTCGCGCTCGCGGAGGCGGAGATATTCCTCGGTCGGTCCACCCGGACGCCGGGCGATGTTGATGTGCTGGGTGCGCCAGGTGCGCGGCCGCACATCCAGCTGCCGCGTCAGGGCAGTCCCGCCCGCAAGATTGGCTACCAAAGTCGATGTGGTGCCGTGATCCCGGTCGAAGCCGATTACGAAGCGGCCGCCGGGCGCGACCGCCACCGGCTTGCCGTCGAGGGTCAGACTAACGGTTTCGGCGGGGACGGTGCCCTGAACGAGGCCGCCCTGCACCAGGGCGCCCTCCAGCACGATGTCCGCCTGCTGCTGCGCGGGAGCGACGGCCGCCAGGCTCACCACCAGAGCCGCGGCCCAGAGGCGGTGCCTCAAGCGCTTTTCTCCGCCCGCACGGAGGCTTCGACATTGGCATAGGCTTCCTGGCGCGCCACGCTCCAGTAGCGCAGCTCGTCCAGCGGTATGCGCGCCCCCGTCACCGCGCAGACGACATGGTCGCCGGGGCTCAGCACCCGGAAGGTCCCGGCCATATAATGGAGCCGCGCAGCGCGGCCCTTGTTCGACATCAACATAATTGTCCTCAGAGCAGCTTGGGCTGCTCGCTCTTGCCGCCGGAATAGGGACGGCGGCGGGCCGGCTCAACCCCGTCGGCGGCGGAGACGTCGAGCCTGCCGTCGGCGAAGACCAGCCGCAGCCGCCCGGCCGCCCGCGCTGCGGCGGCGGAAATCAGGGTCTTGCCCTCACGATCCTCGACGCGGGCATAGCCGCGCTCGAGCGGTTTGTCGGGATGGGCCTGGGCCGCGATCCGCCACAAGGCGTCGAGGCTCCGGCGGCCGTCCTCCACCCGGCGGAGCACCTGCCGCGGATCGAGCCGCACCGCCGCCAGCCGCTCCCGCCCACGCCGCAGCGCTGCGCCCAGCAACGGCGGCCGCAGCGCGCCGGCAGCATGGCCAAGATCGGCGCGCGCGTGGCTGAGCCGGCCGCCAAGCGCGCGCGGGAGGCGCTCCCCCATCTCGTCCAGCCGCTGCCGCTGCGGTGCGAGCAGCGCGTCTCGCGCAGGAAAGCGGCGCAGGCTGTTCTCCAGCTGCTCGCCCCCGCGCTCCTGCGCACGCATCGCGCAGCGCGCGATGCGCAGCCCCGTCTCCCGCAACTGGCCGAGCAGTTCGCTCCGCACCGGCACCGCCATCTCGGCGGCCGCCGTCGGTGTCGGCGCGCGCAAGTCGGCGGCGAAATCGCACAGCGACGTGTCGGTTTCGTGCCCGACCGCCGAGATGATCGGGATCGAGCAGCCGGCGACGGCGCGCACGACCTCCTCCTCGTTGAAGGCCCACAGATCCTCGATCGAGCCGCCGCCGCGGGCGACGATCACGAGATTCGGCTTCTCCGCCATCGCATCGAAGCCGCGCACGGCTGCTGCCACCTGCGCCGCCGCGCCCTCGCCCTGCACTGCAACGGGCCAGACGATCACATGGGTCGGGCAACGATCGGCAAGGCGATGAAGGATGTCCCGGATCACCGCCCCGGTCGGCGACGTGACGACGCCGATCGTGCGCGGCAGGAACGGCAGCTTCTTCTTCCGCTCGGCATCGAACAGCCCCTCCGCGGCGAGCGCACGCCGGCGCTTGTCGAGCAGCGCCATCAGCGCCCCCTGCCCGGCCAGCTCCAGCCGGTCGACGACGATCTGGTATTTGGAGCGGCCCGGATAGGTGGTGAGCTTGCCGGTCGCGACCACCTCGATGCCATCCTCGGGCCGGAAGCGCAGCATCTGCGCGCAACCTTTCCAGATCACCGCATCGATGCACGCCCGCTCGTCCTTCAGCGTGAAATAGCAATGGCCGGAGGCGTGGCGCTTGAAGCCCGAAATCTCGCCCCGCACCCGGACATGGCCGAACCGGTCCTCGACCGTCCGCTTCAGCGCCATCGACAGTTCGGAGACGCTCTGCGCGGATGCGTTGTCGCCCGGCGCCTCGGTCGCTAACAGCCCGGCATCGTCGGAAGGGAAAGCGTTCATGAATGTCCTGCTGATCGGATCGGGCGGACGCGAACATGCGCTCGCCTGGAAGCTCGCGCAATCGCCGAGGCTTACCAGGCTGTTCGCAGCGCCCGGAAATCCCGGCATAGCCGAGCATGCCGAGCTGGTCGATGTCGATCCCGCCGATCACCGCGCCGTCGTCGATTTCTGCCACGCAAACACAGTCGCCTTGGTCGTGATCGGCCCGGAGGGACCGCTCGTGGACGGCCTTCCGGACGCGCTCAGGACGATGGGCATCGGCGTCTTCGGCCCAAATCGGATTCCGGCGCAGCTCGAGGGCTCCAAGGGCTTCACCAAGGATCTTTGCGCGAGAGTCGGCATTCCCACCGCTCGCTACCTGCGCGCCTTCGACAAGGACGCCGCGCTTGCCGCCCTGGGCGACTTCAGCCTGCCGCTCGTGATCAAGGCGGACGGCCTGGCCGCCGGCAAGGGCGTGATCATCGCGGAGACGCGGGAGGAGGCCGAGCAGGCGATCGGCGACATCTTCGGGGGAGGCTTCGGGTCCGCCGGCTCGTCGGTGGTGATCGAGGAATTCCTGCAAGGTGAGGAAGCCAGCTTCTTCGCCCTCACCGACGGCGAGACCGTCCTCCCTTTCGGCTCCGCGCAGGATCACAAGCGGGTCGGCGAGGGCGACACCGGCCTCAATACCGGCGGCATGGGCGCCTACAGCCCCGCCTCGATCCTGACGCCGGAGCTCGAGGAGCAGGTGATGGCGGAAATCGTCCGCCCCACCGTCCGCGCCCTCGCCGATCAGGGCAGTCCTTATTCCGGCATCCTCTATGCGGGCCTGATGCTGACCGCAGAGGGGCCGAAGCTGATCGAATATAATGCCCGCTTCGGCGATCCCGAATGCCAGGTGCTGATGATGCGCCTCGACACCGACCTGCTCGATCTGATGCTGGCAACCGCTCGCGGCAGACTGGCGCGCACCGAGCCGCCGCATTTCTCCGAAGACGTGGCACTGACGGTGGTGATGGCGGCCAAGGGCTATCCCGGAACGCCTCAGAACGGCGCCCGCATCACCGGCCTCGACCTGGCAGCCGCGGCAGGCGCCCGGATTTTCCAGGCTGGCACCGCGGACATCGAGGGGGAGCTGGTCGCGAGCGGCGGCCGCGTCCTCACCGTGACAGCGCGCGGCACCGGCATCGCGGCCGCGCGCGCAGCCGCCTATGCGGGTGTCGACGCGATCCACTTCCCCACCGGCTTCTACCGCCGCGACATCGGCTGGCGGGAGTTGCAGCGCGGCCGCTGAAGCCGCTTGCCGCGTCGTCCCAAATGTAATATTATCCCGATGGTAGAGAAGGAGAGCACCTGATGCGCATTCACCTCCTTGTGCTGCTTACCCTCGCCGCCGCCTGCTCGAAGGACGAACAGGCTGCTCCTCCGCAACATTCGCCGGCGCTTCGCGTCATGGATGTCGAGGCCTCGGCCGATATCGCCATGGAGCCGCCGCCCGGCATAGCCGCCTACATGCCGCCCCCCGAGAACCGGGAGCGCTACGCCAATCTCGAGCCCAATCCGGTCAAGCGAGTCGCCGAGGAGCCGGTCAGCACCTTCTCGGTCGACGTCGATACGGCGAGCTACGCCAATGTCCGCCGCTTCCTGAACCAGGGCCAGCTTCCCCCTTCCGACGCCGTCCGCGTCGAGGAGATGCTGAACTATTTCCGCTACGCCTACGCGCCGCCCGCCGACCGCAGCCGCCCATTCTCGGTCACGACCGACGTCGCGCTGACGCCGTGGAACCCGAACACGCGCCTGCTGCGGATCGGCATCAAGGGCTATGACGTGCCGCACCGCGGGCGTCCGCCCGCCAATCTCGTCTTCCTGGTCGACACGTCGGGATCGATGGACGAGCCGGACAAGCTGCCGCTGGTGAAGACCGCGCTCTCGCTCCTCGCCGGCCGCCTCGGCCCGCAGGATCGGGTCTCGATCGTCGCCTATGCCGGCGCGGCCGGCCTGGTGCTGGAGCCGACCAACAGCCCCTCGAGGATCAAGGCGGCGCTTGTGAACTTCCAGGCGGGCGGCTCGACCGCGGGCGGCGAGGGCATCCAGCTCGCTTACGCCACCGCCCGCGCCAACAAGATCGAAGGCGGCATCAATCGCGTGATCCTCGCCACCGACGGCGACTTCAACGTCGGCATCTCCGACACCGAGCAATTGAAGGATCTCGTCCGCAATAATCGCGACGACGGCATCACCCTGACGACGCTCGGCTTCGGCCAGGGCAATTACAATGATGCAATGATGGAAGCGATCGCCGACCACGGCAACGGCAACTATTCCTACATAGACAGCGCCATGGAAGCGCAGAAGGTGCTGGACGAGGAGCTCTCCTCCACCCTCTTCACCATCGCCAAGGACGTGAAGATCCAGGTCGAGTTCAACCCGGCCCTCGTCTCCGAATATCGCCTGATCGGCTACGAGAACCGCATTCTCAAGGAAGAGGAGTTCGATGACGACGCGGTCGATGCGGGCGATATCGGCGCCGGCCACACCGTCACTGCCCTCTACGAGATCGTGCCCGCCGGCGCGAAGGGCTGGCTCCCGGAACGGCGCTACGGCGCCAACAAGCCGGCGGCGAAGCCCGGCCCAGCCGGCGAGTTCGCCTTCGTGAAGCTGCGCTACAAGCTGCCGAACGGCGAGCGCTCGATGCTGCTCCAGCAGCCGCTGCCCACCTCCCTGCTCGCCTCCGCCCGCGCTCCGGCGAACGACATGGCGTTTGCCGCCGCGGTCGCCGCCTTCGGCCAGAAGCTGAAGGGGGACAGCCGGATCGGCCCCTTCGGCTGGAACGATATCCGGAAGCTCGCCGGCAGCCAGCAAGGCTATTGGCGGCAGGAGTTCGGCAAGCTGGTCGAGCTCGCCGCCTCCCAGCGCGCCACGCCGGACCGGCCGGCACCCTGAAGTTAGGCCGGCAGGTAGGCGTCACGCTTGCCTGCCAGCCCCTATGTGGTAGCAGTTGAGGTGAAATAGGGAGGCTGTCGATGAAGCGGTTCCTGCTCGCCCTTTCGATTCTGATGCTGGCCTCTTGTGCCGGACAGCAAACGGAACCGGTTTCGGCGGATTATTCGGCACCGCCGCCTCCTCCCCCACCTCCACCTCCACCTCCACCTCCACCTCCACCGCCGCCGCCACCGCCGCCCCCACCGCCCGGTGTGCAGGGTCAGGTCGCCGTGACCGGCAACCGGATCGCCCGGGGCTTCGCGTTGACGCGCCCGAGTCCAACGATCGTGGTCGGCAGCCCTCAGGATCGCGAGCGCTATGCGGACGTCCCGCCCAATCCGATCAGGCGGGTTGCCGAGGCGCCGGTCAGCACCTTCTCGGTCGACGTCGACACCGGCAGCTATTCCAACGTCCGCCGCTTCCTCGCCCAAGGCCAGATGCCCCCGAGCGACGCGGTGAGGGTGGAGGAGATGCTCAACTACTTCCGCTACGATTATCCGCTCCCGCGCGACCGCAACCGCCCCTTCTCCGTCACCACCGACGTGACGACGACGCCGTGGAACCCGGAGACGCGGCTGCTGCGCATCGGCATCCGCGGCTACGATCTGCCGCGAAGCGAGCGGCCCAGCGCCAACCTGGTGTTCCTCGTCGACACCTCAGGTTCGATGAACCAGCAGGACAAGCTGCCGCTGGTGAAGAGCGCCCTGTCGCTGCTCGCGGACCGCATCGGCCCGCGCGACCGCGTCTCGATCGTCGCTTATGCAGGCTCCGCCGGACTCGTGCTGGAGCCGACCGGTGACCCTGCCAGGATCAAGGCGGCGCTGGCGCAGCTTCAGTCCGGCGGCTCGACCGCGGGCGGACAGGGCATCGAGCTCGCCTACGCCACCGCTCGCGCACACAAGCTTATCGAGGGCATCAATCGCGTGCTGCTCGCCACCGACGGCGACTTCAATGTCGGCATCGCCGATACGGAGAGGCTCAAGGACCTCGTCCGCCGCAACCGCGACGACGGCATCACGCTGACCACCCTCGGCTTCGGCCAGGGCAATTACAACGAAGCGATGATGGAGCAGATCGCCGACGTCGGAAACGGCAACTACGCCTACATCGACAGCGCCATGGAAGCGCAGAAGGTGCTCGACGAGGAGCTCTCCTCCACCCTCTTCACGATCGCCAAGGACGTGAAGATTCAGGTCGAGTTCAATCCCGCCTTCGTCTCCGAATACCGCCTCATCGGCTACGAGAACCGGATGCTGAAGGAGGAGGATTTCGCCAATGACGCGGTCGATGCTGGCGACATCGGCGCCGGGCACACGGTAACGGCACTATACGAAATCGTGCCGGTGGGAGCAAAAGGCTGGCTGTCCGACCGCCGCTACGCCGCCAATCGTGCGGCGGCGAAAGCTGGAGGCAACGAGCTCGCTTTCCTCAAGCTGCGCTACAAGCTCCCGAACGGCGACACCTCGCGGCTGATCGAGGAGCCTCTCCCGGCCTCCCTCGTCCGCTCCGCGGAGCCGCCGCGCGGCGACATGGCGTTCGCCGCAGCGGTGGCGGCGTTCGGCCAGAAGCTGAAAGGCGACGAAAGAATCGGCCGCTTCACCTGGGGCGAGGTCAAGCGCCTCGCGGGGAGCCCCAGCGGCTATTGGCGCGAGGAGTTCACCAGGCTGGTCGATCTCGCCGCCGCGCAATCTCCGACCACGACCGCCTCGGCGCGCTGAGGCGGTCTTAGGCGAGCGCTCTCCAGACCCCGTAGCCGCTGGTGAGGGTGAGGACGATGCCAACCATCATCAGCAGCGGCCGCGCCGGCACGCGCTTGGCCATATAGGCGCCGATCGGCGCCGCCAGTACGCCGCCGATCAGGAGGCCGAGCGTTGCCTTGGTGAACGCCTCGACGCCGAGGGCGGCGATGAAGGTCGCCGAAATGGTGACGGTGAGGAAGAACTCGGCCGCGCTGACGGTGCCGATCACCTTGCGTGGCGAAGCGCCCTGGATGAGCAGGTTGCTGGTCACGACCGGCCCCCAGCCGCCGCCGCCGGCCGCATCGAGGAAGCCGCCGACGAGGCCGATCGGGGCGATGACGCGCGGATCGCGCTCGTGCGGCGGGTGGCCGGAGGCGCGCCAGATCAGGAACAGGCCGATCAGCGACAAATAGGTGAGCACCACCGGTCGCGCGACGTCGGCATGGATCTCGGTCAGCACATAGGCGCCGATCACGCCGCCGATCACGCCGGGTATGACGAGCCGGGCGAACAATCTGACGTCGATGTTGCGATGAAGCGCGTGGCTGATGCCGGACACGGCGGTGGTGAAGCTCTCCACCGTATGCACCCCGGCCGACGCTGCGGCCGGCGGCACGCCCATGCTGAGCAGAAGGGTGCTGGAGATGACCCCGAACGCCATGCCGAGCGCGCCGTCGACCAGCTGCGCGGCAAAGCCGATCAGCAGGAAGGGGAGAAGATCGGCGAAGCTGAAGTCCATGTCCGCGGCTCTCCTACCGAGTGGCGGAGGGCGAAACCAGAGCCGCCGCCGCCGCGCCTGTTCCCCGACTCGCTGGACAGGTGCATAGCTTGGCGTAAAGGGAGGCTTGGGAGAGCGTAACCTATGACGCCTGCGGTGAAGTTCCTGATCGGCCTGGCGGCGGTCGTGGCGATGGGCTGGATCCACCACGGCCCGCTCGGCAATGGCGAGGCGCTCCTGCGCAAGATCGAGACCGAAGCCCAGACGGCCGTCGCCCGGACCGAAGTGCCGGTCGAGGTGCGGATGCAGCGCGATCCGATGGCCCGCGTCGCGATTCTCTCCGGCCAGGCCGACGAGTTCCAGCGCGAGGGCCAGGGCAGCCTCAAGGGCGTCAACGACCTGGTTCGCGAGACCGAGGGTGTCGCCGACATGCGCTGGTCCGACGCGCCCGCCCCGGCAGTGGAGACCCGATGATGCCGCTGCTCGTCGAAACCCTCATTCCCATCGTCGCCGCCTATCTTCTGGGCGTCGGCATCTCCTGGTTCTTCTTCGGTCGGCCGAAGCGGGACAGCTATCTGTAAAAGCGTGACTTCCGAGGACCTGCCTTCGTCATGATGACCGTCGTCGACGCCAATCTTCTTCCCATCATCATCGCCCTCCTCGTGGGCCTCGTGATCGGCTGGTGGATGTTCCGCCGCCCGCGCGCCGGCAGCGATATCCGCATCGATGTCGACAACACCGCCCGTCCCCATCTCGACACCCCGCGCGAGCCGCCGCCCGTCACCAAGGCGCGCGCGGCCGATCCGCCGCGCAGCCGGCCGATCCGCGACGGCATCGACACCCATGAACGCCGCGGCGTCGCCGATCAGGGCGCGGCCGCCGCGACCGACGTCGCCGGTCAGCTGCTCGGCGTCCGCGCCCATTCGGAGCTGCCGGGCGCCGCGAGCGGCCCGCCCGACAATCTCCAGATGCTCAAGGGAGTGGGCCCCAAGCTCGCCCAGAAGCTGAACGAGAACGGCATCATCCGCTTCGACCAGCTCGCCGGCCTCAGCGCCACCGAGGTGTCGATGCTCGACGACCGGCTCGGCGCCTTCCGCGGCCGGCTCTCGCGGGACCGCGTGGTCGAGCAGGCCAGCTACCTCGCCCGCGGCGACACCGACGGCTTCGAGGCTCGCTTCGGGAAACTCGGCGGCGCCTGAGAACTGAGCCGATTGCTCAGTCCCGCCGCCGCTCCGGGCTGGCGAGCAGCTTGTCGATCTTGTGGCCGTCCATGTCGACGATCTCCCAGCGCCAGCCGCCGAAGGCGAAGGTCTCGCCGACCACCGGCAGGTGCTTGAGCACCGCAAGAGCGAGCCCCGCCGCAGTCGCATAATCGCGGTCCTCGGGCAGGGTGATGCAGAGCGTGTCGGCGAGCGTGTCGGCGGCGAGCCAGCCGGAGATCAGCCAGCTCCCGTCCTCGCGCTCGACCAGCGGCGGATCGCTGTCCCCATTCTGGTCCGATGCGAACACCCCGGCCAGAGCCTGCAGCAGGTCGTTCGGCGTCAGCAGCCCGTCGAAATGGCCATATTCGTCATGGACGAAGGCCATCGGCACCTCGGCCGCGCGCAGCACCGCCAGCGCGTCCATCGCATCCATCTGATCCGGCACGATCGGCGCTTCCTTGACCAGCTCGCGCAGGTTGAGCGGCCGCCCCTCGATCTGAGCGACGACGATGTCGCGAAGCTGGACCACGCCGACCAGCTTATCGACAGAGCCTTCCGCCACCGGCAGGCGGCTGTGCGGCGTCTCGAGCAGCCGCTCCCGGATCGCCTCCGGATCTGCGTCGACGTCGATCCAGTCGACGTCGGTACGCGGCGTCATGACTTCACGCGTCGGCCGGTCGGCGAGGCGGACGACGCCGGAGATGATCGCCCGCTCATTCTCCTCGATGACGCCGGCATGATGCGCCTCCGCGACCACCAGGTGAAGCTCCTCCGCCGTCACCCGATTTTCCGATTCCCGCTGCAGCCCGAGCAGCCGGAAGATCAGCGCGCTGGTGCGGTCGAGCAGCCAGACGAGCGGCGCCGTGACCTTGGCGAGGACCAGCATGACCGGCGCCATCACCACCGCGATCGGCTCGGCGGCGCGCAACGCGAACTGCTTGGGCACCAGCTCGCCGATGATCAGCGAGGCGTAGGTGGTGAGCGCGATCACCACGCCGAAGCCGACCGAGCGCGCCGTGTCCGGCTCGAGGCCGAGCAGGGCCAGCCGCTCCCCCACCGGGCCGCCCAGGCTCGCGCCCGAATAGGCGCCGGCAAGAATGCCGATGAGGGTGATCCCGATCTGCACTGTCGAGAGGAAGCGGCCGGGATCGGCGGCAAGGTCCAGCGCCGTCTGCGCGCCCTTGCGCCCGTTCTTTACCAGCCCCTTCAGCCGCGCCTCGCGCGCCGAGACGATCGCCAGCTCCGACATCGCGAACACGCCGTTGAGCGCGATCAGCACGAGAATGATCGCGACGTCGAACCACGGAAACGGGCTGGGAGGAGGGGGAGGCGGCATGGGCTGCGGCTGATCGTGTAGCCGCTCTTCCTGGGCTTGGACAATATGGAGGCTGCATATGGGTCCGCCCGGCCATGGAACAAGCATTCGCGAACGGCGGTTAAGTCCGCAGTCCAAATGACCCGATCAACGGGAAAGGAATCCTATGTTCTTCAGTAAGCGTATCCTTGCGGGTGCCGCCGCCGCGGCTCTCCTCACCACCACCGCCTGCGTCACCAATCCGGAGACGGGCGAGCGCGAGTTCCAGACCCGCACCGCCATCGGCGCCGGCGTCGGCGCCGTCGCGGGATACTTCCTGGGCGATCTGGTCGGCGGCCGCCGCGACCGCACCGAGCGGATCGTCGGCGCCGGCATCGGCACCATCGCGGGCGCCGCGGCCGGCCAGTATATGGACCGGCAGGAGCGGGAGCTTCGCCAGCGCACGGCGGGCAGCGGCGTCGTCATCGAGCGCGACGGCGACGAATTGCTGCTGACCGTGCCGGCCGGAATCACCTTCCCGATCAACAGCTATCAGATCCAGCCGCAATTTTATGCCACGCTCGATCAGGTGTCGCAGACCCTCGCCGCCTATCCGCAGACGCTCGTCGACGTCTACGGCCACACCGACCCGAGCGGCGGCGACCGCATCAACATCCCGCTATCGCAGAACCGTGCCCAGTCGGTCGCCGATTATCTGTCGCAGCGCGGGGTGAACCCGGCCCGCATCGCGACCCAGGGCTTCGGCTCGTCGCGTCCGATCGCCGAGAACGGCACCGAAACCGGCCGCGCCCAGAATCGCCGCGTCGAAATCCGCATCGTCCCCGCGACCGAAGCGGGCTGATCAAACGACTGGCCAATGAAGAGGGGCGTCGGATCTTCCGGCGCCCTTTTCGTCAGGTGCGACGCTGCTGGAAGAATTCCCGGAGCAGCGCAGCAGCCTCGCTTTCGCCGATCCCGCCATAGATTTGCGGCGCGTGATGGCACGTGGGCTGCGAGAAGAGACGCGGCCCGTGCAGCACCGCGCCGCCCTTGGGATCCGCAGCCGCGAAATAAAGGCGCTCGATCCGCGCTAGCGCGATCGCCCCGGCGCACATCGCACAGGGCTCCAGCGTTACCCAGAGGTCGCAGCCGTCCAGCCGGGAGCTGCCGATCGCCCGCGCCGCTTCGCGCAGCGCCATTATCTCGGCATGGGCGGTGGGATCGTGGCCGCTGCGCATCGCATTGGCGGTGGCGGCGAGCACCTCCCCGTTCCGCATCACGACGGCACCGACCGGAACCTCGCCCGCGGCAGCGGCGGCACGGGCGCGGTCGAGCGCGATCCGCATCGGATCGGGAAGCGGGAAGGTCATGAGCACGAATTAGCGGCGCAGCCGGGCTCCGGCTACGCCGCAAGAAAAGCAGGAGATGCCGCGGCAGCGATCCAAACATCGCCGCCGCGGCCCATGGCGATTATTCCTCGCCGTTGTCCTTGACGCCGACCGCCGGCACGTCGACCGTTTCGGTCTCGGTCTCAATCTTCGGCACCTCGATGTTGGTCTCGGTGGTGCCAACCACGACTTCCTTCGAATCGACGTCGACTTCCGGCAGGGCGCCGCCCTCGGCGCTCACGTCGACGTCCGGAAGCGCGCCTTCCTTGACGTCCGCGCTCCAGAAGCCGGTCGCGAACAGGATGATGGCAATGACGACGATCACCGCCAGGATGCCGAGAAGCTTACGTGACATATGTTCCTCCACTGAAGAGCCTGAGCGGCTTGTCGGCACCCCAACGCAGGTTATCGGATTCGGTTGCACCCCCGCAACGAACTCTTCCGTTCTCCTCCTGCGGCGGCTCGCCAAGAGCGGTTGACGAAAGCCGCCCTTCGCTCTATCTGGCCGCACTTTCAGGGGCCTCGTGGCCCCCGCATAGCATCTCAGAGGACATTATGTCGCGCATTTGCGAGCTGACCGGCAAGGGCCGGCAGGTGGGCCACAACGTTTCCCACGCCAACAACAAGACCAAGCGCACCTTCCTGCCGAATCTGCAGAACGTGACCTTGATCTCGGACTCCCTCGGCCGCGGCATCAGCCTTCGCGTGTCGATGAGCGGCCTCCGCTCGGTCGAGCATGTCGGCGGCCTCGACAACTGGCTCGCCAAGACCTCGGACGAGAAGCTCAGCCTCAAGGCCCGCCGCCTGAAGCGCGAGATCGCCAAGAAGGGCGCCGAGCAGGCTGCCGCCTAACTCCGTCACCCTGGGTAGAGCGGGTTTCAGGACGAAGAAAATCACTCCAGCGCGAACTTCATCAGAAGGGTGCGCTGGAACCCCATGAAATTATCGTCCGACGCGATCCAGACGATCGTGCGGCCATCTTCCTCGCCTATGCTCAGCGCTTCGTAATTGTCGGTCGTCACCGGCGGCTCGAAATGCGCGAGTTCGCGCCCGCTCAGCACCGCCCTTTCCCCGAGCTCCGGCTTCTCCGCCACCGTCAGCTTGACCTGGATGCCGTCCAGGATCGAGATGCGACGATTGAGGAACAGCAGCCGGCCATCCGACAGCTCCGCCGCGTCGGTGATCCGAAAACCCTCCGGCGCACGATAGCCGAGCCGAACCACCTTCGTCCCCTTCTCCGCGGGATCGCCCGCGAACAGCAACGCCTCGGTCGCGCCGTCCGGCAGGCGTTTGCCTTCCGACAGGATCAGGAAGCGGCCGTCGCGCAGCCGCACCATCGCCTCGCTGCCCGAATTGAGCGGCCATTTGCGCATCTCCGCCGGATAGGCCGCGGCCTCGCGCCGCCAGCCGCCGCGCGCATAGCGGATCACCGCATTCTCGCGCTCGAACGCCACCCAGAAGCGGTCGCCGTGCACCGCCATCGCCTCGCTGTCGCGCGCCTTCTTGCGCTGGCCGGTCATCTCCGGGAGGTCCCTCATCCGGATCGCAATGCGGCCGGGCCGCGTCGGCAGGTCGAAATGCGACGTGATGCCGCCGTCGCTGAGCGCAAACACCCGCCGCCCCGCGACATGAATGGCGGAGATCCCGCCGAAATAAGGATGGTTGCTCCTCAGCGACCAGCCTTCGATGAACGTCAGCGCGCCCAGCCGCCTGTTTCCCTGCGCCTCCTCGCGGAGCGGCACCCGCTCCACCCAGAGCAGCGGATCGCCCGGAATGTCGGCGTAATTGGTCAGGCTCTTCGGCGCGAACGTCGCCAGCAGCGGCAGGGCGAGGAGGAGCAGGAAGCTACGCATCTCTGCACCTCCTAGCGGTCGAGGAACCGCCGCTACACCCTTAAAATCGATGAACAATCGCTGACGGGGACATTCAGGACCGGCTCAAGCGAATCAGGTCATAAGGGCTCAATCGACGACGGCCGGCGCATGCCTTCCCCGGCGCCGCCGACCGGAGACAAAGGAGTTTGTGCCATGCTTAAGAAGATCACCCTTTCGGCCGCTGCCGCTGCCGCCGCTCTGACCGCGCTGCCGGCCGCTGCCCAGGCGCAGGGTTATTATCGCGACGGCTATCGCAACGGTTATTATTCGCAGAGCTATCGCGGCGACCGCTACGCTCGCGGCGACCGTTATTACGGCCGCAACAGCTACAACCGGAACAGCTACCGCCGCTGCAGCGGCACCACCGGCACGATCGTCGGCGGTGCGGGCGGCGCCTTGCTCGGCCGTGAGATTGCCGGCCGCGGCAACCGCACCACCGGCACCGTGCTCGGCGGCGTGGTCGGCGCCCTGCTCGGCCGCGAAGTCGGCAAGAGCAGCTGCCGCCGCTAAGCCAGAAAGCTTCGGGTGCGGCTGAGGCCGCGCCCTCACGGGACCCCTCGAGTCGCGTAACGAGGGCGGGGCCCGGTGCGAGAGATCGCGCCGGGCCCTAACCTCGTCCGGCCCGCCGCACTGGCCCCATGTGGCGCTTGGCCTTCCTTAACGGCTCCGCTAAGAAGCCCGTCATGCACAAGTATTCGCGTTCCCTTGCCGCGTTCCTGATCGTGGCCGCCCTCGCTCCTCTTACCGCCTGCGCGGGCCTCGGCGGCGGCGGCAATCGCAGCCGCGCCGACACCCAATATGTCGCGAGCGACGTCAACACGCTCTACAATGCGGCCAAGCAGAAGCTGGACGCGCGCCAGTATAATGTCGCGGCAGCCCTGTTCGACGAGGTCGAGCGCCAGCATCCCTATTCGGTGTGGGCGCGCCGTGCGCAGCTGATGAGCGCGTTCAGCTATTATCTCGCCAAGGATCACCAGAAGTCGGTCGACAGCGCCCGCCGCTTCCTCGCCATCCACCCGGGCAACAAGGACGCGCCCTACGCGACCTATCTCGTCGCGCTCAATTATTACGAGCAGATCGAGGACGTGAACCGCGATCAGTCGATCACCAAGCAGGCGCTCGACGCGCTCGGCGAGGTGGTGCGGCGCTATCCGAACACCGACTATGCCTCCGATTCGCGTCTCAAGGTCGACCTCGTCCGCGATCACCTCGCCGGCAAGGAGATGGAGATCGGCCGCTTCTACCAGCGCCGCAACGAGTGGCTCGCCTCGGTCGTCCGTTTCCGCAACGTGGTCGATGAATATCAGACGACCACCCACACGCCGGAAGCGCTGATGCGCCTCACCGAATCCTATCTGGCGCTCGGCATTCCGGAGGAAGCACGCAAGTCCGCGGCCGTGCTCGGCGCGAACTATCCCGGCACCAAATGGTACCAGCGCGCCTACGAGCTGGTCCAGCGCCACGCGCCGACGCAAACGGCCGCCGCCACCTCGAGCTGATCCATGTGTCTCGTCATCCCGGCGAAGGCTGGGATCTCAGGACGAGAAGTCACAGCTAGTCCCGCTGAGACCCCGGCGTTCGCCGGTGTGACGTGCTGATGGGCACGTCATGCTGACCGCCCTCTCCATCCGCGATGTCGTCCTCATCGAGACGCTCGACCTCGAGTTCGGGGCGGGCCTGGGCGTGCTGACTGGCGAAACCGGTGCCGGCAAGTCGATCCTGCTTGATGCCCTCGGGCTCGCGCTCGGCGCCCGCGCCGACAGCGGCCTCGTCCGCAGCGGCCAGCCGCAGGCGGTCGTCACCGTCACCTTCGAAATCCCGTCCGGTCACGCCGCCTGGTCGCTGCTCGACGAGAACGGCCTTGCCGGCGAGCCGGGCGAGCCGCTCGTCATCCGCCGCATCGTCAAGGCGGACGGCGGCAGCCGCGCCCTCGTCAACGACCAGTCCGCCTCGGCCGGACTGCTGCGCGAGCTCGGCGCCACCCTGGTGGAGATACACGGTCAGCATGACGATCGCGGCCTCCTCAACCCGCGCGGCCACCGCGCCCTCCTCGACACCTATGGCGGCCTCGACACCGGCCCCGTCTCCCGCGCCTGGCAGGCGGTCCAAAAAGCCAGAGCGGCGCTCGCGTCCGCTCGGGCCGAACAGGACGCCGCCGAGCGCGACCGCGAGTGGCTGGAACATGCCGTGGCCGAGCTCCACGCGCTCGCCCCCCAGCCGGGCGAGGAGGAAAGCCTCGCCACCCTCCGCGCCTCTATGCAGACCGGCCAGCGCCTCAGCGGCGAGCTTGCCACCATCGGCGAGCAGCTCGAAGGGTCCGACGGCGCCCTCGCCCTCCTCCGCCAGGCCGCGCGCCGCCTCGACCGCATCGCGTCCGAGCACGAGCTGCTCGGCCAGGCCTTAGGCGCGATCGACCGCGCCGTGATCGAAGCCGCCGAGGCCGAGGACAAGCTCGCCCGCGCGGTCGAGCAGCTCGCATTCGAGCCCGCCCGGCTCGAGGAGGCCGAAGCGCGCCTGTTCGAGATCCGCGCCGCCGCCCGCAAGCACCGCGTCGCGCCCGACGATCTCGCCGCATTGTCGGAAGAGCTGTCCGCCCGCCTCGACGCGCTCCAGTCCGGCGGCGGCCGCATCTCCGCCCTCGAAGCCGATCTCGCCTCGGCATCGGCAGCCTACGCATCCGCCGCCAACGCTCTCACGGCCCAGCGCGAAACGGCAGCGGCGCGCCTCGATCAGGCCGTCGCGGCGGAGCTGCGCCCGCTCAAGCTCGACGCCGCCCGCTTCCGCACCATGGTGACGCGGCTGGAGGAAGGCGCCGAATCCGGCCGCGACCGCGTCGAGTTCGAGATCTCGACCAATCCCGGCGCGCCCTTCGCCCCGCTCGCGAAGATCGCCAGCGGCGGCGAGCTCTCCCGCTTCATCCTCGCCCTCAAGGTCGCGCTGGCCCAGCAGGGCGGCGCCACCACCATGATCTTCGACGAGATCGACCGCGGCGTCGGCGGCGCCGTCGCCAGCGCGATCGGCGAGCGCCTCCACCGCCTCGCCGAAAGCGCGCAGCTTCTCGTCGTCACCCACAGCCCCCAGGTCGCCGCCCGCGGCAAGAGCCACCTGCTCATCGAGAAGAGCCACGCCGGCACCGTCACCCGCACCAGCGTCCAAGCGCTCGACGAGGGCAGGCGTCGCGAGGAAATCGCCCGCATGCTCTCCGGCGCGCAGGTGACTGACGAGGCGCGGGCGCAGGCGAGCCGGTTGCTCGAAGCCGCCTGACCCTTCTATGCACCCGGCCATGAGCGGGAGCCCGACCGACACCGAAGCCGCCGACGAGCTGGAGCGCCTGGCCGCAGAGATCGCCCGCCACAATCGGCTCTACCACAGCGAGGACGCGCCGGAGATTTCCGACGCGGATTATGACGCGCTTGTGCGGCGCAATGCCGAGCTGGAGGCGCAATTCCCGCATCTGGTGCGCGAGGACAGCCCTTCACGGCAGGTCGGCGCGGCGCCGGCGGCCCACCTTGCCAAGGTGCGGCACAAGCTGCCGATGCTCAGCCTCGAAAACGCCTTCTCGGATGGCGAGGTCGCCGAGTTCCTCGGCCGTGTGCGGCGCTTCCTGAGCCTTCCAGTCGACGAGGAAGTCGCGCTCACGGCAGAACCGAAGATCGACGGCCTCTCCTGTTCGCTCCGCTACGAAAATGGCGCGCTGGTCCTCGCGGCCACCCGCGGCGATGGCACGACCGGGGAGGACGTGACGCCGAACGCCCGCACCATCGCGGACATTCCCCACCGGCTCGCGGGCGCGCCGGACGTGTTCGAGATTCGCGGCGAGGTCTACATGTCGAAGGCAGATTTCGCCGCCCTCAACGCCCGCCTCCGCGCCGAAGCCGAGGATCCCGACAAGGCGCGCCAGTTCGCCAACCCGCGCAACGCGGCAGCCGGCTCGCTCCGCCAGAAGGACCCGGCGGTCACCGCCTCGCGGCCGCTCCGCTTCTACGCCCATGGCTGGGGCGAGGTCTCCGCCCTCCCCGCCCGCACCCAGTTCGAGGTCATGCAGGCGATCGCATCCTGGGGCGTCCCGATCGCGCAGGACCTCGGCCGCTTCACCGACGCCGAAGCTCTCCTCGCCCATTATCGCATGATCGAGGCCAAGCGCGCCGACCTCGCCTTCGACATCGACGGTGTCGTCTACAAGGTCGACCGCCTCGACTGGCAGGAGCGCTTGGGCTTCGTCTCCCGCGCCCCGCGCTGGGCGCTCGCCCACAAATTCCCGGCCGAGAAAGCGGAAACCCTGCTGGAGGCGATCGACATCCAGGTCGGCCGCACCGGCAAGCTCACCCCGGTAGCTCGGCTCACTCCTGTCAGCGTCGGCGGCGTCACCGTCACCAACGCGACCCTCCACAACAAGGACGAGATCGAACGCCTCGGCGTCCGCCCCGGCGACCGCGTCCGCATCCAGCGCGCCGGCGACGTCATCCCCCAGGTGCTGGAGAACCTGACCCCCGACGCCGACCTGCCGCCCTACCTCTTCCCCGACACCTGCCCCCAATGCGGCTCCGAAGCCGTGCGCGAGGAGGGGGAGGTCGACGTGCGCTGCACCGGCGGCCTCATCTGCCCCGCCCAGCGCGTCGAGCGCCTGCGCCATTTCGTCTCCCGCCACGCCCTCGACATCGAAGGCCTCGGCATCACCCATATCGAGAGCTTCTTCCGCGACGGCCTGCTCCAGTCGCCCGCCGACATCTTCCGCCTCAGCAAGGAAGAGCTGCTGAAGCGCGAGCGCTGGGCCGAGATCAGCGCCGCCAACCTGATCGCCGCGATCGATGCCAAGCGCCGCCCGCCGCTCGACCGCTTCCTCTTCGCGCTCGGCATCCGCCATGTCGGCGAAGTCACCGCCCGCGACCTTGCCCGCCGCTTCCGCAGCTGGGTCAACCTCCAGGCGATGATCGATCAGTCGCTGAAGGTCCGGCAGGAGATGCAGCCCGCTTTAGGCGAGGAGGAGCGCAAGTTCCTCCAGCGCCGCGACAAGGGGGTGGTAGCCGCGATCGAGACCCCCGGCATCGGGCCCGAAGTCGCCAACGCCATCCTCGACTTCTTCGAGGAGCCGCACAATCGCGAGGTGCTCGCCGACCTGTTCACCGCGGGCGTCGAACCCGAGGATGTCATCTGGGAGACGAGGGAGTCGCCGGTCAGCGGCAAGACCCTCGTCTTCACCGGCAGCCTCGAAACCCTCTCCCGCGACGAAGCCAAGGCCCAGGCCGAGGCATTGGGGGCCAAGGTGGCCGGCTCCGTCTCGGCCAAGACCGACCTGGTAATCGCCGGCCCCGGCGCCGGCTCGAAGCTCAAGAAAGCGGCAGAGCTCGGCATCGAGGTCATCGACGAAGCGGGCTGGAACAGTCTCGTCGCCGCGGCGCAATGAGGCCCTAGCGCCAGCCGAGCGCCTTGCGCTTGCGCATCGCCAGGGTCGGCCAGTCGCCGCGCGGGATGGTGAAGCTCAGCATCAGCCCCTGGCGCCGATAGGCGGCGGCGACGCTGTCGGCCTGGCTGTCGAGCAGGCCGGCCAGGATCAGGCGCCCACCCGCCTCCAGTGCCGCCGCGATCGACGGCGCGAGGTCGATCAGCGGACCCGCCAGGATATTGGCGATGATGAGATCGTACGGCGCTCGCGCCTTGAGGCGGCCGTGCTCCAGCCCCGGCGCCACGACGAGCTCCAGCTGCCCGCGCGCGCGGCCGAGGCGGATGCCGTTGATCGCCGCATTCTCCTCGGCGACCTCGATCGAGACCGGATCGATGTCGGAAGCCGCCGCCTTGGCAGCCGGCCACAGCTTCAGTGCGGCGAAGGCGAGCAAACCAGTGCCGGTGCCGAGGTCGAGGATGTTGCCGAAGCTCAGCCCCTCCCCCTTCATCCGCTCCAGCGCGAGCAGGCAGCCGGTGGTGGTCTCATGCTGCCCGGTGCCGAACGCGCGGCCCGCGTCGATCTCGATCGGCATCGCATCCGCGGGAACATGCTCGCGATGGGCGGGCGTATGGACGAAGAAGTGGCCGGTGCGGATCGGCTCCAGCCCCTCCTGACTCAGCGTCACCCAGTCCTGCTCCTCGACCGCCTCGATCACCGGCTCGGCCCCGGCGGCGCTCGGCACGAGCGATCTCAGCAACGCGATGAAGGCAGCGTCCGGCTCCCGTTCGACATAGGCATCGAGCCGCCATGCATCCGGGGCGTCGGAATCGGGTTCGCTCGTCATCAGCACCGGCGGCGGATCGAGCCCGACAAGCTCGCTGATGTCGCCGGCAATCGCCTCCGCTTCCCCCTTGGTGCAGGGGAGGCTGATCTTCCAGCTAGCGGACAAAACTGGCCCCGTTGACGTCGATCACCGCCCCCGTCGCCGATGGCGGCGCGTCGACCGCAAGCCAGCGCACCGTCTCCGCCACCTCGTCTGCCGAGGCGACGCGGCCCAGGGGAATGTCGGCGAGCAGCTTGGCGCCGCCGCGGCTCTCCAGATAATCCTCCGCCATGCCGGTCATGGTGAAGCCCGGGCAGACCGCAAAGGCGAGGATGTTCTCGCGGGCATATCCGCGCGCAATCGACTTCGTCATGCCGATCATGCCCGCCTTGGACGCGGCATAATGCCAGTGCTGGGGCGAGTCGCCGCGATAGGCGGCGCGGCTCGCAACATTGACGATCCGGCCGCCACCCTTTTCGCGGAAATGGAGCACCGCCAGCCGGCACAGCTCCGCCGACGCGGTGAGGTTGACCTGCATCGTCCGCTCCCAGGCCGCGACCCAGGCCTCATCCGCCTGCTCGATCGGCGCCGCCTCGAAGATGCCGGCATTGTTGACGAGCACGTCGACGCTCCCGTCGAGCCTCCCCATCGCCTCCCACCAAAGCGCCCGCGCCGCCTCAGGATCGGAGAGGTCGGCCGCCACCGCCCCCTCTCCCCCGCGCGTCGAGTGGCCGACCACATTGTGCGCAGCCAGGGCCGAGAGGATCGACTTGCCGATGCCCCGGCTGGTGCCGGTGACGAGGATGTTCAGCTTTTCCATGCCGAGCCCGATAGGCACCGGCACGGGTGAGGTCTAGGCCGCGAAGTTGCTGACGAATTCGCTCGTGGTTGAGCGGAAGCGGGCGAGCTGGCCGCTGACGCGCTCGAAGCCGCTTTCCACCTGGTCGATCTCGCTCGCCACCTTGTCGGTGTCGGCGCGGATCGCCGCGATCGTGGAAGACATCGAATCTGCCGCCAACGCGGTCTCGTCGACGGCAGCCGTGATCATCGTCACCGTCTGCGCCTGGGTCTCCATGGCGCGGCGAATGCGATCGGCCGAGCTCTGCACGTCCTCGACCGTCTGCCGGATCGAGCCGTTGGCATCGACGGTCTGCTTCGTCGCCTGCTGGATGGCCGTGATCTTGCCGGTGATATCGTCCGTCGCCCGCGCCGTCTGGGCGGCGAGCGACTTCACTTCCTGCGCCACGACCGCGAAGCCGCGGCCCGCATCGCCGGCGCGGGCGGCCTCGATCGTGGCGTTGAGGGCCAGCAGGTTGGTCTGGCCGGCAATGTCGCGGATCAGGCTCAGAATCGATTCGATCGCCTCGACGTGGCCGGAAAGGGCGTGGCTGACCTTGACCGCGTCCGCGGCCTGGCTGCCGGCGCGGGTGGCGACTTCGGCGGCGACCTCGACTTCGCTCCTCGCGTCCTCGATCGCGCGGATTAGGCCGGCAGCGGTCTGCGCCGCCTCGCGCATGGCGACCGCCGATTGCTCGGCAGCCGCGGCGACCTCGGAGGTCTTGCCGAGCATGCCGCGCGCCGCGCCGGAGGTGGAGACGGTGCGCTCCCTCAGGCTCTGAGATTCCAACGCGGTGGCAGCGACGAGCGAGGCGACAGTCTGCTCGAACCGCTCGCTCTCGCGCCCGCGCGCCTCGGCAGCCTCGTTCGCCTCAAGGAGGGCGACCTGCGCCAGGATGATGTCGCTCTCGTAAGCCGAGAGCCGGTGGATGATGAGGTCGGCAGAGCCGAGCTTGTCCGCATCGTCGGCGAAATGCTCGCGCAGTTTCTCGCTGATCGCGGCGGCGACGCGCGCGCGCCGCTCCATCACCGACGGTACCGAGCGCTTGCTGGTGTAGATCTCGATACCGAAGGCGGCGACGTTCTCGATCCACTTGGCGTCAACCGGTCGCGTGAAGCGCTCACGCATCTGCGCCGCGGCATCGTCGCCGGCATCGGTGCGCACTGCCCAGTCGATTGCCTCGCCGGCCTCCCGCCACAGCCAGGCAAGGTCGCGCTCAAAGGCGCCATCGGGATTATAGGCGGCAAGACGGGCCTCGATCTGGCCCCCGGTCAGCTTCTGCAACTTGGTACCGTCCTCGTTCACGTGAAATTCGGCGGCCATGTCGATGTCCCCCTGCCCTTGGGCGCGAGGATACACGCCCGCCGGTAAAGCAAAGCTTAGGCCGCGTAGCTCCTCAGGAAGCGGCTGGTCGCGTCCTTGAACCGGGCGAGCTGCTCGTCCACCTGGCCGAAGTCGCGCTCCACCTCGTCGATCTCGCTCGCCACCCGGTCTGTGTCGGCGCGGATCGAGGCGATCGTCGAGGACATCGAATCGGCGGCCAATGCGGTCTCGTCGACCGCGGCGGTGATCATCGTCACCGTCTGCGCCTGCGTCTCCATCGCCTGGCGGATGCGGTCGGCCGAAAGCTGCACTTCCTCCACCGTCATCAGGATCGCGCTGTTCGCATCGACAGTGTGGTGCGTCGCCTGCTGGATAGCGGTTATCTTAGCCGTAATGTCATCGGTCGCCCGCGCCGTCTGGCTGGCGAGCGACTTCACCTCCTGCGCCACCACCGCGAAGCCGCGCCCGGCATCGCCGGCCCGCGCCGCCTCGATCGTCGCATTGAGCGCGAGCAGATTCGTCTGCCCCGCAATCTCCCGGATCAGCGACAGGATCGATTCGATCGCCTCGACATGGCCGCTGAGCGCCTGGCTGACCTTGACCGCCTCGGAGGCCTGGCCGCCGGCGCGGGTCGCGACGTCGGCCGCGGTCTCCACTTCGTTCCTGGCATCCTCGATCGCGCGGATGAGGCCCGCTGCGGTCTGCGCCGCCTCGCGCATCGCCACCGCGGACTGCTCGGCCGCCGCGGCGACTTCCGAAGTCTTGCCGAGCATTCCTCGCGTCGCCGCCGATGCGTCGCAGGCCTGCGCCCGCAATTTCTGGCTCTCCGCCGCGGTGCGCTCGACGACGCCCAGCATCTCCTTGTTGAACTCATTCCCCCGCGACTGCCGCCGCTCCCGCTCGTCGCGCTGGCGCAGGCGATCGAAATGCGAGGCGAACACGTCCATCTCGAGGATGGTGACCTGCGTCACCGCCTTGATCATGCGGGCGAGCTTTGCGGGCTCGTCCGACAGCCGGTCGACCAGGATCTCGTGCATCGCCTCGCCCTGGCCGGCGATGCCTGAGAAGATGCTCGTCATCGAGATCTTGGCGCTGAACGCCATCGATACATATTCGCCCGCCGTCTCGACCCAGGCCTCACTGGCGGGATCGGTGAGCATCCGCTTCAGGAAGGGGAAGATCCGACGCGTCAGGCTCTCGAGCTTGGCCTCGTCCACCCGGGTGTTGACCTCCGGCGAGCGGAGGTAGCGGATCCAGAAGGACCGGGCGACGCGATGCACGTCGTCCTCGATGATGCTCCACAGCTCGCGCGCATTCTCGACGAGATCGCCTTTACCATCGAACATCGCGAAACGCTGCGCGTTCATCACCGGCCCCATCAGCTCGTCCGCGCCTGCCATCGGTCCTGCCACTTCCCCAATCGGTGTCGCTGCCAGTTAGGGAGCCAGTGGTTAAGATGGCGTTAGTCATGCCTTCGGGGTGAGCGCACAAAGTGTGCGCTTAGGTCTCGAAATGAAACTGAAACTTCCTATATCGGGATCGGCTCACCGTCCCCCATGTGGTGAGCTGGCCCCGCCCGGATCTCCTCCCTGGATACCGAGCGGGGTCCTCCCAATCTCCAGAGCCTGACGAGAGCAGGCATTTCGCCCGTGGCTCCCGCTGTGATACTGCGACAGAGCAGCGAGCTAGCCTTCGTCGAGACCGTCACCTCCTTCCTCTCGCATTAGCACACCGCTCCTCGCCCACCCTTGCAACCTGCCGTCCAAGGCCTAAAAGCGGTCCCGGGTCCCCGCGAAGCATGATCTTGGGGATCCCTCTAAGGGGGACACAGAACATGCACCGCAATCCCTCGCGCCCGATGTCGCCGCATCTGACGATCTGGAAATGGGGCCCGCACATGCTGGTCTCGATCCTGCACCGCGTCACCGGCGGCGGCCTCGCCACGGTCGGCATCCTCGCCCTCGTCTGGTGGCTGGCGGCGGCCGCGACCAGCGAGGAATATTACGATTATTTCCTAGGTCATGCGACGAGCTGGTACGGCGTCGTCATCGGCATCGGCCTCACCTGGGCGCTGTTCCAGCACACGCTTTCCGGCGTCCGCCATTTCGTCATGGACATGGGCGCCGGCTACGAGTTGTCGACCAACAAATTCTGGGCGACGATGACGGTCGTCGGCGCGGCGGTGCTGACGGTGCTGCTGTGGCTCTACATTCTGGGGGTGCGCGCATGAAACAGGGAAGTGCGATCGGCCGCGTCCGCGGCCTCGGCTCGGCCAAGTCGGGCGCGCATCACTGGTGGCTGGAGCGGCTGACCTCCGTCTCCACCCTGATCCTGTTCATCTGGCTGCTGGTCGCGCTGCTGCGGCTGCCGCGGCTCGATTACGACATGGTGACGCAGTGGCTGGCCTCGCCCTTGGCGGCGGTGCCAATGCTGCTCCTGATCGTCTCGACCTTCTGGCACGCCAAGCTCGGCATGCAGGTGATCGTCGAGGATTATGTGCATGAGGAGGGCATGAAGCTCTTCACCATCACGATCACCAACTTCATCGCGATCGCGCTTGGGGCGCTCGCCTTCTTCTCGGTCCTGAAGATTGCCTTCACCGGGGGGGACAACTGATGGCCGAAGCCTATAAGATCATCGACCATATCTATGACGTGGTCGTCGTCGGCGCCGGCGGCGCGGGCCTCCGGGCGACCATGGGTTCGGCGCAGGGCGGCCTCAAGACCGCCTGCATCACCAAAGTGTTCCCGACCCGCAGCCACACCGTCGCCGCGCAGGGCGGCATCTCGGCCAGCCTCGGCAACATGAGCCCTGACCATTGGACGTGGCACATGTACGACACCGTCAAGGGCTCCGACTGGCTCGGCGACCAGGACGCGATCGAATATCTGGTGCGCGAGGCGCCCGCGGCTGTCTACGAGTTGGAACATGCCGGCGTGCCGTTCAGCCGCACCGCCGAGGGCAAGATCTACCAGCGCCCGTTCGGCGGCATGATGCAGAATATGGGTGAGGGACCGCCGGCCCAGCGCACCTGCGCCGCCGCCGACCGCACCGGCCACGCGATGCTGCACGCGCTCTACCAGCAGAGCCTGAAATACGACGCGGACTTCTTCATCGAATATTTCGCGATCGATCTGATCATGGAGAATGGCGTCTGCCGGGGCGTGATCGCTCTGTGCATGGACGATGGTTCGATCCACCGCTTCCGCGCCCAGGCCGTGGTGCTCGCGACCGGCGGCTACGGCCGGGCATATTTCACCGCCACCTCCGCCCATACCTGCACCGGCGACGGCGGCGCGATGGTGCTGCGGGCGGGGCTTCCCCTGCAGGATTGCGAGTTCGTCCAGTTCCACCCGACCGGCATCTACGGCGCCGGGGTCCTCATCACCGAGGGCGCGCGCGGCGAGGGCGGCTACCTCACCAACAGCGAGGGCGAGCGCTTCATGGAGCGCTACGCCCCCTCCGCCAAGGACCTGGCGTCGCGCGACGTCGTGTCACGTTCGATGGCGATCGAGATCCGCGAAGGCCGCGGCGTCGGTCCGCACAAGGATCATATCTACCTCCACCTCGATCATATCGATCCGAAGGTGCTGGCCGAGCGACTGCCCGGCATCACCGAGTCCGGCAAGGTGTTCGCGGGTGTGGACCTGACGCGCCAGCCGCTGCCGGTTACGCCGACCGTGCACTACAATATGGGCGGCATCCCGACCAACTTCCACGGCGAGGTAGTGACGCTGAAGGACGGCAATCCGGACAGTGTCGTGCCGGGTCTGTTCGCAGTCGGCGAGGCGGCCTGCGTGTCGGTGCACGGCGCCAACCGCCTCGGCTCCAACAGCCTGATCGACCTCGTCGTGTTCGGCCGCGCCACCGGCCTCCGCCTCTCGGAAACCCTCAAGGCGGGCGCTGCCCAGGCGCCTTTGCCCAAGGACGGCTCGGACCTTTCGCTCGGCCGGCTCGACCACTTCCGCAATGCGTCGGGCGGTTCGCCGACGGCGCAGATCCGGACCGACATGCAGCGCGTAATGCAGGCGCATTGCGCCGTGTTCCGCAACGACGAGCTGCTGCGCGAGGGCGTCGACAAGCTCGCCGCCGTCTACCAGCGGATGAACGACATCCACGTCACCGACCGCAGCCTGATCTGGAACAGCGACCTCATCGAGACGCTGGAGCTCGACAACCTCATCGCCCAGGCGAGCGTCACCATCGCCGGCGCCGTCAACCGCCAGGAAAGCCGCGGCGCCCACGCGCACGAGGACTATCCGGACCGCGACGACGCCAACTGGATGAAGCACACCTGCGCCTGGTTCGACGGCTGGGGCGGCAAGGGCGGCACGGTGCGGATCGATTACCGCCCGGTCCACGAATACACGCTCACCGACGAGATCGCCTACATCAAGCCCAAGGCGCGGGTTTACTGAGCCAGCCGCTCGTCGAACGCTTGCGCGCGTTCGCAGTCGAGCGGTTGGAGAGGTTGCTGCTTCGATCCACCTTCGCCTCGCAATGAAAGGCGGGTGAAGCGACGATGCTGACGATCCTTCTGGCCGCGGCGGCGGCCACCCAGCCGGTGCAAGTTGCGCCCGGGATCACGCTGATCGAAGGCCAGGTCACCGCCCACAAGGGTCCGGACGGGAACAGCATCTTCATCGAGGCGCCGGAGGGCCTGATCCTGGTCGATACCGGGCGGCATCCGGAGCATCGCGACCGGCTGCTCGCTTTCGCGCGGGAGCGGAAGCGGCCGATCGCGGCGATCGTCAACACCCACTGGCATCTGGACCATGCGACCGGCAATGGCGACATCCGCGCCGCGCACCCGAAGGCGGAGATCTACGCGACCCCGGCCGTGGAGGGGGCGCTGAAGACCTTCCTGCGCGACAGCCGCGAACGGACCGAGGCGGGGCTCGCCGCTGGCCAGATCCCGCCGGAGCGCCAGGCCGAGGTCCGGCGCTTCTTGGCGGTGATGGCAGACCCGGCACCGCTGCGCCCGGACCACCCGTTCGCCACGTCAAGCACCGTCACGATCGCCGGCAAGGCGCTGCACCTGAACGTCGCGCCGTTCGCCGCCACCGAGGCCGATCTCTGGATCTATGATCCGGCGACCAAGGTCGCGATCGTCGGCGATCTGGTGGTCGATGTCGTGCCGTTCATGGATACCGCCTGCCCCGAAGGGTGGCGCACGGCACTGGATGCCATCGCAGCGACGCCTTTCGTCACGCTGGTTCCCGGCCACGGCAAGCCGATGACCCGCGTCCAGTTCCAGACCTGGCGAACGGCCTACGACAATCTGCTCGACTGCGCCGCCGGCAGCCAAAGTAGCGATGCCTGCGCGATGGGTTGGCGGCGGGACGCGGCGGAGTTCGTCGCCGGCGAGGACCCCGGACGCATCGAAGCAATGACCAAATATTATCTCGAGATGCGCCTCAGGGCGAAGCCGGAGGAACGCGAGCGTTACTGCCGGCCGCTGGGCTGAGCCGCGACCGCTCGCAAGGCATCCGCGACCCTGGCCATGTCCCTCTCGAAGGCCCGCGCCAGCGCCGCATCGTCCAGCGCGGCGCGTTCGGCCAGCTGCCACATGGTGAGGCCGATGCGCAGCGTCGCCCCCCAGCGGCCGTCGTCGAGCTTCACGCATTTGACCGGCTGCCCGAGCCGGATACCGTGGCCAAGCAGTTGCTTGTGCCAGCTTTGCGCGTCCTCGAAGCTCCAGGCGCCGCCGCCGAGGCCCGACAAATCGAGTGTCGAAAGGGTGCGCATCTCGATCGGGTGGCTGTCGGCCTCGAACTTGTCCCCTGGCGGATAAGGCGCGACCCGCCGGGCGCCGAGCGTCTCCACGATCTCGCGGCGGACGGCAGCATGAAAGGCGAGGATGACTCGCGTGACCTGTTCCAGCGACAGCTTCTGGAACCGCTCCAGCTCGAAAATGGAAGCCTCGAGGCGCAGCAGCAGGCCGAGATTGGCGCTGTCGGGAAGCTGCTCGGCGCCGGGCCACGCATTCGGCCATTCGGCGCGGCGGAAGATGGTCGCGAAGCCCACCGGCAGCGGCTGAGCACCCTCAGCCAGCCCGCGTGGCACCAGCGCGAACCCGCTGAACGGCGGCCCGCCCATGAACTTGGAGCCGGTCACGAAGACGATCGCACCGCGTTGCAGATAGTCCGAGATCGCCGCCGACGTGATCCGCGCCTGGCACGCATCGACCACGAACGTCGCTTCATGCGCCGCCTGCAGCCGATCGATGTCGCCTATCGTCGGCAGGATCAGCCCGGTCTTGGAGCCGTGGACGACATGCACCAGCGGATGCCGCTCGGCCGCCTGCGCGTTGCCGATCGCCTCCTCGATCGCCTCGCTGATCTCCGACGAGCGGCGGCCGTAGCCGGCAGCATCGCGGACCGGGATGTCGATCAACTCGACATGGGTCTCCCCCAGGCCGGGCACCGGCACGCCCGGCTGTGTCGCCATCACAACGGCGGTGCTTTCGGCAAAATACTGGCCGTAGGCGGAGTAGATGCAGCCGCTCCCCACCTCGTCGGCGCCGAGCAGGATGTTGTGCGTGCCCGCCGCCGCCTTGCCGCCGGTGCAGGCGAGCGCGACATATTCGAGGTCGGTGCCCGAAGGCGCGAACACCACCGCCACGTCGTCCGGGATGGCGTAGGCGCCGCGGATGCGGCCGCGCAGCGCCTCCAGCGCCCCCGCATAGCCTTGCGCGGACAGCTCGCCTTCGGCCGCGATCTCCCGCAGCCGCGCTTCGACATGGGCGAAGGCCGCCGGCGAAATGTCGTTGGCGGTCGAGGAGGCGTAGGCGAGCACGTCGCTCGGCCGAGGCGCGGAGAAGTATTTGTTGAGCCCGGTCTCCGGGTTCAGCACGATACGGGCATCGCCGCCCGTCGTCATGAGGAGAGTCGCGGGCGCGTCGGTGGGTTCAGCCATATTGCGGCCCCACTTGGCCGTATAGCGTGGCCGGATTATGGCCGCGCCCGAGGGGCGGCGCGCGTCGTTCCGCCAAGCTGAAGGGCATCAAGTGCAACCCCAGGTCACCCCGCTCACCATTCCGGAGGAGGCGAAAAGCCGCCTCCGCATCATGTTCATCGCCAAGCATGCGAGATGGGAGGGTGGGCTGCACCCGGAGGACGGCAATCATGCCCTCTATCATGTCGAGGTGCGCGAGATCCTCAAGGGCCTCGGGCTCAACCTCGTCCTGGAGAACCGTTACGAGGCCTTGTTCGACAAGCCCGACGTCGATTTCGTCTTCCCGCTCCTCAACCGCGGCGGCTTCCTCAACAGCGAGATGCTGCTGCCCCTACTCTGTAAGCGCCACGGCATCCCCTTCCTCGGCGCCAGCCCGATCCTGCGCGGCCTCGGCGACGACAAGCATCTGACCAAAATGGCGTGCGCCGCCCGCGGCATCCCGACCGCACCCTGGGCGATCTATCGCCGCGGCGCGCCGGTCGAACAGTCGCGCTGCCCGGCCGGCGAGCGGCTGGTGATCAAGCCCAACGCCTCCTCCGCCTCGTGGGGCGTGCAGGACGCGCGCGATTGGGGCGGGGTCGAAGCCGCGATCCGCAGCATCCACAGCGAGGGCCACGATGCGATCGTCGAGCCGTTCCTCAACGGCAGCGACGTCGAGGTGCCGGTCATCACCATCGACGGCGAACCCACCATCATGCCGATGCTGATGTTCGAGCAGGCCGATCCGTCGCACCTGCGCACCTATTACGAGAAGCGCGACCTCGTCGAACGCGCTCACAAATATCAGCTCGTGCCGTTCGGGTCGGACGATCCGCTCTACGCCACCATCCACGCCCAGACCCGCGAGATGCTGAAGGAATTCCAGCCCTTCGACTATGGCCGCTACGAGTTCCGCGTCGACCGCGACACCGGCACCGTCAATTTCCTCGAGGTCAATCTCAACGCCAATCTCTGGTCGGAAAAAGTCTATGGCCGCTCCGCCGCGCTGGCCGGTCTCACTCAGTCGCAGCTGATCGAGACGATCCTCTGCGAGAGCCTCCGCCGTCACGGGCTCCTCGACCATTGAGCAGCGCCGCGCTTCCAGCTATCCGGGCGTAGCGAAGGGGGACTTGCCATGGCCGAATTCACGCTTCCCAAGAACAGCAAGATCACCGGCAAGGGCCGCACCCACAAGGCTGCGAACGGCGGCGGGCGGATCAGGAAGTTCAAGATCTACCGCTACGATCCCGACAGCGGCGAGAATCCCCGCTACGATACGTTCGAGCTGAACCTCGACGAGACCGGGCCGATGGTGCTCGACGCGCTCATCAAGATGAAGAGCGAGGCCGACCCCAGCCTCACCTTCCGCCGCTCCTGCCGCGAGGGCATTTGCGGCTCCTGCTCGATGAACATCAACGGCCGCAACGGTCTCGCCTGCACGACCGCGATCGAGGATTATAAGGGCGAGATCCGCATTACGCCGCTGCCGCACATGGACGTGATCAAGGACCTGGTGCCGGACTTCACCCACTTCTTCGCGCAATATGCGTCGATCGAGCCGTGGCTGAAGACGGTGACGCCGGATCCGTCCGGCAAGGAGCGCCTGCAGTCGCCGGAGGACCGCGCCAAGCTCGACGGCCTCTACGAGTGCATCCTGTGCGCCTGCTGCTCCTCCTCCTGCCCAAGCTACTGGTGGAACAGCGACCGCTTCCTCGGTCCCGCCATCCTGCTCCAGGCTTATCGCTGGCTCGCCGACAGCCGCGACGAGATGACCGGCGAGCGCCTCGACGAGCTCGAGGACCCATTCCGCCTCTACCGCTGCCACACCATCATGAACTGCGCGAACGTCTGCCCCAAGGGCCTCAACCCGGCCAAGGCGATCGCGGAAACCAAGAAGATGCTCGTCGAGCGAGCGGTTTGACCCCAAGAAAGGTTTGTATGCGTAAGTTTCTGTCCGGGCTTCTGGTCGTTGCGGCTTTGACCGCACTGCCGGCTTGCAACATGGTTCGCGGCGCGGGCGAGGACCTGCAGTCTGCCGCCGACACGGTCGACCGGGAGACCTGATCTCTTCTAAGCAGAGGCCGAGCTTGCATCCCCTGATTCGACACCAGCCCGATCCCGACCATCCCGGCTGGTTAACCTGGGACGTCACCGGACCGGAGCGTTACAACAGCACGATCGGCAAGCTCCTCGTCCGGGCGGAAGGGCCGGGTCGCGGGCGGTGCCGGATCTTCCCGGACACGCTGCAGACCAACCTCGGCAACGTCGTCCATGGCGGGGCGATCCTGACCTTCATCGACATGGCCCTGTTCGCCGGCGGCACGCTTGCCGGACTCGACATCTCGCATTCGGTCACGCTGGACCTCTCTGCCCAGTTCCTCGCACCCGGCCAGCCTGGGCGGCCGCTCGACTGCTCGGTCGAGTTGCTGCGCGAGACCAAGCGGCTCGCCTTCATGCGTGGCCTCGTCGAGCAGGAGGAGACCATCGTCGCCGCCTGGTCGGGCACGCTCCGGAAGGGCGGAGAGCGGCGGTGACCGCCGTTTCCGACCGCTATCAGGCGCTGGTCGCGGCGGGCGAGCTCAACCCAGACGAGGATCAGAAGCGTGCCGTTGCCGTGCTGGACAGGCTGGCCCGCGATCTCGTCAGGTCGGGCAAGGCGGGTTTCTGGTCGCGGCTCACCGGACAGGCGGCGCGGACGCCGCCCGGCGTCTACATGTGGGGCGGCGTCGGCCGTGGCAAATCGATGCTGATGGACCTGGCCTTCGAGTGCATCGACGTGGCGCCGAAACGCCGGGTCCACTTTCACGAATTCATGCTGGAGGTGCACCAGCGGCTCCGCGTGGAGCGGCAGGGCCAGACCGGCGACCCGATCCCGCCAGTCGCCCAAGCCATCGCCGCCGAGGCGAAACTGCTCGCCTTCGACGAGATGGTGATCAACAACAGCGCCGACGCGATGATCCTCTCGCGGCTCTTCTCGCAGATCCTTGCCGCCGGCGTGACGGTGGTCACGACCTCGAATCGCCCGCCGCGCGACCTCTACAAGGACGGGCTCAACCGCGAGCTGTTCCTGCCCTTCATCGACCTGATCGAGAAGGAGCTGGATGTGGTGCCGCTGAACGGTCCGACCGACTATCGGCTCGAGCGGCTTGGCGGGATGCCAACCTGGTATGTGCCGAACGGGCCGGAGGCGACGCGGGCGCTGAGCGACGCCTTCTTCCGCCTGACCGACTTTTCCGTCGAGGACCGCGCTAAGGTTCCGACCGAGGAGCTCCAGGTTCAGGGCGGCCGCACCCTGCACGTCCCCAAGAGCCTGAAGGGCGTCGCCGTCTTCTCCTTCAAGCGCCTGTGCGGCGAAGCGCGTGGTGCGCCCGATTACCTCGCGATCGCCCGGCGTTACCACACGGTCATCCTGGTCGGCATCCCCAAGCTCGGACCCGAGAATCGCAACGAGGCGGCGCGCTTCGTGACCCTCGTCGACGCGCTCTACGAGCATAAGGTGAAGCTGCTCGCCTCCGCCGACGCCCAGCCGTCGGAGCTCTACACGCAGGGCACCGGCGCCTTCGAGTTCGAGCGCACGGTCAGCCGGCTCGAAGAGATGCGCAGCGCCGACTATCTTGCCGAGGGGCACGGCGCGGCATAGCCTCCTTTTTCCGAAGGGGGACCCGCCATGCACCTGAGAAGCCTATTGCTCGCCGCTGCCGTTCTCGCCGCGCCCGCAGCAGCGCAGACCGACGCCCGCCGCGCCGCCGAGCGCGCCTTGTTCGAGAAGGTGGTCGAGATCCCGACGGTCGAGGGCCGCGGCCAGATGCCGAAGCTCACCGCCCTGCTCACGTCCGAGTTCCGCAAGGCCGGGATCACCAACGTCGTCGTCAAGGACCATGACAACACGCAGACCCTGATCGCCCGCTGGCCCGCCGCGCGGCCGTCGGGAAAGAAGCCGATCCTGCTGATGGCGCATATGGACGTGGTCGACGCCAAGCCTGCTGACTGGAAGCACGACCCGTTCACCTTCCGCGAGGAGGACGGCTACTACCTGGGGCGCGGGGCGGTCGACAACAAAGCCGCGCTGACCGGCATCGTGCTCGCCCTGCAGAATCTCCGGCAGGCCGGCTTCCAGCCGACGCGCGACATCATCGTCCTCTTCACGGGTGACGAGGAGACGGCGGCCAACGGCGCGCGCCGCGCGGCGACCGAATGGCGCGCGCTCATCGACTCGGAATATGCCCTCAACGGCGACGCTGGCGGCGGCGCCCTCTTCGAGGACGGGCGGGTCGACTCCTGGGTGCTGCAGCTCGCCGAGAAGACCTATGCGGACTACAAGCTGACCGCGATCAACCGCGGCGGCCACAGCTCGCAGCCGCGCCCCGACAACGCCATCTACCAGCTGGCAGGGGCGCTGAAGGCGCTCGAGGAATATCGCTTCAAGCCGATGCTCAACGACGCCAGCCGCGGCCTGTTCGATCACATCGCCAGGACCGACACGGGCATGTACGGGGAGCTCGTCCGCACCTGGCTCAAGGACCCGAACGATCAGGTCGCCGGCGACATGCTGGAGGTGATGGAGCCGGGCTACACCCGCACGCGCTGCGTCGCGACCCAGCTCTCCGGCGGCCATGCGCCGAATGCGCTGCCGCAGCGGGCGGAGGCCAACGTCAATTGCCGCATCTTCCCGGGCGTGAAGCCCGAAGAGGTTCGCGCGGAGCTTCAGGCGATCGCCGGACAGGATGTGAAGGTCGAGCTAGTCGGCTCGCCCACCGCCTCGGCTCCGAGCCCGCTGCGACAGGACATCGTCGACGCCTATCGCGCGGCGATCGGCGTCAAGTTCAGGGACGCGCCGATCCTCCCCTGGATGTCGGCCGGCGCCACAGACGGCAATTATATCCGCGCCGCCGGCATCCCCGTCTACGGCGTGGGCGGCCTCTGGGGCTATCTTGCCCAGCCTTCCGGGGCGCACGGCCTCAATGAGCGGGTCCTCGCCGACGGCTTCCATGGCCAGGTGCCGATCTGGGAAGACCTGCTCCGCCGGCTCGCCGGCTAGACGAGCGCGCGGGCGAGGCTCTGGCCGCGCCCGGTCAGCCCGTAGAGAGGCAAAGGCGGGAACCGGTCCTCGAGCCGGCGCTCGACCAGCCTCACCTCGAGCATCTGCTTCAGCGTCATCGAAAGCGCGCGCGGGGTAATCGGCCGCAGCTCCGCCTGTAGCGTCGAGAAGCGCTTCCAGCTTCGATCGAGGTCGATCAGCAAAGGAAGCGACCAGCGGCCGAGCGCATCGGGTTCCAGCTGCAACCGGCCGCGCTGCTCCATCACCCGCTCGCACCATGCGGCAATCGGCCGCCCGGCCTCCGTCAGCAGATATTCGGGGCGCAGCGGGTGGCCGTGCCCGGGATTGCGGCAGAGCCAGCCTTCTTTCTCCAGCGCGTCGATCTGGCGGCTGAGCATGCTCCGCGAGACGCCGAGCTGTCGCACCAGCACGCCGAAGCGGGCGCCGCCCTCGCGGCTCATGAACGCGAGCAGCGGGATCGCCCAGCGTCCTGAGGAGAGACGGCGAATGTCGTCGCGCGGGATCATGTCTTTACTTAGCCGCCGCAGCAGATTTATAGAAGCTATAAAAATAGAACCAAACGGAGGAACGGCTATGGCGATAGTTTATGATGGCGGGCTGACCTGCTCGATGGGCGTCATTGATTTGACGCGATCGCTCGACTGGTATCAGCGCGTGCTCGGCTTCACTTTGCTCTACCAGCAGGAGGATATCGCCTGGTGCGAGCTCAGCACCGGCGTCGCGCGGGTCAATGTCGGCCTCTCCGAGCGGCGCGAGGCGGGCGGCTCCGGCGGCGCGACTCTCACCTTCGGCGTCACCGACCTCAACGCGGCCAAGGCCGCGCTCGACGCCGAGGACGTCCGCCAGGACGGCGACATCGTCGAGATCCCCGGCCTCGTCCGCCTGCTCACCTTCTTCGATCCCGACGACAATGCCCTGATGTTCTACGAAGAGCCGAAGGGCGGTGCGGCATGAGGACTGGCCTGGCCCCCTAACCCGCCCCTCTCCCGGCGGGAGAGGGCTTGGGAGTCCACCCAATCTGCTTCTTCCGGTTGCCCCGCCCGCGCGGCGGGTCTAAGCGGGCGCCATTCCGAACGGCTGCTCTCCGCAGCCTGGTCCCGCTTGGCAAATCTCAAAGAGGTGGGGGTCACATGGCTCGCAAGAAAATCGCGCTCATCGGTGCAGGCAATATCGGCGGCACGCTCGCCCATCTCGCGGCGATCCGCGAACTCGGCGACATCGTCCTCTTCGACGTCGTTGAAGGCGTGCCGCAGGGCAAGGCGCTCGACCTCAGCCAGTGCGGTCCGATCGAGGGCTTCGACGCCAGGATCACCGGCTCGAACGACTATGCCGACATCGCCGGCGCCGACGTGATCATCGTCACCGCCGGCGTCGCCCGCAAGCCCGGCATGAGCCGCGACGACCTGCTCGGCATCAACCTCAAGGTGATGAAGGCGGTCGGCGAAGGCATCAAGAACAACGCTCCCGACGCTTTCGTCATCTGCATCACCAACCCGCTCGATGCGATGGTGTGGGCGCTGCGCGAATTTTCCGGCCTGCCGCATGAGCGCGTGGTCGGCATGGCCGGCGTGCTCGACAGCGCGCGCTTCAGCCACTTCCTCGCCGAGGAGTTCAAGGTCTCGGTGCGCGACGTGAACAGTTTCGTGCTCGGCGGCCATGGCGACACGATGGTGCCGGTGGTCCAATATTCGACGGTCGCCGGGATCCCCGTGCCCGACCTCATCAAGCAGGGCCGCTCGACCCAGGAGCGCATCGACGCGATCGTCAAGCGTACCCGCGGCGGCGGCGGCGAGATCGTCGGCCTCCTGAAGACCGGATCGGCTTTCTACGCTCCGGCGACGAGCGGCATCGCGATGGCCGAATCCCATCTCAAGGACCAGAAGCGCCTGCTGCCCTGCGCCGCCTATGTCGAAGGCAAATACGGCCTCGACGGCCTCTATGTCGGCGTGCCGGTGATCATCGGCGCGGGCGGCGTCGAGCAGATCGTCGAGATCGAGCTGGACGACGAAGCCAAGGCCAACCTGCAGGTCTCAGTCGACGCCGTGAAGGAGCTGCTCGATGCGTGCAAGGGAATCGACGAGAGCCTCGCATAAGGAAAATAGCGTCACCCCGGCGAACGCCGGGGTCTCAGGCCGGAAAGGGTTCTGAGCTTTTCACCCGACGAGACCCGGGCTTGCCGCCGGGGTGACGAAGAAGGATAGAAATGAGTATTCTCGTTAATTCGAACACCAAGGTCATCACCCAGGGCATGACGGGTGAGACCGGCACTTTCCACACGCAGCAGGCGCTCGCCTACGGTACCAAGATGGTCGGCGGCGTGACGCCCGGAAAGGGCGGCACCGAGCATATCGGGCTGCCGGTGTTCAACACCGTCGCCGAGGCGGTCGAGAAGACCGGCGCCGATGCCAGCGTCGTCTATGTGCCGCCGCCCTTCGCCGCAGACTCGATCCTTGAGGCGATTGATGCCGAGGTGCCGCTGATCGTCTGCATCACCGAAGGCATTCCGGTGCTGGACATGGTGCGGGTGAAGCGGGCGCTCAGCGGCTCCAAGTCGCGCCTCATCGGGCCGAACTGCCCGGGCGTGCTGACGCCGAACGAGTGCAAGATCGGCATCATGCCGGGCAACATCTTCAAGAAGGGCTCCGTCGGCGTGGTCAGCCGTTCCGGCACGCTCACCTATGAGGCGGTGTTCCAGACCTCCAATGCCGGCCTCGGTCAGACCACTGCGGTCGGCATCGGCGGCGATCCGGTCAACGGCACCAATTTCATCGACGTGCTCGAATTGTTCATGGCCGACGAGGCCACCCAGTCGATCATCATGATCGGCGAGATCGGCGGCTCGGCCGAAGAGGATGCGGCGCAGTTCATCGCCGACGAGGCGAAGCGCGGGCGCAAGAAGCCGATGGTCGGCTTCATTGCCGGCCTGACCGCCCCTCCGGGCCGCCGCATGGGCCATGCCGGCGCGATCGTCTCCGGCGGCAAGGGCGGCGCCGAGGACAAGATCGCGGCGATGGAAGCGGCTGGAATTAAGGTGTCGCCGAGCCCATCTGAGCTGGGCAGCACCCTCGCACAGCTTTTGAAAGGCTGAACAGGGAAAGACGAAAGCATCGGCGCGTTGGTTGTGACGGCGCGCGACGAGTAAGGCAGACGCAAAGTGGACAGCTTCGGCGACATCGAACGGGAGCAGGGCCCAAGCTGGGCTCGCGACAACTGGCCGCTGAGCGACCTCGACGAGCTCAATGCGGGGCTCGACCCGACCCGCATGACGATCGAGAAGGTCGCCGCCAAGGCCAAGGAAGCCGCCGTCGCGAGCGGCCGGTCCGAGGCCGAGATCCAGCAGGCGGCGCAGGATTCCATCCGCGCGATGATGCTGATCCGCACCTATCGCGTGCGCGGCCATCTCGCCGCCGATCTCGACCCACTCGGCCTCGTCAAGCGCGAGCTGCCGGCCGATCTCACCCCGGAATTCCACGGCTTCACCGGCGCTGCGCTTGATCGCGAAGTCTATCTCGGCGGCACCATGGGCTTCGAGACCGCGACCGTGCGCGAGCTCGTAGAGTGCCTGCGCCGCAATTACTGCGGCAAGATCGGCCTCGAATATATGCACATCAACGACCTGGAGGAGCGCCGCTTCCTCCAGGAGCGGATGGAGGGCAAGGACGCCGCGATCAGCTTCACGCCCGAGGGCAAGATCGCGATCCTCTCCAAGGTGATCGAAGGCGAGGAGTGGGAGAAGTTCCTCGCCCGCAAATATGTCGGCACCAAGCGCTTCGGCCTGGACGGCGGCGAATCGATGATCCCGGCGCTCGAAAGCGTCATCAAATATGGCGGCCAGTACGGCGTGCGCGAGATCGTGCTGGGGATGGCCCATCGCGGCCGCCTCAACGTGCTGTCGAACGTGATGGGCAAGCCCTATCGCGTCATCTTCAGCGAGTTCGCCGGCGGCTCCGCCAACCCGGAGGATGTCGGCGGCTCCGGCGACGTCAAATATCATCTCGGCACCTCGTCGGACCGCACCTTCGACGACATTAGCGTCCACCTCTCGCTGGTCCCTAATCCGAGCCACCTCGAGGCGGTCGATCCGGTCGTGCTCGGCAAGGTGCGCGCCCAGCAGGTCCAGCGCGGCGACGTCGAGGGCGACGAGGTGCTGCCGGTGCTGCTCCACGGCGACGCAGCCTTTGCGGGCCAGGGGATCGTCGCCGAATGCTTCGGTTTCTCCGGCCTGCCCGGCTACGGCACCGGCGGCTGCCTGCACTTCGTCATCAACAACCAGGTCGGCTTCACCACTTCGCCGCAATTTGCGCGGTCGTCGCCCTACCCGTCGGACGTCGCCAAGATCGTCCAGGCCCCGATCCTGCACGTCAACGGCGACGATCCGGAGGCGGTCACCTTCGCCTGCAAGCTGGCGATCGAATACCGGCAAAAGTTCAACCGCGACATCGTCATCGACATGTGGTGCTACCGCCGCTTCGGCCACAATGAGGGCGACGAGCCGAGCTTCACCCAGCCGCTCATGTACGCGAAGATCCGCCAGCATCCGCCGGTCAGCAGGCTCTACGGCGCGCGGCTCGTCGAAGAGGGCGTGATCGACCAGGCCGGCATCGACCGCCTCGTCGACCAGTTCACCAAATTGCTCGAAGGCGAGTTCGAGGCGGCCAAGTCATACCTCCCGAACAAGGCCGACTGGTTCGAGGGTCGCTGGGCGGGCCTGGGCCGGCCGGACACGCCCGAAACGGAACGCCGCAACGTAGCGACCTCGGTGGACGAAGCGCAGCTCAAGGCGATCGGCGAGACGCTGACCACGGTTCCGGCCGATCTCGAGCCGCACAAGACCCTGCTGCGCATCCTCGAGGCCAAGCGCGAGATGTTCGCCAGCGGCCAGGGCTTCGACTGGGCGACGGCGGAAGCGCTCGCCTTCGGCACGCTCGTCGCCGACGGCTATGGCGTCCGCCTCTCCGGCCAGGACAGCGGCCGCGGCACGTTCAGCCACCGCCACGCCGTCTGGGTCGACCAGAAGGACGGCCACAAATATATCCCGCTCACCACGGTGAAGGGCGGCCGTTTCGAGGTGCGCGACAGCCCGCTCTCCGAGTTCGGCGTGCTCGGCTTCGAATATGGCTATGCGATCGCCGACCCGCGCACCCTGGTGCTCTGGGAGGCGCAGTTCGGCGACTTCGTCAACGGCGCGCAGGTGATGATCGACCAGTTCATCGCCGCCGGCGAGGCCAAGTGGCTGCGCGCCAGCGGCCTCGTGATGCTGCTCCCCCACGGCTACGAGGGCCAGGGTCCGGAGCACAGCTCGGCGCGGCCGGAGCGCTTCCTGCAGCTTTGCGCCGAGGACAATATCCAGGTCGCCAATTGCACCACGCCGGCCAATTACTTCCACATCCTGAGGCGCCAGATGCTGCGGGACTTCCGCAAGCCGCTGATCATGATGACGCCCAAGTCGCTGCTCCGGCACAAGCTCGCCGTCTCCAGCGCCGAGGAGTTCACCGGCGACAGCCATTTCAAACGCATCCTCTCCGATCCCGCCGCACCGCGCGACGAGGATGTGAAGCGGCTCGTCCTCTGCTCGGGCAAGGTCGCCTATGATCTCCTCCAGGCACGCGACGCGGCCAAGGACAGCTCGACGTCGATCGTCCGCATCGAACAGCTCTACCCCTTCCCCTCCGAGCCTTTGGTGGTGCGCCTGAAGCGCATGACCAATCTCGAAGAGGTGGTCTGGGCGCAGGAGGAGCCGAAGAACCAGGGCTACTGGACCTTCGTCGAGCCCTTCGTCGAGCAATGCCTGGTCCAGGCTGGCGTGCGGCCGCAGCGGCCCCTCTATGCCGGGCGGCCGTCATCGGCCTCGCCGGCGACGGGTCTTGCCAAACGGCATGCGTCCGAACAGGCCTCACTCATCGAGCAGGCGCTCGGCCATGCCGCCCAGGCGGCACCGCAGCGCAAGGCGAGCTAAAGGAAAGACATGGCAACCGACGTTCTGGTCCCGACGCTGGGGGAATCGATCACCGAGGCGACGCTTGGCCAATGGATCAAGAAGCCCGGCGAGCCGGTGAAGGTCGACGAGCCGATCGCCAGCCTCGAAACCGACAAGGTGGCAGTGGAAGTGCCCTCGCCGGTCGCGGGGACGATGGGCGACTATGTGGTCCAGGAAGGTGACACGGTCGCCGTGGGCGCTCTTATTGCCCGGATCAACGAAGGTGTGTCCGCGCCGGCGCCCGCGAACGGTACCAAGGCCGAAGCGCCCGCGCCGAACCTGGCGCATGCGGTCAATCCCGGCGGGCCCGGCGAGAACCCGACGCTCGCCGAGGATGCGCACGCACCCATGCCAGGCCAGGGCCACGACAGCAGCAGCGACATGGGCCTGACCCTCTCGCCCGCGGTGCGCCGCGTGGTGCTGGAGCACGGCCTCGACCCCTCCAAGATCAAGGGCACCGGCAAGGACGGCCGCCTGACCAAGGACGACGTCCTCGCCGCCGCCAAGGCGCAGGGCCAGGCAGCGCCCGTTCCGGCCGCGCCGTCAACTGCCGCCCAAGCCCCGGCTCCGGCTCCCACCGCGGCGCCCCTCACGGGCGAGCGACGCGAGGAGCGGGTGCGGATGACCCGCATCCGTCAGACGATCGCCAAGCGATTGAAGGATGCGCAGAACACGGCCGCCCTGCTGACGACGTTCAACGACGTCGACATGACAGAAGTGATCGCCGCGCGGGCCAAGTATAAGGACCTGTTCGAGAAGAAGCACGGCATCCGCCTGGGCTTCATGGGCTTCTTCGTGAAGGCCGCGGCGCTGGCCGCGCGCGACGTGCCGTCGGTCAACGCCTATATTGAGGGCGACGAGATCGTCTATCACGACTATCTCGACGTCTCGGTCGCGGTGAGCGCCCCCAACGGCCTCGTCGTCCCGATCATCCGCAACGCCGACACGCTGAGCTTCGCCGAGATCGAGAAGACGATCGCCGACTTCGGCAAGCGCGCCAAGGACGGCACCCTCAAGATGGAGGAGATGCAGGGCGGCACCTTCACCATCTCCAACGGCGGCGTGTTCGGCTCGCTGCTCTCCACGCCGATCATCAACCCGCCGCAATCGGCCGTGCTCGGCATGCACCGCATCGAGGAGCGGCCGGTCGTCAAGGACGGCCAGATCGTCGCCCGCCCGATGATGTATCTCGCTCTCTCCTACGACCACCGCCTGGTCGACGGCCGCGAGGCGGTCACCTTCCTGGTGCGCATGAAGGAAGCGATCGAGGACCCGACGCGGCTTCTGATCGACCTGTGAGTCCCCGCCCGGGGCACGAAGGAACAATGGAATGGCAGACACTGACTTTGACGTGATCGTGATCGGCTCCGGCCCCGGCGGCTATGTGGCCGCGATCCGGGCGGCGCAGCTCGGCCTCAAGACCGCATGCGTCGAGAGCCGCGAGACGCTCGGCGGCACCTGCCTCAACGTCGGCTGCATCCCGTCCAAGGCGCTGCTGCACGCGTCCGAGCTTTTCGCCGAGGCGAGCGAAGGCGCGCTGGCCAAGTTCGGCGTCAAGGTGGGCCAGGTCGAGCTCGACCTCGACACGATGCACGCCGAGAAGGCCAAGGCGGTCAAGGAGCTGACCGGCGGCATCGCCTTCCTGTTCAAGAAGAACAAGGTCGAATGGCTGAAGGGCCACGCCGCCTTCACCGGCAAGAACAGCATCGATGTCGCCGGCAAGAGCTACACCGCGAAGAACATCGTCATCGCCACCGGCTCCTCGGTCACGCCCTTGCCCGGTGTCCAGATCGACAACGAAGCGGTGATTGATTCCACGGGCGCGCTCGCTCTTCCGAAAGTTCCAGGTCACTTGGTCGTGATCGGCGGCGGCGTGATCGGCCTGGAGCTCGGCTCCGTCTGGCGGCGCCTCGGCGCCAAGGTCACCGTGGTCGAATATCTCGACGAGATCCTGCCCGGCATGGACGCCGAGGTCCGCAAGGAAGCGCGCAAGATCTTCAAGAAGCAGGGCTTCGACATCCGCACCTCGACCAAGGTCACCAAGGCGACGCGTAACGGCGCGGGTGTGACCGTCACCCTCGAGCCCGCCGCCGGCGGCGCTGCAGAGACGCTCGAGGCGGACGTGGTGCTGGTCTCGATCGGCCGCCGCCCCAACACCGAAGGCCTCGCGCTCGAAGAAGCCGGCGTGCAGGTCAACAATCGCGGCGTGATCGAGGTCGATCACAGCTTCGCCACAAAGGTGCCCGGCATCTGGGCGATCGGCGACGTGACCCCCGGCCCGATGCTCGCCCACAAAGCGGAGGACGAGGGCATCGCCGTCGCCGAGAATATCGCCGGCCAGACCGGCATCGTGAACCACGAGGTCATCCCCTCGGTCGTCTACACCCATCCCGAGATCGCCTCGGTCGGCAGGACCCAGGACGAGCTTGAGGCGGCCGGCGTCGCGGTCAAGGTCGGCAAGTTCCCCTTCATCGGCAACAGCCGCGCCAAGACCAACCGCGACACCGACGGCTTCGTCAAGGTGATCGCCGACGCGAAGACGGATCGCGTGCTCGGCGTCCACATCATCTCCAGCCTCGCCGGCACGATGATCGCCCAGGCCGCCCAGGCGATGGAGTTCGGCGCCACGTCGGAGGACATCGCCTACACCTGCCACGCCCATCCGACCCATTCGGAAGCGATCAAGGAAGCGGCAATGGCGGTGACGGGCCTCCCCATCCACATCTGACGCGCGGCGTCGCCCCATTCGGGGCCAAGGAGGGCGCGTGAGAATTCGCGAGACGCTGAGGCGCTGGCATGTCTGGCTCGGCTGGATCGTCGCCCTGCCTTTGCTCCTTTGGACCGCCACCGGCCTGTTCATGGCGACCTTCCCGATCGAGCGCGTCCGCGGCGAGCATCTGATCGGCGACGCGCCGACGCTGACCCTCGAGGCCCCGCCAATCGTCCCCACAGTCGGCGCCCGCCCCCTCGCCTCAATTAGCCTGGAGCCGCGGCCGGGCGGCGCGCGCTGGATCGTCCGCTACAAGGATGGGGGCGCCCGCCTCGCCGATCCAGCCACGGGCCGGCTGCTCCCGCCGCTCTCCGCGGCCGACGCCCGTGCCATTGTAGAGGCGCGCTACACCGGCGCCGCCAGGATCGCCGCCGTGGAACGCACCTCGGCAGATGCGCCCCCGATCGAGCTCAGGCGCAACGTCCCGGCTTGGCGGGTGGTCTATGACGACGGCGCCCGCTTCTACGTCCATGCCGAGACCGGCGAGATCCTCGCCCGCCGCACCGCCCTCTGGCGCGTCTACGATTTCATGTGGGGCCTCCACATCCTCGACCTCGGGGGCCGCGAGGACACGGACAATGTCTGGCTGTTCGGCTTCGCGCTGATCAGCCTCGCATCCGTCCTGATGGCGATCGTCCTGCTGCCGATGACGCTGCGGCGCCGCCGCTCAAGCCCGAGGAGCTGACCGATGGGCTCGCTCGTCGAATGGTTCGACCTCGCCGGCGTCGCGGTCTTCGCCGCGTCCGGCGCGCTGCTCGCCGCGGCCAAGCGCCAGACCCTCGTCACCTTCATCTTCTTCGCCGTGGTGACCGGCGTCGGCGGCGGCACCTTGCGCGATCTGCTGATCGGCGCGCCGGTCTTCTGGATCGAGGACAATGCCACCCTGCTCATCTGCCTCACCGCCGCCTTGCTGGTCTGGCTGCTGCCGGCGAGGCTGTGGAAGGGTCGCGCCCTGCTCTGGTTCGACGCCGTCGGCCTCGCCGCCTACGCGACCTATGGTGCCGCCAAGGGCCTCGCCTTCGGAGTCGCGCCCATCCCGGCGATCGGCATGGGCGTGCTCACCGCCTGCGCCGGCGGCATCATCCGCGACGTCCTGGCCGGCGAGCCCAGCATCCTGCTGCGCGCCGAGCTCTACGTGACCGCCGCCGCCCTCTCTGCGGCTCTGGTGGTGGGCCTGCTTCTGCTCGGCCTGCCGATCCTGATCGCAGGAGCGGTCGCAGCCCTGTCGGGCTTTCTCCTCCGCGCCGGCGCCATCCGCTACGGCTGGAAGATCCCCTCCTACAGCCGCTAAACGATTGCAGCTTGACTTGATTGAATGATCAATCAAGTATGGAGACATGGCGGCGCGGGACACCAGGGGCAAGATCATCGAAGCGGCGATGGAGCTGTTCTGGCTCAAGGGATACGGCTCGACCTCGATCGCCGACATCCTCAGCCGCAGCCAGGTCAACAGCGGCAGCCTCTACCATTATTTTCCCGGCAAGCAGGACGTGCTGGTGGCGGTGCTGGAGGCCTATCGCGACGGCATCGGCCCGATGCTGCTGGAGCCGGCCTGGGCCGGCGTCGACGATCCGATCGAACGCATCTTTGCCCTGCTCGCCAAATACCGCCAGCTGATCGTTGACACCGACTGCGAATATGGCTGCCCGATCGGCAGCCTCGCGCTGGAGCTGCACGAAGCCGATCCGATCGTCCGCCAGCGCATGGCGGAGAATTTCACCAATTGGGCCGCCGCGATCCGCACCTGCCTCGAACAGGCGCCGGAGCGACTGCCGGCCGATGCCGACCTGCAGGGGATCGCCGAGTTCGTGCTGACCGCGATGGAGGGTGGCGTGATGCAGGCCCGCACCTATCGCGACGTCGCCTATTTCGATCGCATCATATCGCAGCTGCGCGCCTATTTCGACGCGCTTGCCGCCCGTGCACGCGTTCCACAGCCTGAAGGGGAGGTCCTGTGATGCTGACGATGATGATCGCGCTCGCCGCCGCGGCGGATGCACCGCAAGTGAGACAGGGCCTCGAGCCGCTCGGCTTCCTCGTCGGCCATTGCTGGCGCGGCGAGTTCAAGGGCGGCGAGCAGGACACGCACTGCTTCGACGCCGTCTATGACGGGCAGCATATCCGCGACCGCCACGAGGTGACCGGAGGCAAGGGCGTCTACAAGGGCGAGACCATTTACTCCTTCGACGGCAAGGCGGCGACCTACACTTACTGGAACAGCCAGGGCGGCGTCAGCCGCGGCACCATGCGGCCGGAAGCAGACCGGCTGAATTTCGGCGACGAGAGCTACACCAGCCCGAACGGCCGCCGCATCTCCCTATCCACTCATTGGCGCCGCGTCGGCGACGATGCCTATGAGGCGGTGACCGTCTCTCCCGAGCTGCCGACGATGAACCGCACGGTGCGCTACGAGCGCGTGAAGGACGCCATCGCCGTCACCAAGTCCCGCGGCATCGACGGGAGCCATTCGCTCACCCACGAGACGATTGTCGAGGCGCCTGTGGCCGATGTCTGGGCCGCCATCTCCAGCGTCGAGGGGTGGAAGAGCTGGGCCGTGCCGGTCGCCTGGGCGACCGAGCCGAACCTGATCGAGACCAGCTACGATCCCGCTGCCAAACCGGGCGACAAGAGCACGATCCGCCAGCGCCTGCTCGCGCAGGTGCCCGGCCGCATGCTCGTGTTCAGCAGCGTCAAGGCGCCCGACGGCTTCCCCCATTTTGACACCTTCGCAAAGGTGACGAGCATCTTCGAGCTGGAGCCGGTCGACGCCCGCCGCACCCGCGTCCGCCTCACCGGCAGCGGCTATGCCGACAGTGATGCGGGGCGCCAGCTGCTCGGCTTCTTCGAGCAGGGCAACAAGGTTTCGCTCGACCAGCTCCGCACCCGCTTCGTCAGCGGCCCGATCAACTGGGCCAGGATGCGCACCGCCGCGAAGAAGGGGAACTGACCATGCCCGAAGTCAGTCTGCTTGCGGTCCTGCTCTGCGGCATCGCCTCGATGGTCCTCGGCGCCCTCTGGTATTCGCCCTTGCTCTTCGGACGGCGCTGGCAGACCGAGACCGGCCTCTCCGACGCGGAACTCGGCAAGGGAAACATGCCGCTCATCTACGGCCTCGCCTTCCTGTCGAGCATGATCGCCGCGTATGTGTTCGGCATGTTCCTCGGCCCGGAAATGGGCGTCGGGCCAGCGACCGGCGCCGGAGCCGCCGCAGGCCTGTTCTGGATCGCCGCCGCCTTCGGCATCTCCTATCTGTTCGAGCGCCGTAGCTTCGTCCACTGGGCGATCAATGGCGGCTACCACGCCATCCAGTTCACCCTCTTCGGCCTCATCCACGGGCTGCTTTAGGCTTAGCCCCCCTCTCCGAGCGGGGAGAGGGCCAAGCTCAGCGGATGCCCACGTCCGCAAAGGGTAACGGCTCCCGTGGCGGGTTCGTCTCCGGCCCGAGCGCACGCTGCCAAAGACCGACATCGTGCCAGCGACCCATCTTGTAGCCGACCTGCCGGTAGGCGCCGGCCTGGACGAAGCCCAAGCTCTCATGCAGCCGCACGCTCGCTGCATTCGGCAGCGTGATCGCTCCGATTGCCTGCGCGAAGCCCTGCGCCTCCAGCGTCCGGATCAGCGCCTCGTAGAGCGCCTTGCCGATGCCGCGCCCATGCGCCGCCGCCGCGAGATAGACTGACGTCTCTACCGCATAGCGATAGGCCGGCCGTGCGCGGAAGGCGCTCGCATAGGCATAGCCTAGCACCTCCTCCCCCTCCGCCAGCAGCCAGGGATAGAGTTCGCCGCCCGCCTCGATCCGCTCCCGCATCAGGTCGGCGCCGGGCGGCTCGGTCTCGAAGGAGACGGCGCTGCCCTCGACGTACGGCGCGTAGATGGCCGCGACCGCGGCCGCATCGGCCGGCGACGCGCGGCGCAGCCTCACCGTCCGATCAGGCTCGCGAGCCAAGTGCCGAGCGATACCCGCTCGCTTCGCCTGAGCGCCGTCCGCGTTGCCGGGCATTCGAGGCAGCGCGCCTGGATCGCCGGGCCGGCGAGGATCTGCCCCGCATCGGCGAGCGCCCGCGCCAGCAGCTGCTGCGGCTCAGCCGCCATCCGGCTGAAGGCGTCGGGCGAAGCCTGCTCGCCCTCCTCCATCGTGCGGAACAGCTGGTCGAACCAGCTCGGCTCCTTCTCCAGCCAGACCGCCTCCGCCTCATTGGGATCGAGCTTTGCCCGCCGCGCCGCTTCGGCGATCGCGTCGTCGAGCGAGCCGAAGCCGTCGACCAGCCCGAGCTGCCGGGCGGTGCCGCCGTCCCAGACCCGCCCCTGCGCGATCTGGTCGACCCGCGCGACCGGCATCTTGCGGGATTCGGACACCAGGGCGAGGAAGCGGCGATAGGTGCTCTCGACGCCGCTCTGGATCAGCTGGTCCGCCACCGGCGACGGGCCTTGCAGCAAGTCCGGCTCGCCCGACAGCGGCGTCGTCTTGATGCCGTCGACGCCGAGGCCAAGCTTGGCGAGCGCGCCCTCGAAGCTTGGCAGGATGCCGAACACGCCGATCGACCCGGTAATCGTTTCGGGCTCGGCGAGGATGCGGTCGCCCGCGGTCGCGATCCAGTAGCCGCCGCTCGCCGCCACCGATCCCATCGAAACCACCACCGGCAGCCCCCGCGCCTTCGCGTTGAGCACCGCCTGGCGGATCCGCTCGGACGCGAGCGTCGACCCGCCGGGCGAGTCGACCCGCACCACCAGGGCCTTGAGGTTCTTCTCCCTGAGGCCCTTCTCGATATGCTGCGCGATCGTCTCGCCGCCGGCGGTGCCCGGGCCCGCCTGGCCGTCGACGATATTGCCCGCCACCGTCACCACGCCGATCTCGCCGCCGGCATCGCTCGCCGGATAGGCGGCGATCCACTGGTCGAGCTGGATCCCCTTGAAGCTGCCGGGCACCTTCTCGTCCTCGGCGCCGACGATCTCGGCGAGGCGCTTGCCGAAGGCGGTGCGGTCGCCGAGCCGGTCGACGAGGCCCGCCGCCAGCGCCGCCTGCGCCATGTCGCCGCGAGAGGCTGCGATGCGCTCGGTTGGCGATGTCGCATAGGCGGCAACCTGCGCCTTCGGCCGCGCCCGCCGGACCTCGTCCTGCCAGGTTTCCCAGAGCGCCCCCGCCAGCGCCTCGTTCGCCGCCCTGGCCTCCGGCGACATGTCCTCACGGATGAACGGTTCGACCGCCGCCTTGTAGGTGCCGGCGCGGTAGACGTTGGCGGTCACGCCGATCTTGTCGAGCAGGCCCTTGTAATAAAGGTTCGAGCCGCCCGGGCCGGCGATCAGCACCGCGCCGAGCGGATTGAGCCACACTTCGCTGGCATGGGCGGCGAGCAGATAGCCGTCGTCGCTATAGCCGGTCGCATAGGCGATGACCGGCTTCTTCGCCCGCCGGACCCGGTCGAGCGCCTCGCTGACATCCGAGAGCGCGGCCTGGCCGCCGCCGAGGAAGGCGTCCAGGTCGAGCGCCACCGCCTTCACGCGGCCGTCGGTCGCGGCCCTGTCGAGCGCGTGGACGAGGTCGCGCAGCCGATGCTCCCGCGTCAGCGCGGAGCCGCCGCTCAGCACGTCGAGCGGGTCGGCCTCCACCGGCTGCTCCACGACGGTGCCGCCAATGGCCATGACCAGCGCGCCTTCGTCGGCGCTGCCGATCGTCGGCCGGGCGGACAAGGCGGCATAGAGCAGGCCGAAGAAGAGCAGCATGAACAGCAGCACCAGGCCGTCCTTGATGCCCACCAGGAGCCGCCAAACCTTGCCCACAAACCGCATGAGTTCTCGTCCTTTTCCTGGGCTGGCCGCTACCGGACCGGGGCACGAGTGTAAATGGAAGCGCCCGCCGCGACAGGCCTTGCGAGGCCTTGACCTCAGATGAACATGGCCTACATGCGGGGCTGCTGGCACTCCCCGCGGGTGAGTGCCAACAATGGTTCAACCTCGCGATCGGTTCCTCCGGCCAAGATGGCTCGGCGGCCGCTTGCAACAGTCAGAAAGGAACGCGCATGAATTTTCGTCCGCTTCATGATCGGGTGCTCGTGCGCCGCGTCGAGGCCGAAGAGAAGACGGCCGGTGGCATCATCATCCCCGACACCGCCAAGGAAAAGCCGCAGGAAGGCGAAGTCGTCTCCGTCGGCACCGGCGCTCGCAACGAATCCGGCGAGGTTCACCCGCTCGAGGTGAAGGCCGGCGACAAGGTGCTGTTCGGCAAGTGGTCGGGCACCGAGGTTCGCGTCAACGGCGAGGACCTGCTGATCATGAAGGAAAGCGACATCCTCGGGATCGTCGGCTGAATTCCGCGCACACTCTAGAATAAGGAAGCAAACAACATGGCAGCGAAAGACGTACGCTTTTCGCGTGACGCCCGTGAGCGGATCCTCCGCGGCGTCGACACCCTCGCCGATGCGGTGAAGGTGACCCTCGGTCCCAAGGGCCGCAACGTCGTCCTCGACAAGAGCTTCGGCGCGCCGCGCATCACCAAGGACGGCGTCACCGTCGCCAAGGAGATCGAGCTCAAGGACAAGTTCGAGAATATGGGCGCACAGATGCTGAAGGAGGTCGCGTCCAAGACGAACGACCTCGCCGGCGACGGCACCACCACCGCCACCGTTCTCGCCCAGTCGATCGTCCGCGAGGGCATGAAGTCGGTCTCCGCCGGCATGAACCCGATGGACCTGAAGCGCGGCATCGACATCGCCGTCACCAAGGTCGTCGAGGACCTCAAGGCGCGCTCGAAGCCGGTCAGCGGATCGAATGAGATCGCCCAGGTCGGCATCATCTCGGCCAATGGCGACACCGTCGTCGGCGAGAAGATCGCTGAGGCGATGGACAAGGTCGGCAAGGAAGGCGTGATCACGGTCGAGGAGGCCAAGGGTCTCGAGTTCGAGCTCGACGTCGTGGAAGGCATGCAGTTCGACCGCGGCTACCTCTCGCCCTACTTCATCACCAACGCGGAGAAGAT
>JAESGY010000135.1_pt1 | contig 61615 bp, 56 predicted proteins | sample 9269841 | NCBI WGS metagenome assembly JAESGY01 (sample SAMN17022865, study PRJNA683097) | algae metagenome | isolation source: Spirirestis rafaelensis WJT71-NPBG6 and co-occurring heterotrophs from... | place: USA: Pinto Wells, Joshua Tree National Park, Colorado Desert, CA | collected 2006-08-15 | reverse complement strand
CACAACCCAAGCCAGATCCAATCGTTCCTACACAGCCACAACCCAAGCCAGATCCAATCGTTCCTACACAGCCACAACCCAAGCCAGATCCAATCGTTCCTACACAGCCACAACCCAAGCCAGATCCAATCGTTCCTACACAGCCACAACCCAAGCCAGATCCGAATCCCAGCCCAAATCCGAATCCAAACCCAAATCCGAATCCAAACCCAAATCCGAATCCAAACCCAAATCCGAATCCAAACCCAAATCCGAATCCAAACCCAAATCCGAATCCAAACCCAAATCCGAATCCAAACCCAACACCACCTCCAGTCAAACCAAGCACATGAAATTATCCGACTGAATGTTTGATTCAGTCGGGTTAAGTGAAGAAACAATTCAAGCAAAGCTAGTTTGCAGTTCGTAGTTAGTTTTTAACGCTGAAGCGCTAACTACGAACTTTAATTTATTGATGTCCAGCTAGCTAATTATTAGTATCTAATTTGTCAAATGGTCGTGGAAGAATTGATGTAGAAGATGGCATATGGGGAGTGTCTTCAGATTCTACCCAAGGTGTGGTGGGAGTATCTGTATTTTCTAAAGATAAAGTATTCGACAAATAGCGTGTTTCTTGAAAACTTCTCAACTCATCAAGCGCTTCCAGAGCTAGGGATGCAGATTGATAGCGTTGTTTGAAGTCATCTAGTACCATCTTATTAAGAATCTCTGCTAAGGCGTGACTGACGTTTGCCTTGTCCATCCATTTCAACTCTCCATCAGCATCTCTATCTAGTTCATGGGGATGTTTGCCAGTCAAAGCTTTAATACCAATCATGCCAATTGCATAGATGTCACTACTGTATTGCGGACGCCCAAAACATTGTTCGCTTGGTGCATAACCTTTAGTACCAATGCCAATGGTAAAGGCTGTTTGCTCTGGATTATCAAGCAATTGTGTGGTGACTTCTTTGACGGCACCAAAGTCAATTAGTACCAGCTTACCGTCATCTCGCCGCATGATGTTGCTGGGTTTAATATCCCGGTGAATGACGCCGTTGCCATGAACAAATGCTAATGTTTGCAGTAAGTCGCGCAACATCTCGATAACTGCGGTTTCGGGTATGAGTCTACCTGCTGGAAGTTCCTGATTGAGAGGATGACCGATTATGTATTCTTGAATTAAGTAAAATTCTTCGTCTTCTTCAAAATAAGCTAATAACTGAGGAATTTGGTTATGTGTTCCTAGTTTTTCTAAAGTTTGGGCTTCTGATTTAAACAAACGTCTGGCAATTTCTAAGCTTTCTGATTTGGTATTGCCTGGTTTTAATTGTTTAACAACACATAGCGGGTTTTGTGGACGTCTGGTATCTTCTGCAATGTAGGTTTCGCTGAATCCTCCTGAACCAAGAACTTTGACAATTTTGTAGCGTCCGTCAAGTATTTTACCCGCTATTGCTTTTTCTCTTTGCTCAAGCAGGTCTTGCAGGTCATCTTCCATGCTGATAATTTCTTGGGCAACATGGTTAGATGCATATTTATGAAGAATATTGACTAGTTGGCTTTTTCTTAATTTGTCTTTAGCGACTTCGGTTCCGAGATAAGAAAGTCCGATCGCACCCATCGCGATCATTGGCACTGTAGTCGGAAAAATTAACTGATTATATATAAAAATAGAATAACTAATTCCTCCCCAAATGGTTGCTAGGGCAGCACTAGCAAAAAATCTAATTATCCCTCGTTTGCTGCGAGTAACTATCAGCGCACATCCACCAACTAAGCCAAGGACAAACAATCCTTGCAGAAATGGATTTTTAATTGGTTGGGCGATCGCTTTTCCTTGCATTAAAGTGGCGATCGCATTTGCATGAATTTCTACCCCTGCCATTTGTTCATAACTTGGGGCAGCAGCTACTGGATGATAATCCTTACTTAACTCGTCTGTTGCGCCAATCAAAACTATCTTGTCTTTGAAAACCTTTCCCTGCTGTAAATAAGAGTTCCAATTTTCGGGATCGAGTACGTACCAGAAAGGAATTTGCTCAAATGTACCCGGACTTCCGTAAAAATGAATGCGATCGCCTTTTGGTCGGGGATATTTCACATTTGCTGCCCCAAGCACCGCTTCATCAAACGATGGTATTTTATTTGCCGGAGTAAAACCTTCGTTCTTTGCTAGCAACTTCGGAAATTCGCTTCCTAAACGGTGAATCTTGCCATCTACCTCTAGCGGGAAATTTACTGACCCAATCGACACCGAACCTGTACGAAACTGCGCTTCTGGCTGCAACAGTTGCCAAAATTTACCTTGATGCGTCTCAAAATTCTCGTAAACTGCGCCTAAAGTAACTTTGTCACCGTAACGTTGCAATGACTGTTGCAACTTTTGATCGTCAGCAGTATCGTCAAGATTAGGTCGATCAAATACTATATCTAATGCAACCGAGCGTGCCCCCGCTTTCATCAACTTATCAATTACCTGCGCGTATGCCTCACGTTTATAAGGAAATTTTTGCAGCGGTTCAAAGTAGGCATACTGCTCCGGGTCTGCTTGATAGTATTGTCCAGGAGTTGATGTTGACTGATCGTCAATTGCCAATATCACGATATCTTCTGGAGTCATCACAGAGCCGCGCAGTTGATAAAAAGTAGAAAGTGCCTGACTTTCCATCAATTGCGTTAAACCCAAACCAGAAGCACTCAGCAATGCTGCACCTAATGCGGAAGTACCAGCAAGTAGATGACCTAAGCGAGTCATCTGTTTTGAGAAACGTGCTAATGGGGTCGCAGTCGTTTTTGTAGATTTACTTGACAGTCTATTGGCAGCAGAGACATAGTTTTTAGGTAAGGTAGATTTAGGTTCTTCTGCCATATGGTGTTATTCATAAATTTACGTACAATGATTTTATTTATTTACACCCTGTTATAGTCCCCTATCTTGACATAATACTTAAATGAAAAACTTATACATTTGTAACATATTCTTTATTTTTTACCAAAGCCTAAGTAAAGCTCTTATATAAAATCATAAACCAAACACAGCTTCATATATTTTAGTAACGCAACTTCCTATATATGATTGTTCCACAGACTGAAGCTAGGTTCGGTTGCAACGAGCGTGAGTATAGTTAATTCTATTATCTCTCCCACGTTCTGTGATGAGCAGATGTGTATGGATGACGCAAATGCGATCGTATTTCCATCTCTTGCCTGTCCTCAAAGAGATAAACACCTGAGTTGCAAACAGAACCGTTAATCTAGCTTGGAAGTGGCTTTAAAGTCATGTTGTGAATTGCTTTAAAGACAAAATCTATAGATAAGGATGATTAGATCCAACTCACAGGCTATGCATACCTCTTTAGGAGTAAACTTAACTGTTATATGGCTAATAAAGGTGTTATTAAGTCAATTTTATTGGTAGATTTTGATCATAAGGTATTTCTTGTAGAGGTGATCCATAAAAATAAAGGGTTTTCTCAGTGTCTCGGAGAGTGTTGGTGGGGTAGTCTTAGATCTAGTATGAACTACTGGGCATTTTTTTCTTGGCATTATGCTAGAGCCAGGAGTAAAAAAGGTTCAGCGCTCAATTAGAAGCCCCACCCAATGTTTCAGCCGATTTTATCATTTGAAAGAGGTAAGTCAAAGCTATAAATGACGATATAGTTTATAGATATTAGCAAATGTGTCATTTTATTATTGCTATAATCTATTGTTCAATCTAAATGCTTTTCTATATATATTAGGTGTAACTTTACTATGGGTTCTCAAATGAATCGTCTGTCTATTTTTGTAGACGGAAACAATATGTTCTATGCCCAACAAAAAAATGGCTGGTTTTTTGATCCACGACGCGTCTTAGAATACTTTAGACACGAGCATCAAGAAACAGCCTTAATCAATGCTTTTTGGTACACTGGTTTAAAAGACCCACAAGATCAGCGAGGGTTTAGAGATGCTCTAATTAGTTTGGGATATACAGTCAGAACTAAAATTCTTAAAGAATATTATGATGATTCCTCCGGTCGTTATTCACAAAAAGCAAATTTAGATATAGAAATTGTTGTAGATATGTTTAATACAGTAGATCAATATGATCGTGTAGTTTTATTTAGTGGTGACGGAGATTTTGAAAGGGCGATAGAATTATTAAGAGGAAAAAATACTTATATTACAGTAGTATCGACAGAAGGAATGATAGCAAGAGAGTTACGTAATGCTACTGATAGATATATAGATTTAAACGATATCCGGGATAAAATAGAAAAAACAGAAGGTTAATATTCTTAGCAATTATTTACAAATTCAGGAGTAAAGAAAATTAATATTAAAGATATTTTTCGGAAAAAATAGAAAGGCTAATAACTAGATGAAAATGAACAACAACGAAGAGAGAATTATCATTTTTGATACCACCCTGCGAGATGGCGAGCAGTGTCCCGGTGCGACTTTGAATATAGACGAAAAGCTAGCGATCGCCAAGCAACTCGCGCGTCTAGGTGTGGATGTAATTGAGGCAGGCTTTGCCTTTGCCAGTCCGGGAGATTTTCAGGCTGTTAGCAAAATAGCGGAAACTGTCGGCACAGAAAATGGTCCGGTAATTTGTAGTTTGGCAAGAGCTATTAAAGCAGATATTGAAGCTGCCGCATCCGCATTAAAACCAGCCGTAAAAGGTAGAATTCACACATTTATTTCTACCTCTGATATCCATTTAGAGTATCAACTGAGGAAGTCACGCTCAGAAGTGTTGGCGATCGCCGAAGAAATGGTAGCTTATGCGAAAAGTTTCATGGCAGATGTAGAATTTTCGCCGATGGATGCTGTCCGTTCCGATCCAGAATTTCTTTACCAAGTATTAGAGCGAGCGATCACCGCCGGCGCAACAACAGTTAACATCCCTGACACAGTGGGTTACACTACCCCTAGCGAATTTGGAGCGTTAATTAAGGGAATTAAAGAAAATGTCCCCAACATCGACCAAGCCATTATTTCCGTTCACGGACATAATGATTTAGGCTTGGCAGTTGCTAACTTCCTAGAAGCTGTGAAAAATGGCGCAAGGCAGTTAGAATGTACCATCAACGGAATTGGTGAACGTGCAGGAAATGCCTCGCTAGAAGAATTAGTTATGGCGTTGCACGTCCGACGGCAATATTTTAATCCGTTCTTAGGAAGACCAAGCGAATCCGAAGAATCACTGACAAATATTGACACTCGTCAAATCTATAAAACCTCGCGCTTAGTTTCCAATTTGACGGGAATGTTAGTGCAACCAAATAAAGCAATAGTCGGGGCAAATGCTTTTGCTCACGAGTCTGGGATTCATCAAGATGGTGTGCTAAAAAACAAGCTCACCTATGAAATTATGGATGCCCAATTGATTGGATTGACAGACAATCAAATCGTTTTGGGTAAACATTCAGGCAGAAATGCTTTCCGTACTCGGTTGAAAGAATTGGGCTTTGAACTTTCAGAAAGTGAGTTAAATAAAGCATTTGTTAGGTTCAAAGAAGTAGCCGATAAAAAGAAAGAAATTTCTGATTGGGATTTGGAAGCGATTGTTAACGATGAAATTCAACAAGCACCCGATTTGTTTAGATTAGAGTTGGTGCAAGTTTCTAGTGGCGATCGCGCTCGTCCCACCGCAACTGTCACCCTCCGCACCCCAGAAGGTGAAGAATTGACTGATGCAGCGATTGGTACAGGACCTGTTGATGCGGTTTATAAAGCAATTAACCGCGTGGTTAACGTCCCAAATCAGTTAATTGAATTCTCCGTACAGTCGGTAACAGAGGGTATTGATGCACTTGGGGAAGTAACCATCCGCTTACGGTATGAATCTCAAGTATTTGCAGGACACGCGGCGAATACAGACATCATAGTTGCCTCTGCTCAAGCTTACGTAAATGCACTTAATAGATTGTATGGTTATTTGCAACAATCCCAAAAGCAAGAACAGGTAACTGCACAGCAAATTTAAGACATGATTGGGCGGGAAACCCCGCCCATAATTTATTTATTGCAAGTAGCTGACAGTGTTGCACGAGTCTGGATCGGCAGAATTGACCTAGATTTAGCTGAAAGCAAAAGTCCTTACTACAAACATGTTTTCCAGCGTATAAAAAATCTTTAATAACTCAACTTACCCAGCCTCGAACAAAGCCCGATTATTGCGGACGAATTGGCGGAACATAGTTGGTTTTTCTCTGGTAATTTGTGGAATATTATCATAAACATCAGCAAAATCGGGCAGTTTTCCCGCTTGCAATAGTTCCATCTGACGGACGATGCACTCAAAGTATGCAGGTTCCATCGTTTGTCCGATAGGAAGCGATCGCATATCAGCAGCAGGTAACGGTTCGTAAGTGATGATTTTGTCAAGTTCTTCTGAGAGGATTTGCGCGGCTTCTGTCATATTGAGCGCTTCTACGCTGAGGAAATATCGTTCTCCTGCGTGCTTCTGGGGGTCACCCAAGGCAGCTGCCGCAACACTAGCCAAATCAAAACAGTCTATCAATCCGACACCTCGTGACCAAAAAACATGCGAAGTTTGTTATCTTGCACCGCACCGAAGAAGTTTTGCATAAATGCGTTGAGGAGCAGGTGAGTCCAAGCAATACCGGTGGCTTCGATGTATGTTTCAATAAGTTGATGCTAAATGTAATGGCGAATCAATTTTGTTTGCGGGCGTTCCGGTTGATGAAAAGTACCGACATGTACAATATATTCAACACCTGCGTTTTTGGCAGCATCAGTTAAATTTTTGCCTTGACTGAGCATATCCACGGTGTAGCCTGTAATCATAAATAGACGCTCTTTCCCTTGCAATGCTTTTTCATAAGTCGAAAGGTCATCAAGGTCAAGATGTACAGTTGAGATGCCGCGTTTTGTGAAGGTTTCAGCTTGTGAAGGTTTGCGAACTGCAACGCAGATCTCAACATTATCTGAACCAGGATCTTTTTCCAATAAGTTGACAAGGTTAGAACCTGTTCTGCCAGTAGCACCGAGAATTAAAGCAACAGGATGAGAACTACTCATTTTATGCAATCTCCACAACCAAGTTACCAACTGCCTTTCCACTTTCCATCATTTCATGCGCTGCGGCAATCTGTGATAAGGGAAAACGTTGAGCAATCACATGATGCAATCCAGCTTTTAAGCAAGTTGTAATGTCTTCTGTGGCTTTCTGATGTGCTTCTTTCCTCATCACATAAACCAGCACGTAATGAACTGTAATATTTTTGTAAACTAATCCATAAAAAGGTATGTGGGGTTGAACGTTAGAATCAGATGCATAGGTGGCAATAACTCCATTACGCTTCAGCACTGCCAAGTTAGTTTCTAAATTACTGGCAAAGTCCACTTCAACAACTCGGTCAACGCCTTTGTTATCTGTAATTTCTTTAATCCGAGCCGCCACATCTTCTGTTTTATAGTTAATCACATAATCTGCCTTCGCCAAACGAGCAATTTCCGCTTTCTGGGGAGAACTTACGGTGGTGATAACTTTTGCACCCCCCCATTCCGCCAGTTGAATCGCATAGTTACCAACTGCACCCGCACCACCACTTACAAGGATAGTTTGACCAGTTACTGCACCATCTTTAAAGACGCAATTATGCGCCGTCATGGCTGGAACTCCTAAACAAGCGCCTGCGGAAAATTCTGTGTTATCGGGTAATATAACTGCATTTTCGCTCGGTACAACTACGTATTCTGCTGCCGTTCCAAATGGATGAGCCAAGGTTGCTTCATAAATCCAAACGCGATCGCCCACTCTTTGAGAGGATACGTCTTCTCCCACTGCGTCAATTATCCCAGCTCCGTCATTGTGGGGAATTACCCGTGGATGTCGCATTTTTAGCCCACCCCAGCCACTCCGCTGCTTGACATCGGATGGATTAACTCCGGAAGCGTAGACTCGCACGCGGACTTCGTCGGCATTTGGTTGAGGAATTTCTACTTCACCAAGATTTAGTACTTTTTGAGGATTGCCAAGTTGTTCATACCATGCTGCTTTCATAGTTTGTATTGTTTAACATTTAAGGGTTATGCTCATTTTCTCTAACAATGCGCTCAAACCTTAGAATAGTTGGGCTACAGGTACAAAGCTGCCTTCACAGCCTCAAGATTAAGCTCCTAAATGTAGTAAGGGCTACCCTACGGGAAAGCTCCGCTAACAGCCGTTGAAACGCTTGCAATTGAGTAGTAAACCGCTCACCCTTCTCTTCTCCTTCCCTTCGGGACGCTCCGCGAACGGGTTCATAAGTCGCTCATGGGGAGCCAGTACGTTGGAAAGGCGAGCCGCGCTTGAAGCACAGCCGCGTGGTAACGAACATGACTACGCTGGCTCACTACGAACTAGGAGCGATCGCTTTAGACTTTTAAGCATAATCCCCATTTCTTTATCCCTCTTGCTCAGTCGGTCGAATCAAGATTTCGTTAACATTCACATGCGCTGACTGGCTAACGGCGTAAACAATTGCCGCTGCAATATCTTCACTGTCTAACGCTTTGATAGACTCATAACGTGTGAGGGTGCGCGTTCTGGTTTCTGGATTGGTAATATGTTGGGGTAATTCGGTTGCGGTTAATCCCGGTTCAATAATCGTGACGCGGATGTTGTCTTTGTGTATCTCTTTGCGGAGTGATTCGGAAAATGCTCCGACTGCCCATTTTGTGGCGTTGTAAACTCCTGTATTTGCGTTGGCTACACGACCGGCAACTGATGAAATATTCACTATATGTCCAATTCCCTGCGCTTTCATCAGCGGCAAAACTGCATGGGTCGCATACATTAATCCTAAAACGTTAACGTTCATCATTCTCCGCCAATCTTCGGTGTCTGCGTCGAAAATCGGTCCGAGGAGCATTACACCTGCATTGTTGATCAGAATATCTACTCGACCCCATTCGGCTTTAGTTTTAGACACCATTTCGCGTACTTGTGCTTCATCTGCAACGTCTGCCGTGATGGATAATACCTCGCCACCACTTTCTTTGATGCGTTTGGTTAAGGTTTCCAGCCGGTCTGTGCGTCTTGCGGCTATGGCAACTTTTGTCCCTTCTGCGGCAAGTGCTAAGGCTGTTGCTTCACCAATTCCCGATGATGCTCCGGTAACAATTGCAACTTTACCATTCAATTTACCAGCCATGAGTTTACCTCTAAGTTTTTGGGCGATCGCGTTGCCTTGGTATCTTATCTTTGGCTCATTTCTTCACAATTTGAATATATACGACTCGTGTCGTATTATCAATTAATTTGTCAGATGCTTCGTCTTATCAGATGAGGACTGAAGTCCTCACTACGAAATTATCTCAGCTAATCTGCGAATTGCTTCGACTAGCTGCTGTTGTGTGAGTTCGCCGTAACCAAAGATAAATTCACCTGTGCGATGCGGTGTGAGATACTGAGGAGCAGCAGACATCATCCCGATGCCAACTTTTGCCGCACGTTGAATTATCTCTTCATCGCTATGCTGGGTGTGTAACTGCACCATCAAATGAATTCCCGCTTTTTCACCTAAAATTGTTGCTTTTTCCCCAAAGTTAATTTTTAAGGCTTTGACGAGAATTTGACGACGGCGATCGTAAAGTAAGCGCATTTTTCTGATGTGACGTTCTAAATGTCCTTCGGTGATGAAATCTGCAAGCACTTGTTGTTCTAATATTGGTAAATGGCGATCGCTTAACCACTTAGCACGGGCAAATAAAGAAACTAAGCTTTTTGGCAGCACTAAATAACCAATCCGCAATCCGGGAAATAGCACTTTGGAAAAAGTACCAATATACAGCACCGAATCACTGCGATCCAATCCTTGCAAAGCCGGAATCGGTCTATCACCATAACGATACTCGCTATCATAATCATCTTCAATAATCATCGCCCCAGTTTGCTGCGCCCAAGCGAGTAATTCCAAACGACGCGGTAGAGATAAAGTTGCGCCGGTGGGGAATTGGTGAGAAGGCGTCACGTATACCAGCCGAATCGGTGCGTTTGTATAATTTGTCAGTTCTTTAACTAGCAAGCCTGACTCATCCACCGCAATCGGTAAGAGTTTCGCACCTTGAGTCTGAAAGATTAACCGGGCGCTGAGATAACCTGGATCTTCAAGGGCAATCATATCACCGGGCGCGATCAACAAACGGACAATTAAATCGAGTGCTTGCTGCGTACCGTTAGTAATTAGTACTTGATCGGCTTCGCACTTCACAGCGCGCGAAGATAGATAAAGAGCGATCGCTTCTCGCAACTTCTTATAACCCAAGGGATCTATTGAATAGTCCAACCAATTCAAATTAGAGCTACAGTAACGCCCAAGTAGCCGACGCCACAACTTAATCGGAAATTGCTCAAAAGCCGGTCGTCCGTAGCGAAAGTTAATTGGGGCATTTACTTCAGCGATTCTAGGGACATCCTCTGTATTAGATAAAATGATTGCATACTGATTTAACTTGACTGGTGGACGAGTAATTTTTCCAGCAGACTCAATCGGGGTTGAACGCAACAAATCATCGGGAAGTTGAGCGCAGACAAACGTACCAGAACCGACAACAGTTTCTAAATAACCCTCGCATAATAGTTGTTCATAACTTTGGGTGACAGTAGTACGAGAAATCCCCAGAGATTTTGCAAGCGATCGCGTTGAAGGAATGCGTCCTCCAGGTGACAACCGTCCGCTAAGAATGCAGTTTCGCAATTCTTGGTAAAGCTGCTCATATATGGGTACAACCGAATTATTGTCAAGCCTTATTGCTAAATCCATACTCTGCGTACCTCTGCGTTTTCCTTTGCGACACTCTGCGTTTTAATTCCATCCAAAGTGGACTTATATCAAATCACAAAAGTGGCTCTTGTAGAAGACCACTTTCAAAATTACGCTTTAAATGTGCTGAAAGTGAGGCAAATAATGCTGACCCAAAGACAAATCATCATCAGAGAAGCAACAACACAAGAAGACTTACTGATTGCACAGCACTTTTACCAAATGTGGCGAGATATGGGCGTTCCGGAAGACGCTATCAACCCAGATTGGTGTGATGCCACCCTTGAGTTTATCGAACAAGCGCGTCAGAATTTGTTTTACAAAGGCTTTGTTGCAGAGGTTGATAATGCAGTTGTTGGCTCTGCGAGTTGTCAACTTTTTGCAGGTTTATATTCAAATGTTCTCAAACCAGAGTACCGCAAAACCGGATACATTTGGGGCGTTTACGTTGAACCATCTTACCGCAGACAAGGCATTGCCAAACGATTAACTAGTATAGCAGTTGAATATTTGCAGGCGATCGCTTGCACGCAAGTTGTTCTTAATGCCTCACCAGCAGGTAAACCAGTTTACTTGAGTCTTGGTTTCTCACAAGCCAATCAAATGGTACTTAATCTTGTAGTCAGCGCTTCACCGCTCTAAATCATCTATGAATAATCCAGAAAACCTAACTCCCACACAACGCAGCCAAATCAAACGAGTACCTCAACGCGGAAATTATGAACAGAAAGTTATCTATCAGATTTTGGATGAAGGGTTAGTTTGTCATCTTGGATTTGCGGTAGATAATCAGCCATTCGTCATTCCTACTGCTTATGGTCGTGTGGAAAACCAACTTTACATACATGGTTCACCAGCAAGTCGCATGTTGCGATCGCTTGTTACTGGTATTGAAGTATGCCTCACTGTCACCTTACTTGATGGTTTGGTAATGGCACGTTCAGCCTTCCATCACTCAATGAACTACCGTTCTGTAGTCATATTTGGTACAGCAAACGTAGTAAAAGATGCCGAGCAAAAGCTAGAAGCTCTACGAGCTTTCACTGAGCATGTAGTACCCGGACGATGGTCAGAGGTGCGCCAACCCAACCAGCAAGAATTACAGGGAACCTTAGTACTTTCTCTTTCTTTAGCCGAAGCATCTGCCAAGATACGGACTGGTGCGCCATTAGATGATGAAATAGATTACGATTTGCCAGTATGGGCAGGTGTTGTACCATTGCAATTAGTTGCTGGTGAAGCGATCGCTGATTCTCGTTTGCAACCAGGTATTACTCCACCGACTTATTTACAAAATTACACCCGCGTGCATATCAGTTATGCCAATTGACATAAGAAAAACTTCCGTCCCAATACTCGTGCTTTTCATAACAGTTGTCAATCATGTTAACGTAACAGTATTTAGCATGAGCATCTAACTTGATTAATGCCTTCCAAGTTTGAGGATTAATCACACCATCGGCGGTCATTTGGCAAGATACCTGAAAATCTTTGACAGCAGCAGCAGTTTTCTCTTGAAAGACACCATCCACTGCACCAAAGTAGTAACCAGCGTATCTTAGTGCCTCTTGAACAGCTTTAACTACTGAACTAGCAGTGCCAACACGCAAGCGGGGTAAGCTACTCGGTCCATCGCACAAGAAAGCCCAGGTCTTTGGTCCAACAATGCCATCTATCGGTAAAAAAGTCAGGCATTGCAAGTATTTAACCGCAATTAAAGTGTTTTGATTAAAGTAGCCAGTTTCCGCCACATTTTGTGGAAATGACGATGCGGTATCAAATTCTCTTAACCGCTGATTGAGAACTTTTTGCATTTGTTTGACTTCTTCACGACTTGCACCTAATTCTAGGGTTGGTCTGTGGAGAAGATATGGAATTACCGTCACCATAATCTGGATATCTCCTTAATGCTTTTTTAGCTGATAAAAAAATATCCATATGGTTTATAGTTATTCCGGAGAATCTTTGGGGTAATTTCTTTGGGTATACCTTGTATGGTTCTGTGTCGGTGCGGGCGCGTAACGCCCGCAACCTTGAGGCGATAAACAAAGCTTAAACCTTCTCTTACGAGACGCTACGCGAACGCTTATCCCATGATTCATCTGCTTGATTCGTGCAACGCCGCTTTTTTCTTCGGTTGCCCTAAGAGTCGCAACGAGCACTACTTAATCGCTTTTAATTTCCAATTGGTGCTGCTAAAGGTTGGCGTGGTGTACCACCTCCACCAATGCTGTTCGGTCTGTTGTTATCCACAACCTTCACCGCAGCAATGATTTTGGCGAAGTCGGCTTGGAGCGCTGCATCTCCATGAACTTGATGCCCGGTGACTTGCTCGTACTCTTGCTCGGCGCTTCGCTCAAGGCAGAGGTAATTGTAGTCCCACCCGGAATCGTCAACGACGTAAGCACCGTAGTCTTGCATCGCTTCAAAGATTTTCTTGCCTGCTTTACTAGTCAATCCCAGGCTCTCTGCTGTGACATTGGGCGGAATTGCTAGCAACGAACCCATAACCAGCGCCGGATTAGAGCCATGATATTGGTTTGGTGCATTAAAATCAGCGAGACGCGCTGGCCAGCGGCGACCAGGAGTTGACGATGAAGCATTGTAATGCATCCATTTGCCCCAGATAACAATCTTGAGTGCGTGACGAATAGGCTCGTCGTTGAACAACTCACCTTTACGAATACTACCGCCAATGCTCGACATCCCTGAGCCACCATGTCCACCGTCAATGCCATCGCCGTAGATGTCTTGTTGTCCAAACCAAACGCCATAAAACGGGGCACCCTGTTCACAACGGGTGGCAACGTTATAAGACACCAGAGTTTTGCCATCCGGCATCAAGAATGCAGAGGAGTTGTTTGGAGTAGACCATGTCTTTGCATCCTCAATGACGAGATCGTAAGGAACCTTCAACGGCTGACCCGCTTCGGGATGCCATTGCGCCTGCTGCTGAGGCGTAGTGCCCGTGCAACGACCTGGACCCCAGGAACCAGGCATATAGGTTGGCACAGCTGGGTCGCTTTCCTTGGTTATGATGAACCAGTCGGTGTCAACTCCAACGCTCTTTGAGCCGATATAGGCATCAACGTATTGGGCGTTTGAGCCAATCGGCATATTCCAGATGCTGTCGCAGGCAAACGGCTGTTTGTACTTGTCGCGTGCTTCACTTTGACTGCATTTGCTAGTATCCGAGCTGAATGTTGGAGTGCTGGCTTCAGCTATGAAAGAGGGGGTAGTAGGAGTTGGGTGTGAAAGCCTTCTTGAGCTATTTACTAGCTGCGATTTGGTGTCTTTACTCGAACTCAAGCTTGATTGATTTTGAATGTTAACGCTGATTGGGGAAGCAGCCTTGACAGCATGGCTAATAGTACTCAAGCTACTAGAATCAAAAATTATCATTTGCCTCTTCTTTTTTCATCAAGGTTGGCTGAAACTCACTTTTGTGTGAGTTTTCTTGCTCCAAGTTGGTAGAGGCAAAACCCTGAAAAACTCAAATTTAATTCCAAGGGACTTGGCATCCTCATTGGATTTGAGCTTATATGTATGAACCCGGAATGAAGTTTAGCGTGCTTACGTAAGTAAGGGCTTAAACGTTTCCTGAAGTTGTCTACTTTACACAAACTTGTTAAGAATATGTCAAAACCTTTAAATATGTCAATGCAACAGTCACATTAAGGCTGCATATTAGATGCGCGATCGCCACCAAAACAAGTAAATTGCTTGGAAAAAAGTCTAAATCTTACTTTACGCCTTCTGCCTCATTAGCACTTAATTCACAAGTTGCTTTTATAGTCAAGGGATTTACCGGCGATTACGATCGGATTGTGGCACAGATTATAGCAAACGAACAAGCGGATAATGAAGCACTCAAGAGTTTTCGCGATCGCTTTTTCTTGCCACGTCGAAAAGCAGCACGAACCATAATTGAACCAGGCATCGAGACAAGCTAATTTGACAAAAAACTCGACCCCGAATTAGCAATCGACATTAGACTTCTTGCAGAAGTAGGGGAAAGGGGAAAGGGAAAAGGGCATGAAAAAACATACATTTCTAGAATGAGTGCAAGAGGTCTATTCTTTACAGTCCAATCCACTACCGACTGTTAATTGGGCACTTGCCGCTTGATGATAATTTTGCCCTTAACTTACCAGAAACAGTACTGCGTTGCTTTCAAGCAGAATGCTGAAGAGGAGTGGGGGAGATGAAAAGACGGCAAGATGGGGGGAAAGAAGAATTATTCTCCTTGTCTTCTTGTCCCCCACTCCCCCTGTCAAGAAAGTCCTCATAAAATCTCACAACTGATGAACATTAGGATTTAAACGCATCATAATTTTTTCCGGTTCTGTCAAATTTTTAAAACCGTAGCGACGATAAAGCCCGTGAGCATCTTTTGTACCTAATAACCACCTTTGGACATCTTGCAATTCAGGGTATTCTAAAATATAGTTGACAAACCATTTACCTAAACCTTGTCCTCGATAAGGCTCAAGAATAAAAACATCTTTTAACAACGCAGAAGTTGCATAATCAGTGATTACTCTTGCAAAGCCAACTTGTGTATCACCTTCATAAAGCCCAAAGCATAAAGAATTTTTGATTGACTTTTCGACAATTGCTAATGGAGTATTCTCAGCCCAATACGAAGCTTGTAAAAAATCATGAATTGCTTTTATATCTAATTTAGATTTGTCGGTACTTATATAAAACCTATGTTTTAATTCTTCGTTCATCAGACTAGTACAGCACGGCGGAAATAAACCAAGCATTATTGTGAGAAACTAAGAAAGTAAAGTCAAAGCAGTTTAGGCTGAAAACAAGGGAACCTAGTGTGGCACGATTAGCTCCAAAAGTATTAAATTTGAACGAGAGCGATCGCTCACAACTGCAACAGTTGATAAACCGACACAATACACCGCAACAATTAGTAGTGCGTGCAAAAATAATTCTTTTAGCGTCAGAGGGGAGAAATCATGGGGAAATTGCTCGAATATTAGATATAAGTCTAGATATGGCTCGTTTATGGCGAAATCGATGGTTTGAAACTAGCGATAAAGAGTTGTCTATTTTTCACAGATTACAAGACTTGGAGCGTATTGGCGCACCAGTAAAATTTAGTATGGAGCAAGTAATCGAGGTATTCGCCCTTGCATGTTCAAAACCCAAACAACCCCCAGCTTGGAAAGATGTCCGTGCTGCTTTTCAAAAAATTTGGGGTTATGAAGATTTTCGTCCGCCACAAGGAGAAATTATCGGCTGTTTGTTGGCAGAAAAAGACGCATTAATTATTATGCCCACAGGTGGCGGAAAGTCAATATGCTTTCAGTTGCCGGCACTGCTAAAAACCGGATTAACGCTAGTAGTTTCGCCCTTGGTGGCGTTAATGGAAAATCAAGTGCAGGAACTACGTCAGCGCAACTTGAGTGCAGCGCTTTTGCATAGTGAATTGCCTTCTAGCCAACGACGTGCGGTTTTACAAGCTTTGGAACGACAACAGCTAAGATTACTGTATTTATCGCCAGAAACTTTACTGAGTGCGCCAGTTTGGGAAAGATTGTGTCAGCCGCAGTTAAAAATTAACGGATTGATATTGGATGAGGCACATTGTCTGGTACAATGGGGCGATACATTTCGACCAGCTTATCGAAGATTGGGGGCGGTGCGACCAGCGCTGCTAAAATTCAAAGCACAGGGAACACACATCAGCGTAGCCGCTTTTACCGCCACCGCTGATCCTCTGGCTCAAAAAACTATTAAAGAAGCCTTAAGATTAGAGCAACCAGCGTTTTTTCGTGTTAATCCGTATCGTTACTAATCTTAACCCCAGTGTTCGCATTGTTTGGACACCACGCGGAAGAAAGCAACATTTATTAAAGTTTATTCAAGAACGGAAACAAGAACCAGGGTTAGTTTATGTACGCACTCGGCGCGATAGCGAGAATTTAGCTGAGTGGTTGAGAGAAAAGGGTTACAAAACAGCAAGTTATCATGCAGGATTGGGTGCAGAAAAACGCCGTGCAGTAGAAGCAAGTTGGCTAAGTGGAAAAATCCCTTTTGTTGTTTGTACTTGTGCCTTTGGGATGGGGATAAATAAGCCAGATGTGCGTTGGGTGGTTCACTTCCACTCACCGCATTTGCTTTCGGAGTATGTGCAAGAAATTGGACGCGCTGGAAGAGATGGGAAATCGGCGGAAGCGTTGATGTTGATTAGTGAACCTACGGGATGGTTAGATCCAGAGGATAAGCAAAGACAGAAGTTTTTTGAGGATCAGATGCGATCGCAACAACAAACTGCACAACAATTAATCAAAAAACTCCCGAAAAAGGGAGAAGTAAATGCAGTAGCCAAACAATTTTCCGATGGTGCGATCGCTCTTTCTCTTCTCCACAGCAGCGGTCAGTTAAACTGGCTTGACCCTTTCGAGTACATTATTGTAGAAGGCGCAAGAAAGCAGTTAGAGACGCAATTACATGCCGCAAAGCAAATGAATCAGTATCTTACAACAAAGCAATGCCGCTGGCAATTTTTGTTAAACGCTTTTGGTTTTGAGCAAGAAGCGGCAAACTGGCGTTGCGGACATTGCGATAATTGCACGAACCACTAATTAAGCTTGCGGCTCATCCACATTGTTTGAATTTGCTTGGCTCAATTGGCTGAATTATCTTCTGCCTGGCTTTATTTATCAACAAATTCTTTGTTTGTTTCAGCGGAAATTGTATTATATATCCGTGCCATCCAAGCACGAGTTAACAGCAACGATGCCATAACTAACAGGAAAGCACAGATTGCTAAGATTTGTTGCCAAGGAATTTCAAGTATTTCTCTGATAATAACTTCTCGCAGTACAGATACAATTGAAACCTCCACAGCCACGCCCACAGAGATGCGTTGCTCTTGCAAATAGATAATCAGCAGTCGGAATAGCTCTACCAAAATCAAAATGAACAAAATATCTGAGGTTACAGCCTGGAATCTAAGAGGCTGAAGCAAGCAGAGGAATAGTTGACATAGCCGAATGACCATAATACAAAATAAACTAATGCACAACAAAACCACGATTAGGTTTTGAACTATTTCTAGGTTTTGAACCATTCGCTGCCGCTCAAACCACTTATGCCATTGCCTGTGCTGGCTCTGTGAACCCATATGCACAACCTCTCCTGCTTACTGGATTGAATCGTGATTTAACTTGCTCTGGAACAATTTACGACTGAAGTTAATGGACACTAACGCAAGAACCGTTGCCGCCCTAAGATTTGCGCCCATAGCATTTAATTCGTCGTCAGAAGGCACCCAAGCGCCGAGGCACGAAGGCGCGGAATTAAAAGTTAGGAGTTATGAGTTATGAGTTAAATTTAATTAATAACTCATAACTCATAACTTTTAACTCTTTTAAAATTGCCGCAAAAAGCGCAAATCGCTATTGTATAAGCGGCGAATATCATCCATTTGGTGTAGCACCATCGCAAAGCGTTCGACACCAAAACCGGCGGCAAATCCAGTGTAAACTTCTGGATCGTAGCCGACAGATTTGAGCACATTAGGATCGACCATACCGCAGCCCATAACTTCCAGCCAGCGTCCATTCCACTGCAAATCGACTTCCGCAGAAGGTTCTGTAAACGGGAAATAACTAGCGCGGAAGCGAATTGGTAACTCCCCAAACATTGCTTCTAAAAACAGCTTAATCGTGCCTTTGAGGTCTGTAAAAGTTAGTCCCTCATCAATTGCTAAAAGTTCTATTTGATGAAAAACCGCCGAATGGGTAGCGTCTACATTATCTCGGCGATAAACTCGTCCTGGAGCGATAACTCGTATCGGTGGTTCTTCGGTTTCCATATACCGAATTTGCACCGAGGAAGTATGGGTACGTAGAAGATTTCCGTCTGGTAGGTAGAAAGTATCCTGCATATCACGCGCAGGGTGGTCGGGAGGGGTATTGAGAGCCTCGAAATTATAATAATCTGTTTCCATCTCTGGACCCTGAGCTACGGTGTAGCCCATACCGACAAAGATATCTAGCGCTTGGTCGATAATACCATTCAGGGGATGAATACGTCCTTGGGGGCTGTAAATTCCCGGCATTGTCACATCTAGAGTTTCTGCCTCTAGCTGTGCGTGAATTTGAGCAGCTTCTAGAGAGGCGCGTTGTTTGTCTAAACTAGTTTGAAGGCTTTCTTTTACTGTATTGCCGATCGCCCCAATAGAAGGTCGTTCTTCCGCACTCAATTGTCCCATACTCCGCAATAGCATGGACAATTCTCCTTTTTTACCAAGGTAGCCGACTCTTAGTTCTTCTAGCCGTTCTAAGGTATCGGCAGCTGCGATCGCTTTTTCTCCTTCTTGTCGCAGTGCTAAAAGTTGAGCCTCTAAATTGCTGGGCTGATTCGTCATTTCTTACAGTTATTAGTCATTGGTAAACAGTCATTAGTCATTAGTCAGTAGTCATTGGACAAAAGACAAACAACTAATGATTTTAGTAATATGCCATGAATGAGCTAAAGGCAAGGGTCGAAACCAAACCTCTTTTTACCAGTTTAAAGGCTATTGTCTTAGGTAAGCATGTTTTTTCTTCTTCGCGTGTGATGCCCGACATTGACAATTGTCTCTTAACTACTAACTATTAAGTATTGAACGCTCTTATTGCTCAAGTCAGGCATTGCCAACTTGAGCAACTGGCACTCTTGTTGACTGTTGACCTTAACGAATGAAATTACTAATTAGCAATGATGACGGGATTGCGGCTTTAGGGATTCGGACTTTAGCTAATTGCTTGGCACAAGCAGGTCATGATGTGACTGTAGTGTGCCCGGATCGCGAGCGATCGGCAACCGGACATGGACTAACTTTACACCAACCAATTCGCGCCGAAATAATTGATTCGGTGTTTCATCCTGCTGTCAATGCCTGGGCTTGTGATGGCACTCCTTCCGACTGTGTTAAATTAGCGTTGTGGGCTTTGCTAGAGTCTCCCCCCGATTTGGTTGTTTCTGGCATTAATCAAGGTGCTAATTTGGGAACGGAAATCCTTTATTCCGGAACTGTTTCCGCTGCAATGGAGGGTATAATTGAAGGCATTCCTAGTGTGGCACTGAGTCTTACCAGTCACACTTCCAAAGATTTTCAACCGGCTGCTGACTTTGCAAAAATTCTGATTGACCAAATAGCAGCAAAACCCATACCAGAATTGATGTTGCTTAACGTCAACATTCCTGCTGTCAAGTGGTCAGAAATTGCCGGAGTTAGTATTACGCGTCAGGGAGTTAGGCGCTATGTAGATGTTTTTGACAAGCGCATTGATCCGCGTGGAAAAACATACTACTGGTTAACCGGAGAAGTTCTGGAAGATGTAGAACCGCCATCCGATTTAAACTTGCCTCAAAATGTACCCACTGACGTGCATGTTATCCGTAAAAACTACATCAGTATAACGCCATTGCAATATAATCTCACCTATGCTGGTGGTGTTAATCAATTGTCACAGTGGGAATTTCAGTTTCCTTGAATAATTTTATGCCCAAGTGTGGTGCTAAAGGTTTTAAATGCATTACAAAAAAATTTAGGCTATAAAGTAGGAGCCAACAGTGAAAACAACTCAAACATATACGCCTGAAAAACTCAAGGAATTTGCCTTGCAGTCTCTAATAAAAAGCAAGAGCAAAATAATCAAATTAAGCAAAACTAGTATCGAAAAGGGTATGCTATTTTACCAATAAATTCCCCGTCTAACAAAGCGCTGAGATACAGCATAAACTGGACAAAATAAGTAACAATTTTTTTATTAATCGCCCGCTCAGTATGCATGCAGCAAGGCAACACCCATGTCTAGGATAGAGAATCAATTTACTGTGCAATTTTGGGGCGTTCGCGGCAGCATCCCCAGTCCAGGACTACGTACCGTTCGTTACGGCGGTAATACCCCTTGCGTTGAGATGCAAGTGGGCGGTAAACGCTTAATTTTCGATGGTGGTACGGGGTTGCATGTTTTGGGGCAATCATTATTGCGCCAAATGCCGATAGAAGCTCATATATTTTTCACGCACTCCCATTGGGATCATGTCCAGGGATTTCCCTTTTTTACCCCAGGTTTTGTCAAGGGAAATGACTTTCATATCTATGGTGCGATCGCTCCTGATGGTTCCACCGTCGAACAGCGGCTGAATGACCAAATGCTGCATCCAAATTTTCCCGTACCCTTGCAAATCATGCAAGCAAATTTGGATTTTTACAATGTCAAAGCCGGAGATCCAATCAAAATTAATGATATTATCGTCGAAACGGCAGCTCTGAACCATCCGGGTGAAGCGGTAGGATATCGAGTTAATTGGCGCGATGGTGCGGCTGCTTATATTACTGATACAGAACATTTTCCCGATAGGTTGGATGAAAATGTTATGTGGTTAGCTCGCAATGCCGACATCCTCATCTATGATTCCACCTACACCGACGACGAATATCATTCGCCAAAGTCGCCGAAAATCGGTTGGGGACATTCCACATGGCAGGAAGCTGTGAAAATAGCCAAAGCAGCTAATGTCAAAACTTTGGTAATTTTCCACCACGACCCCGCGCACGACGATCAATTTTTGGATCGTGTAGGGGAAGAAGCAGCGGTGCAATTTCCTGGTGCGATCATGGCACGGGAAGGTATGGTACTTCAGGTTCCCATATCCATACCCTTATCAGAACCTATTCCTATTAGTGAGTTTTCTGTTTAAAAGTTGTAGTCGAAGCGATCAAAGATTTTAGTTTAGATTGGTCATGAACAGCTTTATCGTCATATACCCCTACTCTTTCGCGGCGAAAGTGTCAAAGACTGTCTACATCAGTCTTTGGCGCAACTGAACTGCACCAACCGGAGTTTGTTGACTTCGGTTTGTGGGTTTTTCCGCACGAGCCCAATGAGCGGATTCAATGGCTGATAGCTGAACTTGTTGAGCGAAAAGTCAGTTGAGGATGAATTTATTCTCCCGAAAACTGGCGTAGAAAAATCAATTTCTCAACTGCCTCACAAACCTAAAATCTCCGAATCGACGTGGTAAATCTGTCTCCAAATGGGTCTGCTGTGTGGGTTGTTTCTTCCACCGAATTGGCTTTAACGCCTACTGCTGTTGCGCTGGGCAAATTTGATGGTGTCCATCGCGGGCATCGAAGAGTAATTGCACCAATTTTGCAACAAGCCAACAGAGAAAATAGAGAGAAAGAAAGTGATTCGGACTCACTGGCAACTGATTACATTTACTCAACAGTTGTCACCTTTTATCCCCATCCCCAAGAATTTTTTACAGGGATACCTCATGCTTTGTTGACACCAGTGGATGAAAAAGTGCAACAGCTGCGATCGCTTGGCGTAAAACAACTGGTACTATTACCCTTTGGCAAAGAATTATCAGCTTTGACTCCCGAAGAATTTGTAGAACAAATTCTCGTGCAACAACTGCAATGTCAGCAAATTAGCGTCGGCGAAGATTTTTGTTTTGGTAAAAAGCGCAGCGGTACCGCCAAGCATTTACAATTCCTCGCCGCCAAATACGGCATTCCCGTTACCATCGTTCCCATCCAAACTCATGCCGACGAGAATGTTACTTCCACCGAGGAGGCGCGTATTAGCACTTCACTGATTCGCCAACATTTGGCAAACGGTAACATCGAACTCGCGAACCAACTTTTAGGGCGTCCCTACACCCTCATCGGTGTTGTTGTCCAAGGTCAACAAATTGGCAGAACTATTAACTTTCCTACCGCCAACCTGCAATTACCTAAAGAAAAATTTTTGCCCCGCCAAGGTGTTTATGCAGTCCGCGTTTTTATCGAAGAAAACCAAACTTCGGCAATCATTGGCGTAATGAATATAGGTAATCGCCCGACTGTAAACGGCACTCATCCAACAGTAGAAGTGCATCTGTTAGATTGGGTTGGCGATTTGTACGGCAAAAACTTGACAGTGCAACTCGTTAAATTTTTGCGCCCAGAACAAAAATTTTCTTCTCTAGAAGAGCTAAAAACACAAATTCAACTTGATTGCATTGCTGCTAGAGAAGTGCTGAGTGGGAACACTAGGGACTAGGGACTGCGGACTGGAGACTGGGGACTAGGGATTGGGGAAGATATTTTTCAAAAATTCTCCTTGTCCCCCTTCCCAAGTCCCCAATCCCAAGTCCCTAACCCTACTCCCTAATCCAGTGCATGAGAAAAAAAATTGACGCGCTAACACAAAATCTGGCTCTTACTATCGTTGGCAAAAGTGAGGCAATACGCTTAGTGCTAGTTGCTTTGCTAGGTGGTGGTCACGCTTTATTAGAAGATGTCCCTGGTGTAGGCAAAACCCTGCTTGCCAAGTCTCTAGCTCGTTCTATTGATGGCAAATTTCAACGCCTACAATGCACCCCAGATTTACTACCTAGTGACATTACTGGTATCAATATTTGGAACCCGAAAAGCGGCGAATTTAGCTTTCTTCCTGGTCCAATATTTGCCAATGTGGTGCTAGCTGATGAAATCAACCGTGCTACACCCCGCACTCAGTCAGCTTTGCTGGAAGTTATGGAAGAGCAGCAGGTAACTGTAGATGGTGTTTCTCGTGCTGTTCCTACACCCTTTTTTGTGATTGCGACTCAAAACCCCATCGAATACCAAGGCACTTTTCCGTTGCCAGAAGCGCAGATGGATAGGTTTATGCTTTCTTTGAGTTTGGGCTATCCTTCTCAAGCAGAAGAATTACAGATGCTGCAAAGCGCCGATAAAAATATCAAAGTTGCTGATTTGCAACCTTGTATTACTTTGGCAGAGGTGCAGGAATTACGCCAAATTTGCGCTCAGGTAAGAGTGGAAAGCTCATTGCAACGCTATATTTTGGAATTGGTGCGGGCAACACGACAAGATGAGGAAATCTCTCTTGGTGTAAGTCCTCGCGGTACAATGGCTCTGCAACGGGCTACTCAGGCGTTAGCTTTTCTGTTAGGGCGTGATTACGCCATTCCCGATGATGTGAAATTTCTTGCTCCTTATGTTCTTTGTCATCGCCTGATTCCAGGGGGAGGACGCAGGGCAAGAACTGTGATGGAGCGGTTATTGCGAATTGTTCCTATTCCATAATTCTCGTTTCTCGTTTCTCGTTCCCAGGTAAAAGCTAGGAATGCCTCCAATTAGCAGAGGCAGAGCCTCTAGATGTGCATTCCCACGCAGAGCGTAGGAACGAGAAGAACGAGAAGAAAGTTCTTCCAGTCCCCAATCTTCGATTTTGGATTGGTTTTGGAGCATTGGGAGAACGGATAATGCCGTTGTAAGTCGGTTCGGAAGTACCGTATTTAGGAACAGTAGCGATCGCACTAATTTTGTCTCTTGCCTCCAACTGAGTTAAACTAGCATTAAACTTGCCTTGTTCATCTGCTTTCACTGTTGGCAAAGGTTGACTCAAAGGACTGTAATCAGTGTTGAGTGCTGATTTATAAAAATATTTTTTACCAAAACTTATTTAGGATAATATTTAAGTACTGAAAAAATACTTAGATGTATATAAGAAAGCATTGAAAAAGTAATTTTGATGTGCAGAATAAATAGAGCGATTCTCCCTAGGAGAGGCTACGCCAACGCGCTTTAAAAAACAAGTTATCACCAACTATCACACACGCTACTTTGAATCTTTGAGAGACTGATGTTTTGAACCATCAGGCATAATCGCACCTTCAATAAAAGCAGCACTCAGTTCAGAAATGCTCACTTTAGCACCTTTTAAATTTGCACCAGTTAGGTAGGCACCATTTAAGTTAGCACCATTCAAAGTTGCATTTCTCAAATTGACACCGCTCATATTCGCATTACTCAAGTCGGCACAAATCAGGTTAGCGTTACAGAGGTTGGCACTACTGAGGTTAGCCTTATTTAAGTGAGCAAAACTCAGCTTTGCATGACTGAGATTAGCACCAGAGAGGTTAGCATTATCAAGGTTAGCATTATCAAGGTTAGCGTTGCTCAGATTGGCATTACTGAGGTCGCTTTGGTTGAAATTGGCTGCACTCAGATTGGCTTTGGGGAGATTAATATCTACTAACTCTGCACCCTGAGCATCCAAACCTCTAAGAGAAACATTATCCTCATTTAAATCTTGGAGTGCCAGAATTCTCGCATAGCTAACTTTTACACCGTGCGCTCCGCGATGCTCCCGTACCGCAGCCAAGGAGCGGAACACGCTATCGTAGAGATCGTGCAAGCGATCGCAGACGTTCTGAGAAACTAAGATAGCTCCTGGCGGACAAGCCGACTTCAACGTACTGGCAATATTAACGGTATCGCCCCAAACGTCGTAGAGCAATTTATTTTTGCCAAAAGCGCACGCGATCTGCGCTGACGCTCCTAAGGTCGCTACCGCTTTGCTATCGCATTCAGGTGCTAATCGCAGTCTAGGAGTCAGAATTTAGGAGGGGACAATTGGCAGATGTCGTAGTTGGCTTAGATTTGGGAACAGGAGGAGTGCGCTCGCTCGCTGTTGATCTGCAAGGGCAAATTATCGCTCAAACAACCAGAAGCTATCCCCTATTAACTCCACAACCGGGTTGGACAGAGCAAAACCCATTCGATTGGGTCGAAGCTAGTTTAAATGCTCTATTCGATGTTGCTCAACAGCTAGATGGACACCCAACCTCAACCGGGGCAGTTTGAGTATTGGCACGTCGGGAGTTATCTTTGCACCGTGCGATCGCCCAATTCCTGACCCACAAGGTCGGGTGCATTTGTTCTGTCATGTGGATGGTGGCTATCATCAGCTAGGAGTAACGCTGGCAGCAGGGGGTTCTCTGCGTTGGTATCGAGATACGTTTGCACAGCATATATCCTACACTGAGCTGATGGATATGGCAGAGCGATCGCTTCCTGGCGCGCGTGGTGTTTTATTTCTGCCCCACCTCGCAGGAGAACGCAGTCCCCACCTCGATCCAGATACTCGCGGTGCTTTAGTAAATCTGTCATTGGCTCACACCCAGGCAGATATAACTCGTGCTGTTCTTGAAGGTGTTGCCTTCAGCTTGCGGGAAGCATTGGAAGTCATCAGTGCGATCGCTCCCGTTCATCAACTTTTGGCAACGGGTGGAGGAGCGCGATCCAATATATGGTTACAAATTTTGGCAGATGTTTTGCAAACAGAACTTATTGCTCCCAAAGCCGAAGAAGGAGCCGCTTACGGAGCAGCGATTCTGGCAATGGTGGGAGTTGGTGTATATCCCAATTTACAAGCTGCACTTAAAATACTGCCACAGGATAGCAATGTGGTACAGCCGCAAGTAAATGCTGTGTATGAAGCAGGGTTTAAGCGATATAAGTTATTGTACGACGTTCTTAAAGCTGTGCGTTGAGATGAAGTGTATTTCACCGCGTTTTATACCAATTTGAAAAAAGAATGCAACACATTGGCAAAACCCCTCCCCAACCCTCCCCTTGCTAAGGGGAGGGTGCCCGATAGGGCGGGTGGGGTAATCTGTCGCAAACATTTTTTGAATTGGTATTAGTAACGAGCGATCGCTAAGTGTAGCGACCCATAAACAGAGAAGCTCAAAACACTCGTGCTGTATATATGGCTATTCTTTAAGCAACGCCGTAATCTGTGTACTGCCTTTTATACGGAGGTTGCAATCCTAAAACAATATCGTCTTTCGGAACGCCCATTTTAACTAACTCCTCAGCAGGATTCTGATCTGTTAAATTCTGCTGAAGCCATATTTTTCCGTTTTTAATGTCAAAATGCATCACACATCGATAAATGCGATCAAATTCTTGCCAACCCACATTCATCCACTGATAATGATCTCGCTCTGTATCAAAGATAAGTTGAGCCTCTACCTGATCATCTGAAACATCGTCACTGGTATAACGAGTAAGCAAGGTCTGAATGTACTCTCGATACTTAGCTATTTTATCCATTGCACAATTACCTCATTTACTGGATCGTAGACAACTAACAAAACTTGATATTTTTGTACTGCTATCTGCGTGAACTCAAGTTGAAAAAAAGTTCTATAGGCATCTACTGGAACTGCCAAATATAATACTCGCTCTGGCTCAGTTGCTTCCAGCGCCAGCCGATAACTGAGGAATTGACCTAAAGCACCGTAGAAATCTGTAATTGCAGAAGGGTTCAAAAAGCTCTTGATCTCGACTGCTATTTTCTCACCAGCTCTCTCGGCTGCAACCAGTCTTTCTGCGCCCAAATCTACCTGAAAGTTGACGTTACCAAATTTAAATTTGAGTGGATCATCTGTAATTAGCCACTGCTCTTTTTGTAGAGCTTGCTTAACTGCTTCGTGAAAGATGTCCTTTGCAGACACAGATTAAAATTAAATACTTGTACACTCACGATCATACTCTTTTTGCTTAAGTTAACTCAATTGCATGACAACTGTTAGCAACATCGAGCCAACCTTCAATAGCGTTCTTTAAATTAACCATTACCTCCTCCATTGTGTCTCCTTCTGTAACACAAGCGGGAAGTGCCGGAACCTCTGCCCAATAGCCCCCTTCTTGTGCTGGATGAATGATTGCTTTGATTTTCATACACTGGCGCGAGTTAGTTATTGGGACTATGCTAACAACCATAATCGTTTGCTCTCAACAGCGGTTGCTTAAATCAATGTTGATTGCCAAGCGCGATCGCTTAAGTTGGGTTGTAGGCGATCGCCCACTTTGCTAATCGTATCAAATTGCCAGTAGTAGGGTGTGTTGTCGCGCAGCGCAACGCAAGTTACAGGAGGGATGGGATTGCATTTTTTATTTATTTAAGCTTGTATATGGCTACTATAAGAATCCGGTTTGATTGTTGAACAAATTACCTACTCTTCTACCTCTCTTATTTCATGTTGCTTGTCTATATCAGTAAATTCGCAAATCAAATAGAAGTGCTATATATAACTACGATATATCGAAATTTCTATCCCCTGTGTAATCTGCTTTATGTGAAAGTGTTTGAACCATTACGTGACCGTCTTCAACCTGTCTCATTTTATCCCTGAGATCTTCTAAGCCAAGAGTTGTTACTATCTCAACCTCAGTATCCGGAAATAGTGCGATTGTTTTACTAATTCTGACAACATCTTTTCCCAGTAACTGTCGAAGCGAATCTATATCATGTTCGCACTCAGATCTAAACTTATACGAGCGAAGCTTTAAAGCATCTAAACCAAATAAATTGGTAATAGTGTCTAGATCACTTACTACATTAGTAAATAAATCTAAAAAACTTCGTTCAAGTTTTGCAATGCTTTCTGGTTTGCCCAGCATTTTTCTGAATTCATCATGACCCGCTATGCCTAATTCAGAGTTATAGATTAATGAAGAAAGAATGCAATCTAGTTGCCTAATATCATAATCTAACCGTTGCTTTTTCCTATCAGGGGCTAATTTCGACATGGAATTCATATAGAGAATATCAATAATCTTAACTGTGTCGTTTTGCTTTAGCATGACATTCTCTTCATGTAAATCCATGTGAACTAGTCCCTCAGAATGAATATGCTTAATTCCAGCAATAATCTGTTCACCAATATGAAAAGCCTCCTTTGCTGTTGGTTTTATTTTTATTCTTTGTCGCAGTGAAACACCATCTATGTGTTCCATAACAATGCATTTTTTCTCTTTTTCCGAATTAGGAACTAAAAGATATTCAATAGAGTAAACGTCCACGACATTTGTGTGCTTGGCTCTCACAAGAGCTTGGGCATGTTGCAATATCGTAGATACACCTTCTCCTGATTCTCGAAGAACTTTGATAGCCACATTTCTTCCTATCTCATCGTTTCCAGCCCAAACATCTCCAAACATTCCATCACCAATAGGTTCTTTGAAAGTAATTTCCATATTGTTTCCTTACTTTAGAAATATTCACCATTTTATCCAGCAGGACATTTACCCTTAGATTGGGGTGGCAATGGTGAGGTTCAGCTTGCGTCGGATATTTGGGATAGTTGAGATAATAGTGCGTTGCGCTTTGCGACAAAGCACCCTACATATTGATCTTAATTTGGATTCAGCCTGAACCCTCATTGTCACATCATAGTTCTACCCAAACTCAGCAGCAAAACGATTGAGCCAGAGCCATCCCCTAACCAAAGAGCGATCGCAGAAGATTTCAAAATTTGCCCAACTAATTTTAGCTTCAAAAAAGCTACTGTATTCTGTTATACCCCTTTTGAACGTTAGATTTTCGCGATCGCCATAACTGATCACAGCATCGGAAAAATGAATAAACTCGATTTCAATAAGCAAAAAGGCATATTGCTTACTCATTTGCCTTAAATGCTTTCTCATTTGGGTAGATTCAGCAAGCAAAAAGACATATTGCTTACTCAAAATGCTTGATCGGTTTCTCATTTCGGTAAATCACGCACTCATTTGGGTAGATTCAGCAAGCAAAAAGACATATTGCTTACTCAAAATGCTTGATCGGTTTCTCATTTCGGTAAATCACGCACTCATTTGGGTAGATTCAGCAAGCAAAAAGGCATATTGCTTACTCAAAATGCTTGATCGGTTTCTCATTTCGGTAGATCACGCACTCATTTGGGTAGATTCAGCAAGCAAACGGGATATTGCATTATCAATTTACCTGTTTAATGACTCATTACAGTAATTTACGCACTCATGACAATGATCGCTGTGTAGCAAAAGCTATTGCAGATTTACCGGAATTTTCTCAGGCTGATCAATAGGTCAGTTTTTTAAGGTAAACAATATTAACCGAACTGTATTACAAGGCGTAGATCATGGCTCGTCAAAAAAGAACCTCTAAAGTTTTAGAAAAAGCAGTGCGTCGTGCGGCTAGCATTAACTCAATTGATCCGAATTTAAATGTAGGCAATGGACTCACCCTACCTGCGTTCTCAACTGTAATTGAGACGATGCGAACTAAAGAGAATGCATACAACACTGCTCTTTCTAGCTTGGATAAGTTGTACCGTGAAATGCTGGAAACAGAACGCCAGTTAGCAGACATGGCAGAGCACATATTATTGGGAGTTGCAACCCGATATGGCAAAAGCAGTGTAGAGTATGGCATGGCAGGAGGAGTTCCTAAAAACCAGCGCAGCAAGGGACTGCGAGGTGAGTCATCAACTTCCGGTTCACAGCAAATGTCGTTTGTTGCCGATGTGGACAGTAATGGTAATGGAAAGAAAGCCGCAGCGACAAGTTAGGATCTGCGCTGAAAGGCAGGCAGGGGAGCAGGGGGAGAGAAAAAAGGCTAAACACAAGTGTGTTGCCACCTACCCTGCGGCAACGCTAACCGAAGCTGGGCTAAAAACTCTTCTCTTATAGCCCACGTTCGCCCTTGGCGTTGCCGAAGGCTAGGTGGGGTTTGTCCGTGTAGCCGCAGGCTTCTAGCCTGCGGGGTTTTGCACGTATTGGGATGCTCCCTGAAGAAGTTGGGAATTTGACCAACCTAACTCCTCAGAACTAATGACACAGACTATTAGCGATCGCTCATATCGTTTCTTTATGAAGATGCGCCTAAGATTGCCCACGCAGGTAATACCAATTTGAAAAAAGAATGCAACACATTAGCAAAACTCCTCCCCAATCCTCCCCTTACCAAGGGGCTACGGTGTACACACAAGTCATCGAATTCCCCAAAAATCTTGAAAAACCTCACCCTGTCCGTTCCGGACATCCCTCTCCTTGCTAAGGAGAGGGAAAGATTTTAGCTACGCTAAAAGCGAGGGTGAGGTTTTGAGCGAGATGTGTGTACACTGTAGTTGGTAAGAGGAGGGTGCCTGATAGGGCGGGTGGGGTGATCTGTCGCAAACATTTTTTGAATCGGTATAAGCTCTGCCTTCTGAATTTTTTTTCTTATCTGTCTTAACTGTCCACTGATGAAAAAATTAATTCCTTAAGTGTCTTAACTGTCCTTGACAAATTGTCTTAATTGTCCACTAATGAGAAAATTAATTTCTTAAGTGTCTTAGCTGTCCTTGACAAATAAGTGGAATTTGATAAATTATAGATGGCTGATATAAAAATATGATTAGATGTTTTAAAAAAACTATGACATAATATAAGCGGTTACATTTGCCTAAAAACTAACAATTAGAAACCAAAATCTACAAAGCATGATCGCAAAATTAAAATGATTTGTTGGTCTTCGCGCAAAATAGTTTTAGCATCAACTCAAGTTGATGTATAAACGCTCATAATCAGAATTTTTAGAATTTATCGTTTGATTAATTTTCCTGCGACCCCACAACAGAAAGGCGCTACAAAGTCGCACGTGCAAGCCCGCAGCGAAGATATTGTCGGAAGATACGCCTACCAAAGCCAAACGCATAATCGATAAATTGACAACTTTAAACTTTAGTAAACAAGGTTGCAGTCCATGTGTACTAAAAAGAAATAAAATCTCGCTAGCAGTTAATTGGCAATTTCCTAGAATATATGCACAGATTAAGTTTAAGCAATTTTATCCCTTTCTTATTTATTGACATATTTATAGATTCTTATCAATTAAGTCTATAGATAGATTTTATGCTAGTATAAAACTCATTAATGTACTTCTAGAAATATCGTTTTCTTTTCATCTAAAAACTTGGTCAAGGATTTCTTACATTCCGTGAAAGAAACCTGTAAAAAACGCACAATACTGGGCGCTAGTATTCGTTTTTTCCTCGCGAATTAATCATGAAATGCCTCAAATCAAGGAGTTTATTTGGAAAAGTTCTCAAAATCCTGTTTGATTTGTTGTAGGGTTGCGCGTTTTGTAAATATTAATGCGTCCCCCCAAATAAAATCATGCAAATGCTGGGAATTTATACATTTGAGTAAAAATTTAACGGGAGCATCCCAAATGTATAGGTTTGCCTATGCTAAGGCGCACGCACTCGCGTTCACATTGAAAGTCTGCACGGCACATGCACGAAGGAGAATTTTCTCTAAGCGCAAAGCGCATGCATTCATGTGTATGTGCATAGTTTGGAGCTTCCCGCAAACAAGCTGGGAATTATGCTCCAAGATTTTTGCCAATGCATTTGCCCTTAGCTACCAAACTCAGTCTGCCTATGAAGTTCAAGCGGGAAGTGTATGAAATTATTCGGTTTCAACCAGAAAAAGAAAAAAGAACAAAGCATGAGTAATCAAGCAAGCACTATACCTCCTGTTGATTTAGTCATCGTCATCGATACTAGTCCTTCGATGAAAGATGAAGCACAGGCTTTGAGTAATGCTGCTGCTGGTGCGATCGCCAAAGCTAAATCTAGTTGTCCATCAGACTTAAGAGTGGCTTGGTTGGGTGTAGAAGGTACTTGGAAAGGGACAAACTTCGACCAAAGTATCCGAGCTTATCTGACTCAAAAATGTAAAGTGTCAGAATCCCAACTCCGGGGTAGAAAAAAAGGACAAGTTGCAGACGCAGGAGCGCAAGAAGATGCAGCTCGCGCAATTGAAGATATATCAGATTACTTTGATTGGCGCGAAGGTGCAGCACGAGCTATTTTTTATCTCGGTGATGAAGCACTCGAAGGAGGTGGAGATAAAACAGAGCAAGAGGATGTTAAAGCAGCTAACTTGGCTATCCAAAAAGCCCAAGCAGCAGGAGTTACCGTTCACACCTATTTTGGAACTTCAAAAAGCAAGCATCAAGAAGGTATCAAAACCGAATACGCCAGACTTGCAACTTCAACTGGTGGACAATCTTTTACAAATAAAGACGCTATCAGTGGTTTCAGTGGAGTTTTAGAAAAAGTTATCTGTGGCAGTCGCACAGCTAAAACTATTAAGCTCAAACCAGGGGCAGTTTATGTCCAAGATTGCGTCTCCAATGAATTAAGCAAACTTTACACCCTGGATTTAGTCACAGGTAAAGCTAGTTTTATTGGCGAGATAGTTACAGAAGTTTCTGACATTGCTTTTGTCGGTTCGCAACTATATGGACTTGATAGAAACGGTGACAAGACTGACCTAGTTAAAATTAACCTGAATTCAGGTGATGCCACCGTAGTTGGTGATATTGGCTTTGCCGCAGCTGGTTTAGCATATAATCGCCAGCGTCAAACGCTCTACGCCACAACAGCTAAACAACTGGTTGCCATTAATCTCGAAACAGGTAAAGGTACGCCAGTAGTAACTGTAGCGGATAAAGACTACAACTGTGCTGAAGTTGCCTTTGATGCTGATGGCAAAGCTTATATTACCTTGATTGGTTACAACAAGAAGAAGTTATTAGTAAGTTGGGATCTAGAGGCTAGTAAAGTCCAAATCATTGGTGATACAGGCTTTCCCAATATTGCCAGTATGGAATTTGTTGGTAATGTTCTCTATGGCGTAACTGGTAACTTCTTTAACTTAGGTAAAGACGGTCAACTAATCCGCATTAACACGACTACTGGTAAGGGAACTTTAGTCACGATGACCGAACCTAAGAGTCGTTGGGCAGGGATTAGTATTTATGAACCAGCTACGGTAGTAACAACGCAAATTACCCCAGAAGCCAACTCAGACGAAAAATCTGAAACAACAAAAGAAGAAAAAAGTTCTCAAGGTATATCAGCAACAGTAGAAAAAGAAAAAAGTTCTCAAGGTATACCAGCAGTAGTTTCTCAAGAAAGCAAAACTATCAATAGTGAAGGTATGAGCATTTTAACCATTGATACCAAAAACAATTGTTACGTTATCGACCCCAACCAAATGAACAACCTGCAACAAAATGTTGCAAGTTCTTTTACCTTAGAGAAAGGTACTTTTGATATCAAAATTGCTAGCGGTCGCTACAGATATGCCAAAGCGAAAACAGAAGGAGAACCTTTTGTCTTGCTCTGGATATATGGAGTTGATGGTAGTAAATTTATAGATAAAACCACAGGTTATGAGGTAGGGGCAACCTGGACAACTTTAAACGGATATAATGACCATTTGCAGTTAGAAGTCAAAGATAGAACAGTTGTCTGTGCCTTGTTCTTTGATGTAAACAATACTGATAATAATGGCTCAATTAATCTTTCAATTACCAGCAATAAACCATTTTTCAACCCTCAGACTTTAACAGTAGACAGCAAACGTAATTGTTATGTGCTGGATGAAAATCACCTGTCAAGTTTGAAACAATCAGGTGCTAACTTCATTGAATTAAATCCAGGAAACTATCGCATCAAAATTCGTGAAGGTAATGCAACATATTGGTCAGATAACAAGAAGTTTGATTTAGAACCTTGGGCTTTAATTTGGGTCAAAGGCGGAAAATTTGTTACAAAACTGACTGGCATTGAAGTTGAAGAAACTTGGACTTCATTGAATGGTCTGAAAGATGAAATCGTTTTAGAGGTCAAAGAAAAAACTACCTTGACAGGTTTATTTTTTGACACCTACAAGGAAGATAATGAAGGACAAATTATTCTGGCAATAGAGCCAGTGAGTGCAACTGAACTTGCTGATAAGTATAAAAAGCAAGAGAATAATAACGTCAAAGGAGAGAGCCAACAACAGACGACTACAACCAGGACTGTTACAAGCACTGTTACCAATATTCAAGGCAGTGGATCTGTCAGTCGTGAAACAGCGGGTGCGAACAGCTCCACAGAGTCTGTGACAAATATTCAAGGTACAGGTGGATCTGGCGATCGTCAACCAGTAAGTGCGAACAGTTCGACAGAGTTCACCTTCCGCTTCAACGAAGACGACTTCAAGAAAAAGTGGGAGGAGCAGTTACAGCAGATTAATGCATCTATCAATGTAATTGATCAAAACGATGTCACACTAGAGGCTAAGTATTGGGATCAGCTCGAACAGTGGCTCCTGAAAAACTACGAGAAGCACTTCAAAAGCCTGGCTGTAGAAGTGGCAAAAGTCAGGTTTACAATGGATGCCTATCAAGAGCAGATGGAGTTTAGCCTGAACCAGCAATTACAAAGCTGGTCTAGCTACTTAGACAAACTTGTCGAAGATAAGATCAACGTTGAGATATCCAAGAAAATTAACCAGCAGATCAACCAGTACGTTGACCAAACCTTTGAGCAAAGAATACGTAACAACATCGGATTAATTGTTAACAACGTTGTAAATAAGCCAGAAATCAACCAGTACATTGATCAGCATGTCGATCAGCAAATCGACCAAATCTTTGACCAAAAGATACGTAACAATATCGGGTTAATTGTCAACAACGTTGTACGTAAGCAGGAACTCAACCAGTACATTGATCGGCATGTCGATCAGCAAATCGACTCCTCCTTCGAGCAAAAGATACGTAACAACGTCGAATTAATTATCAACAACCTTGTAAATAAGCAGGAACTTAACCAGCACATTGATCGGCATGTCGATCAGCAAATCGACTCCTCTTTAGAGCAGAAGGTACGCAATAACATCAACTTAATTACTCAGAATATTGTCAATAACAATACTGACCTTGATAACTACGTCAGTCAGCAAATTGACAGCACCTATGAGCAAAAGATCCAAAATCACATTCCAGTGATTACCCAAAACATTGTGAATAACAATGAGGGATTAAACCAATACTTCGACCAGCGTTTACAGCACAGTGTCACCAACAACACTGAAGTTAACAACCAGATTGTGAACTTGGTTGCCAACAGCACTGAAATTAACAACAAGATTTCTAACCTCCGCAACGAGTGGAATCAGACATTCATCAATCTGGCTACACAGCATGTCGATGAACTGAGCAACATCATCGGTGGCACAGATACATTCAATACGGTTATCACTCAGAAGCTTGTCAATAACAATACTGAGCTTAATAACTACGTCAGCCAGCAAATTGACAGCAGCTATGAGCAAAAGGTACAAAATAACTTGCATCTGATTACTCAGAACATTGTCAATAACAATGAGGAATTAAACCACTACATCGACCAGCGCTTACAGCAGACTGTAACCAACAACAATGAAGTGAACAACCAGATTGTCAACGTCGTTGCTAACAGTACTGAAATTAACAACAAGATTTCAAACCTCCGCAACGAGTGGAATCAGACATTCATCAATCTGGCTACACAGCACGTGGATGAGTTGAGCAACATTATCGGTGGCACAGACACATTCAACACAGTTATTACTCAGAAGCTGGTCAACAATAATACTGAGCTTAATAACTACATTGACCAGCGCTTACAGCACAGTGTCACCAACAACACTGAAGTTAACAACCAGATTGTGAACTTGGTTGCCAACAGTACTGAAATTAACAACAAGATTTCAAACCTCCGCAACGAGTGGAATCAGACATTCATCAATCTGGCTACAGAGCATGTCAATGAACTGAGCAACATCATCGGTGGCACAGACACATTCAACACAGTTATTACTCAGAAGCTGGTCAACAATAATACTGAGCTTAATAACTACATTGACCAGCGCTTACAGCACAGTGTCACCAACAACACTGAAGTTAACAACCAGATTGTGAACTTGGTTGCCAACAGTACTGAAATTAACAACAAGATTTCAAACCTCCGCAACGAGTGGAATCAGACATTCATCAATCTGGCTACACAGCACGTGGATGAACTGAGCAACATCATCGGTGGCACAGACACATTCAACACACTCATCACTCAGAAGTTTGTCAATAACAATACTGAGCTTAATAACTACGTCAGCCAGCAAATTGACAACACTTATGAGCGGAAAATACAAAATAACTTGCATCTGATTACTCAGAACATTGTCAATAACAATGAGGAATTGAATCAGTACATCGACCGACGCTTACAGCAGACTGTAACCAACAACACTGAAGTGAACAACGAAATTGTCAATGTTGTTGCCAACAGTACTGAAATTAATAACAAGATTGAGAACCTCCGCAACGAGTGGAATCGGACATTCATCAATCTAGCTACACAGCACGTGGATGAACTGAGCAACATCATCGGTGGCACAGACACATTCAACACACTCATCACTCAGAAGTTTGTCAATAACAATACTGAGCTTAATAACTACGTCAGCCAGCAAATTGACAACACTTATGAGCAAAAGGTACGAAATAACTTGCATCTGATTACCCAAAACATTGTCAATAACAATGAGGGATTAAATCAGTACATCGACCAGCGCTTACAGCAGACTGTAACCAACAACACTGAAGTGAACAACGAGATTGTCAACTTGGTTGTTAATAGTACTGAAATTAACAACAAGATTAATAACGTCTACAGAGATGTTGACATCAAGATTTCGAGCGTCCGCAACGAGTGGAATCAGACATTCATAAGTCTGGTAAGACAGTACGTTGATGAAGTGATCAACATAATAGGCGATAGAGACACATTCAACACGCGGGTCGCGAATATCATCAACATCAAGGTGGATGAGCTTCTCAACCAAATCATAAGAACCAAGAGCGAATTGACTGTACTCATCAACAATGCAGACAGACAACTTTATGAGTGGACTTTAGGCGAACTCATGGCAATCAAAGGCTGCTTAACTGACCGTGAGGTTCTTGTCGAGACGCTAGTCACCTTCAGCGCTCAACTCAGAACCAAGCTGGATGGAACCAACTGTGTGGACATTGAGAGCATCAAGCCGTTCAAACCTGTGTTAGAGCCGAGGCAGCAATCGCAGCAATTACCAGGAAGCAAATAAGTAGACTTTAGCTTTAAAAGCTAAGTTAACTCAAATTTGATGGTGACTAATTTGACGCAAGAAAAAGGGGAGGGTTCTTCTAGACAGTCTAGAAGTCCCCAGGATAAATCACTCTTGCTTTAAACCCTCCCCCTTTTTCCAAGTCCTGTCTCGGTGACGCGCCCCCGACTGAAGGTCGGGGGCTTCAATTCAAAATTAAAAATTCAAAATAAAGAAAAACTCTAATGCGTGAATTTTGAATTTTGTCCGAACCACCCTAGAAGCTCGGAGGCTACCTTGCCGCGACGCGGTGTAGATTATCGGGAACTAGCAGTTACGAAAGAAAAGTCAGCTATTAATTTCTTCCGATTGGTGAAGGTACTTAAGTAAGAAGATTTCCTTAAATTTGATGCAGCGATCGCGTGCTTTTAGCCTAAACTCCAGGACTGGGGAGGTTTCCTCCGGTCATAACTTCGGAGCTTTGTTTTTGTAGCCCCAGGCTTGCAGCCTGAGGTTTTTCAAGGAGCGAAAACACGCCTTACTTAGTCGCTAGCCCCGAATTCCAGAGCTTGAATGAGTGTCTCACCCATAGAGCGACAACCCAAAAGATTCATTCCCGGAGACATTATATCCCCGGTGCGATCGCCTTTTTCTAAAACTTGCAATACTGCGTTTTCGATTTTGTCAGCGGCAGCACTTTGATTTAAGCCGTAGCGTAACATCATTGCTGCACTCAAAACTTGTGCCAAGGGATTTGCTTTATCTTGTCCTGCTATATCTGGGGCTGAACCGTGTACAGGTTCAAACACTCCAGGACCCGAAGCGCCTAAACTAGCAGAAGGTAACATACCTATACTACCAGTCAGCATCGCCGCCGCATCCGAGAGAATATCGCCGAACAAGTTGCCCGTAACGATAGTATCAAACTGTTTGGGAGCACGTACCAATTGCATGGCGGCATTATCTACATACAGATGAGAGAGTTCGATATCAGGATACTCTTGAGAAAGTGAAGTAATGCGATCGCGCCATAACTGCGATACTTCTAATACATTCGCCTTATCCACCGAACAAAGTTTACCCCCACGTTTTCGCGCTGCTTCAAACGCGACTCTGCCGATGCGTTCAATTTCCGATTCGCTGTAAACCATCGTGTTTACACCGCGCTTCTCACCGGTTTCTGTTTCAAAAATTCCCTTGGGTTTACCAAAGTAAATTCCGCCTGTAAGTTCGCGCACCACCATAATATCTACGCCTTCCACAACTTCTTTTTTCAACGTTGAGGCATCAATTAACTGTGGTAAAATCTTCGCAGGGCGCAAATTGGCAAAAAGTCCCAAACCCGCACGCAGTCCGAGTAAACCGGCTTCTGGGCGTAAATGGGATGGAAGAGAATCCCACTTATAACCACCAATAGCGGCGAGTAACACAGCATCACTGTTGCGACACATTTCTAAGGTATCAATTGGCAGAGGTTCGCCTGTAGCGTCAATTGCTGCACCACCAATCGGGGCTTGTTGAAATTCAAACTGTAGATCAAATTGCTTCCCGACGACTTTTAGGACGTCTACCGCAACGTTCATAATTTCGGGTCCAATGCCATCGCCGGGAAGTAAGGTAATGCGGTAGTTTTGAGTCATAACTGCTTTTTACTGGGTAAATGTGCGATCGTCTTGCAGATTAAATATCATACCTAGCAACATGTCCCAATGGAGTTTTTAATTTATTTAGATGTGTGTTGCCTCAATCGTCCTTTTGACGATCAGACACAGGAACGTATTCGTTTAGAAGCTGAGGGTGTAATGCTGATTTTGAATCGTTGTCAAAACACCCAATGGCAAATACTGGGAAGCGAAGTCATTGATGATGAGTTAGAACAGACACCTGCTGGTCTAAATGAAAAGCGGGCAACACTTAGTATTAATGTTAAGTTTTTGTAAAGTCAGTTTCCATTTATGAAACGAGCCTGACAAAAGCTGTAGAGAGAAGTTACGTTAACTGTTAAACCGCACTCTTGGCAGCTATGGTAAAAGAAATGGCAATTCGCACCTGTGGACTCACTAAGCAATTTGATCGCCACGTTGCGGTTAATGATGTTGATTTGGAGATCCAGGCAGGTGAAGTTTACGGACTGATTGGTCCGAATGGAGCGGGTAAAACAACTCTCATCCGGATGTTGGCAACTGCTGAAGAACCGACTACGGGTGAAATTTATATTAATGGCGATCGCCTCGTACGCGACAAAAGTAATCCTACTCTCAAACGTCGTCTCGGCTACTTACCCGATGACTATCCGCTTTATGAGGATCTCACAGTTTGGGATTATCTCGATTATTTTGCGCGTCTATATCGCTTGCGAGAACCGCGTCGCACTCAACGCTTACATGAAGTTTTAGAATTAATACAACTTGGCAATAAACGCCATAGTCAGATTTCTACTTTATCCCGGGGGATGAAGCAGCGTCTGAGTTTGGCGCGAACAATTATCCACGAACCGATTTTATTGCTTCTAGATGAGCCAGTTTCCGGGCTTGACCCCATTGCCAGAATGCACTTTCGGGAAATAATTAAAGCATTGCAAGAAGCTGGGATGACAATATTAATTTCCTCGCACGTTCTCAGCGATTTAGCAGAACTGTGTACTTCTGTAGGAATTATGGAACTTGGCTTTTTGGTAGAAAGTGCTTCACTCAAACAACTTTATCAGCGTCTTTCTCGCCAGCAAATTTTGTTATCTACTCTAGGAAATTTAGAACCACTTTTAAGCGAATTGAAGAATCATTCTTTGGTGGAGGAGTGGGAAATTCTGCCAGATAAACAGGGTGTGCGCGTCTACTTTTCTGGGAGTCAAGAAGATAGTGCAAATCTGTTGCGATCGCTTGTACAATCTGGTATTACCCTGAGCGAATTTCACTGCACTCAAGAAGACCTGGAAACAATTTTCCTCAAACTCGGTCATAAACAAGCATCCTGAGCCAGTTTGGTATTTGGGATTTGGGGTTTTGGATTGCTAATTATTATTAGCCTATTCACATTCTTGGAAGATTTTTGACTATGATGCTCAATTTTGTAGACAAAATAGGCGATTGGAATCCGCAATTATTGCGCGAACTGAAAGGTCGCCTGAAAATTTTTCCTGTAGCGATCGCATTTCTTATATCGCTACTCGGTCAACTAGTATTATTCCTTTATCAGTTAAGAGAGTTTCCTGCTGACAAATACCCTATAGTCGGTCAATACTGTAATTTAAGTAAATCTTATATCGAACAACAAAACGCGCTGTCTCGACAAACAAACACATTGCATACAGCGATATCAAACTTAAAAAAAGCTAAACCATCTAGTACAGTTTCACTTGTTGATCTGCAAACCGAACTAAAATCAGTAAATGCCAGAAATCAAGCTTTAAGCAAATATATCTCAGAGAATTTTTGTCCCAATAATCAATTAGATATGCAATTGTGGTGGCGAGATCACTGGGAATATCTATTTCTAGCCTTAAGTGTGATTTTTATCTTCACACTATTAGTAGCAGGAACTTATTTACTAATAAATAACCTAGCTAATGAAGAACGTCGCGGCACGCTAAATTTTATTCGCCTCAGTCCCCAATCAGAAGTTAAGATTTTGGCTGGTAAGCTATTAGGAGTACCCATTTTACTTTATCTGGTAACTTTAGTGGCAGTGCCTTTACATTTGTATGCTGGACGCTCTGCTAATATCGCTTTAAGTTACATTTTTAGTTTCTACGCTGTTCTTGCTGCTAGCTGTATTTTCTTTTTTAGTGCAGCGCTACTTTTTGGTTTGGTTTGTCGTTGGTTCAATGGTTTTCAACCTTGGTTAGGTAGTGGATCTGTTTTAGTATTCTTAATCATGACGATGGTGATGGCATCGTCTTCGGGAGGAAACTTTAACAATCCAACGACTTGGTTTAGGTTATTTAGTCCTCTCAATATCACAAATTATCTGTTTCCCAATTTGTACCATATATACAATGGTTCACCGCTGAAACAATTGCAATTTTTCTATTTACCGATTGGAAAAAATGTTACTAGTATAGTTGGTTTCCATTTATTGAGTTATAGCTTGTGTACTTACGGAATTTGGCAAGCATTGAAACGTTGTTTTCGTAACCCCAATACCGCTGTTATCAGCAAGCTTCACAGTTATTTCCTTGTAGCTGGTTTGCAAGTGATGATGTGGGGATTCACTTTGCAGTATGTAAAAAATTATTGCCCACCTAGTTCGGTTAACCAACCTTCTACTTGCTTGTACGATGTTAATTCCCAGATAGGGCAGAATTTTATTTGGCTTGCATTTTGTAACTTAGTACTGCTTCTTGGTTTAATTGCAATTCTTTCACCTCACCGTCAAGCTGTACAAGATTGGGCAAGGTATAAACATCAAGGTGTTTGGAAGAACTCTTTGCTAAAAGATTTGATATTTGGTGAGAAGAGTATTGCACTGATAGCAATGACAATTAATTTAGCGATCGTTACTACACCCTTGCTAATTTGGATTGTAGTTGCACCCATTTTAAATGTTTACCATAGCTCTAATTTACTTGGACTTGGAAACGCTGATGTTAGTTGTAGTAAGCGCTTTAGTGCTAAAGCGCTTACTACAAAGTTTTCTATCAACGTTTAAGACGTGTAAGTCATATCCCTAACTACTAATCATGGAGAGTTTTGCTATCATGCAAAATTTTGTAGACCGTTTAGGAAACTGGAATCCACAATTTTTACGAGAAATAAAAGGTCGTATTAAACCACGCAATGTTTTCTTAGCGATTTTTATTTCTTTTTTGAGTCAATTTTTACTACTTCTATATTTCCAAATGCAGGTAGTAACTAAAAATGCTGTAAATGCAATTCCGACTATTACCAACAGATATTGCACCGGAAAAGACATTTATGTAAATGTTCCTACGCGGGTATGTTTACAGGATGATTTGGGCAATTATATTATCAATTGGGAGTTATGGTTTAGAGATATATTTACATGGCTGAGTATTATTGGCTGCTTCACCATTTTAGTTGCAGGAACCTATCTAATTATTAGTGATTTAGCTAATGAACAACGTCGTGAGACGCTGAATTTTATTCGCTTAAGTCCCCAGTCACCCCAAAGCATCTTATTAGGTAAAATGCTAGGTGTGCCTATGCTGCTATATCTTGCAGTATTCCTAGCAATTCCTTTACATTTGTGGTCGGGTTTAGCCGCAAACATTCTCCTGGTTGAGATTTTCAGCTTTTATGCAGTTATTGTTAGTGCTTGCATTTTATATTATAGTGGCGCATTGTTATTTGGCTTAGTTGGTTCTTGGTTAAACGGTTTTCAAGCGTGGTTGGGTAGCGGTGCTGTTTTGGGTTTTCTTATATTAACTAGACCAGGAATGTTTTCTGGAGTACGCCAATCTGAACATCCATTTTTTGTATTGAATTTAATTAACCCAGTTTGCTTAATTCCGCATTTTTCAATTGATTCTTATTTAAAACCTGTTCCTTCAGAATTAGCAAGCTTGCATTGGTTTAACATACCACTGGGAGCTAATTTTGTAACTACGGTTGGCTTTGTTTTGTTGATTTACGCTATGGGAACTTGGTTTATTTGGAAGTCTTTGCAGCGTTGCTTCCGTGAGCCAAATGCCACTATGTTGAGTAAAGGGCTAAGTTATTTACTAACATCTTTATTCGCAATCCTAACAATAGGATTTGCTAATTGGCAAGAGTTGGTTTTTGCCAAAACTAAGATTAGTTATACGATGTATGGAAATATTGGTAGCCTATTATTTTTTAATTTATGGCTATTTTTATATCTAATTGCAGCTCTCAATCCTCATCGACAAACGCTATATGATTGGGCACGCTACCGACACCTTTATACTTTTAAGGAATTTGGTAATAGCAAGTTAATTAAGGATTTAATTTGGAGTGAAAAGAGTCCGGGTTTAGTAGCGATTGCTTTAAATGCAATAATCGCCATCGCTGCTTTAAGTTTATTCATTTTACTTTCAGGCATCCCTTTTAATGAGGTAATGCCAGCCTTTTTATCTCTAATTTTCGCTGTTAATTTAGCTATGATTTATGCAGGTTTAGCTCAACTAATGTTGTTGATGAAAACTGAGCAACGGGTATTATGGGCTACTGGTGCGGTGGGTGCGGTAATGATATTACCACTGGTAATTGTAGCTATGCTGTTCTCCAACCCAGGAAACAATACAATTGCGTGGCTGTTTTCAATCATTGCGCCACTTCTGATGTTATATCCCACAGGATACCCAGAGTCATTTACATCGGTCTTTCTAGCGCTTTTCTGTCAGTGGATGATTATCGGATTATTAGTATTTTTGCTGATGCGGCAGTTAAGAAAAGCTGGAAATTCTACAGTGCGATCGCACTAACTAGTGCATGAAGGCAGAAGGCAGAAGAAAAGAAAGTTGGTGCAATAAGCTTTTTAAACTTTTTCAACTGGATAGTTATTTCTGCCATGCTCCACTAGAATCTCAAAATTAGGCTATCGCAAATAACTTCACAGCATAAAGATTTTTCACTTCAATTGGTCAATCGACTTTGCCTGACTCGTTAACGAATAACCTGCAATAGCGATCGCAATAGTGATGATACCAAGCGCGACATTGGGATAAATCGTGATTCCACTCAACTCAGGCTCACGAATATTACCAAAAACTGGATCGTTTAGAAACCCGTAAGAAGTTCCGGGCAAAAATCCGGCAGCGATTAACCCAATCCAAAACGCGGAACCGAGAAATGCAGCAAGACCCATCGAAAAGCGTAGACGCAAAGCGGTGAAGCAGCGCGGTCTTGGGGGTTTCCCCCATGAGCGACTGCTGAACCCGAAGGGCTTGTCGTCAGACATAACTTACCGGACGTACTAACAAAATCGCCAAAGCAGCAAGTCCCAACGAAGCACCTGCAAAAAACGACATGGCACAATGCAGCTTTGCATGGGGTAACCATGCAGGATTATTCATATGAGCGTCTGCTAGTAAGACTGCATCGACACCAATGGGAATGATAATTGTTGAAAGCGCAGCAGCTCCAAGCAGCCATTTAGCGAGTTGTTCTCGATGCATGTTGATTTCCTCGAACTTTGCTACCCGACACATCAACAACTATCTCACAATTCAACAACAAAACTTTCCCGTCGATGAAAATCCGCTTCTTCACCACAATGAGTTAATGCCCAATAGCTAAGATTGCCGTCTTTCGATTTAATAACAGTAGTAATTCCAACTTCTAAAGATTGCTCTGCCAGGATAAACTTATTTAAATCAACTTCTAAATCAACCAACAAAGCATCTGATTTTTGCTCAACGGTAAAAGGTAGCGATGTAACAGCCATTTCCTCTTGTAACCCTTGCCGATAATCGTCTAAGCGAAAGACATTCCAATCTCCGGCAGGTGAAAGATTAAACTCCCAATAATCAGGAGAATTATTAATTCCAACGAAGAACTCGAAACAGGTTTCTTCCCAAAGATCGTATTTGCGTTTTGGTAAGTCTGCTGATTCAGGAATCTGGACTTTTGTCAAATCGCCAAGCAGTGCATAAGAAATAGTTAATTTGTTAGCGTTTAGAGCAATGCTGCCTGTAATCTTTATATCAGACAGCGAGTTTGTTAAATCAAATGGCTGTAAGGAAAAATTTTGCTCGTTCATCGCATTTCCTGAATGATAGCGCGGATAGCGGTTTCTTGAGATTCGATACTTTCGGTGAGCTTAAATTGCACGATCGCTCTATTAAGATTATGTTCTGGATATTTAGTCTTAAAGTAGACATTACCCGCTAAATAATCAGTGAAAAATCGCAATCCTAACTCAAAGGCAATCAAACGGATTGCATCGTACATATATTCACAGGACTTACGCAACTGGCACATTTATCTGAAAACTGTCACATAGAATTAATATGGCTCTAAGGTTTATAAATCAATGCTTACAAGCATTTACGGCAAATTGAAATATATGTGCCAGTTGACCTTATATTGTGACGCTTGCGTAAGTCCTAATTCATAGTCGTTAAGAGTGAGAAAATCTCTCGCCACTGAGAGATAACCTTGCAAAACAGACTGACAAATATCCGTGTCAAAGCGCACAAGTTCCCACTGGTCTGTTTCTTCTCCTAAGGGATTGCAGCTTGAGCGGAGGCAGTCACTGATATCATAATGAACCAAGCCGGGTTTAACGGTGTCCAGGTCAATAATACTGATGCCATGCCCGGTTGCGGTGTCTATCATGACATTGTTGATCTTGGGGTGGCCGTGAATTGGGCGCAAACGCAGCATTCCTTCTGCTTGGGCATTTTCTAGAACGTGTGCCCAAGAAGAGCGATCGCTTACAAATTGCAAACAATACTTCACTTCCGCAGATTGTACAGACGCGATTAATCGCGTCTCTACCGCCAAATTTCGCGTCTCTACATATTGCTGGAGGTAGCGCGGTGTAATGTGGAATCCTGGAAGGGTGTCAGCGAGTTTTTCGGTAGGCAAATCGCTGATGAGGTTATGAAACATACCCAGCGCATAGCCAACTTCGCGAGCGTGATTGCTATCTTTGATGGTGTCAAAAGACTCGGCAGCCTCAATAAAGCTGATTGCCCGCCAGAATGACCCTTCACCATCAATAAAGTGATTTTGGGCATTTTGTGTCAAAAGTACACGCGGAACCTCCCAGCGGCGATTTGGGGAGGTATGTTGCAGGCGATAAGCGGAGCTTAAAGCCTTCAGCTTATCGCGCACATGAAGAGTAAAGATACTCATGTTCTGCATCACCAGTTTCGGCTGACGAAATACCTGCGTGTTAATGCGTTGCAGGATAAAGTGCTTTTCATCTAAAGAATCGAGAGTTACAAGGAAGGTGCTATTAATATTGCCATGCTCAAATTCCTGGATATCAATGACTTTACCTTGTGGCTTAAATTGGTCTGCAATGTCAATTAGATTGTTCAAAATTTTGCCTTCTATTATATTTTTTTTGAACACTAATTAATCAATATTTATTATTATTTAGGTTATTTTACTTTGAAACAATGCGCTGTTGATACTCGTTCTCAGTCATTATATCTAAAGTACTTTCTACCCGATCAAAAAAAACAATTCCCTCAAAGTGGTCGTACTCATGTTGAAAAATTCGCGCTATAAAATCAGTAAATTCTTGTTTTTGTAACTTTCCATCGCGGTCAGTATATTCTACTTCTATCGCTTGATATCGTGGAACTAATCCTCTAATCCCAGGAATACTTAAACAACCTTCCCAACCTTTGACAATCTCATTTGAATGTGCAGTTATTTTAGGATTTATCATCGCTGTTGGTTCCATCTCCGGGGCGTTGGGATACCGTGGGTTAGGGCGGGACGCAACGATAAATAAACGCTTTTGTTCTGCAATTTGAGGCGCGGCAATTCCCACACCATTGCTATGAGCAACTGTTGCCAATAAATCTTCAATTAGTTTTTGTATCTGCTCATCTTGGATATTCTCAATTTCCGCAGCTTTTTCGCGCAATATCGGATTGCCTAATTGAATAATTTTTCGTAGTTCAGCCATAATATAACTCCTGTGGATAAATAAATCCTCTTAAATTTAGTAAGGGCTACCCTACGGGAAAGCTCCGCTAACAGCCCTTAAAACCGAAGATATGAGCGGTAAACCGCTCACTACTAACGCTCTTTTATGAGTCTGGAGAAAGAATAATCGAGGCGACTGGAAGTCGCGCGCCACATGCTTCAAGCCGGGGAACCCGTCCAGCGCAGTGGCTTGGCTACACAGGCAAAGTCCGCCTGCGCGGACTAACGTGAAAATAGGGTTTCAAATTTCATCTGACGAGAGTAATAAAAGAGCGCTAATTAGGACAGTATTTTAGCTTTACTTAATAGCTAATAGTTGTTAGCTATTAGCTATTTTAATAAAATCAGCTTTCTCGTCGAGCAGGTAGAGGTGCAGGACTAACTGCGACTTGTGTAGTTTGTCCATTGCGCTCCAATTGGATTTGTAACGGACTACCTATTTGACTATTTTCTAAAATTTTTAGTACGTCTTCATTTTTGGCAACAGGTTTGTTACTGATACTGATAATCACATCACCTGCTCGTAATCCGGCTGTCGCAGCTGGCGAACCACGAACAACGCCACGAATAAATACTCCTTTATCTGTTCTTATTTTCAACCGACCCTCAGAAGCATTACTGAGTACTCTCTTCATTTCTGGGGTCAGCGTTTCCATTGCGACACCTAAATAAGGATGATCCACCCTTCCCTTAGCAATTAATTGCTGGGCAATTCGTTGTGCTGTGTTGATGGGGATGGCAAATCCCAACCCCTGAGCACCACGCAGAATCGCTGTATTCATCCCAATCACCTGACCTTGAGCATTTAGCAGTGGTCCCCCAGAGTTACCTGGGTTAATAGCTGCATCTGTTTGAATGTAATCAACGCGCTTGTCACTAGCGCCGATGTCACTACCAGAACGACCTGTAGCACTGAGAATGCCAGAGGTTACGGTATTATTTAAACCTAAAGGATTGCCAATAGCAATTACTGCTTCTCCTGGTTGCAACGCTTCAGAGTTACCAAGAGCAATGGTGGGGAGGTTATTTGCACCAATTTTAATTACTGCAACATCAGTTACTCGGTCTTCACCCAGCACTTTACCGTCAAAAGTCCGACCATCTTTCAATGTTACCGTTACCGTGTCAGCACCATCGACCACATGGGCATTAGTCAAAATTTGACCTGCGGAGTTGATTATAAATCCAGAACCGCTACCTTCTATCCTTTGTCTGGGTTGTGATGGCTGATCTCCAAAAAAGCGCCGGAAAAATGGATCGTCAAATTGATCTGGTGTACGAGAACTTACGATTCTAGTAGAATCAATTCTAACTACCGCTGGTCCTACTTTTTGCACTACCCCCACCACAAAGTTAGGATCTCCAGACTTGGCGAGAATTGGTGGTGGGACAATTACTGGAGCGCGATCGCTTGCGTTTTGCGCTTCTGTCTGAGGCTCAGAATCATTTCTTTGACTTTCGATACCAGCACTACGTATAGGTAAAGAGCAGCCTCCAAGGGACACCACTGCGCCACTTAGTAACATTAATATAATACTAGTTGCTGCCCATCGTTGAGGCAAACTCCTGGTATCAATTTTTTTTTGCCCAAAGTCATGTTTTATTTTCATGTGTCGCGTGCAACTCCTTTGTGAGTCAGTGAGTGGTAGGATCTTGCCTACCTGGAACAAGAATAATTACAACTTAAAAGCTTGTTCTAGGTCTAGAGCATCTGAGCAATGCTGAATGCGTGCTTGCTTATATCTTCTATTTTGACGATTAGCAGCAAAGGTGGTAAATAAATGGAAATTCCCATAGAAACTCTGTGGATTCAGGTCTTGGAGCGCTTACAACTAGAATTATCCCGTCCCACCTTTGAAACTTGGATTAAAACTGCTAGTGCAGAGCGATTAGAAAATAATTGCTTAGTCATACTTACTCCTAACCCGTTTGCGCGGAATTGGTTACAAAAGTATTACATCAATACAATTGCTCATGTAGTACAAGACATTGTTGGTCATCCTGTAGAAATTAATCTTACCGTTGCTCAGGGTGATGAAGTTTCTTTTTTGAATGAAGGAGAGCTTACGAAGGGAGTTCCTATTCAAAATAAGATTTTAGAAGATGCTTCTAAAAGCAAAACCAAAGCTAGTGAATTAAATTATAAATATGTATTTTCGCGGTTTGTCGTGGGTGCAAATAACCGCATGGCTCACGCTGCTTCATTAGCAGTTGCTGAATCTCCTGGAAGAGAGTTTAATCCTTTATTTTTATGCGGTGGTGTCGGATTAGGGAAAACTCACTTAATGCAGGCTATTGGACACTATCGCCGAGAAAATTATTCTGATTCTAAAATATTTTATGTTTCTACCGAGCAGTTTACTAATGATTTAATTAGTGCTATTCGTAATGATAATAGACAAGGCTTTCGAGAGCATTACCGAGCAGCTGATGTACTCTTAGTAGATGATATTCAATTTATCGAGGGTAAAGAGTCTACACAAGAAGAATTTTTTCACACTTTTAATACTTTATATGAAGCTGGCAAGCAAGTTATTATAGCTTCCGACCGTCCCCCCAACCAAATTCCCCGTTTACAAGAACGTCTCTGCTCTCGTTTTTCGATGGGATTAATTGCTGATATCCAAGCCCCAGATTTAGAAACGAGAATGGCAATTTTACAAAAAAAAGCGGAATACGAAAATATTATCTTGTCTAAAGATGTAATTGAATATATAGCTTCTAATTACACTTCTAATATACGCGAGTTAGAAGGAGCCTTAATTCAGGCAGTGGCGTATATTTCTATTTGGGGTTTAGCCATGACTGTGGAAAATCTTGTACCAGTTTTACAACCAAAAACTGAAAAATTGCCAGCCACCCCAGAAGCAATTTTGTCAGTAGTAGCTGATGCTTTGAATATCTCGATTGAAGACTTAAAAGGCAGTTCGCGACGACGAGAAATAAGCTGGGCACGTCAAATTGGTATGTATCTTATGCGGCAGCACACAGATTTGAGTTTGCCGAGAATCGGAGAAGTTTTTGGTGGTAAAGACCACACAACGGTGATTTATAGTTGCGATAAGATAGCCCAGCTACAAGTAAGCGATCGCACTTTGGTACAAACCTTACGTCAATTAAGCGATCGCATTAATATGACTAGCCGTTCTCAAAAATAAACTTGAACTAGAGCTAAAATTCATTGAGTATAATTACTCTGTGGAAAAAGTGTAGGGTTTTTCCACAAGTTTTTCCACAAGCCACTACCTGTGGAAAAACTTGTGGAACAGAATTATCAAAGCTTTTCCACATTTTCCACAGCCATTATTACCAAATGTAATACGAATTCTCCACTCTGGTTGTGTTTTCTTCGCACTCAGGCTATAAGCAATTACGCTATACTAACTTCTGAAATTCTCTAGGTGATTTTTTTCTAGCTACTTCTAGATAGAAATTACTCTTTTTCCTACTCACTGATGGCATTTCTTGCCAGCATCTTCGGCAGAACCAGTAAATTTCATTCTTGCGAATATGAGCCAAAAGTCGGTGAGAGCAGCAAGGGCAAGTATTCATTCGTTTTTAAAGTTATAAGAAGGCGATACTAAAAGCAAGCTTGTATAGTTTGTGACAAATATTTTGCACAAAACTATCTAAATAATCCTATTTTTGCCGAAAAATACCCTCAGGGGTAACACAGAAAATAAAATGAAGTTGATTAGATAAACTAAATATATTTAAGTGTTATTACTTATAAAAACGAAAACTTATAATTTTTTATAACAATAATTAACAACTAAACATAACGTCAAATTTTTTACAAAAATAAAAAGACGCTAAGTAATTCTTAGCGTCTTTGGCGAAACTATTATTTTTAGCGCTTAACTTCAAACCATCTCTGATGGTGCTTGCACTACTGGTTGCGGTTGCGGTTGAAACATGAAGAGCGAATATACCACATCTCGGCGGATATTCACCATCATATCCAAGAACAATTCATATCCCTCGCTCTTGTATTCAATCAGCGGGTCTTTTTGACCGTAGCCGCGCAGTCCCACAGATTCTCGCAAGGCGTCCATTTGTTGTAAGTGTTCCCGCCAGAGCGTATCAATCCGCTGTAAGATAAAGAACCTTTCAGCTTGTCGCATCAGCCCGGGCTGTACTTGGTCAACTTGGGCTTCCTTCATGTCGTAGGCAATTCGCACCTGTTCGTGAAGAAAAGCTTTAATTTCGCCGATTGTCATCTCTTCTAATTGATTTGGCTGCAAATCTTCCAGCAGATAGACAAATTCTTTGACTTTCTCAACCAGCTTTTCTAATTCCCACTCTTCTGAGGGCAAGTCTGGGTTGATGTAATAGTCAACGATCTCATCCATCGTTTTTTCGGCGTACTTGATAACCTGTTCTTTCAAGTCTTGCCCCTCTAGCACCCGACGACGTTCGGCATAAATAGCACGACGTTGATTGTTCATCACTTCGTCGTACTCAAACACCTGTTTACGGATGTCGTAGTAGTAGGTTTCGACTTTTTTCTGAGCACCTTCTAAACTGCGGGTAAGCATGCCAGATTCAATAGGCATATCTTCCTCAACTTGGAAGGCTTCCATTAAACGGGCTACGCGATCGCCTCCAAAAATCCGCATCAAGTTATCTTCTAAACTTAAGAAGAATCTTGTCGAACCTGGGTCACCTTGGCGTCCAGCACGTCCGCGTAACTGATTATCTACCCGTCGCGATTCATGGCGTTCTGTACCAATTACGTGCAAACCGCCTAATTGAATTACTTCTTCGTGTTCACGACTAGTAAACTGTTCGTACTCTTGCTTGACGCGCTTATAAGCTTCCCGCAAGGTTTGAATCACCACGTCGTCAATTGGCGCTTTTTCTGCCGCCACAGCTACTTTCTCTTCTGCCTCTAGTTCGGGTAAACTGCGCTCACCATACTCACGCACCGCTACTTGTACAGCTTCTTTCAGCAGTTGTTCTGTTTCTTTTGAAAGTTGGATGGGGAACACTTGTGGCGAAGCCTTCCAAGTTTTCACCTTTTTACCAGGGACAAAACCTTGTCCACCACCAGTTCCTGTGGGCAAACCAGCGTCTCTGTGGACACCAAAAGTATCTTCGTCTTCTGGTTGGACGATGCGGGGCATAAAGTATTCCCGCAGCTTCAGACGCGCCATATATTCAGAGTTACCACCCAAGATGATGTCAGTACCTCTACCAGCCATGTTAGTGGCGATGGTAACAGCACCTTTGCGTCCGGCTTGGGCGACAATTTCTGACTCTCGTTCTACGTTTTCTGGTCTTGCGTTAAGCAATTCGTGGGGAATATTTTGCTGCTTTAGAAGCTGGCTGAGATATTCTGATTTCTCCACACTGGTGGTTCCTACCAGCACAGGTCTACCGAGTTTGTGCATTTCGGCGCATTCGTTAGCGATCGCCTTCCATTTCCCCGGCTCAGTTTTAAAGACCATATCAGACAAGTCTTTCCGTAGCCTTGTCCGGTTGGTGGGAGTTACCGTTACTTCCAGTTTGTAAATTTTTTCAAATTCAGGTTCTTCTGTCTTTGCTGTTCCGGTCATTCCTCCCAATTTGGGATATAACAGAAACAAATTTTGATAAGTAATCGTTGCTAAAGTTTGCGTTTCCGGCTGAATTTCTACGTGTTCTTTAGCTTCAATTGCTTGGTGAAGTCCATCGCTCCAACGGCGTCCTGGTAACACCCGACCAGTAAATTCATCAACAATTACTACTTCCCCATTGCGGACGATATAGTTCACATCCTTGAGAAAAAGTTCTTTTGCCTTAATCGCATTGAAAACGAAGTGTGCCCACGGATCTTCCGGGTCAAATAAATCTGTTACTTCCAAAAGATTTTCAGCTTCAGCAAAACCTTCATCAGTCAACAGCACGTTACGTGCCTTTTCATCGACCTCGTAATGCTCATCTTTTTTGAGAGTAACGGCAATTTCCGCTGCTTGCAGATATTTTTCTGTCGGTCTTTCTACCTGCCCAGAAATAATTAGCGGTGTCCGCGCTTCATCAATTAGAATTGAGTCTACTTCGTCGATTACGCAATAGTTAAAAGGACGTTGTACAACATCTGCCATTGATGTCGCCATGTTGTCACGCAGATAGTCAAAACCTATCTCGCTGTTTGTCACATAAGTGATATCACAGCTGTAGTTTTTTTGACGTTCGGCGGGAGTCATATTTGCTTGAATTAGTCCCACACTCAACCCCAAAAAGCGATGCACCTGCCCCATCCATTCTGCGTCCCGACGAGCCAGATAATCGTTTACGGTGATAACGTGTACACCTTTACCGCTTAAAGCATTTAAATAACTTGGCAAAGTAGCAACCAGGGTTTTACCTTCCCCAGTTTTCATTTCTGCAATTTGCCCTGTATGCAGGATAGCACCACCTAAGAGTTGCACATCAAAATGTCGCAACCCTAAAACACGCCTTCCTGCTTCCCGGACAACAGCAAAAGCTTCAGGCAAAATATCATCTGTAGTTTCGCCTTTAGCGAGTCGTTGTTTAAACTCTGCTGTTTTACTCTTTAACTCTTCATCAGAGAGGGCTTTAACTTCTTCTTCTAGGAGGTTAATTTCAGTAATGTAAGGTTGGTATTTTTTAAGCTTACGAGCGTTGGGATCGCCCAACAAAGTTTTTAGCATGGCAGGTTATTCAACTAAATCAAGAGGGGATGAGGATTAAAGGTTTGGCATTTATTATAAGCATTTAACCCAACCGAGCCGTGTCTCGCTCGTCGATGGGTTGAAAATGAGAATTAACTCAAAAACATCACGCTCGTCGAGCCAATCAGTTTACTCTACGATTGGTTTAACTCATATTTTATAATTTGAAACTTATTTCATAGTATCATTTTGCCTTCAGCAAAGAAGGTTATAGCCAACCATGCTACTGTAGCGATCGCCCTACTTGCGGAGTGGAGGAGGGGGAGAGGAGAGGCAGGGGGAGCTTTCTTGAGCAGGGGAGGCAGGGGAGGCAGGGGAAGCAGGGGCAGATGAAAAATTAATTCCTTTCCCTTTCCCCTTTTCCCTTTCCCCCTCTTCAAATTCCCCACTCCCCCACTTCCCCTACTTCCACTCTGGCGATAGGCTACGAAAGTTGAAGTCGGTCGCGCTAGGATGACAACTGGCACAGCTACCTACTTGTATGGGGCGTGGTAGTTGGACTTTGGGATGCAAAGCTTTAAAATAGCGTGAATCGCTGAGGCGGTAAGGTGTTTGTTCGTCTCGTAGCTGGGCACGAGAAAAAGTTGAGAGATATCTCCACACCAGGATGCGCGGTGGATCGACTAAAGGTTTGAGTTGTGCGCCGTAGTGCTGCGAATCTTGCAGTAGATTTTTCCAGGTTTGGGTGGGAAAAACAGCCGGTGGAATCGGAATGTGACAATTAGAGCAATTTTCTAAATATAATTCTTGTCCTAACTGGAATTGCGCTGGCACTACGTCAACTGTGCCGACTACATTTGTAGCACCTTGAACGTTACTTGCCAAAGCCAGAAGCCAGCCCATAGCCAGACTCCACGCTAAAATTATCACCATTAAACCGATGAATTTTCGCTTTGTTGGGCGGGATTTGCGCTTGACAAGATTTGACATTCCTCTCACTCACAGATATTTAAATGTGGCGCTTGAGCTAATCATAGGACTTATGTAGCGCTTGTGGTGTTTCTGCCTTTGGTTAAATCCCGATTTTTTTATACTAAAGTTTAAATATTGACAAAATAAGAATTATGTGTATCATTGTTTAAGCTAGATTCACAAGAACTCCTGTTGATATCAGTTATTTTGCACTTTGTAGCAGTTATTAATAACTTCTTCAGCCGGGAATTGATTTTGTCAACACAGAAATTCTAACTTCTTAAGAATCTTGAAGAAGAATTCAGAAGTCAGAATTCAGGAGTCAGAATCAATGAGTGGGGGATTCAGACCCACCACTTTCTTGTTGACCACTAAATCGAAAATTTAGTGGGGGTATTAAACCCTTTGATTCATCCGCCAGTCACACAGAATTCAATTCTGAATTCTGGCGACTGACGCCTTTATTCTGTTTTGATAAAAATTTCAAATAGTACTTTTCTTTCCTACTTCTTTGAAAAGTTTGCATTTATATTATTAAAAATACCTAAAGAAGTGAATGGTGCGGATGCCGATAAAAATGGCACACTCGATTTGCAAGAGTTAGAAGAGTATGCATCAACTTATGGGTTGGTTGCTAATCTTAATGCATCCCCGGTTGCAAGATAAGAAAGCGAGGCAGGGCAAACGCATCTTAAAGAAAAGTACTTTACTATGCTTTTAAGCCAACGACCAAGATTAAATATTTAAGTCACTAAAATAAACATTTGTTTGCTAAGTAGTTTTTTATACTGATTTGATAGTAAGTCTGTCTCGGTTGCATAAGCGCACAACCGCTATTTTTTCATGCGATCGCATGGCTCTTTGGATGCACAGCACCTAGAGTCGCATAACCAGCAACTTGGGTTATTAGGGACTAGGAAACTGATTCATGTGAATGATCTGTTTTTTACCAGTACCCAATCCCTAATCAATTTTAAAGTTGGACAATTTGGCAACTGTTTTTTCAAACTTTCATATACACTAGATACAAACTTAGAAAGCAAATAAAACAACTAGTGTACGCTTTACGACAAGGGCAAGCGAATTCCAGCAACTCACAAAACCAGCCACCCTTAATCGATCCGTCGGTGATCAGATCGGCTGGACAAATTTACTACACTTACTGCGAGGTGCATCCCGAAATAGTTGGACAAGCTTCAGGAGTAGCAATTAATCGAGTTACTCTTCGCGGTAAGGTAATTTTTACTAGTCAACCAGTCCTGTTACCGCAAGAATGTTTTGTACCTTTAAATCAGATTGAATCGTACATGTATTAGTTAGTGGTCAGTAGTTAGTAGATAGTGGATAGTGGTTAGGAGTTAAAAGTTAGGAGTTAGGGGTTAGTGGTTAGGGATTTTTGAACTAATAACTAATTCCTAACAAAGCTCCAAGTAACTACGCTCCAACCAACAACTAACTATATATATGGACTTCTTGATACTCGTACCAGCGAGTGTAATTGTCTTCGCTTTGGGTACATCTATCGGTAGCTTTATCAACGTTGTAGTTTATCGGCTACCTGCTAAATTGTCGATTCTTTTCCCTCCTTCTCGCTGTCCCCATTGCTTAAGACAGCTAAAAGCACACGATAACGTTCCTGTGGTAGGTTGGCTGTGGCTAAAAGGACGCTGTCGTTATTGTAAAAGTAAGATTTCTGTCCGTTATCCTGTGGTAGAAGCCATAGCGGGCATTGTTTTTTTACTAGTTTTCTTTGTATTTAAAATTTCAATTTTGACAATCGGCTATTGGGCTTTTTGTAGTTGGTTATTGGCGCTATCACTCATAGACTTTGATACTATGACTCTTCCCAATCAACTAACTCAGTCTGGCTTGGTGTTAGGGATTGTGTTTCAAATGATTGTTGGTTTTTTACCAGAAGCTAGCTGGAGTGGACTAGTTCATCATTTGATGCGGGGGATAGTGGGAGCAGTATTAGGCTTATGGTTATTTGATGCGATCGCCATAACAGGTTCAATCGCTTTTGGAAAAACAGCGATGGGTGGAGGTGATGCCAAACTAGCAGCAATGATGGGAGCTTGGTTAGGTTGGAAGCTTTTGCTTTTAGCTGGTTTTCTCGCCTGTACCCTCGGAGCCTTAGTCGGTAGCAGTGCAATTATATTATCAAAAAAGAAGTGGGGACAAAAGATGCCTTTTGGTCCCTTTCTTGCTTTAGGTGCTGCGATCGCTCTGTTTGGTGGCGAAGCAATTTTATCTAGCTATATCAGGTTATTTTTCCCACTTACTTGATGGGAATCGGGAATCGGGAATGGGTAATACAAAGAAATGTCCCCCTCCACTCCCCCACTCCCCCACTCCCCCACTCCCCCACTCCTCCTTGTCTCCTCGTACTCCATATCCTCTACACCTGACTGTAACCACCATTACGCCATCTGTCATTTCCCTTTTGGTAATATCAAGTTCTGACTCTTGTTTACCCTCTTAACAGCTAGTAATCCGCCAAACTAACGGCTGATGGCTTGCAAGATTCCCGACTTCTGTAACAAGTTGGGAATCTGACCACCGGTATTCACAATAAAGCAACAAAAATTATTAATTTGGAGGTTGTTACTACAACTCCTTTGCCATTACCTTCGTGTCTACCAATCGATTGCAAAACTGCTGATAAATTCCCTAGAAAAGCAACAACAGACTTGAATTGGTTTATGTATTTTCGTTAAGCTGGCACCAAAGGCGCATGCGAAAAGTCGATTAGTGCTTAGAAGATAAATTGGAATGAGTGGTCATGAGTTATTTGTCAATCGTGATTCGTCGTATATTTATTCACAAAGGACAATTATATAAAAGACCACGCAAAGCGGATTGATCTGTTTTGAACATAGTACACCCTTGCATAAGATAAAAATGGCAAACAACGAAGAATCACGCGGTTTAAAGTCTTTGTTAGATTGGTTTGCAAATCGGCGTAAATCAGGCTCTATCAGTGTTGAACGCCAAGAACGGGAAATTGCTGATGGCTTGTGGAATAAATGTCCCAAATGTGGTGTATTAACATATGCCAAAGACTTGAGGGCAAATCAAATGGTTTGCACTGAGTGTGGACATCATAATCGAGTGGATAGTGATGAGCGCATCCGCCAATTGATAGATGCCAATACTTGGAAACCAATGGATGAGAATTTGCGTCCCTGTGATCCTCTGCAATTTCGCGATCGCAAACCTTATAGCGATCGCTTGCGCGAAACCCAAGAAAAACTTGGCTTAATCGATGCTGTAAAAACTGGTTTAGGCGAAATCAATAATTTACCCATCGCTTTAGGAGTCATGGACTTCCGATTTATGGGTGGCAGCATGGGTTCAGTTGTCGGCGAAAAACTCACCCGCCTAATTGAGCAAGCGACTCAACGGCGATATCCTGTAGTTATCATCTGCACTTCTGGTGGCGCAAGAATGCAAGAAGGAATGCTCTCACTGATGCAGATGGCAAAAATCTCCGCAGCCCTACAACGCCATCGAGATGCACGATTATTGTACATTCCCGTTTTAACCAATCCCACCACAGGCGGCGTTACTGCTAGTTTTGCCATGTTAGGTGATATGATTTTGGCAGAACCAAAAGCAATGATCGGTTTTGCAGGTCGGCGAGTGATTGAGCAAACCTTGCGCGAAAAATTGCCAGATGATTTTCAGACTGCTGAAGATTTGTTAAAACACGGTTTTGTGGATGACATCGTACCCCGTACCCAGTTAAAAAACACCCTAGCGCAGCTGATTTCCTTACACCAGCCAGCACCAACCACCCCTCATATGGTGTTGTGGGAAACTAGATCATTAAGTTCCAGCGCAGTTGAGTAACAAAACAAGGGATTAGAAGAGGGGTCAGGGGAGCAGGGGAGGCAGGGGAGGCAGGGGAAGCAGGGGGAGCAGGGGGAGCACCAATTACCAATGCCCAACGCCCAATGCCCCATGCCCAATTCCCCATGCCCCATGCCCCTAATTAGTGTTTCGGTTCTCGCACAAAGGCGAGCGGAATCAAAGCTAATAGCCGGAATATAACAGAGATAGCAAATAATCCTAGTAAGCCGCCATAAATAGAAAATTGGGCGACGAAACCGCCTATAGTTGTACCTAAAGCACCACTAACTCCAGCCACCGCAGCAGCGATGGCAAAATAAATTGCCTGATGTTTAACTGGTGCTATTCCTAGCTGGATGTTGTTATTACACAAGTCAATACCCGCCCAAGTTACGCCGAGAAGGATGTGTAACAACGGCAACCATAGCCAGATATCAAGCTGACTGTTACCAATTAACAGCCACAGCAGCGGTGTAACTGCTAGCACAATCCCGACGAAAATCAAGATGGGACGATTGCCGATTTTATCTGCCAACTTGCCCCAGAAAATAAGCATCACTAAAGTTGCCCCTGCCCGCAAGCTACCGTAAATCGTCACCCAACTGACATCTATATCTAACGTGTCCAACAAGTAATAGTTAAAAAATGGAGCGCTGAGATTAACGGCAAACATCCATAAGCCGAAATACAACAGAAACATCAAAAAGTTAAAATCCTTGAGGATGCTTTTGCCAGTACTGGAATCTCCAGATAAAGCTAAATCACTCTTTGTTTCTATATTCTCGGTATTCGGCAAATCGCTATCAACCACTTCGATTGAAAGAGCCTTGTTTTCACTTATTCCATCGGGTAAAGCATTTTGCTGCTGCGGATTAATATCAAGCTGAAAGTACTGACACCCCAAACTGGCAATCGCCGACACAATGCCGACAAACACAACCACACCATAACCTTGGATTGCGCCACCATACCATTTTGATATAGCTAGACCCGCCAAAGGTACACAAATTAAATTAGTCAGGCTACCTACACTGTTGCGTAACCCAAAATAGCGCCCACGCAATCTGCGGGGAACTATCTGAGCCATCCAACTTAGCCAAGATGCACCTCCTAGTCCGTTAAACAGATTACTGACTACAAGAATTCCCAACGTCAAGATAACCAGTTGGTGAGAATTAACTAGTCTCCAGCTGAAGGCTACAATACCAAGTACTAGAATTAGCCACACTAGGCGAGCCGGACCATTAGTCCAAAGAGAATAGCGGAAGCGGCTTGTGATGCGTTCTGAAAGATATGCACCTACTGGCTGAATCAGATTTACCAACATTGGGATTGAGGTAAGCATCCCAATAGCCACAGGACTAGCATGTAACTCCACTAGGAAATTACTCAGTAAAATGCCAGTAGTAGTAATTGTGTAAACCGCAGCGAAGGCACTATCTATAGTTGAGGCTCGCAATGAAGTGCGAATAGCATCCTTAGTAACTCGTGTTCCAACTTTAGCGCTAGGAGAAATTACTGTTTCTGGTAATGCTATGTTAGTAATTTCTGGAACTAAGGGAGCAGGGATATCAAACTCAACAGAATCCATTTACTATCTCTGTGGTTAAAGCTTTTTAGCAATAATCCAGTCGCCGAGGAACTAGATTTTCCCAAGCTGTGCTGGTAATTGTTCGTTATCTTAACTTGCATTTCTCAACAAAAATTAAACTTCCAAAAATTTAAATCCTGACTTAGATAAGCTATAAGCTGGTGAAAGGAAAAATCCTTTGGAAAGAATAATAAGCAACGTGTGGAAATTTTTGGGAGTAGTAGCGATCGCCCTGACAATTTTCGCTTGCGAAAAACTAACTCTTGTAAGCGCACCCACTGCAACAGCACCAGTTATCGTTAAACTCAGCAGTTGGGCAGCTAATCCGGCTGAACAAAAATTGTTAAGACAGGTATTAAACGACTTCGAGACACAGCATCCAGGCATAAAAGTCAAGCATGAAGTCATCAATGACCAATACATGGATGTCATGAAAACTCGCTTTGTCGGCGAAGCTGCACCCGATGTATTTTATCTGGATGTGTTCGAGGCTCCTTTCTTGATGAGTCAGGATGTCTTAGAACCTCTTGAGGCTTATATCAAACCAGAATTTGACTTAGCTGACTTTCAACAGACGCTACTCGACAGCTTTAAATACCAAAATCATATTTATGGTTTGCCTAAAGATTATTCTACACTGGCACTGTTTTATAATAAACAAGCTTTCGCCGCAGCTAATTTGAGCAGTCCTCCCACAACTTGGGATGAACTCCGCAGCGACTCGAAGCAGTTGACAGTGGATCGTAATCGAGACGGTAGAATCGATCAATACGGCTTCGGAGAAATTCCCGAATTAGCGCGTCAAGCTTATAAAATCAAAGCCTTTGGCGGGCAACTTGTGACAGAAAATGGTTATGCTGCCTTTGCGAGTGAAACTGGGTTACAAGGATTGCAGTTAGCCGTAGACCAATATCAAAAAGACCGTACTTCGGCACAAAAATCTGATGTAGGGACAAACTCAGGTAGTGAAATGTTTGGTCAAGGCAAAGCAGCAATGGTGATTGAGGGTAACTGGGCAATTCCCTATTTAACAGAAACCTTTCCCAAGCTGGAATTTGCTACCGCAGAAGTGCCGAGCATAAATGATAAAAAAGGCACGATGGCATTTACAGTTGCCTATGTGATGAATAAACAAGCCAAGCACAAAGCAGAAGCTTGGGAGTTGATGTCTTATCTGACAGGCAAAGAAGGAATGCAGAAGTGGACAGCAACGGGGTTTGCACTACCCACGCGCAAATCAGTAGCGTCTAATTTAGGTTATGAAAAAGACTTAATGCGATCGCCATTCGTTACAGGCGTTGATTATGCCATACCTTGGCAAGCAGGTAAATATTCAGCAGTGATTATGAACAACTTTGATAACCAGTTTGTCAGCGCAATGCTTGGGCAACAACCATTAAAACAGGCAATGGTGCGATCGCAAACAGAAGCCAACAAGCAAATTCAAGCAATGGAGTGAAGAAAGCAGTAGTGAGGAATGCGCGTCCTCTTCAATTCTTAAATCACGGCTAAAGTCCTGACTACAAAGTTTTATTGTTGTTACCACAACACAAGCTGTCGTTATGAACGCATAAGGGACTTCCAAAGAATAAAATATTCCAAAAAAAACAAAAGACAGCATCTTTATAAGAATGATAATCATTAGGAGGGGGGAGAAAGGGGTTGCCGACGGCAACCCCTTTCTCCCCCCTCAATTA